>JAEEGH010000484.1_pt1 | contig 155902 bp, 145 predicted proteins | sample 9134181 | NCBI WGS metagenome assembly JAEEGH01 (sample SAMN16246544, study PRJNA631951) | gut metagenome | biome: gut microbiome; feature: rumen; material: DP-attached | host: Bos | place: Iran: Karaj | collected 2018-10 | reverse complement strand
TACGGACTGCATTACGGCAGATACCATGGGGACGTTGATGTTAAGTCTTGATTCTTCCTCGCCCTTCTTATACTTTGCAACAGGCGCCGAAAGGTCTACCTTGTCCGGTGTGTTATCTTCTGTCGTAAGGTTGGGAACGAGAAGATACTCTGAAAATGTTCGTGATTCCTGCTCGAAAATCTTTGCCATACTTTGACCCCCTAAATGATTAATTTATAAATAATAGCACAAAGCGCGCGTATTGTCGCAAGAAAAATAAGACTTTTTAGGCGTCTTTGGACTGCACTTTGACCAAAAAGAAAAGACCCGCGCGGGAAGGTGGTTCCTGTGCGGGTCAATGTTGCTTTGATTAAAGGCTTCAGATCTCGTCTTCGCTCTTTGTCTCAGGCTCTGCAGCTGCTATAGGCTCGGGCTCAACAGCGGGAGCTGCGGGTGCGGGCTCAGCTGAAACAGCGGGCTTCTCTGACGGGGGAGTAGCGCATGCGTTCGGAGGAGCGATGACGTCAGCGGGAACTGCGTCGTCGTCTGCGAATCTCGCACCGCACTTGAAGCAGAAAGCGTTTGCGAGCTGGTTCTCTGTGCTGCAGATGGCGCACTTCTTGAGACCCTTTTCTCTTAAGATCTTTATGTTGAGCTCCTCGATGTCCTTGTAGATGTTGGAGATCGATTCGCAGCGCGCATTGATGTCCTTTGTGACGTCAATGTTCATGTCTTTATACTGACCGTAATAAAGATGGCCTATCTCATCGTAGTACTTGCGGATAGTGTCCTTCTTCTCGTTGATCATCTTCTGGTAATTGATTATGTTCTTACCCTTCTGGTCCTGGAATAATGCCATGACAACTTCCTCCTTTGACAGGTTAAAAAATATTATACAGCATGAAGGGGAGAATTGCATTAAAAAGGGCGGCCAATGTGAGCCGCCCTTCGTGTTTATGTCCTGAAAGATCAGATCTTCTGGGGCTTGATCTGCCAGATGCCTTCTGCGTACTCGCGGATCGTTCTGTCTGAAGAGAACTTGCCGGAATTGCAGATGTTGACCCAGCACTTTCTTGCCCAGCCGAGCTCGTCCTTGTAGTCCATGTACATCCTGTCGCGCTGCTTTCTGTAGTCGTCGAAGTCGCCTAATACATAGTAAGGATCGCCGGGCTGCCAGTTGGAGCCGTAGATGAGGCCGTTGAAGAGGTCGTTGAACATGCCTGTGCCCTCGTCGTTGAAGGAGCCGTCGACAAGGCGGTCGAGGCACTTCTTGAGGCCGGGGATGTTCTCATACTGCCACTTCGGGTTGTAGTAAGCCTTTGTAGCGGCCATATCCTGTGAGCGGCAGCCGAAGATGTAGATGTTGTCGTCGCCTACGCACTCTGCGATCTCAACGTTTGCGCCGTCAAGAGTACCGAGGGTTACGGCACCGTTCATCATGAACTTCATGTTGCCTGTACCGGAAGCCTCGAGGCCTGCTGTGGAGATCTGCTCGGAAACGTCTGCTGCGGGGAACATCTTCTCGCCGACGGAGACGTTGTAGTTCTCGACGAAGACGACCTTGAGCTTGTTTTTCATGTCAGGATCACTGTCGATGAGCTTGGCGATCTCGTTGATGAACTTGATGATGGCCTTAGCTCTGAAGTAGCCCGGAGCAGCCTTTGCGGCGAAGAGGATAGTTACCGGAGGCATGTCGAGCTTCGGGTTTTCCTTGAGTCTGTCGTAGAGGTTAAGAGCGTAGAGGGCGTTAAGAAGCTGTCTCTTGTATTCGTGGAGACGCTTGATCTGGACGTCGAAGCAGGAATTGGGATTGAGCTTGATGCCCTTTGTCTTTTCGAGGTACTCGGAAAGGTGCTTCTTGTTAGCCTTCTTGATGGCGATGAACTTCTTCATGACCTTGTCATCGTCCTTGTACTTCTCGAGGTCCTTGAGGAGGTCAAGATTTGTGACCCACTTGTCGTTTCCGAGGAGTGATGTGATGAGGTCAGCGAGGTCAGGATCGCAGGATCTGAGCCATCTTCTGGGTGTAACGCCGTTTGTCTTGTTGGAGAACTTCTCGGGATAGATAGCGTACCAGTCCTTGAGTGTCTCGTTCTTTAAGATGTCTGTGTGGAGGGCAGCAACGCCGTTTACGGAGTGTGAACCGTAGATCGCCATCCAAGCCATGTGGATCTTGCCGTCAGCAAGAGGAGACATACGGTCGATGACCTCGGAGTAGAGGCCTGCTTCGTACATCTGGGCGCGGAACTGGTTGTTGATGCCTTCGATGATCTCGAAAATACGGGGGAAGAGGAAACGGAAGATGGAGATATCCCACTTCTCCAATGCCTCTGCCATGATGGTGTGGTTGGTGTAAGCGAATGTCTCCTTAACGATCTCCCATGCCTCTGTCCACTCGATGCCGTTCTCGTCAACGAGGAGTCTCATGAGCTCAGGGATAGCAACAACAGGGTGTGTATCGTTGAGCTGGATCGTGTTGTACTTTGCGAAATCATGGAGATCATCGCCGTGATACTTCTTGTATCTGTAGATGATGTCCTGCAAAGATGCGGAAACGAAGAAGTACTGCTGTCTTACACGCAGAACCTTTCCGTCGTAGGATGTGTCGTTCGGATAGAGGACTCTCCAGATGTCCTGGACACGGTTTCTCTCGATGACGGCGTCGTCGAATCTCTGTGAGTTGAAGAGGTTGAAGTTGAACTCCTGTGCGGGCTCAGCCTTCCAGAGTCTTAAGAGGTTGACGTTCTTTGTGCCGTAACCTGTGATAGGGAGGTCGCAGGGGACTGCCCAGACGTCGATGTCTGAGTAGTGGACCTTAACCTTGCGGTCGTATCTGGGGAGGATGAAGGGGTAGCCGTGCTCCATCCAGGAGTCCGGATACTCATTCTGGAAGCCGTTCTCGATAGCCTGTCTGAAGAGGCCGTAACGATAAAGGATTCCGTAGCCTGTAACAGGGAGGTTGAGTGTTGCGCATGAATCAAGGAAGCATGCTGCAAGACGTCCTAAGCCGCCGTTACCCAAAGCGGGGTCTGTCTCCTGTTCCAAAATATCAGTTATATCAAGTCCGAAAGCAGCGAGAGCTTCCTTTGCCTGGTCGTAAATGCCCAGGTTTACGAGGTTGTTGAGCATTGAGCGGCCCTCGAGGAACTCTGCTGAGAAGTAGTGAGCCTGACGGCCCTGATTGTACTTATGTCTTGTTGCGATCCAATTCTCGGAGATGATCTCTACGATGCTCTTCGAGAGCGCTGTCCAGTAATCGTGGGGAGTAGCCTGCTCAAGACTCATGCCCGTCTCAGCCCTAACGTGGGACTGCATCATCTGTTCAAGCGCTTTAGCTGTAATTGTTGCCATTGTCCTTATTTCGATGCCTTTTTACCCGTAAAGACATCTACTTACCTCCAAAATAATTCAAGTCTGATTTTAGCAATATTACTGAACGTTAGCAATTTTTTGGGCTAAGTTCGATTTTTTAACCAAAACCTGCCCGAAAAGCCCTATTTATAGGTGTTTTTTTGACAACGCGAATCACTCGAAAATGACAAAAATCACCGATTTTTACTTATTATTTACATGAGCGACGGATTTTGTTCGGTTGAGGCAATATTAAGGCGGTTATTACTTATAATAATTGTATTTTTCCGCCTACTATATTAAACTTCAACTGATATGAATATTGCACTTTATTATGTTTTCGCAGTCGTGGCAGGCGTGCTTGCAGGAGCCCTGGTCACTTGGCTTTTCGGGAAATTTCCCGATAAATGGCTCCAGGATTACGGGGTAACCCCGCAAGACCCTGATTACAGGCCCTCTAAGAGGATGAGACCTTTTCCGGAAGGTCTTATTGCAGTTGTTTTCTGCGTTGCCTGCTACTGCATCACCATTTTCTTCTGCAGAAATGCATATATCGAGGGTCATTTCAGGCCCATGCACCTCGCTGTGATCTTCCTCGTGATCCCCGTGCTTCTGCTCGTCATGATGGCAGACAAGCTCAACAGGATCATCCCTGACCAGTTCACCATCTACATCGCGTTCTGCGGTGTTTTGTCCGTTTTATCCGACGTCTTCGAAGGCTCCGTCTGGTTCTCTGACGGCGTCAAGTGGTACGTACCGGTCCTCAACAAGATCATCGCTTCCCTCATCGGAGGCGGCGTCATCTGGCTCATCGGTTTCTTATCGATCACATTCCTGGGCCGCGAAGGCATGGGAATGGGCGACATGTGGCTCCTTTTCGCGACGGGCCTCATCACAGGCTGCTACGGTCTGATCGTTCTTATCTATGTATCTATCTTCTCCGCTTTGATCTTCGCTATCCCGCTCCTTATCAGGAAGAGAAAGAGGATCGCAGCAGAGAAGAAGAGGATCGCCGATTCGCCCGACCCCAGAAAAGAGAAGCTCAAGATCCAACGTGAGAAGGCCGCCATCCACTTCGCGGAAGACCCGGATTACATGGCTTTCGGACCTTTCCTCGCGCTGGGCTGCGCAGTGTTCGCCATCATGGAGCCCTTCTTCTTTGAGAAGATGCTCGATACTATGAATCTTCTCGGAGTGTATTTCTGATGGCTGTGCTCAAGGCAGTTAAAGACTTCCTGGTTCACGCATTTAAATATCCTAAGCCTTTCAACTGGGGATATCCCGTATTCTTCGGCTCCTGCGGCCTGATCTTCGCAGTCTTTTTATCCAAGCTCATGTTCGCGGGCGCGTTCCCGTTCTCTTCGACATCGCTTATCGGCTGCGCGGTCATCGTGCTCCTGCTCGTAATGGCAGCATTCCTGGTACCTTCAGTCCTGATGGCAGAGAAGGGCGGACTCGACATCACCGGCCGCTACACCGGCATCGGAGCCCTGATCCTGGCATTCCTGTCGGGTGCTCCGCTCTACCTGATAAAGGCCGCATTCCATAATTTCGCGCTTGCTTTCTGGCTTAAGAACGGCGGCTCCGTTATCTTCCCGGCCATTTTCTATCACCTGGATGAGATCAACGGGCTGACGCTTTTCCTGAGCATCTTGATAGACACAATAGTCCCCGCATTCGGCATCTCATTCTTCTTCCTGGGCGCCGTCTGGCAGGGCTTCAACGAGAAGAGAAAGCGCTGGGCATTCATCGTTATCCCGCTTCTCATCGCGCTCTATTCATTTGATTTCATCGATCTTCCCGCCATCCTCATCATCGGCTGGTGGCTCTGCATCGTCAGATCGAGGACCGAGAATATCTACGGACCTGTCCTGGCGCTTCTTGGCGCAAGATTTACAGGCATCCTTATCGGAAGCGTCGTCGTCGAGATCGACCTTACCACAGTAAGGACCTATAGTGACATACCGACCACGTTCTACTATTCGTCCATTCCGGCCATTGTCGTCGCGGTAATACTTTTCGCTTTCTTCCGCAAGACTTTGGGCGAGTTCCATAACGCCTACAGCAACGATGTTTACGGCGATCCAAGGCTTCCTGCCGAGAAAGACGGCGGCAAGGCCAATAAATTGTATAAAGGCTTCAATCTTACGCTCGTTCTGGGCATCGCTATCTGCGTTATCTTCTGGATTCTTCTCTTCAAAGGTGCCAGAATATAACTGCAGGGTATATTTAGGGGAATTATAAGAGGATTATAGGAAATGAATGATTTGGAAAGATACAACAGAGACAAAGCATCGGTCATGTCGATGCTCAAGTTTATCCTCGCGGTCGGCATCACCGTCGGCCTGCTCTACGTCGGCAAGATCGTCGCGATCATACTGATCCCGTTCCTGATCGGCTTCCTTCTGGCAAAGACGTCGGACATTATCGCAAAGCCTTTGTCCAAGCTCTTCGATAAGGACGCGAAAAAGATCCGCACCGGCAGACGTAAGTCCACCCACACCAAGACCGCCCTGGTCATCTACGTTATCTTAAATATCTTCGTATTCATCATAATCGTCCTGACCTTTATCGGCCTCGTGTACCAGGCGAACAGTTTGCTCGTCACGCTTGCCGATGCGGCCAAATCTTTCAAGCCCTCTGAGCTGTTCTCGACTCACATTCTCGACCGTTTCAGCGAATCCAACGGCGGCTTCCTTACAGAAGACATGATGGATTCCGTCCAGAGCAGCATCGCCGACATGGGCCAGACCCTCGCGAAAAACATCCCGACATTCGTAAGCGGCGCCTTCTCAAAGATCTGGAAGCTTATAGGCAACCTCCCTTACGGCGTCTTCGTAGTAATCTGCGTTATCTTAAGTGGTTTCTACTTCATCAACGACGCTCCCGCGGTCCTCAAGTTCTACGTTAAGAACACGCCGAACAAGACATTCCGCAACAGGATCTTTACGCTCCTCAATGAACTCGCAGTCATGGTCTTCCGCGTACTCGGCGGTTACCTCGCGCTGTTCATCATCACGGCATTCGAATCACTCATCGTATTCTGGGTCGCAGGCCTTCACGAATACGCCATCGTACTCTGTATCATCACGGCGCTCATCGACTTCCTGCCTATCTTAGGAATCAGCGCGACGATGATCCCCATGATCATCTACCAGATCTGCAACGGCAACTACGTCTCCGCAGGCGTCCTCGTCGCAGGCTTCATCGTCATGTCGATCATCCGCCGCTTCATCGAGCCCGCGATCCTCGGCAAGTCCCTCAAGATGCACCCGCTCATCACGCTCCTCGCGATGGCAGCAGGTGTCTACGTCTGGGGCCCCGTCGGCTTCCTTTTGGGTCCCGTCCTTGCGATCATCATCATCCAGGTCATCAAGGTTTTCGAGATCGACAAGATGGTCGGCCGCTACTTATCCGGCATCCTTGACGGCTTCATGAGCAATAAAGACGACAAGAAAGGCTCAAAGTCAGAGAAAGGAAAAGCTCCTGACGGGGCCGCTTCCGAAGAGTCAGACGAAGAGTCTGATGACGCTGCCGACGAAGTTACTGCCGAAGAAGCTCCCACTGAAGAAGCCGCTCCCAAGAAAGCTTCCAAATCTGCGAAAAAGAAATAATTCGCTTCCAGTTATCCGTGACATATTGGCGACATATCGAAGGGGTATAGTGTTTCCAGGAGGATGAAGCAATGTCTTTCAGATTGTTGATCGTAGAAGATTCACCCGAACTCCTGGAAGCTGCCGGAGACTTCTTTCGCGAGGAAGGCTCAGGACTCTGGGATGTCGTGACCGCGTCTGACGGAAATGACGCATTGGCCAAGGTCAAAAACGAATCTTTCGATCTCATGATCCTAGACATAATGCTTCCCGGGGCATCCGGATTTGATATCTGCAGGGCCGCCCGCGAAAAGAGCGACTGCCCTATCATCTTCGTCACTGCCCTAGGCTCCGAGAACAACATCTTGAAGGGATATGAGACAGGATGCGACGATTACGTCGTCAAGCCCTTCTCGCTCCGCCACCTTTACGCCAAAAGCCTTGCTCTTCTCAAGCGCGCAAAGAAGAGCGACGCCGGCGACATCTTAAGGTGCGGCACCATTTCCCTCAACAAGAACACAATGCTTGTTACCGTCGAAGGCCGCGAGGTTGCTATCAATGCCAGGGAATATTTCCTTCTGGTCTATCTGCTCGAGAATAAAGGCGCTGTCCTTACACGCAAGGCCATTCTGGATCATGTATGGGGAGATGATCTGGATGTAAGCGACAGAGTCGTTGACAATACGATCAGAAGATTACGCGAGAGCTTAGGTAGCGCCTCCGGCCAAATCAAGACGGCGATAGGCAGGGGATACCGTATCACGGAGGAATAAGCTCATGAAAGTGCGCAAAGGAACTATTAAGCGTCCTGTTTTCATAATCAATTATCTTGTTTCTTCACTCATAATGCTGATTATTTGTACAGTATTAGGGCTATTCGTATTTTTGCCGGCTCTTTTTGAATATCAGTATGCAGTGCAAGATACAGATTACTTCTATTACGACAATTTATACAGCTCTATCATGAATGACAGGTGGGGTGAGGATAATACTTATATCGAACCTGTCAGTACCAGGATCAAAACCTATATAATCAATTACTATATTTCCACAGGCAGGAGAGCCAGATATCAGGCTGATGATGTCGGTGTAATAGATGCTTCTGAGACCGCAATAATGTTGTTTCGCAGCGGTCCTGATAACGAACAGATCGGCTTTTTGGAACTGGCGGACAAAAAATATGTAGAATCATTCAAAACTGAAGAAGTCTCAAGATATAGCTTTGTCTACGACTGTGATGATTTCTTATACGATAAGCCCGAATTGCATTTCCGTTGTACGGAGTATTATGCGGATTACACCAACGGAAAGTTTATCCCCGTCGAAGTTGAGATCTGCGATGAACATTACGAACTTACAGGTGTTGTCGTGCATTTCACACCTGATAACACTGACGGATATACCCATGTAATTGTTGCTGCAGATGACCTGTGGTCAAGTTATGGTTATTTCGCTGGATTTGAAGGCGAAGATCCTGATGATGCATACGACATAAAACTGGAAGGCGTAGACCCGCCTTATGAGAGAATTTTCCTCACTAAACTGGAATACGTCAGCTTTATGGAAAACTGCAAAGAAGAGATCGGGTGGGGTATCTACACGATTGCAATTGCAGCATTCTTCGTTGCATTAGTTCCTGCGATCATCAGCTTTAACGTAAAGCTCAGGCGCTATGAGATCTTCGAATACAGGCGCAAGATGATCGACGCTATGGCCCACGACTTAAAGACCCCGATGGCCGCTATCTCGGCTTACGCTGAGAATCTTTCAAACCACATCGGCACCGACAAACAGGATTACTACGCCGGCAAGATCGAAGAGAAAGTCGCCCTGATGAACAAGATGGTCGACGACATGCTTGCGTTCTCCAAATCCGAGAACAAATCCGCCGTGATTACCAAGTCTGACGTAGACCTCGGCGAGCTTATTTCTGGCATAATCTCTGACAACGAACACGCCATAACAGAGCGCTCTTTGAAGATCAATTGCGAAAAGCATAGCGTCGTGATCAAGACTGATAAAAAACTCTTCGAACAGGCCGTCTCCAACCTCATCAACAACGCAGTCCTTTACAGCAAAGAAGGCACCACGATCGACATCGCATACGATACCGGCAGCCTTACTATCTCCAACATCTCTTCTGAGAAGCTCGAAAACGTCGAGAGCCTGAAGCAGGCATTCTCCAAAGGCAGTCTTGCCCGCGGCAGCAAAGGCACCGGCTTAGGCCTCGCCATCGCAGACAACAACCTCGCGATGCTTAAATATAAGCTCGACATCAAGAGCGACGGCGAGAAGTTCATCGCCACAGTAAAGCTGTAAAACAATCAATCAAGTAGCACCTGCAGGCTTCGCCGTCAATGGACGGCGGAGCCTTGCTTTTGCACCATTGACCGCCCGCCTTTGCAGGTGCTTTTTGGTATTCAAGAGTCGGATTCTCCGACTCTCATCTGACGATGAACGCCGCCGATTATTGGTGTTTTTAAACCATAATTTTGTGCGGGTTATTTGCAGGCTTTTCAGAGGTAATTGTTATCTAATTTAGGGGCTTTTGTTATATCCTTGTCCGGAATTGTCGCGTTTGTATTAAACCTTGTATGAAAACCGGCCGTTTCTTTGCGTGCTTTTGTCGGTACCGGCATTGGCAACGCATGCGACAAAAACCTGCAGAAAACATACAAGAAATCACAAAAGGTTTAATACAAAAACCTGAAAGTAGAACAAGGTTAAAACAAGAGCATACAAAAATAGCGACAAACACCTGACAAAACCCTGCAAACAGCCTACACAAAATTAAGGAATAAAAGTGCGTATATCCGGCATGGTAATGCATGGAGGTGCCCTGCACCTCTTGAACACCAAACTGCACCTTTGAGCGAGCGGTCAAGGGCGCCTGGAGGGCGAGTGAAACGTCCCTTGACGGCGGAGCGATAAAGGTGCTACCCAAAGAAAAACGGCTGTCTCGTGTGAGGCAGCCGCTTAAAGTTATGTGTGATATGTCAGAGTACTACGTTTTTGTCATTGACATCGAGTGAAGCGAACGGGCCGGGTATGATGGCATTACGCTTTGCACCGAAGTAGTCGGTATCGAAGATGATGTCGTTGCCGTCTCTGTCTTCGAAGCGCTGCTGAGGTTCGAATGCTTTGCCTAAAACGTCAGTTGTTACGAGATCAGCGGTGAAGCTTCCGACAGCTTCAGCGAGGTTGGTCTCGAGGAATATCTTTTCGCCGTCTTCGCGGACGTTAACGTAGACTTCGGTCTTCTCGTCCATGAGGTAATTCTTTTCTTTGCAGAAGCGCTGTGCGCCACCGAGGTAAGCGTTGCCTTCGATCCAGACGGGAAGGTGGTCGAAGTGGGCTTTGGCGATCTTCATCATGTCGGGTGTGTCACTCTCCATGTCGAACTGCTTGATCCAGTCTTCGTAGAGGGGATAGTGGTCCCATACGTGGGTGCCAACGACGCGCTCTTCTTCCCAGATCTCGCCGTCGTCGAAGCGGGAGATCAATGACTCCTTCGGGTGCTTCTGGAAGAAGATGTTGTTATAGAATCTGTCGTCGCCGTGGAGGATCGTCATGAAGCCCATGACTTCTGTGCGGTGCGGGAAGTGGTAAGGCGTGTAGCGCCAGTCGGTGCCTTCGCCGACGGATGTGAATGCGCCACAGATGAGGTTGTGGACCATTGCGACACCCTGGGTAGCGATACGGAGAGTAGCGTCTGAGAGCAGGATATTGTTGTCGATCAGGGTAGGTCCGTGGCCGACCTCAACGAAAATATCCTCGCTGCCCATTCCGCCCTTCAAGGGAGCTGCATATTCGGGGCGCTGGTTGTCATGCAGGAGATTGCAGGTGATGCGGGTGCCCTGAGCTTCCCAGTCTGTCCAGATGCCCATGACGCAGTGATGGATGTGGTTGCGCTGCATGAGTACGTCGATAGCAGCGTGGAGCTTGATGCCTGCGACTTCGGCCCCGCCCAATTCCATCATGTTGTTGATGTGATGAATGTGGTTGTCTTCGATAGTGGAGAAGACTGCGCCCATACGGCCGATGATGCCGCCCTGCTCGCAGTGGTGGATGTTGTTGCGGCGGATGATGTGGCTGCCGATGTTTTCCTTGAGCCAGCCGTGATACTGGCCGCGGCAGACTGCGTCACGCTCCATCTGCGTGGGGCTCTTAAGGTGCTCATATGTGAAGTAATGGTTGTTCTCGGGATCTAAGTACTTTCCGAGGCCGATGCCGGAGCACTTGGAGAAATAGACTTCGTTGTCTTCAATGATCCAGCCCTTTGACCAGTGGGGACCGATCATGCCTTCCTGCCATGCGGCCGGAGGTGCCCAGTTTGTAGCGGCTTTGCAGATCTTGAAGCCGCGGACGGTTATGTAGTTCTTGCCTGTCTCAGCGGGGAAGAAGCACATTCTTCTGACGTTGATCTCGGTCATCTCGCTGTTAGGGTCAAGGCCGCCGAAGTTTGCGTAGATGGCAGTCATGGTGCCTTCGTCTTCTGCGTACCACTTGTACTTGGATTCTTCGGGAACCCATGAGCACTTGTAGACTTGGGCCTTGATGACTTCATCGATGGAAGCTGCTTCGTAGAGTCTTCTGTCGTTGATGTAGACGCAGCCTACGTGTCTGTTCTTGCCTGCGAAATACCAGTCGCCGTAGCAGAAGGTCGTGTAGGGATTGTAGTCGCCGAAGATCTTGTTGTCGACACGGCAGACCCAGACGTCATCGTCATAGGGCTTCCAGTTGGTGATCTGCTCTGCGCCGGAGATGGTCGCGCCCAAAGGCTCGTCGCTTACGTATGTGATGCGCGCGTCTTCGGTGCCGCCGTTTGCGGGTGAGACGTACTCTCTATATACACCGGGTGCCACATGGACTGTGTCGCCGGGCTGGGCGATGGCCGCAGCATCTGAGATCGTACGGAACGGGTTGGCCTGGGAGCCGTCGCAAGTGCTGGAAAGGGCTTTGATGTCTACATAAATGTCCATGGCGGTACCTCTTTTCGCGCGTGATATTAAATAAAGAATATCACATCATTTATGGTCGAAATGTTTGAAGAAATTGTTAAGTATCAAAATCGTTGTTGACATGTTTTTCGGGCGGTGTTATATTTACTACGACAGACGTACTATGACAGACGTACCAACGTCAATCGTAGCAACGACAGTCGTAACAATTCCCGGAAGGAGATAGATTATGGCAGAGATAAGCAGCGATGTCATCAGAGGTTATAACGACATAATCATTTTGTACCTGCTTCTGTCCAGACCGTCTTACGGATATGAGATCTCAAAGGAGATCAAGAATTTGTCCGAAGGAAAGTACATCATCAAGGAAACAACACTTTATTCCGCTTTCACCAGAATGGAGAAGAACGGATTTATCGAATCCTTTGTTGATGAGGATATGGCAGGCGGAAAGAAGAGGACCTACTACCGCATTACTGAGACCGGCAAGGAGCATTACCGTTCAAAGCGAGAAGAGTGGACTCTTACTAAAGAAGTTATTGAAAAGTTTATTGCGGATGAGGGGGCACTTGTATGAACGCTATAAAGAATTATCTGGACAATATGTTCCGTAATCTTCCTAACACGGAAGAAGTCAGAAGAGCCAAATCAGAGCTTCTCGAAATGATGGAAGACAAGTACGAGGAGCTTATCAAAGAAGGTAAGACAGAGAACGAAGCAGTAGGCATCGTAATCTCAGAGTTCGGCAATCTCGATGAGCTGGCTGAGACTTTGGGGATCACCGAAGCAGTCACGGAGAATCCTGACGAAGATAAGCCGATGCTCTCCATGGACAGAGTTAAGGATTACCTCACGATGAACAGCCAGCGTTCGATCCTGGCACCTTTGGGAATCGGACTTTGCATCTTTGCACCCGCATTCACGATCCTGGCAGACATGCTTCACTTAAATGTCGGTGCGATCGGTGTAAGCCTTATGTTCTTAGCTGTTGCGGCAGCAGTCATTTTGTTCATTATCTCGGCAAACAAGAAAAAAGAATATTCCGAAGTCAGAAAGAAGCAGTGTTCACTCAGCATCGAGTGTGCAGAGTATGTAAGATCCGAGCGCAGGAGCTTTAAATCAAGCTACGGCCTTATGTCTTCATTCGGTATCGGACTTTGCATCTTAAGCATCGTAAACCCGATGATCATCGGAAGCATTCCTTACATCCCGGACAGCTTCGGTGCAGTTTTGTTCTTCTTCTTCATCGCGCTCGGCGTATTCCTTATCACATCTTCACACATAAAGATGGAGGGCTACGACAGACTCCTTGAACTCAATGAGTCAGGCAAGATGGCTGAGGAATTCGTACCGAAGTCAGACCGCAAGGTCAACAAGGCTCCCATCATCATCAGTGCTGTTGCAGTTGTTGTGATCGCACTGGTCATGTGCGGAATCAGTATCTTTAATACAATCGTAGACGGTGTATTCACGATCAGAGACAATTCTGAATCAGTTGCAACAACATATGAGATAGGAGAAGGTGACCAAATGAGTGATACTGTAAAATCAATGAAGTTCGAGCTGTCTGCATGCGAGGTCAACATCCGTACGGCAGAGGGCACAGGACTTATCAGTGTAGAGTATACGGGCAGCGACAAGCTTAAGCCGGCGATCACTTGCGATAACGGTAAGTTCGTTGCTACACAGAAGGGCTCGGGATTCAGCTTCGGCATTCACTCCACAACAGGCCCCAAGCTCGAGATCGTCATCGGCAAGGACGTAAACCTCGACAGCATCGAGATGGATATCGACGCAGGCAACATTAAGCTCAACGGTATCAGCGCAGATTATGTCTATGGTGACATCGACGCCGGAAACATCGAGATCAGCAACTGCGATTTCAGAAAGGTCGAGTTCGATGTAGATGCAGGCAACTACGGCATCAATGATTCGACATTAAACAAAGTCTATATCAGCACGGATGCAGGCAATATCGAGATCAACGATACGGTAATGGAAGATGTTGAGATCGATGTCAACTTCGGTAATGTTGAGATCAAGGGCGTTGATAATCTTGCTGATTACGAGGTCAACTGTGAAGTTGATGCAGGGTCTTCGAGAGTCGGTTCGACGAAGGGAAGAGAGATCCATCAGAATGGCAACGGCGCAGGCACCATCACGGTCTCCGTCGATGCGGGAAATATCGAAGTTAATTAATCTTACCGGCGCGAAATAAGGGTATAGAATACAGATAAATATCTGTTTATTCGAAAAAGCGGCAAGGCAGATCTTAAAAGGAGGAAAAGAAATGATCGACAATAATGCAATTTCCGATCTCTGCCAAAAGGCGATCGATATGAGGTCCGGAAGTTATGCTCCTTATTCGGATTTTCTCGTAGGAAGCGCAGTGCTTACAAGTGACGGCAGCATTTACACAGGCTGCAACATCGAGAACAGCGCATTCGGCCCCTCCATATGTGCTGAAAGAACAGCCATCTTTAAGGCTGTGAGCGAAGGTCACAAAGATCTTGTTGCGATAGCGATCGCAGGCGGTAAGAGAGACGGAGATTTGCAGTATTGCGCTCCTTGCGGTGTATGCCGTCAGGTGATGAGAGAATTCTGCAATTCCTCCTTCAGGATCTACCTTGCCAAAAGCGCGCAGGACTATAAGGAATTCACCCTGGGAGAGCTCTTACCTGAGAGCTTCGGCCCGGAGAATCTGGAATAAGGATAAGGATAGGAAATTGCCATAAGCTGCCGGGTCCCAAAAGGTCCGGCGGCTTGGTGATTTAAGCCGCAAAATGGGGTTAAGAAAATGAAGATCAGGAACATCTATCTGAATAAAAAAGTGCCTGCAGTATCGATAACGATCGCGCTGCTGTGCATAATCATTACAATGATCTCACAGCTGATCCCTTCCACATATACCGCATTCAAATTAATGTATCCGGTGCAGTATCCGTGGCAGCTGATAACATACATATTCCTGCAGGGAGCCCCTCAGGAACTGTTGCCGGCAGATTTTCAGTATTCTGCAATGCAATTAACGATTGGACATCTGGGATATAATTTCCTGCTTATACTTCCTTTCGGGATACTTGTCGAAAAGGTTGTCGGCAGCAGGAGATTCCTTATGCTGTTCGCAGCGTCCTGGGTGGCTGACGTCATTGCAACGCTCATCATGGGTTATTTCTACACGAGAAACGGTGATATCTTCGGAGTATCGGGCGCTTCGGGACTGGCATTCACATTCATGCCGGTCGGTGTCTATATCCTGTTCGTTATGGGCAGGAAATACGGATTCGGCAAGCTGCTTAAACAGATATCATTCTACGTTCTGATGTTGATCGCGATACCTACGGTAGCTATATCTTTTATACCTGATATTGCCGGTGTGACGGGGATCCCGTCCATGGTGATCCACCTGATAGCGCTGGTAATAGGAGTTGTTTTCGCTCTATTATTCAGGAAAACGATCGACGGTTATTTTGTTACAAATACAGATGCACAGATTAAAGTTTACGAAACTGTGAAAACCTGTTAATAACCGCTTATTATGTCCCGGCAATCAGGGTGTTAAAATCTGACTAAAAGGATAAAGAAGGAACAAACAAGTGACTGCTTATTACGAGATATTATTTGGTCTGTCAGTGCTTCTGACACTCATTTATATCTTTATCTGGCACAAGCATTTTGACGTGCACATCTCGCTGATCTTTACGATCATTCCGATTGCGAATCTCGGCTATGCGATGCTCGCACATTCGAGGAACCTTGAGGCTGCACTGACGGCCACCAAGGTTACATATATCGGAGGGTGCTTCTTAACGCTCTTCATCACGCAGAGCATCCTGAGTCTGTGCCACATTGAGCTGAAGCGGTGGATGAATGCGCTGCTCACAATAGTCTGCATAATAAGCTTCTCGTTTGTTCTTACGATCGGCAGTTCGCAGATATTTTATAAGACCGTAAGGTTCGAGATCAACAAGGGTATGGGAATGCTCGAAAAGACATACGGCTTCGCGCACACCATCACATATGCGATCATCACCGTATACGTGATCTTAAGCACTGCCGCGATGGTCTACAGTCTGGTCAAAAAGAAGGATGTATCGACAAATACGATCGTCCTTTTGATGTTCCCGATGTCGTTCTCGTTCTTAAGTTATTTCGCGGGAAAAGCGCTTCCTGCCGGTATCGACGCGATGCCGTTCTCTTATGTTTTCGCGCAAATAATGTATCTCATCATCGTGCACAGGCTGTGCCTTTATGAGATCACCGACCTGGGCGTCGATTCGCTTGTAAAAAAAGGCGACACGGGCTTTATGTCTTTCGATTTTGACGACAAGTACTTAGGCTCAAATGAGCGCGCGCAGAAGGTTTTCCCGTTCCTTAAGGACATCAAGGTAGACACGTATCCGGGCAAGCGCGAGGAAGTCAGGAATACGATCTTCAAGTGGCTTGATGAGTTCAAGAAGGATGAGTCGAAGGACCATTTCTACTACGAGGTCAACGACAAGATCTATCTCGTCACGATCCGTTATCTTTACGACGGCAAGCACAGGAGAGGCTACCAGTTCTTCGTGACTGATGATACGGACTCGCGAAAATACATGAAGCTCCTTGCGAACTATAACGATCAGCTCTCAGATGAGGTCGCGCAAAAGACCGAGAACATCGTGGTAATGCATAACAAGCTCATTCTCGGAATGGCAACGATGGTTGAAAGCCGCGACAATTCCACGGGCGGCCACATCAGGCGTACGAGCGATGTCGTTAAGGTGCTTATAGATGAGATCCGCAAGGATGAAGCTAACGCAGACGGCAGGAAAAACATAAGATTCCTCTTCGGCAAAGAGGGCCTGACGGACGAGTTCTGCAAGAACATGATCCAGGCTGCGCCGATGCATGACTTAGGCAAGATCGCAGTCGATGACGCTGTATTAAGAAAGCCCGGAAAGTTTACTCCCGAAGAATATGCGGAGATGAAAAAGCATGCAGCTGAGGGAGCGCGCATCGTCGATCAGATCTTGGACGGTACCGAGAATGAAGCCTTCCACAAGGTCGCAGTAAACGTCGCCCACTACCATCACGAGAGATGGGACGGCTCTGGCTACCCTGAAGGACTTAAGGGCGAAGAGATCCCTATCGAAGCGCGCATCATGGCGATTGCAGACGTATACGATGCTCTCGTAAGTAAGCGTGTCTATAAGGACAAGTTCTCCTTCGATGACGCCGACAGGATCATGATGGAGAGCATGGGAAAGCATTTCGATAAAAGGCTTGAGCGCTATTATCTCTCTGCAAAACCCAGGCTGGAGGAGTATTATAGAAGCATGGGTGACTGACGTTACCCCTTAAGTTTTCAGATTAAGGAGCGACACTCATGATTAGCGACCGCAAATTCAGTCTTCTTTTCCCGAGAGGCAAAGAAGTTAACTATAAAAACCTTGAGCCCGGTACATTCCATGACCTGGGCCTTGATACGATCTGCAAGGAGATCACTTCCGAGCCTAAGGAGCAGGTTGTTATTGCTGACGTTATCTCGCAGCTGACGTCTGATCCCGAGGTAACGAATTACAGGCAGGATATTTTCGAGGACTTGAAGAATCTTCCTGACTTCAGCAAGAAGCTTCAGGAGCTCTTCGACAAGATCGACTTCAATAAAAACTTCGGTACCATCAGAAAGTCCAAGGACGAGATCGAGGGACTGTGGTACCTCATGCACCGCCTTAACCAGTACCGCGACTACATCACCTGTGTCGACGCGCTCAAGGAATGCTTAAGCGACGACAGGATCAAGTCCGCAGGTCTTAAGGGCTTCAAGGAATACGTTGATGAAGTCTATGAGGACGCACATTTCCATGAGCTCAAAAAGGACCTCGAAAAGCTCTCGATGGAGACATCTGACATCCAGAGCGTTACGCTCGGCGTCAATCTCAACTCAAGGCTCGAAGCGATCAGCATGGGCCTGGTATCGGTCAACAGCAAGCCCTTCAGGAAGTCCAATATCGTAAGCAATATCGCCGACAGCTTAGCAGGCGGCGACAAGATAAACGAAGGCAACGAATGGGACGGCGACATGCATTACCGCCAGGTCGACGCGTCAAAGGATGGCGGCTTCATGAAGCAGTTCGAGAATCTCGCCAAGTTCCAGGCTGCCACTGCGAGCGGCAACTTCCTCGTCCGCAATCAGACGATCGCTTCGATCGCATCCGGCGACAGCGCTTCGAGCTCTACCTTCTACCTCGATCACATCCTCAACAGGATGCTCGATACGATGGTAAAGAATCTCAAAAGAACGCTCGATAAGTACGCTGACATGGCGATCTCCATCATCGCTGATATCATCCCTGAATTTGTTTACTACATAAGGCTTGTCGAGTTCATTAAAAAGCTCGAAGCAAAGGGCTTTGTGCTTAACAAGGCAAAGGCTGTCGCAGCAGGCGACGTCACCATGAAGGCCAGAGGTTTTTATAACTTCAAGCTCGCGATAAATCTCAGCGATCCGAAAGAAATCGTCGTCAACGATCTCGACTTTGATCTTGATCACCGCATCTACATCCTGACAGGTGCCAACAGAGGCGGCAAGACCACTTCCACGCAGGGCATCGGACTTCTGTTCGCGCTTGCGCAGGGCGGCGCTTACGTGCCTGCAGATTCTTTTGAATTCGCGCCCGCGGACTGCATCTACACACACTTCCCGGCAGACGAGGACAAGACTATGGATCTCGGCCGTCTGGGCGAAGAGTGCGTCCGCTTCAAGGAGATCTTCGCTGCTTCCACGAGCGAGAGCCTCGTGCTCATGAACGAGACATTCTCCACTACTTCATTTGAAGAGGGTTACTACATCGCGTGCGATTCGATCAAGGCGCTCCTTACCAAGAATGTCAGGACCATCTACAACACGCACATGCATAAGCTCGGTATCGACTGTGTCGAGATGTCGAAAGATTCCGCTGCAAAGGCCGCGTCTCTCATCGTTAAGAGCGAAGGCGGCGCGCGCTCGTTCAAGCTCGAGGTCGCGCCTCCGGAAGGTTCTTCTTATGCTGCAGACATCGCGAAAAAGTACGGCGTCACTTATGAGATGCTGACAGGCGCTTCGGACAACGCATGAACATAATCGATATCAACAGCCCTGACGATATATCGATAACCGTCTATATAAGTTGTTCAGAGCCGCAACTGCGCCATTACAGAGACCCCGACGGCGGTGTCTTTATCGCTGAGAGCTGCAAGGTAATAGGCAGAGCTCTGGACGGCGGGATGAAGCCGGAATCTGTTCTGGCAGATGAGCGCGTATTCGATAAGGAAGAGGTCGCATCTTTGCTCGCGCGCGTTGGCGAAGTGCCGGTATACCGCGCGCCTTCTGACGTGATGGAATCTATCACGGGATATCACTTAACAGGCGGAATACTGTGCTGCATGACAAGGCCCGGGATGCCTTCTGCAGAGGATGTTTTGAAGGGCACTTCAGGTGAGCGTTCGCGCATCGCGGTGCTCGAGAATATCGTTAATCCCACCAACGTAGGCGCTGTGTTCAGAAGCGCTGCGGCTTTTAATATCGATGCGGTTTTATTGACCGAAGGCACGTGCGATCCGTTGGAAAGAAGAGCCATGCGCGTAGGCATGGGCACGATGTTCCAGCTGCCGTGGACGTTTATCGGTAAAGATGATGTTTGCGGCACTTTGCGCTCGCTCGGATATAAGTCTGCTGCGATGTGTCTTGCGCCTGATTCGATAACGCTTGATGATGCTTCGCTGAAGGGAGAAGAGCGCCTTGCGGTACTCATCGGAAACGAAGGTAACGGGCTTACGGATGAGACTTGCGAGAACGCTGATTACAAGGTCATCATCCCGATGTCGCACGAAGTCGATTCTCTGAATGCGGCTGCCGCGAGCGCCGTTGCTTTCTGGGAACTTGCCGGAAGGTAAAGTTTTCGCTTGACCAAAAGAGTATTAGATGATATATTTCCCGTGCGTTAAATCATGCGCCGACAGTTCGTTTGTGCCATCCTGTCGCAAAACAAAACCAGGACAATCGTTGAATCATAAACTTGATTGCACTGATCAAAGTGCATGTTTGATTGAATGTGACTCCTGTTTTGGAGTCATTTTTTATTTGGAGAAAGTTTATGAGTGAATCTAAAACAGTATCGAGATTATTTATGTGCATCGGCATCGTTTTCGTAACATGCCTTCTGCTCTCAAACCTTATCGCAGGCAAGATGTGGGCCGTCACCGACAGCATCACATTGCCCGCCGCAGTTATCCTTTTCCCGCTGACATACATCATCGGCGATGTCTTCACTGAAGTCTACGGCTTTAAGAAGGCAAGGACGGTCATCTGGCTGGGCTTCGCGTGCAGCTTTTTTGCAGTGCTGATCTACCTTGTGACGATTGGTCTGCCGCATCCGGGCTACTGGGAAAACCAGGGCGCTTACGAGATCGTAATGGGCACGACTCCGAGAGTCGCAGTCGCATCTTTTGCGGGCTACCTCTTCGGTGAATTCTCCAACTCGATCCTTTTGTCCAAGCTCAAGGTCGCTACCAAGGGCAAGAAGCTCTGGGTACGCACGATACTCTCGACAGTAGTAGGCGAGGGCCTGGACTCTATCATCTTCATCACTATCGCTTTCTGGGGCACGATGGAAAACTCCATCGTCCTTCAGATGATCCTTTTCCAGTACCTCTTCAAGGTCGGATACGAAGTGATCTTTACGCCTGTTACATACCTCGTCGTAAGGCTCGTCAAGAAGGCCGAAGGCATCGACGTCTATGACGAAGGCATCAAGTACAACATCATAAAGGGGTGATATCATGCGCGAGAAAGAAGGACTTACAAAGCTCGGTTCTGCCGGCACGAAGTACAGCATGGATTACGATCCGTCCGTACTCGAGACATTTGTTAACAAGCACCCTGACAACGATTATTTCGTAAAGTTCAACTGCCCCGAATTCACGAGCCTTTGCCCGATCACGGGCCAGCCGGATTTCGCGACGATCACGATATCTTATGTGCCCGCTGAGCGCATGGTCGAGAGCAAGTCATTAAAGCTCTACCTGTTCTCATTCCGCAATCACGGCGACTTCCACGAGGACTGCGTGAACATCATCATGAAGGATCTGATCAAGCTCATGGACCCCAAGTACATTGAGGTCTGGGGTAAGTTCACACCGAGGGGAGGCATCTCCATTGATCCGTACTGCAACTACGGCAAGCCGGGCACGAAGTGGGAGAGCGTCGCTGAGGACAGGCTGTTCCATCACGACATGTATCCGGAGAAAGTGGATAACCGATAAAGTTAGTCTAAAAAACTTCACAAAGGAAGCCCGAATAAACCGCAATAAATGGGCAGATATTTTCGCGCACGCACGGGAATAATCTGTTATACTATCGCCGGTCAAAATAGTGAGAGGTGATAAAGATGTCCCTGCCCAAAGATCCGTTCATGCTTTTGAGCTATGTGAATACGCAGCTTCGAGACAATTTCCCGAGCCTGGAAGAGCTTGCTGCGACGCTTGGCGAGGATGAAGGCGCGATTCTTGGAACGCTCGAAAATGCGGGCTTCACATACGACAAGGACCTCAACCGTTTTGTCAGCAAACAATAATCTACATCTTGAAAAGGAGATTTAATATGAAACGCAGACCTGTAGTACTTATGGTTCTTGACGGCTTCGGACTTTCCGACACAAAGGAGTACAACGCAATCGCTATGGCAAAGACTCCCGTTATCGATAAGCTCATGGCAGAGTGCCCTTTTGTTAAGGGTTACGCATCAGGACTTGCAGTCGGACTTCCTGACGGCCAGATGGGTAACTCCGAAGTAGGACACATGAATATCGGTTCCGGAAGAGTCATCTACCAGGATCTGACGCTCATCACAAAATATATCGAGGACGGCGTTTTCTTTAAGAATGAGGACCTCCTCCGCGCTATCAACAACTGCAAAGAGAACAACTCCGACCTTCACGTTTGGGGCCTTCTCTCAGACGGCGGCGTTCACTCACACAACACACACCTCTACGCAATCTTAGAGCTCTGCAAGAAGGAAGGCTTCGACAGAGTTTATGTTCATCCTTTCTTCGACGGACGTGACACACCTCCGGCATCCGGTAAGGATTACCTCCAGGCATTGGTAGACAAGATGGCTGAGATCGGCGTAGGTAAGGTAGCTTCAATGTCCGGCCGTTACTATGCAATGGACAGGGACAACAACTGGGACCGTATCCAGACAGCTTACGACTCACTCGTTCTTGGTGAGGGCGTTAAGGCTACAGACCCCGTTGCTGCTATGCAGGCTTCTTACGACGGCGGCGTAACAGACGAGTTCGTTCTTCCTACAGTTATCGTAGACGCAGAGGGCAAGCCCGTTTCAGTCGTTAAGCCTAACGACTCCATCATCTTCTTCAACTTCCGTCCTGACCGCGCAAGAGAGATCACAAAGGCTTTCTGCTTCTCCGATGAGGACATCGCAGCTCAGCCCGGTGACGCTTCCGACACAAAGTGCATCAAGTACTTAAAGCGTGCTAACGGCTTCATGCCTCTCACATATGTATGCTTCAAGGATTACGATGAATTGATTCCTAACAAGTTCGTCGCTTTCAAGAAGGAAGAGATCAAGAACACTCTTGGTGAATATCTCGCAGCAAACGGCCTCAAGCAGCTCCGTATCGCTGAGACAGAGAAGTATGCTCACGTTACATTCTTCTTCAACGGCGGTATCGAAGAGCCCAACAAGGATGAGGACCGTACACTCGTTCCTTCACCCGCAGTTGCTACTTACGACCTTAAGCCTGAGATGAGCGCTCCGGAAGTTTCCGAGAAGCTCGACGCAGCTATCTGCTCTGATAAGTACGATGTAGTTATCATCAACTTCGCTAACCCTGACATGGTCGGCCACACAGGCGTTCTCGAGGCAGCTATTAAGGCTGTCGAGAGAGTTGACGCTTGCGTAGGCGGCGCTGTTGAAGCAGTTAAGAAGATGAACGGCGTTCTCTTCATCTGCGCTGACCACGGCAATGCCGAGCAGATGATGAACCTCGAGACAATGCAGCCTCACACTGCACACACAACAAATCCCGTTCCGTTCATCCTCTACAACTATGATCCCGCGTACACACTCCGTGAGGGCGGCCGCCTCTGCGACATCGCTCCTACACTTTTGGAGATCATGGGACTTCCCCAGCCTGCTGAGATGACAGGCGAGTCACTGCTCATTAAGAAGTGAGTTTTTGAGTAATAGATTTAAGAAGGCTGCCTCGCGGGGCAGCCTTTTTTAGTGGTGGCGAAAACACTTCTAAGCTCTCCGCGACTCGTTATTCGCGTGTGTTAAATTTGTTGGCCTGAAACGGCCTGAAAACATCAACAAAAAGTTGTCTTTTGGCTAAATATAACTTTTTGTTGGCCTAAAACGCCTCTTTCAGGCCAACAAATTTTACACATTGAAAATACAGTGGAAACTCGCCCGCTTACGCCTGCGTAAATACCATCGTGACGTTGTCAGAACCCAGGAGTTTTTTCGCATCAGCGTCTTTGACCGGCGATGTGACCGTGATGGCGCCGAAGCTGTCGACCGTGCCGTAGAAGACGTCGCTGCCTGACGTGAAAGTGATCTTGTCGTCTTCGACTTTATAGGTGCCGGAGCTCTCGAGGCCTGATGTGTCGATCGAGTTGACGCTGTCTTTTACCTGATTCAAGATGTCCTGCCTTAAGTCGGCGTAGTCAGCGTAGCCGCCGAGCTTTGCGAGGGTGTCGAGGGCCACTGATGAAGTGGTGCCGAGCTTTTTCATGATGATCTTGTCGATGTTGTTTTCGATGTAGGCATTGATGTTCCTGACGAATGCGTCGCGCTCGACGGTAACGGAATATTTGCCGTCCTTGAGAGTGAGCGTTGCCGATATGTTGATGGTGCCCTGAAGGTCATCGGGCATGGTGACTTCGAACTCGGAAGCGACGTAAGCGACGAACTTGTCGGTGATGTCGAGCGTTGACTTGAAGGTGCCTTCGAGCTTGTTCATGTTGACCTTGAAGAACTTGTAGCTTACGAACTTCGTGAAGTCATCGGAGGCTAAGTTTGTCACGTACCAGGTATTATCGATGCGGATCAGTTCGCATGTGTAAGTCAGTGTCATCGGCTCGCAGTTTGCGACGGCGACCTTGATGTCTGCCGCCTTCTTGAAGGTCTGGCCGGACAGCGCAGAGTAGTCGGCAAGCGTGAGCTTGATGTCGACAGAGCCGATGGGGCCTTCGATATTAAGTGTCGATTCGTCGACCTCATAAGACATCGAGTTCAGCATGGCTGCGCGGAAAAGTTCGTCCTCTTCGGTCAGTGCATCTTTGGTTGAGAAAAGAGAAGTGAGATGGTCTCTTAAAGTGGAAGTGGAATCCTGGAAAGCTACGTCTAATACCAGGTTGACGTCATCTGTTACGACAGACTCGGCTACTTTTTTTGCAGTCTCGATGAGTGCGGACCTGCCGATTGCGGGCATGGATTTGCGGAACTCGAAAAGATGCAGGAAATCATCATCCAGGTTTGTGACTTTCCATTCTTTCTCGACCTTTATAAATTCCAATGTGATGACGGATGTTACTTTGCCGGCCTTCTTTACCGCTTCAGCGAGAGCTTCCACGTCTGCATAATCTCCTCCCTGAAGAGAAGCAACGTCTGCCATGGTGACTTCGATGTCGCATGTGGCTGAATCCTTCCCGCCTTTGAAGGAATCCGGGATGACCTCGACTTCGATCGTTTTGAAGACGGCATCGGCATAAGTATTCTCTTCTTCGGAATAATTGTCTTCATTGAGGTACTGCTTGAAGACCTTGCTGAAATCGCGGTCCACGTCTTCTGTAAGACGCATCATGTCGCGCGCGTCACCGCTCTTTATTGCGTCGCCGAAAACAGCTGCAGCCTCTGTCACGGCTCTCTTTCTGGAAGTGCATGAACAAAGGCACGTGAGGGCGAGCACGAGTGTTAAGGCGACTGCGGTCTTTCTTATAAAATATCTATCCATTTGTTTATCCCTTTGTTTTAACTACCTTTACAATACCGAGCGCAAAAGCGGCAGTCAAGGTGGAAATGCCGTAAATAAAAGGCAGAACGGCTGTAGCGCCGGGCTCTGATGATTGAATTTTGGCCTGATTTTCTGTAAAATTTTATTTAGATTATTTGCGGCAGATTATTGTTTTCGCAAGCAGGACAATGGAAAGGATGAATAGAACTAATGGACAAGAAAAGACTTATTACCAGAAGTGATTTTGACGGACTTGTATGCGCCATGCTTCTTAAGGAGCTGGACATGATCGACGAGATCAAGTTTGTTCATCCTAAGGATGTGCAGGACGGCAAGGTCGATATCAACGAGAATGACATCACTACAAACCTTCCGTTCGATCCGAGAGTCGGACTTGCTTTTGACCATCACGAGAGTGAGCTCGTAAGAAACAACATGGAGCTTTACGGTGATAAATTCATCTGCCTTTGCGAGAAGTCCGCTGCCAGAGTTGTTTATAACTATTACGGTGGTGCCGAGAAATTTAAGACTGTAAACGAAGAGATCATGGCAGCAGTCGACAAGGGCGATTCGGCTGACTTCACGGTCGATGAGATCCTCCATCCGACAGGTTGGGTACTGATGAATTTTGTCATGGACGCGAGGACAGGCCTGGGACGTTTCCACGACTTTAAGATCTCCAACTACCAGCTCATGATGAAGCTCATCGATTACTGCGCCCACCACACGGTACAGGAAGTATTGGAGCTCCCTGACGTCAAGGAGCGCACGGAGATGTATTTCGAGCAGCAGGAGCTTTTCAAGAAGCAGCTCAAGGAGATCGTTAAGATCGAAGGCAAGGTAGCTGTGCTTGACTTAAGACCTTTGGAGACTATCTACACCGGCAACAGATTTATGATCTACGCTATGTGGCCCGAGATCGAGATGAGCGTTCACGTTGCATGGGGATTCCAAAAGCAGAATACCGCGGTCATGATCGGCAAGTCGATCATCAACAAGGCCGGCACGACTGACATCGGCGCGCTCTGTCTCTCTTATGGCGGAGGCGGACACACCAATGCGGGCACCTGTCAGCTGGATAACGACATAGTAGATGCAGAGCTTCCGAACATCATAGCAAAGCTCAATGAACATAAGTAACTAAGGAACAAAAGCCGGTCTCCTGTATGGAGGCCGGCGAAAATTTTTGGAGGGAAGGAACAATGAAGTTTAAGAGATTAACCGCGGCAATTCTCGGTGTTGTAATGTTACTGGGTTGCTTTACAGGATGTAAAAAGGACGCCGGTTCTGTACTTGCCATCGACCTTACTATGTACAGCTTTAATTCGGCTTTTATGGGGGCTGATTTTAAGCAGGCTATAGGCCAGACTGCTTGGAGCGAGGGCGATCCTGAGTATACAAAATTGCAGCAATACATGGATCAGGGTTATCTGAAGAAAACGTATGGTGAGAACTACGCTGAAATTTTTTATACGATAACTATCAGTATCCAATTTCATTTTAACGATGACGATATCAAATTTGACGGGGACACAGCAGTAGTAGAAGCAACGTATCAGATCAGCGATTGGGAATCTGCCGTAAATGAGAGCACACCGGATTTTGCGGCGGCTAAACATAATCTCACACACGGATCAGACAGGAAAACTATCCCCGGCAGAATCGAATTTACCAATACAAAAGATCATGGCTGGCAGATCTCCAAGATCGATAATCTTGACGAACTCTTCAGATTTGTCGAAGTTATTTCTGCTTATGATCTGGAGCCCGAGCCTACCGATCCCGGTCCGACTGAAAATGACTACGGTTTTACCGCTGAAGATTATAAGGCTGCGTATATCGGATATATCGAAGTTCTCCAGGAAAATCAGGAAGCGCTCGATGCTTTCTACATGGATTTCGACAGAGAACCCTGCGGTCTTTACGATATCAACACCGACGGTATGCCTGACCTCTATTTCTTCAAGGAAGTCGAGTGGAACGAGTACTCTCCTGCAGGCACGTTCTGCATTTATACGTACAATCGTCAAAGCAATACGGTAGAGCTTGTCGTCGAGGTGCCTCAGCTGACATTCCAGGCAGAGAGCGGCGGAGATTACGTCATCTATGTATCCGGCTACAATTTTGTAATTATGTATACCGATGGTGAAGAGGGACATTTCTTTGATATCTCCGATATATACGACGCAGGCTTCAACCTTCAGACGTCACTCAAGCGCGAGACATATTGGGAATTTGATCCGGTAAACAATATTGACAAATTCACATACTATTTCTATGAGAACGACGCAGCTGTTGAAGGCGATCACTATAAGGAAGTCATCAGCGGTCTGGCAGAGGAGTCTTCTATCATCCTTACGAAGTGCTTCTACTTCCTGGATACCGATCCGGAATATCCTCTCTCGGCAAAGCCCGTTAATGCCAACATGATCTGCTCTGACATGATCAATTACATCAGTACATTATATTGATTTCCGGGGTGAGCAAATGGAGTTTAAGAAAGCAACAGCGGTTATACTTTGCGCCGCAATGACAGCAAGCGTCTGCGCCTGCAACAGCAACAAGAAGTCTGCATCCGAGATCGAAAAGGTCTTGAAAGAATACGAGGCGGCTCTTCAAGAGACAGACGGTGATGCCGTCCTTGACCTGGCATCGTGGGATGAAGGTGACGATGATTATGCGAATATCGAGCAGCTCTTCGAAGATGCCAATTACACGATAGATATGGAGTCATTTAAGGGGTACATCGCTTCAACGATCAAGGTCAATTTCGACAGCGAAGACATCGAGATCGAAGGCGATAAAGCTTCCGTGAAAGTTACGTACGAGCTGGTCGATTGGGAGAAAGAATACTTTTCGGTTTCCCGTGATCCGGATGACCTTCTGGACAAGCTCAAGGACAGCGATGACACGGCAAAGATCAGGGGCAGGATCAAACTCGAATTAATCGACGGTGAGTGGAAGATCACCAAGATCAACAAGCTCGGCGATGTGTTCTATTTCTGCTTCGCATATGCGTATATCGATGTTCCCGAGACAGATTACACCAGTGATATAACAGATACTGAGCCGCTTCCGACATCGACAGACATCGATCCGCTGGATAGTGATGAAATCTTCTACAGAGCGATCAAGCATTATATTGCCGTGCTCTCTGAGAATGAAGCCGCCATCAGAAACATCGAGAATCATTACAATACGCCGTACTGCGGATTGTTCGATCTTAATATGGACGGCTACCCGGAGCTTTATTTCTTTGCCGGTACCGATACGGATATATATGCGGCTGATCTATACGTCTATACTTATAACCCGTATGCCGACGAAGCGATCAACGTATTTACGATTCCTTATGCTATCTATTCGGCAGGTGACGGCGGCGGAGTCATGATCTATTACACAACCAGTGAGGTCTTGTTCGCTTTGTCTTTTGCCGATGATATGGACTACAGCATTGAGACCCGTATCGTTGATTTCAACTGGAACACCGTTGCTTCTTATAAGCGCGTATATGCCTTCTCTCCCGAGAGCAGTGGCACTATCTATTACGAGAACTATGTGGAAGTTGAAGAGGATTACTTCACGAACATCATGAAGAATTACATTAACGATACGCAGTGCGTTGTATTCAGGGGTATCGGCATCAAAGATGACTATGTCGAGGCACCGCTCAGGAATTTACCGACGATCGACATGGTAACTTTTGACGAAATGTACAGCATTTTAGACTCGATGATCTGAGGCAAGGTCCGCGCGAAAATCTTTCCGCCCGATTGAAAGGAACCAAAATGAAGTTCAGAAAAGCATCTGCAATAATTCTTGCAATCGTAATGACTGCAGGCTCTTGCGCCTGCAACAACAAGAAAGCATCTTCCGGGATAGAAGAGGTCGTGCAGGAATATGAAGCCTCTTTGAGCAGCTCTGATTTTGACGGCATTCTCGATATGACTTCCTGGAACGAAGACGATAAGGATTACAAGAATGCGCAGGAGACTTTCGCATTCGTGGATGCGGGCGCGAAAATGTATGACTATGAGGCATATATCCTGTCGACCATAAAGATCAACTACGAAGCAGAAGATATCGAGACCGACGGCAAGGAAGCCTCGCTGAAATTCGAATATGAGCTGGTCGACTGGCAAACCGTTTACACGAACCCTTCTATGGATGTGGCGGATGTGCTCTCGAAGCTTAAGAGCTCCGGTGACACTATAACAGTAAGCGGCAAGCTCGGTTTTGAACTGGTTGACGGCGAATGGAAGATCTCAAAGATCAGCGGCCTCGACAAGCTTTTCGAATATGCAGACGTATCCCCGTACATAGTGGTTACGAGCGATCCCGTCTATCCGGAGCCGACAGAAACAGAGTTTGAAGATTACTTCAGCGCAGCGATCAATTCTTACATCGAATTGCTTGAGACCGAGAGCATCAAGTCAGGCATAAAGATAATCGAAGATAATTATTACGGCATGGATTCCTGCGGTCTCTACGATATCGATAAAGACGGCGTGCCCGAACTCTATTTCCTCATGGGCTCGGATGACCCTTCTTACAGCGGCACGCTGTACATATACGGCTACAACGAATATGCAGGTGAAGCAGTGAGCCTGGTCGAAGTCAGCAATGTCATCTATCAGGCAGGCGACGGCGGAGCTTTCCTGGTCTACACGATCCCTGAAGGCTTCGTGATCCAGACTGCCACCGGCGGCGAGACCAAATGGAACGTTTACACCGATGTATATGACTTCGACTGGAATCTTATCGAGCATTACCACTACATGGAAGAGGTGATTTTCGAGGGCAGTTCCTACGATGATGTCAGGATGGAATACGGGTATTATTTGAACGATCAGCCTATCGTCGAGAAAAACTACTATACCGCGATCGAGACTCTGATAGCCAGTGCAAATGTTGTCGTCGTCAACCGCTACTATATCAACGAGAGCAGCATTGAGGCATCGCTCCTCGAGCTTCCGCTGGCCGGCATGGAAAGCTATGAATCGACATTGGATATGCTTAAATCCATGAGGTGACTTGGGGCAGCTTGATCTCCCCCTAGCCCGAACCCTTTACTACTGCGGCAGGTTCTTGATAAAATATATAAAACCTATGAAATCGGAGGACGCCGATCATGGATGCTTTATTATTTGCTAAGGCAGCTAGAGAAGAGAAGGATGCAATGCTCGAGAATTATCTCGGCAGCTCTGACAATGTCGCAGGCGAGCAGATCGCGAAGCTTAAGGCAGCCGGAGCAAGTGACGAGCTCTTAAGAGAAGTCTTTGATTCGGTCCTTACCGATTGTTTCTACAACATCCTTTTGGGAATCGACGGCCAGATGCCGATCGGCTCTCTGGGTGAGAGAAGTTACAGACTGCTCGCGCCCGACAGCACGGTAATCGCCAATGCCTCAGGCACTTTGGCCGAGGCCGCATACGAAGCTTTCTACGGAGAAGGCGAAGGGTAAATTCCCGTTACAAATCGAAAAGTGAAAGGCTGTCCCCGGTGGCAGCCTTTTTTGTATCTGAAACGGTGTAAAAAATGGGGTTTCAGATACACGCAATTTTGCGGTCTGTATTTATTCGCCGAAAATCATGCCGAAAAATACAGAAAAAGCGGAATTCCTGTATTTATCAGCCTATTTTTTCGCGAAAAAATACAGAAGCAGCCGGTCCCCGGACTCTGTTATATCAGCTTCGCCCGCCGCCCTTTTACACCGGTGCCCAGACGAGCCAGACGAAGAGATAGCCTGAGATGACTGCGGTGAGCGTGAAGGGGATGCCGATCTTCATGAAGTCGCCGAAGCTTACTTCGTAGCCTTCCTTGCGGAGCATGCCGACACCGGCGATGTTCGCGGACGCGCCGATGGGCGTCAGGTTGCCGCCTAATGTGGCACCGACCAGAAGTCCGAAGTAGAGGAAGTGCGGCTCGACATTCATTGCGGATGCGACGCCTGCCAGGAGGGGCAGCATCGTTGCGACGTAAGGGATGTTGTCGATGAATGCGGAGATGACGACTGAGCCCCAGACGATGATCGTGAAGAGGACGAACTTGTTGGAGCCGCCGAAGCCTGCGATGAAGTTCGCGAGGTCATCTACAATGCCGACTTCGCGGATCGATGCGATGACGACGAAAAGTCCTGTCAGGAGGAGCATCGTGTCATAGTCCATTGCCTTGAGGGAGTGTACCATGCCTTTTGCGGACTTCTGCTTGAACAGCTCCCAGATGATCGTGAGGATGCCGCATGCCATGCAGATGTAGCCGTTGGTGCATTCGGGCGTGTTCGGGATGAATGACGCGATGATGAGAAGGACGACGTGGCCGAGCATCGTGATGGTCGGGACGTAGTCGGTGACTTGTGTGTGTTCGTTACTGTCTACGGGCTCTTTGTTTTTGCGGAAGAGGACCATCATGATCGGAATCGTGAGGAGAGCGCCGAGCTCGACTGCGAAGAACATGCCGGGCTTGCCATTCATCCAGAAAAAGTCGTTGAAGTTCATTTTGTCTGCGGCTGCGAGCATGATCGAAGTGGTGTCGCCGACGAGTGTTGCGGCGCCCTGAAGGTTCGATGATACGGCGATGCTGATGATCATCGGGACAGGGTTGATCTTGAGCTTTTTACAGATCGCGAGGCCGACGGGAGCGACCATGAGAACGGTCGCGACATTATCGATGAAGGCTGAGATTATGCCTGAGAAAAGCGACATCAGGATGGTGACCCACATGACGTTTTTCGAGAGGCGCAAAAGTGATTCGGCGATCTTGTTGGGCATCTTGGATTCGATGAAATAATCGACGATTACCATGGTGCCGAAGATCATCATAAGGACGTTCCAGTCGATCGCATCCGGGACATTGCCAAGGGGCAGGACTTTTGCGATGAGCATTACTGCTGCAGCGGCCAGCGCGACGATCGCGCGGCGCTTGGGGAGTATGATCATCAGAAGGTACATTATCAGGAAAACAACGATTGCGAAGATCTTCATTAAGAGGCCCTTTCGGTTTTGTTTTTAGATTTGCTGCTGAATACGAAGCGCTGCTGGATCGAGTAGCTCAGGAGGAAGAGGACCGTGTCGACGATGACCTTGACCAGAGTCTCCCAGGCACCCGGGATCAGGTAAACGAAGAGGCTTACAAGACCTGCGCTCAAAGACATCTGGACGATCGCGAGGAGCGCGTATTTAGCAAGAGAGACGCTCTTTGAAGCGCGGCTCTTAAAGACGAATGTATAGTTGATGAGATAGTTGTAGACCGCGGAGATGACGCGTGCTCCGACTGTCGCGACGGTGATGTAGTAGAGCGCTGCGAAGGAATCCTTGAAGAGGAAAACGAACAGGTGGAAGAGCAGTATGTCGATGACGAATGATGACAGCGACGCGAAAAGGAACTTCACGAACTTCTTGCCCAGGATCTTGTAGATGCGCAAAGAATCTCTGATGGGCTTGAAGTGCGTCTGGTGGTTCTCTTTTGATTCGTAGATCGTCGCGATCGGGACCTCGGTGAGGTCATATCTTCCTGCGCACTCCAGGAGCATCTGCATCTCGTACTCGAACCTCTCGCCCTTGCAGCCGATGAGTTCTTTCATGAACTTGAAAGGAATGCCGCGGAGGCCTGACTGCGTGTCGCTCACGCGCATGCCTGCGACATATGAGAAAACGCTTATGGTCACGGTGTTGCCGAACCAGCTCTTCCAGGGGATGTCCTTTTTCTCGAACTTGCGGACGCCAAGGATAAGGTTATCCGGATTGGCGATGAGTGTATCTTTGATCTTGTTGATGCAGTCGGGCGTGTGCTGTCCGTCGGAATCGGCGGTGACACAGCCAAGCGCATCAGGTATGTTCTCAGCGATGTATGAGAAAGCGGTCTTGAGGGCACGGCCCTTGCCGCGGTTGGGACGGTAGGCGATGAATTTTCCGCCGCGCTTTGTGATTATGGATTCTGCTTCCTTGAAGATATCATCGTACTTCTCGGACGAACCGTCATTGACGATAATGACCGGGCCCATGGCCTTGTCATCCAGATCGTGGAGCAGCGCTATAAGTCTCTCATCGGGCTCATAAGAGGGGATGACTATCGGTATAAGTGCCGGCTGCTTCATATCGTCATTTTTCATAGTGTCTATATTAACATAAACGGCTCCATTCTCATGAAGCCGCCTTTTTCTTGTATAAGATCTTTAGCAGGACCGGAGCCGCGATCGAGCTGACCAGGATCATCAGGATGACCGCCGTGAAATAGTCGGAGGTGATGAGGTCTGCCGCCAGGCCTTTCTGCGCGGTGATGAGCGCGACCTCGCCTCTCGTCATCATGCCGATGCCGATCTTGAGTGAATCATTCCAGTTGAATCTGCATAGTTTAGCAGTCGAGCCGCAGCCTATGATCTTTGATATGAGTGCTACGAAAACAAATGCAACGGAGAAGAAAAGAAATGTGGGATTGAAATTTTCGAACGAGACCTTAAGCCCGATGCCTGCAAAGAAGATGGGCGCGAAGACCATGTATGAGCTGACGTCGACCTTACGCTCAACGTACTTAACGTCATGGAGGTTGCACAGGACTACACCTGCGACATAAGCACCTGTGATATCAGCGATGCCGAAATATCTTTCGGCGACATATGCCATGAACAGGCAGTAGCAAAGTGCTGCGATGGGGATCCTTCTTGTATGTTCATATCTGGCATCGAGCCACTTGAACACCTTATAGACAATGAAGCCGCTGATGATGGCTATCGCGAAGAACAAAATGGCCTTGAGCATCGTGGTCAATACGGAAGTGCCGGTTCCCTTGGCGCTTAAGACGAATGTGAGAACGATGATTACGATGACGTCATCGATGATGGCGGCACTGACGACTGTTGTTCCGACCGTGCTGCTGAGCTTGCCAAGCTCTTTAAGTGCCGCGACTGTGATGCTGACGGATGTCGCTGCCATGATCGTGCCGATGAAAAGCCCCTTGATGAACTGCTCGGAGCCGGGTTCGCCGAAGCCGTAAAAACTCATGAAGAGCACCGCGCCCAGAACGAGAGGAGCAAAAACGCCTGCGCATGCAATGACCGTAGCCTTAAGGCCTGTTGCCTTGAGCTTTTTCATGTCCGTGGTAAGGCCTGCTTCGAACATGAGCATGATGACGCCGATCTCGGCCATCTTGTTGATGAAGTCAGACTGATCGACAAGGCCGATGACGGCAGGACCTAAGATAAGGCCTGCGATGATCTCTCCTACTACCTCAGGAGCATGGAGTTTACGTGCGATGATGCCGAATGCCTTTGCGGCAAACAGGATCAGGGCGACATCAATTATAAATCTAAGACTTTCCAAGTTAGCACTTCCAATCGCGTTATGAGGGCTTTTAACCCTGCCGAATTCCACCGCACCTAGTTATATCACGCGAAAAATGAAATGGAGGATTGCATATTATACAAACTTATTGTTTTTATTAGGCGGTCTAGGCGTAAAAATGTTATTATATGCAGATGTAAGCAGTTAACTTGGAGGCTTCGTGATGAAACAGCTTGAATATCCTTACGATTCCGACTATATCCTGCGCAAGAAGAAGGCTATCAGAAGAGAGCTCCTTGCAAGGGAAGGAATCACATATATCGACAAGAGGATCGCCATTTTAGGCGGTTCTACCACGAGCGACATCAAGCTGATCTTAGAGCTCTTCCTCTTAAACTACGGCATCAGGCCCGAGTTTTACGAGTCCGAGTACAATCAGTACTATGAGGACGCCGTCTTCGGCAATCCTGAGCTTGAAGAGTTCAAGCCCGATCTGGTTTTCGTGCACACCACGACAAGAAATATCGCAAGCTACCCGGCTGTTACGGATACTCCGGAACAGATAGACGCATTGCTCGATGAGACGATGGCGCGCTTTGAGCAGATCTGGAAGTCCCTGGCGGAGAAGTATAAGTGCACGGTCATCCAGAATAACTTCGAGCAGCCGTACTACAGGCTCCTTGGCAACAGTGATTTTACGAATATCCACGGCAGGCTCAACTTCATTAACAGGCTTAATGACAGATTCTGCCAATATGCGCAGACACATCAGAATTTCTTCATCAACGACATCAATTACGTCTCGGCTGTCTACGGCATCAAGAAGTGGGCAGATCCGGGCGACTGGTACAGATATAAGTACGCATTAAGCGTTTCTGCGATCCCTGATTTTGCGTTCAACTTAGCGCGCATCATCAAGGCGGTCTACGGCAGGAATAAAAAGGCGTTCGCCTTGGACATGGACAACACCTTGTGGGGTGGCATCGTAGGCGACGACGGTCCGGAGAACATCAGGATCGGCCACGAGGACGCTGAGTCCGAGCTCTATACCGAGTTCCAGCAGTACATCAAGGCGCATAAGGATCTGGGCATCCTTTTGACCGTCGCTTCCAAGAACGACGAGGAGAATGCTCTGGCAGGCCTTGCGCGTCCCGACTCCACCCTGAAGCAGGACGATTTCCTCATCATCAAGGCCAACTGGGACAACAAGGACATAAACATCGCGAATACCGCCAGGGAGATAAACATCGGCGCAGACAGCTTCGTCTTCGTAGACGACAACCCTGTAGAGAGAGCCCTGGTCGAGAACCAGATCCCCGGCATCAGCGTCCCTGAAGTAGGCGCGCCCGAGACATATATCGACGTGATCGATTCGAACGGTTATTTCGAGGTCACGGGCATCTCCGAAGAGGACATCAAGCGCGGCGGAATGTATAAGGCTAACATGGAGCGCGCCAAGGCGTCAGCTTCTTTCGATAACTACGACGAGTATCTGAAGTCTTTGGAGATGAAGGCAGAGATCAAGCCTTTCGCGCCTGTTTACATGGCGAGGATCGCAGAGCTCACCAACAAGAGCAACCAGTTTAACCTGACGACAAAGCGCTGCTCGCAGGCCGAGATCGAGAATTTCGCATCTGACCCTTCATACATCACTTTGTACGGAAGGCTCGAGGACAAGTTCGGCGATAACGGCGTCGTAGCGGTGACTTTCGGGCACGCCGAGGGCGATACGTTCCACATCGATCTGTGGCTCATGAGCTGCAGGGTCTTAAAGCGCGGTATGGAATTTGCAATGATGGACGAGCTCATAGCTGAGGCAAAATCCAGAAATATCACCAAAATAAAAGGCTACTATTATCCGACAGCAAAGAATAAAATGGTCAAGGATTTTTACGGGCTTCAGGGCTTTACGAAGATAAACGAGACAGAAGAGGGCGCTTCCACATGGGAGCTCGACCTCTCTAAATCCCACAAGAGCGGCAATGTCGCGATCAAGGTCAACTGACCCCGGGCGCGTGCCACATAAGGAGACACATAAATGACTAGAGAAGAGATTTACGGCAAGCTTAACGAAGTATTCCAGGATGTTTTCGACGACGAGGACATCACGGTAAATGACTCTACCGTCGCATCTGATGTCGACGGCTGGGATTCATTAGAGCACATCAATCTTATCGTTGCTGTCGAGAGATGCTTTGGCATCAAGTTCACAATGGGCGAGACGACCGGCCTTAAGAATGTCGGCGAGATGGTAGACAAGATCATCGCCCACCTCGGATAAAGGGTCTTAAATGTCGCTGGTATCCGCAGTTTTCCTGGTTTTTGTCGCAGCAGTCCTCCTGCTGTATTACATCGTGCCCAAGAGCTTCCGCTTCTGGGTGGTCCTCGCTGCGAGCCTCGCATTTGCGGCATTCCTCGGCTTCTACACACTTCTGTTCGTGACCGTATCGGCCGTGCTCTGCTATATCGGAGGCCTTTTGGCAGGTCCGTCGAAAAGCGGCAAAAAGGGCAACGCTGCCCGCACCGCCGCGACCGTCATCACGGTAGTAATCAATATCGCGCTTCTTTGCGCAGTCAAATACTATAACGTCCTGGGCTTTGCTGCCGAGAGATTAAACCTCTTGTTCGGCGCATCTGAACAGGCCAATACGTTCTTCCTTTACGCTGTCCCTGTCGGAATGAGTTTCTACGTCCTCCAGACAACGGGCTACATCTTAGACTGCAGATGGGAGAAGATCAGCCCTGAGAAGAATTTCTTCAAGGTACTTTTGTTCTCGACTTATTTCCCGCAGCTCATGTCCGGCCCTATGAACACGTACGCTTCTTTGTCCGCTGAGTTCGACAAGATGAAGGAAGTGAAGTTCGCTTTCTCCCGCATCTCGGACGGCGCCGTAAGGATCGCGTGGGGCTTTTTCAAAAAACTCGTCATCGCAGAGCGCGCCGCCATGGTCGTCAACATGATATACGCAGACCACATTAACTTCACCGGCTGGTACGTTCCTTTGGGCGTTTTCTTTTTCGCGATCCAGCTCTATACAGACTTCTCCGGATGCATGGATGTCGTCATCGGTGTATCCCATATGCTGGGCATCGAACTGCCCGAGAACTTCAACGTCCCGTTCTTCTCGAAGACTGTAAAGGAATACTGGAGAAGATGGCATATCACACTGGGTGCATGGCTCAGGGACTACCTCATGTATCCTGTCTTAAAGAGCACGCCGCTCATTAAGCTCGGCGACTGGTCCAAGGCAAAGTTCGGCAAGAAGAACGGCAAGAAGGTTCCTACTTATATCGCGCTGCTCATCCTCTGGTTCGCTGTAGGTTACTGGCACGGCGGCCTCTGGAATTACGTTATCGGCTCAGGCATCCTGCACTTTATCTATATCGTGCTCGGCATGATCTTCGAGCCTCTGTTCAAGAAGATCAGACCGAAGATCGGCGCTGACAAGCTTTATTTCAGGATCTTCCAGTCCGTCCGCACATTTATCCTTATGCTCACGGGCTTCGTATTCTTCAGATCCGCATCGGTCAGGGATGCTGTCGACATGTACGCAGCGATCTTCCGCCGCGGGGGCGTTGCACTTAACTGGGCAAACTTCTCTGCTTCAGGCCTGGATCTCGCGAACCTCATCGTGCTTTGCGCCGGTGTTTTGTTGCTCGTACTGGTTGACGCTTACAAGTACCGTCCGGGCGAAGACGAAGAGCCCAGGTCTTTCACCGGCATGCTCAGGAGCAAGGGCATCGTCTTACTTTGGGCCGCCTTCATGGTGCTCGTTATCGCAACGCTTATTTTCGGAATGTACGGCTTAGGCTACGATTCCGGCTCATTCATATACGCAAGAATCTAAAGGGGGAAATCATTTTATGAATATCGTTTGTCTTGATATGGAAGGCGTCCTGGTACCTGAGATCTGGATCGAGTTCTCAAAGAAGACCGGCATCCCGGAGCTCACACGCACGACCAGAGACGAGCCTGATTACGATAAGCTCATGCACTGGAGATTAGGCATTTTAAGAGAGCACGGCTTAGGCCTCAAGGAGATCCAGGATGTTATCGCGCAGATAGATCCGCTCCCGGGCGCAAAGGAATTTTTGGACGAGCTTCGAAAGGACATGCAGGTCATCATAATCAGTGACACCTTTACGCAGTTCGCAATGCCTCTTATGGCAAAGCTCGGCTATCCGGCCCTCTTCTGCAACTCCCTGATCGTCGGTGAAGACGGCATGATCGAAGACTTCAAGATGAGGATTGCCGATTCAAAACTGTCGACCGTTCGCGCCCTTCAGTCCATAGGCTTTGACACGATCGCATCCGGCGACTCTTACAACGACCTCGCCATGATCAAGGCTTCAAAGGCAGGATTCCTCTTCAAGAGCACTGAGAAGATCATAGCGGATAACCCGGAGATCCCTGCGTTTGAGGAGTTCTCTGAGCTCCTGGCTGCGATCAAGTCTGTACCGGACAGCAACTGAAAGAAGGATTCCCCCTAAGGGGGCGCAAAACAAGATTGCCCCTAAGGGGACCGTTTTCGCAAAGCAAGATTGCCCCCAGAGAGTCGTTTTTCGCATCCCAGGGGCAAATTCTTAAGATTTTTGCCCCTGAAGGGCTGATTTTTCGATCCCGGGGGCAAATTAAGAGGAATCCCGTTTAGCTTTAAGCAGATCCCGGGGCAAATTAAGTTTCAGGAATCCCGGTACGCCTTCGGCAGATTCCATCCGTAGTGTGCCGCGCAGTATCTGATGACGCAGACGAAGAAGAAGCCTGCGAGCATTGCGGCTTCGGAAGAGCCCGTGAAGTAGTGGATGACGTAGACGATGGCGGCGCCGATGATGGAAGCGCACGCGTAGATGTGCTTTACGAAAATGACCGGCATCTCGAGTGAGAGCACGTCTCTTAAGACACCGCCGCCGACGCCTGTGATGACGCCGAGGAAGATGACGAGGAAGGCGTTGCCCGAGTGCGCGCTCAAAAGGCCGGTGTGGACGCCGTCCGCGGTGAAGGCAGCAAGGCCTACCGTATCGAACCAGAAGAAGAGCTTGTCGTAGACCGCGAGGGTCTTGTCGGAGAAGGCCTTCTTACTCTTGTGCTTCCAAAAGACGAAAATGAATGTGATGTTGGCAGCGACTGCCGCGATGATTACGAAAAAAGGATTCTTGAAGGCCGTCGGAGGGATCTCACCCATGACGATATCACGGATGATGCCGCCGCCCGTGGCCGTCAGGAGCGCCAGGATGTTGACGCCGAAGATGTCCATCTTTTTGCGGATACCTGCCATGGCACCTGACACTGCGAAAGCCACAGTGCCGATGATGTCGGTGATCAAGATGAAGAGTTCGGTATCCATAGCAGACATTATATATGTTTTCGGGCAGAATAACAGTTCGGCAGTAGTTATATTTTCAGGTTGTGCATATAATGTGGGCAGGGGGGACATGCATATGAAAGGTAAAGGATTATCTGGCAGAGTTCCGTTAATAGTTATGCTGGCTGTGTTTGTTATAAGCAACACTTTCAGCATGTATTTTAATCTGTTTATCGACATCCGTGGTGTGTCGGTTAAATGGGAATATCAGGCTTCGCTTGCTGAAGATGTTGTTTACTATAACGACAAAGCTTCATATGCCAATGAATATACTGAGCCCGTGCTGTTTCCTAAGGGAACCGAAATAACGCTTGAAGAATATATAACGCGTGACTCGGAAATAGTTGAAAAAGACGGATCGTATGAGTGTTATTTTGGCAAAGCCATTGTTCATCTCCCAAACGGGGAGGTTAAACACGCTGATGTTGTTTCGAACATGGGAGATTGCACTGAAAATACTAATGACTCATTTGATACGCCTTATTACAGCGCTATCCACATAAGCAAGTTGGAAGACTATCAACGTGTGCTTTCCGATTATGAAGAGGCACAGGAAGACTGCTTAAAGAAAGAGGCCAAAGAGCGTACGGTGTTCGCTTGGATCGGATTGATCTCAGCCGTTGCTATTTCTGCCGTTATGCTGATCATACGCAGGATATTAGTTCAAAAAGGCAGGTCTGCCGGCTTCCTTTTCTGGATATTCCTGGTCGTTGACTGCGTCCTGCTCTTATATAGCGTCTTAAGAATACTCATGTGGATTTCTGCCTGATTAAATTACACCTGTTTTCCGTAACGCCATTCCTTTTTTATTATTATAATATTTGACAGTTTTCTGTACTCAAAATACAATTAAACAATCTATCGTGAATGGAGATAATAAGGAAAATGGCGGCAGTTACAGATTGCGAACATCTCGTACAGTATTACGAGACAGACCAGATGGGCGTGACCCATCACTCAAACTACATCAGGTGGTTCGAAGAGGCCAGGACGAAGCTTTTCGAGGAGATCGGACTTGGTTACAAGGGAATGGAAGAGATGGGCATCATAAGCCCGGTCGTAGGTCTTACGGCGAAGTACAAGACCATGGCCAAGTATTGCGACGTCGTCGTGATAAGGGCTGAGATCACAAGATATACGGGTGTAAGATTCGATATCAAATATACGGTTTTCGACAAGGAGACTGAGCAGGTAAGGTGCACGGGAACGAGCGAGCATTGCTTCATCAGCCGTGAGGGCAGGGTGCTCTCGCTGCAGAAGACGAATCCCGAGGCGCACGACAGGATGGATGAGCTCGTCAACGGAAAGGACGGTTGATATGGCAGACATAATCATCGTAGGCGCAGGTCCGGCAGGACTTTCGGCAGCTATCTACGCAAGGCGCGCGGGTATGAGCACGACGCTTTATGAGCGCGAAATGTACGGCGGTCAGATCATCAACACACCCGAGATCGAGAACTATCCTGCGATCGCAAAGATCTCCGGCTTCGATTTTGCCAACGACCTCTATAACCAGGCGATCAATCTTGGCGCGACACTTGAATTCGATAAGGTCACGGCCGTCTCGAAAACAGATTCCGGCTTCGAAGTAGCTCTCGAATCAGGCAGGACAGATACCGCAAAAGCAGTAATCCTCGCAGTCGGCGCTTCCAACCGCCACCTTGGCATTGCAAGGGAAGACGAGCTCCTGGGCAAGGGCATCTCCTATTGCGCCACATGCGACGGAGCGTTCTATAAAGACAAGGTCGTTGCGGTAAACGGCGGCGGAAATACCGCAGTAGAAGACGCCATATATCTTGCAGGTATCGCGAGCAAGGTATATCTTATACACCGCAGAAACGAATTCAGGGCTGACGAGGTCCTCGTCAATGCGGCAAAGGCGCTTCCCAATCTTGAGATCGTTACGCCTTATGTCATCGAGAGCCTTACGGGTGAGCCCAAGCTCTCCGGCGTAGAGCTTACTAACAAGGAAGACGGCAGCAAGAAGTCGGTCGATGTAGACGGACTTTTCGTTGCGATCGGCCAGGAGCCTAAGACGGCTGACTTTAAGGACCTGATCACTCTGCAGGGCGGATATATCGAAGCAGGCGAGAACTGCAGGACCAATGTCGAAGGCATTTTCGCTGCAGGCGACGCGAGGACAAAGAAGGTAAGACAGCTTACGACCGCTTGCGCTGACGGCGCAGTTGCGGCTTTGGCTGCGATCGACTACATCAAGCTCGGTGTTTAACGGATAACAATTTTTTGGAGGAATATATGTACAGAAATGTTTTCGATGTGCTTGAAGAGAGAGGTTACTTCTCACAGGCTACACACAGAGACGAGATCTATGAGCTTTTGAGCAAGCCCGGTGTTTCTTTCTACATCGGCTTTGACCCGACAGCTGATTCACTTCACGTAGGCCATTTCGTCCAGATGATGGTTATGAGCCACATGCAGAAGGCAGGTCACAGACCGATCGCTCTCATGGGCGGCGGCACAGGTATGATCGGCGATCCTTCCGGCCGTACAGACATGCGTCAGATGATGACAGTTGAGACGATCGACCACAATGTTGAGTGCTTCAAGAAGCAGATGGGCAAGGTCGTTGATTTTTCCGAGGGCAAGGCTCTCATCGTAAACAACGCTGACTGGCTCAGAAACCTCAACTACATTGAGTTCTTAAGAGAAGTCGGTACACACTTCTCCGTAAACAAGATGCTCACTGCAGAGTGCTACAAGCAGCGTCTTGAGAAGGGTCTGTCCTTCCTCGAATTCAACTATATGCTCATGCAGGGTTATGACTTCTACTATCTCCATGAGAACTATGGCTGCGACTTGGAGTTCGGTGGTGACGACCAGTGGTCCAACATCCTCGCAGGTATGGAACTTGTACGCCGCAAGAAGGGCGAATCCGTTTACGGCCTTACATTCACGCTCCTTACAAACAGCGAAGGCAAGAAGATGGGTAAGACAGCTAAGGGTGCTGTATGGCTCGATCCTGAGAAGACACCTGTATTCGACTTCTACCAGTACTGGAGAAACGTTGATGACGCTGACGTTATCAAGTGCATGAAGCTTTTGACATTCCTCGAGATGGATGAGATCAACGAGTATGCAAAGCTCACTGATGCAGCAATCAATGAAGCTAAGAAGAGACTCGCTTACGAAGTTACAAAGATCATTCACGGCGAAGAGGCAGCAAATATCGCGAAAAAGACCGCTGAGGATCTTTTCGAGAATGCGGGAAGATCTGAGGACATGAAGACGACAGAGATCACCAATGATGAGCTTAATGCCGGCATGCAGATCGCTGACGCGCTCGTAAAGGCAGGCCTCATGAAGTCCAAGGGCGAAGCAAGAAGAATGATCCAGCAGAAGGGCGTTTACCTCAATGACGCAGCTGTTGAAGACCAGTTCTATGAGCTCAAGGAATCTGACTTTGACGCCAACGGCGAAGCTATCGTAAGAAAAGGTAAGAAGAATTACCACAGATTAAAACTCGCCTGATAAGTCTCTTATAATCAGGTTATTAAGTCCCCGGCATATGTTGATGTCGGGGATTTTTATGCTTATTTTTAGGACAGTTTGTCGGGCGTTATTCGTTGAAATGGAATTTTGCCTGTCGTAAAATATATTAAAGCTATTTAATTTTTCGCTTTAGGAGGGAACATATATGAAGAAGATGCGCACAATTATCGCTGCTGTTCTTGCCTGCGCTACCGCTCTGTCATTCACGGGATGCTCAAATGCCAAGAAACTTCAGGACGAAGATTTTTTCTATGAAGCCCTTGATAAAGGCGCCAAGATCGATGAGGACGACTGCTATCACGAGAAGAATACTTATGCTAACGGTGATAAGGTCGAGTACATGATCGTTGCACGTGACGGCGACAATTACTATTCATACCTGAGATTCAAGGACGCCGAAGACGCAATGGATTATTTCGAAGACAGCTTCTATGACAGCTTCTCCGAGGCCATTGAAGATGACGAATTCGAAGGATATCACAAGAATGCCGTAACCAAGCACAGCGCGACTGTTGTTTTCAACGGCGATCTCGAAGACAGCACACCGCTCTATTTCTACTACACATCTTTCTATTCTTATTCTGATACAGAGTTCTATGGCGGCGTCTTCGTTGTTGATAATGTCTACATCGAAGTATTCTCCGTTGACGGCAGCAAGCGTGACAAGGAGAAGATCGACAACGTTCTTAAGTCTCTCGGATTCCCTAAGCCGCAGTAATAATAAGTTTTTAAATTAGATTCCAAGGTCCCCGGCACACAAAAGCCGGGGATTTTTTGTTTTAGTACCAATATTCGTACAGGTGCGAAAACAGGCATTTACAAACATATGTTCGGGGTGATAGAATGACTGCACCATTAAAGCAAAGGGGGCAGACATTATGTCAGATCAGGGCAGAAGATATACATACGACGGCACTTTTGAAGGTTATTTATGCGCGGTGCTCGCAGCCTTGAGATCAGGAAGAGTGCCTGCTTCGATAACGGACAGGAGGAGCGCTGACTGCCCGGATGACGCGCTCAATATCTCCACGAGCCTCAAGGACGCGCAGTATCTTTATTCGATGATATCTTCCAAGAGCAGCGCCGAGGTCCAGCAGATGACGGCCGATTATTTCCTTACCGACAGCACGGGCCTCGAGATCAATCTTTACCGCATGATCTTCTGTTCGCTCAAGTACGGCGCGAGGATCGCCGAAGACTATTCGAGCGAGATGATGAACGGCATACAGATGGCGATAAGAGACCTCTACAGGGAGGCGCAGTCGGTGCTTAAGGATATCGATTTCTACCTGGGTGAAGAGGCCGGATGCTCAGTGATCAATCCCAGGAATTCCGTGCTTCCGCTCATACGCCAGTCCATCTTAAAGCGCCGCGATATCGATGATCTTATCGTATACGACAAGCGTCATCATCTGCTTCTCGAGCGTTATTCGGGGCAGAATATGCTGCTCGACATATCCGATTTCCCGATGCCCGAATTTAAGGATCCCAAAGAAGCGTACGACTGCTTATGGCCCTTCATAAGAGACAAACGCTTTGACGTGAGGGTCATACCGGGCCAAAAGAAAAGCGGCTCTGCGATAGAGCCGCTCTGGTTAAAAGCTTCTTAAAGACTCAGGATCACTTCTGCTCTTCAGAAGAAGATCTGATGGCCTTTCTCATGATCTTGCCGTTGAATGTCTTAGGGAGTTCATCAACGAACTCGACTACTCTCGGGTACTTGTAAGGAGCTGTCTTCTCCTTAACGTAGTTCTGGATCTCCTTCTTGAGTTCCTCAGTTCTTTCAGTGCCCTTAACGAGTGTGATAGTAGCCTTTACGACGATACCTCTTACGCCCTGGGGGTCAGGTACGCCTGTAACTGCGCACTCAAGAACATAAGGGAGCTCCATGATGACGTTCTCGATCTCGAAGGGTCCGATACGGTAACCGGAAGACTTAATGACATCGTCTGTACGGCCGACGTACCAGATGTAGCCGTCTTCGTCTGCCCATGCAGTGTCACCTGTGTGGTACCAGCCGTCGTGCCATGCTTCGTTCGTGAGCTCAGGAGCGAGGTAGTACTGGAGGAAGAGTCCCTTCGGGTGATAGTTCTGTGTGTTGATGCAGATCTCGCCTGTCTCACCGGGCTTGCATACGTTGCCGTCCGGATCAAGGATCTTAACGTCGTAGAGCGGATTGGGCTTACCCATTGAGCCGATACGGAGCTTAGCGCCTACGAGGTTAGCGATAGCAAGTGTGGTCTCTGTCTGGCCGAAGCCTTCCATGAGACGGATACCCGTTGCTGCCATGAAGCGGTTGAATACCTCAGGGTTCAGAGCTTCACCAGCAGTAACTGCATACTTAAGTGAAGACAGATCGTACTTGGAGAGGTCTTCCTTGATGAAGAATCTGAACATCGTCGGAGGTGCGCAGAATGTAGTGATATTGTATTTCTTAAACATGGGAAGGATCTCTTCAGCCTTGAAGCGGTCGAAGTCGAATGTGAAGACAGGTGCTTCGCAGAGCCACTGACCGTAGAGCTTGCCCCAGAGTGCCTTACCCCAGCCTGTATCGGAGATGGAGAAGTGGAGACCGTTAGGATCTACGTTCTGCCAGTACTTGGCTGTCGGGATGTGACCGATAGCATACATGTATGAGTGCAGAGCCATCTTAGGATATCCTGTTGTGCCTGATGTGAAGAACATTACCATCGGATCGTATCCGCATGCGTAATCAGCAGGACGCTCGAAAACATCAGAGAAGTTTTTGAACTCCTCATTGAAGTCGTGCCAGCCGGGTCTTGAACCGTTGCAGAGGATGAGTGTCTCAACTCCGCAGACCTTTGCTGCCTTCTCGCACTCGTCTGCAGCATCGTCATCTGCTGTGCAGAATACTGCCTTAACGCCTGCAGCGTTGAAACGGTATTCGTAGTCGTGGTCACGGAGGAGGTGTGTAGCAGGGATAGCTACAGCGCCGAGCTTTTCGAGGCCCATCATCGCATACCAGAACTGGTAGTGACGCTTTAGAACGAGAACGACCTTGTCGCCCTTGCCGATGCCCAGTGACTTGAAGTAGTTGGCAGTCATGTTGGAATATTTCTTGATGTCGCCGAAGGTGAATCTTCTTTCTGTTACGCAGTCCTTTGCGACCCAGAGCATAGCGAGCTTGTCGGGATTCTTGTCAGCGATAACGTCTACACAGTCGAATGCGAAGTTGAACTTCTTGCATGCAGGGACGTTGACGTCGACGTCTACCATTGTGCCGTTCTCGTCGAGAACGCCGTTCAGATACTTTGCATATACCGGATCTTCGAGATTAGCAGCGTCAACGTTTGTAACATTGTCAGTACGCATCTCTTCTGAATTGTAAGGTGTGGTGTAGTTCTCGCCCTTGCCCCATGCTTCAGGGTTAAGGATGATCGCATAGAAGACGCAGTCCTCGCCGCCCAAAGCGAACTCGCCGTGAGGCTGTGTGGAGTCAAAGTAGATGCAGTCGCCTTCGTGGAGTACTTCGGAGGAGTCACCGATGATGACCTTCAGAGTACCCTTAACGACGATGTTCATCTCCTGATAGTTATGTGAAACGAGGTGATACGGAGGGTTCAGAGCCTCTTCAGAATAAGGGACTACGACGCGGAAGGGCTCGCAGAGCTTGTTCTTGAATCTTGATGCCAGACGCTGGTACTTATAGCCTGTACGTCTTGTGATAGGGCTGCCCTGGCCGTTTCTTGTGATCGCATATTCCTTGAGGGAAGGAGAGGATCCTTCCATGATGTCTGAGATTTCAACGCCCGCGAGATTTGCAAATTTGTAAATGAAAGTAAAGTTGAAGTCCTGGGAGCCTTCTTCGAACTTGAGATATTCTTCTGTGGAAATATCAAGCTTGGAGGCTACTTCCTCAGGTGTCAGACCCATATCGAGTCTCAGGCCGTGAACACGTGAAGCTACTTCTGATAGTTTTAGCTCAACGTTACTGTCGTTGTACTGTGTTGACATACGCTTTCTCCTTTTCTGTCAATCTGTCTTTTTCGGGGCAAAAAAAATGCCCCAACATCCTACTTGGACATTGAGACGAATAAAAATCCGCGGTACCACTCAATTTGCAAACTTTATGTTTGCCACTTACGAAGTCTAACAACTCCTTTGCATTAACGCAGCATCACGGGCACTGTCTACTAGGGATCGCTCCTTTTCGGAATGCCGGCTCGGAAGGGATAGCTTTTGCAAATATCGTCACGTGCCTCTCAGCGTAACAGCACTTCTCTGTATTGACCGAATCTCTGCGGCTTTCTTCGTCACAGCCTTTAGAGTTATTCAATTGTATTAATTCCGCTAACCAGCGAAATGTTACATCAGAATATACTCATGAAACACAATTGTCAACAAGAATTTTCATTTAGTTTTTGCACAGTTTCGCTTGACAGTGTAAAATGATAGCATCAATTAATGCGGTATTTGGGCAATTAACAGCATACGTATTACGAGGAGAGAGTGTATGTCAGTTAAGTATTTAGTCTCAGGCGGTGAAGGCGCATTAGGTAAGTTCGTTATCAGCATGCTCTTGGAGCGTGGCGAGAAGGTAAGAATCCTCATGAGCGAGCTTTCCGATACCAGGATCTACAGGAACAATCCCAATATTGAGATCTGCTATGGTATTTCTACAGATAAAGATTCCATGAAAGAATTTTTCGAGCTCGAAGATCCGAGATCGTGTGTTCTTTTCCACACAGATGAGTATGTATCGCTTACCGATGCTACGAATCTCACGATGAGAAGAGTTAATGTTATCGGTGCCGAGAACGTAGTTGATATGTGCCTCAAGCGCAAGATCGGCAAGCTCGTTTACTTAAGCTCGGCATACGCACTTAATCCTGAGGTTACGGGTGACAACCTCACGATCCACTTCGACCGCAACAAGGTTGAAGGTGAGTATGCGAAGTCCAAGGCAGAGGCCGCAGCTTATGTCATGGAGAAGGTTGCGCTTAATAAGCTCAACGCGGTTATGGTACTGCCTACGTTCATCATCGGCCCCGGATATTCACAGGACTACGAGATCAATAAGGTCTTGAACAGCTTCATCAATAACGGCACGACTCCTCCGAAGGAAGGCGGCCGCGCATTCGTAGACGTAAGAGTCGTTGCTAACGCGATGCTCACTTTGGCAGATAAGGGCGAGCCCGGTGCAGGCTACATCATCAGCGGTGAGTACAAGACCAGCGGCGAGTTCTTCAAGGACGTTAACGACATCAAGGGTATCGATGCTCCGGTCAAGACCGCATCGAAGCTCGTCATGAGCAAGTCCCTCGTTAAGCTTGTTAACTTCTACTACAAGATCACTCACAAGGAGAATCCGCGTGAGGCATACACGCTCTTCAGAGATAATCCGGACGCGCGTTTCGAAGACAACAGCAAGGGCATCCTTCCCGAGAATGTCATCAGCTTCAAGGAATCCTTGAGCGACACGATCAGCGGCGCACAGACCGGCGGTACACAGGCTGCTTCTGCAACCATCCAGAAGTCCACACCGAAGAGCGTATCTGCTGATGATGCGATGGATGCAATACTTAAGAGAAAGAGTTCTGTTACGGCTAAGCCTGCTGCAAGTACAACAGCGGCACCTGCAAAGCCTGCAGTATCTGCACCTTCAGCGGCAGCACCTGCAGCGGCGGCAGCTGCACCCGCCAGACCTGCAAACTCAAGGCCCGCATCGTTTGCGGCTCAGGCAGCAGCTAAGGCAAGAGCAGAGAGGGAAAGAGCTGAAGCAGAGAAGGCAGGCGCACCTGCTCCTGCAGCTGAGGCTCCGGTCAAGTCCATTATCCCGTCCATGAATCCTTCTGCAGAAGCTCCCAAGCCGGAAGCTCTCAAGGCAGCTGAGCCTGTTAAGTCGATAATCCCTCAGATGCCTCCCATGCCGGCAGCACCTCAGGCTGAAGCACCGGTCAATCCTCCTATAGCTCCGGAGAACAGCGAGTCATAAGTGGTATTCGATAAGATTAATAAAAGAATTATTCTTGCAAGCGCGTCTCCCAGGAGGCGCGAATTGCTGTCTTTGGTCACGGACAGATTCGAAGTAATAACAGTCGACGTCGATGAGCGCTCCGCCGAGATCAGGATGGAAGAAGAGGGCGTGCCTGCGCTAAGAGTGAGCGAGGGCTTAGCTGAGCTCAAGGCGAAGGCTGTTTTCGATACTTTGTCAGACCTCGAAAAAGAGAACACCGTCGTTATCGGAGCCGACACTTCGGTCGTTTTGGATAACATAATCTTCGGCAAGCCAAAAGACCGTCAGGAAGCGGTGGACATGCTGTCGCTCCTGTCAGGCAAGACGCATGTCGTCGCGACCGGAGTTGCGGTTTTCGCAGGGTCAAAAGTAAAGATATTTACGGAAGAAACCTACGTCGAGTTCAACGCGCTCGATGATTACCAGAGAGAATTGATAGAAGCGTACTGCGACGGCGGTTCGCCCTACGATAAGGCAGGCGGATACGGCATCCAGGACAAGGGCGCGTTACTGGTCAAATGCATAAACGGAGACTACTCAAACGTAGTCGGATTGCCCGTTCCGAGACTGGCGCGCGAGATAAGCGGCATGTTAAAATAATCATTGGAATAATTTTAGGGAAAAAGGGGGGATACTAATGTGTTTGGGATAGGCCTTGGTAATCTCGTAAGGATAGGTCTGAGAGTAAGTGATCATATTTTAAGACAGCAGGAGATCGAGCAGTCTAGGGCAAGAGCCGAGAGCGCAAGACTTGAAGCTGAAGCATCCAGAGAGAGAACCACTAAAGAGAATTCAATATACAGAAGAACTTTGCTGGAAGATCAGATCGCGCGCGACAGTGTGGCTGTCGAGTGCCCTAACTGCGGCGCTACAGGCAACCGCATCCGCAGAGGCTCGACAGGATTTTGCGAGTATTGCGGTACTGCAATTCAGGTAAGCAGCGGCGGCATCGCATATATTGCTGACCCTATTGAGAAGGTAAGAGCTCAAGCTGAAGAAGATATCAGGCTTAAGACCGGGGGCGTGACAAATGACCAAGACTGAAAAGAGCGGCAAAAGCAATTTCAAGAAAATAGCGGGGCTCGTAGGCATCTATGCGCTCATCTATATCGTGTGTACCGCAATGTTCATCGGATTGTTCCACACGGGTATTCTTAAGGGTATGGATGTCCTCATGTACAGGGGCATCGTGTTCATCATCATCACGGGCGTCATTGCAGCCGTTGTCATGGGGATCGTCCGCAAGTTCTGGAAGTTCGTAACGGTAAGGGACATCATCATGATGTTCACCATCTTCTGCTGCGTAAACACAGTTCTCTTTACGCTCATTCCTGTCACGGTAGAGCGTTCGGTATCTGTATTCATGCTCAGCTACATGGAAGAAAATTCGGACCAGACCTTCACTCAGGAGTCTGTCGGCGAAGTCTTTACGACCAAATATGTTGAAGATTACGGCGCGTTCGAAAAGCGCTTTAACGAACAGGTCGAGACCGGCACGATCGTGGAAAATCCCGACGGTTCTTACTCGATCACCGAGAGAGGCAAGTTCATCGTTAAGATGTTCAGGACGATCGCAGAGTGGTTTGATACTGACAGGCGTCTGGTATATCCGAACGAGAACTGATAGAGGTTATGACTATGAAAAGAGCTATCTGTATTTGTTTATTAAGCAGCATCGTTTTAACGGGTTGTGTATCCAAGGCTGATTATGAGCAGCTTGAAGAACGTGTTTCTAAATTAGAACAAGAACAAAGCCGTATTAACGAATCAACTACAACTACTTCTACTTCGGAAACAAGTACGGCTTCTGAACTCGAAACTTCCGAAAATAATACTGAGACTTCTGATCAAGAATCATCCTCTAACTATTCATTAGAGGGGTTATCAGCTGAGGAGATTTATGCTGAGTGCAAATCAATATATCAGACTATAGTTGGCTGTTCCGGAATGACGAAAGAAGATTATTTGACATTGTTTAAATGTCATTCTGCTGATTTTTCTGGTTTTTATTTCGATGGAGAGGCAGACTATACAATTGATAACTGTATAACTAGCATTTGTCCAGACAGAGTTTATGAAGAAATGGATGGTACTGTTGATTACAAAGGCCTCCTTTTTATAAAAATAAATTTGCGTATCTCGGATTATAAGACGGCGGTAGACTTTTATAACCTAGTTGTATCTGATGATAAGTATAAGAATGACATTTATTTTAATTATCAAGAAGGTACGCGTTGGAGTGCATCAATTAATGATGATGTATATGGGTATTGGTCATTAATTGAAATGGGAAAAGTTGACAATGCATATTACTTTACTATCCAAGATTATTTTGAATAATTTAAACTCGTAAGCTTAATTAATCTTCCCGAAGCATTAGTCTTTAAAAACTTCAAGGGCATCCTTACGGGTGCCCTTTTTCTTTGGCCCGAAAATGTGGCAATTCCTGATGAAAGATAAAAATATATCGAATTACAATAAATTTTTATTGCATTACAAGGATAGGCGTGATAAGATAACCTCACATGGGGAGGTAGAAAAAACATGAAACCTATTAAGAAGATCAAGGTATTAACCGCTGCCGGTGCGATCCTTTTCGCGTCATTATTCTCAGGCTGTTCGCTCTTTAATGCGTATGCAGGGATCCCGAGTCTTCCTGACAACGCCACATCGTATGAGATGTATGAAGTTGACAGCGTTGACATGATGCTCATTGATGTGTGCGGACGCACATATGCGCCTTACGGAACGCTTAAGGGAAGATTTAAGGATGATTACGTCAGGGATTGTCTGGGATATGTGGATGGCGATAAGAACACGAGAGTCTATTCGCTCTGCGAAGATCCGTACGATGACTATATCGTGATGATCAACACTAAGGGCGTCATGGAGCAGCCGCAGTTCTGGCGCGCATTTGATACATATAATGAAGACGTCTTTACACCTGAATACATAGATTCCCTGGAGTATGAAGAATGGGGCAGTTCCGGCTGCTATTCCGAGATGAAGGAGTTCAGGATCAATGTAAATCTCGATGCGGAAGACGTAATGGAGCTTTCCATGTACTTCATTATAAACGGCGACACAGACGGCTCGGCAGGCGTCCGCAATGCCGACTGGACAGAGATGAAGGACGACACATACGATCTTTCTATCCTTGAGATCCATCTGCATGATAAGTACGATTACGGCGAGCCTTTCAACGTCGAGATACATTTCACCGTTACGACTATAGATAAGAGAGAGTTTGATCTGGCAGAGGTTTACACAGGCACGGTCCGTCTGGGCGACGAAGACACGCTGACGCTTACGGGCAATGCGACAGACGGATATGAAATCAGGTAAGGAGCAGATATGGTCTTTGTAATTTACGGCGGTTTGATTGCCATTACAATATTCGCTTTCAAGCACAAGATGTGGTTCCTCGGAGGATTCTGTTGCTTTCTGATGCTTCTGGGATTCGCATTATTCGCGGTTACCATTCATGAGATGCAGCATTTAGCCAGCTAAGTCGTAAATCGAGGCACCCGGAAGGGTGCCTTTTTTCATCATGCTGTCTCTGATTTTGGAAGGCCGTATTCGCGTCGCATGGCTTCAGCGGAGATAACCCACTGCTTTCCGTATTTACATGCATCTACTCCGTTGATCAATTTGCCGTAAGAGATTGCTTTGCGAAGTGTGCTCTCGTTCAGTCCCCAAAGCTCTGTAGCATCAGTAAATGCCATGAGCCCGTCGAAAGGCGTCTTGATCGTCTCACCATTAGCAAACAATTCATCGCAAGACAGATCGAGTTCGTCATTCCAGATTATTCCGTAACCGCCCATATCAACTTCTACGTTGGAGAATAGTTCGGGTGATTCTTCTAATTCTTTAAACGATCTCCATTTCGAAAACAAAGGCTCAACATTATAGATCTTAGTAACGCCCTCAGCGAACTGAACGCTTAAGCGGAAATCCGGAAGTGCTGAAACAGCTTTTACTTTATGAAACATATGATGCCTCCTTACTCTAACGGAGAAAGAGTTCTGAACTCTTGAGTCTCCCAAATCTGCATAAGATCATCCCTGTGAATGCCGATCCATTTCTTAACCATCATCAGAGCCTTTGGAGGAAGTTGACCATCCAAAACCTCACCTGTTTGAATACTGACGGCGGCTACATAATCACCATATTGAGCATGTACATGTGGTGGGTTATGCTCTGCCTGCTGGAAGTACATACGAATTAGTATTCCATAAAAACGTGATAATACCGGCATGTATGCGAACTCCTTATGTATTCACATTAATTATATCACGGTAGCGTGATATAACAAGAGAGCAAGTGATTGATTTTGCGGCCAAAAACGGACACAAAAACTGAACATAAAAAGCGGGTTCTCTAAAGACAATTTATATTTGACACAATATAATTTTATCAAATACAAACGAAAGGAGAACACCACATGTCTATATACGATTATTCAGTTCCCACACAAAAAGGAGAAGAGCTCTCTCTCAAGGAGTTCGAGGGCAAGGTCATCCTCATCGTCAACACCGCAACAGGCTGCGGATTCACACCGCACTACAAGCCGATCGAGGAGATGTATGAGCAGTTCCACGACAAGGGATTTGAAGTCATCGACGTCCCTTGCAACCAGTTCAGGGACCAGGCTCCCGGAACCGATGAAGAGATAACGCAGTTCTGCCAGCTCAAGTACAAGACGCAGTTCCCCCAGATGAAGAAGTCTGATGTCAATGGCGAGAACGAGCTCCCTTTATATACATATCTTAAGTCCCAGAAGGGTTTCGAAGGCTTCGGCAAGGGTCCGATGGCGCTCCTTATGAGAAAGATGTGCGAGAAGGCTGATAAGGATTACGCGTCCAAGCCTGACATCAAGTGGAACTTCACGAAGTTTGTCGTAGACAGATCCGGCAATGTCGTCAAGAGATTTGAGCCCACCGATGACATGAAGGATGTCAGAGAATTTATCGAAACTCTTATCTGAGAAGGTGCGAAATGAAGATCGATGAATCGATGAAGCTTGATTCGCAGCTGTGTTTCCCGCTCTATGCCGCATCCAGAAAAATAGTAAGCCTCTACACCCCGCACCTTAAGCCTCTTGGGATCACTTATACCCAGTACATAATGTTCCTGGTGCTCTGGGAGCAGGACGGGATAACTGTAGGTGACCTCTGCAAAAGGCTGATGCTCGATACGGGCACGGTCACGCCGATGCTCAAGAACACCGAGAAGCAGGGCTTGATCAAGCGTGCGAGAAGTGAAGAGGATGAACGCGTAGTGGTGATCACTCTGACAGATGAAGGCAAGGCGCTTTACAAGAAAGCCAGGGACATCCCCTCCAGGATCGGTTCATGCGTAAAGCTCAATAAGAGCGAAGCCGTTGCGCTATATAAGACACTTTATAAATTGTTAGAAGAATAATATTCATATAAGTATTCGCATAAACGACCAAAGAAAAACGCCGGAGCCACAAAAACTCCGGCGTTTGAATTTGCGAAGAAAAAAGATCAGACTCTTCCGAATCCGACTGCCTTTCTGACGAGCTCGTACTTTTCCTTTGCGATCTCGTTGGTGTAGTCGCGGCCGGCATCCAAAATGTCGTTGATGATGCCGCTTGAGAGGACCTCATTGTACTTGTCCTGGAAGGGAACGAGCTTCTCAACGACTGCATCGGCAACGGCCTTCTTGAGGTCACCGTATCCGCCGCCTTCGAACTTGGCGACTGCGTCTTCGATGGAAGAACCTGTGAAGACAGAGTAGATCGTGAGGAGGTTAGATACGCCGGGCTTCTCATCTTCGTCGAACTTGATGATGCCGTCGGAGTCTGTGACTGCGCTCATGATCTTCTTTCTGATCGTCTTCTCGGGATCGGAAAGGAAGACTGATGCCTTCGGGTTATCTGTAGACTTGCTCATCTTCTGGGTAGGTGTCTGCAGGTCACGGATCTTTGCGCCGATCGTAGGGATGAGCGGCTCGGGGATCCTGAAGATCTCACCGTAACGGTTGTTGAATCTGATAGCAAGGTTTCTGGCGAGCTCAACGTGCTGCTTCTGGTCGATACCCGTAGGAACGTACTTGGGATCGTAGAGCAGGATGTCTGCTGCCATAAGGTCAGGGTAAGTTACAAGGCCTTCAGTGAAAGTCTCGTGAAGAGCGGACTTGGCCTTGAACTGGTGCATTCTTGTGAGGTCGCCGTGAGGTGTGTGGCATTCGAAGATCCATGACAGATTTGCGTGATAGAGATTTTCTGACTGAATGTAGATGTGCATGTTCTCGAGGTTCGGATCGACGCCGCAAGCGATGTACATTGCGATGGCGTTGATGATGTTCCTGTGGAGAGCATCAGGATCCTGGGGAACCGTGATGGCATGCATGTCAGGGACGAAGAGAAATGTCTCATAGTCCTTCTGATAGTTTACGATCTGTGAGATACCGCCTGCGTAGTTGCCGATGGTAAGAGATCCGCTGGGCTGAAGGCCCGTAAGTAATCTGTCCATAAATAACCTCCGTTGTCTTCAAGACGACTAATCTTAACACTTTATAATATAATTATCAAAAGAGAGGCAGGTGAATCCGTTGCTGTACATCCTGGTGGCACTCAAATGCGAAGCTGCAGTCCTTAACGGCCTGCCCGGCGAAGTCGTCTTTACGGGTGTCGGCTTAAGGGCAAAAGACGTTTTAAATTCGCTTGATCTGAAGCCCGCGGATAAGGTGCTTAATGTAGGCATCTGCGCAGGAATAAACAAGGGCAAAGGTTACCTCATTAACGAGATCACATCGATGGAGACCGGCAGGCGTTACTACCCGGATATTCTTTTCGAATCGGGTTTTGAAGAGATGCCGCTTACCACATCGCCCGGTATAGTCCATGAAGTCGAAGACGGCATGCTCGTCGACATGGAAGCCGCGCTGATATGCGAGAAAGTCCTGAAGGTCCTGCCGCCTTCAAACATTGCTTTTTATAAAGTCGTATCAGACAGCGGGATCGATTTTATGACGGCGGCAGAAGTTACTGACGTGATGAGATCGCACCTTCCCGAGATGAAGAAGCTCGCCCGTCTCCTGCTCGAAAACACCCCTGAGAAGAATTACAAGTTCTTGCCCGAGAGCGTCGCGGAAGAACTTCATCTTACCTACTATATGAGAAACGAACTGGACGACCTCGAGCATTACTGCGTGGTCTCCGGAAGAGAAAAAGAGCTGACAGATCTTCTGGAGAAATACCGCGAAGAGGGCAGGCTCCCTGCAAAGGACAAGAAGGCCGGAAGGGAGGTGCTCAATGAGATTTACTCATATCTACGTTGAGGAAAGAGCAGCCGGGTATCCTCTGGCAAAGGAGATAATCGGCAAGCTCCCTGATGCGGTCATTGTACCGATTAAGCATTATAAGGATGTTTTCGACAGGAAAAAGCAGGATGTGGCTTCGCAGAAAGACCACAACTCGCTCATTATCGCGGTGAGGGACGGCAACAGGGTGTTCGAGGGAGCGCCTGTGTGCCAGTCGTTCGGGTATCAGCATTTCTACTACGCGAGCTCCATGATGAACTGCCCCTTTGACTGCGAGTACTGCTACCTCAAGGGAATGTACCCGTCGTCTTACATGGTCGTCTTCGTTAATCTCGATGACTATGTCCGGGATATTGATGATATGTCGGGAAGGCGCCCGATGTATCTGTGCGCATCTTTTGATACCGATCTTCTCGCGATGAACTCTCTTACGGGACATGCGGATTTCTGGAAGGAACTGGCGCGCAAGAATGACGATATCCTGGTCGAGCTCAGGACCAAAGCGGCCCCGGAGATAACTGACAACATAGCGAATGTCATATATGCTTTCACGCTGTCGCCCGAAGAAGTCGTATCTAAATACGAACGCTATACGGCACCCGTCAGCGCGCGCATTAATGCTGCTGCCAAGGCGCTGGAGAACGGCGCGAAGGTCAGGCTCTGTTTTGATCCGATGATCAAGATCCCTGATTACAAAGAGGCATACAAAAAACTGATAGAGGAAACGGCAGCAAAGATCGATCTTGCAAAGCTCACCGATGTCAGTGTCGGCACGTTCAGGATATCAGCGGACTACTTGGGCAAGATGCGCAAGGCTTACCCCGATTCGGAGATCGCGTGGTATCCTTATGCTGTTAAGGACGGCGTCGCGCAGTACGAACCGGAGACAGACAAAGAGATGCAGGAATATGTCTGCGCGCTGCTCGAAAAGCACATAGGAAGGGAGAAGATCTTCACATGGAATTAAAGACTGCGATCGTCACCGGAGCGTCTTCCGGAATAGGCTTTGCGATATCGAAGATGCTGACCGAAGAAGGCTACCGTGTCTACGGCATCGGAAGGATCTTCCCCGAGGGAGCGGATTTCTTTGAGAAGAGAATATCGCTCGACTTAAGAGATACCGACATCCTTTTAGATAAGATCTCAGAGATAAAGAAGGTAGACCTTCTGGTCAACGCGGCGGGCAGCGCTTTTTACGGGCTTGCAGAATTCAATACTCCCGCGCAGATCCAGGAGATGTGCAGGGTAGATCTCGAGGTCCCGATGATACTCACATCGGCCCTGCTCCCGAAGCTCAAGGATACGAAGGGCTTCATTATAAACATCGCGTCAGTCACTTCCACGAGGATCAACACGCACGGTGCAGCTTACGGAGCGCTCAAGGCGGGTCTCAGAAGTTATGGAAGAAGTGTATATGAAGAAGTAAGAAAAACGGGCGTAAGAGTCGTTACGGTCTGCCCGGATCTTACCAGGGGCACCAAGCTCTACAGGAACGCTGATTTCGAGCCTTCCGAAGAAGACGGATGCTATCTGCTTCCTGAAGACACGGCCGAGTGCGTAAGAAATGTCATTAATATGCGCGAGGGCTGTGCCGTGACCGAAGTCGAAGTCAGACCCCAGTTCAACAGGATAGAGAAAAAGAAGAAAGACTGATCTCTCCGCAAACAGATTTTGGGACAGGATTTGCGAAATGTAATATTACATTTCGCAAATATTTTTGGGGAAAAATTTGTAAAAAAGTCTTGAAACCCTATTGTTTGACTTGTTTTTGCTCATTTATTACAGTCGTGTTACAAGCACAATATATTGGGTTTTGAGGTTGACACAACCACAACATATAGGTAATCTTTAAGAGCGTTCCGAAGAGATACGGGGCGCATTCGCACCTATTTTTCAATACATAAGCGAGGTATTTGGGGCATGATCTTAGGCGGACTTCAGAAGCTGACTCTTTTGGATTTCCCGGGGACCGTGGCTTGTACAGTCTTCACTGTCGGCTGCAACTTAAGATGCCCCTTCTGCCACAACCCGGCATTGGTCTTTAATCCTCCGGAAGAGTACAGGATCAGCGAAGACGAGTTTTTCGCGTTCCTGAACAAGAGGAAGGGGATCCTTGACGGAGTTGCGATCACGGGCGGAGAGCCGCTTCTGCATTCTGACATTGGTGAGTTTATCGCAAAGATCAAGTCGATGGGCTTCAAGGTAAAGCTTGATACCAACGGCACATTTCCTGACAGACTGGAGAAGATCCTCTCTGAGGGCAATGTCGATTACGTGGCGATGGACTTAAAGAACACCTTTGACAAGTATGCGGAGACAGTCGGGATCAAGGGCTTTGATGTAGAGCTCATCAAGAGAAGCATCAGGCTGATCCAGGACAGCGGAGTGGCTCACGAGTTCAGGACCACCGTGGTATCGCCTTTGCACAAGGCAGAGGATTTCGAAGCCATCGCGAAGCAGGTGGAAGGAACTGAGAATTACTTCCTGCAGAGCTTCGTGGATTCGGGAGACCTCTTAAACGGCGAAGGCTTGGGCGAGATGCCGAGGGAAGAATTGGAAAAGGCTTTGGAAGGTGCAAAGAAAATATTACCGCAGGCAAAAATCCGCGGAGAGAGTTAAGGAGAGGAACATGTTTCAGATCATCAAGAGAGACGGCAAAGTCGTAGAGTTCGATTTAAGCAAGATTTCGGGAGCTATCGAGAAGGCTTTCGTAGCACAGAAGAGAGAGTACAACAGTCAGATCATTGACATGTTGGCATTGAATGCTGTATCAGACGCCGAGAAGAAGGCAGTTGACGGCAAGGTAGACGTCGAGTCCATCCAGGACAGCGTAGAAGCTACGCTCCAGAGAATGGGTTATGAGGACGTGGCAAAGGCTTACATCCTCTATCGTAACCAGCGCGAAAAGATCCGTAACATGAATTCCGCTCTCTTGAACTACAAGAATCTTGTAGACAGCTACGTCAAGGTCGAAGACTGGCGTGTTAAAGAGAACTCCACTGTTACATATTCCGTAGGCGGCCTCATCCTCTCTAACTCCGGCGCTATCACAGCTAACTATTGGCTCTCTGAGATCTACGACAAAGAGATCGCAGACGCTCATAGAAATGCTGATATCCACATTCACGACCTTTCCATGCTCACAGGTTACTGTGCAGGATGGTCATTAAAGCAGCTCATCCAGGAAGGCTTGGGCGGCATCGTAGGCAAGATCACATCTGCTCCTGCAAAGCACCTCTCCACACTTTGCAACCAGATGGTCAACTTCCTCGGCATCATGCAGAACGAGTGGGCAGGCGCTCAGGCCTTCTCCTCTTTCGACACATATCTCGCTCCTTTCGTTAAGATCGATAATCTTAATTACAGACAGGTAAAGCAGGACATCCAGTCCTTCATCTACGGCGTTAACACACCTTCAAGATGGGGTACACAGAGCCCGTTCACAAACATCACTCTCGACTGGACAGTTCCGAACGACCTCGCTGAGCAGAACTGTATCGTAGGCGGCAAGGAAGTCGACTTCAAGTACAAGGATTGTAAGGCTGAGATGGACATGGTCAACAAGGCTTTCATCGAGATCATGATCGAAGGTGACGCTAACGGCCGCGGCTTCCAGTATCCTATCCCTACATATTCCATCACAAGAGATTTCGACTGGTCTGAAACAGAGAACAACAAGCTTCTCTTCGAGATGGCTGCCAAGTACGGCATCCCTTACTTCTCCAACTACATCAACTCCGACATGGAGCCTTCCGATGTGCGTTCAATGTGCTGCCGTCTGCGTCTTGACCTTCGTGAGCTCCGTAAGAAGTCCGGCGGATTCTTCGGTTCCGGTGAGTCCACAGGTTCTGTCGGCGTAGTCACTATCAACATCCCGAGAATCGCTTATCTCGCAGTTGATGAGGAAGATTTCTACAAGAGACTTGACCACCTCATGGACATCGCTGCAAGATCTCTCAAGATCAAGAGAAACACGATCACAAAGCTCCTTGATGAGGGTCTCTATCCTTACACAAGACACTATCTCGGAACATTCAACAACCACTTCTCCACGATCGGTCTGGTCGGCATGAACGAAGCAGGCCTCAACGCTAAGTGGATCAGAAAGGATCTCACACACGAAGAGACACAGGCATTCGCTGCTGACGTTCTTAACCACATGAGAAATAAGCTCTCCGAATACCAGGAGAAGTACGGCGACCTCTATAACCTCGAGGCTACACCTGCAGAGTCCACAGCTTACCGTCTCGCTAAGCACGACAAGGCAAGATATCCGGACATCATCACAGCTAACGAGGCTTCAGGCGTTTACTACTACACCAACAGCTCACACCTTCCTGTCGGCTACACATCCGACATCTTCGATGCTCTTGATGTACAGGACAACCTCCAGACTCTCTACACATCAGGTACGGTATTCCACGCATTTTTAGGCGAGCGTCTCCCTGACTGGAAGGCTGCAGCATCTCTCGTAAGAAAGATCGCCGAGAACTACAGACTGCCTTACTACACAATGTCACCTACATACTCCATCTGCTCCGTTCACGGATACCTCCCCGGCGAAGTAAAAGCTTGCCCTGAGTGCGGCGGCCCGACCGAGACATACAGCCGTATCACAGGTTACTATCGTCCTGTTAAGAACTGGAACGACGGTAAGCTTCAGGAGTTCAAGGACAGAAAGACATACGACACATGCAACTCTTCAATGAAGCCCAGGACAGCTACTGTTACGATCAGCAAGGCAGAAGAAAAAGAGCTTCCCGAGCTCCAGCCCGCACCTGAAGCAGTAGGCACAAAGCCGATGCTCTTCACGACTCACACATGTGCTAAGTGCAAGGCTGTAAAGGCTATGTTCGACGAGCAGAGATTCGACTATGAGCTCATCTATGCTGACGATGACCAAGATCTCGCCAGACAGTTCGAGATCGTTAACGTTCCTGTCCTCATCATTCCTGACGGAGACGGCGTTAAGAAGTACACAGACATCGGACCCATCAGACAGTATGTCAACGAGTGCAAGGGAATCAAGTCTTAAGGACTCAGGTGTTATAAACAAAAATAAAGGTCGTCTCAAGCTTGAGGCGACCTTTATATTTTGGAGAGTTTTTGCGTTCTGTATTATTTTTCAGGAGTCAGATCGGTCTTTATAAGAAGGGACCCTTGTGTGCGGTACTCGTAGGAGATATCGCTGTCTGAAGCATCTGACGCGGTAAAGCCCAGCTCATAAGATGAGATGTCTTTGATGTTTAAGATCTTCTCGGCTGCTTCCTGCGGCAGGACGCAGACGTCGATCTTTACCTTTCCGCCGTTTCCGTCAGCCGAGTCGCCGTAAACGGTCGCGCAGGATACTGCCGTATATGTTATGCCGTTCATCTCGAAAAAGATCCCGGAATTCGAGTCGTATGTGACGTCGTACCCGAGATAATTCTCGCCGATATAAATCTGTGCGGCGCTCCACTGCTCGATGCTGAGGACAGCTCCCGCATCGACAGCGCTGCCGCTCTCTACAGCGACGACCTGGCCATCGACTGTGATGTCGGGTGCCTTGCTCGGTGTAGTGGCTTCGGTCTGGCTTTCGGTCTCGTCAGGGACCTTCTGACCGTCTGTCTCATCTGTCTTTGAAGAGCAGCCTGCCGATAAGATCAATAGCGCCGCCAGCATGGCCGCGCCCGCCTTTTTGACAGGGATCTGCTTTAATTCATGTCTTCTTATCATTACGTTAACCTCGTTTATTGCTCATTTTTAACGCTGTGGCCATTGTACTAATATGCCGTGCCAGGTGTTGACGTGTATTTGAGGCAATTTGCGAAATAAGTTTTCGCGATTACCGCAACTAGAGAGCCTACTACTGATATAATTACAGAAAAATAAAGGGGAAGGAATAGCTTTTACTTATGAAACTTAATCCTGATTTTCTTACACATAATTCCGAAGACGAGTCTTATCTCGTTCCTACATCCGGCGCTAAGTTCTCGGGACTCGTAAAGGGCAACAAGACGCTCGGCGCGATCATTGACCTTCTCAAGGAAGAGACTACCAGAGACCAGGTCGTTGCTGCCATGAAGGAGAGATTTAATGCTCCCGAAGGCGCCATCGAGAAAGATGTAGATCACGTCATCGAAGAACTTAAGAAGATCGGCGCGCTTGAATGATCACGGACAGATATGAGTTTGCAGGCAAAACGGTTGAGGTGAATTCGCTCCACGAAGCGGTTCACCGCTACTGCGCGGCCTACCGCACGGATGCGCCTGCGGATTTTTCTGTCACTATCTCGCAGGAAGATATCGAATATGAACGTGCCAGGGAAGAGACTCCGGGACATGCCGATGCGTATCTTGAAGAGCTCGCGGTCTACCGCAAGGTCTCCGAGAAGATGCCATATTATGACACTATTCTTTTCCACGGATCGGTAATAGCAGTCGACGGCGCCGCTTATGTTTTCACCGCCAAGTCAGGCACGGGAAAATCCACCCACACCGCGCTCTGGCGCAGGCTTTTCGGCGACCGCGCCGTCATGGTCAATGACGACAAGCCCCTGCTTCATGTAGGTGATGTCGTGACAGCTTACGGCACGCCTTACGACGGCAAGCACAAGCTTTCCAATAAGATCGCGGTCCCTATTAAGGCCGTCTGCATCTTAGAGCGCGCAGAAGAGAATTCGATCGTGAAGATCACCCGCTCTGAAGCTTACCCTATGCTGGTACAACAGGCATACCGCCCTGTGGACATAGCAGCGATGCAGAAGACCCTGTCGCTTATCGATAAGATGGCTGACAGCGTTGAGCTCTACAGGCTCGGCTGCAATATGGATCCTGATGCCGCACGTGTTGCTTACGAGGGGATGAACCGATGATCAGCTTCGAAGAAGAACTCGAGAAGAGCGGCAAGCTGGTCTACACGACTGCCGGCGTCAGCATGAGGCCCCTGATCAAGCAGGACAGGGACATCGCGATCATTTCGAAGCCCCGGGAGCGCCTCAAGAAATTCGATGTGGCTTTGTATAAGCGCCCCAACGGCCAGTACGTTCTGCACCGTGTCGTAAAAGTGCTCGGGAACGGATACGTTATCCTTGGCGACAACTGCATTTCGAAAGAATACAACATTAAGGACTCACAGATCCTGGGTGTGCTGACGTCGCTTAACCGCAACGGAAAAGAGATAGATCTTAACAGCTTCGGCTATAAGCTCTATGTGCGCGCCAGATATGCCCACTATCCTGTGCGTGTTATAATTCACAAACTGAAAAGATTTATAAAAAGACTGCTGAAAAGATGAACGACAACGCGATCAGATGGCTCTATAAAGTTCCTGCGGGGAAGAAGTTATATATCCTCGCGCTCACCATCGTCCAGTGCCTTAACGGCGCGAGCGGTGTCCTTTATGCGGTCTTTTTAAGAGATATCGTCAACAGTGCGGTCGACCGCGATAAGCAGGCCTTCATCCAAAGCTCGATCTTTATCGTGCTGCTCATTCTGGTCCAGCTGACGCTCTCCGCGATCTCCAGGTGGCTTTCCGAATTATCACGGGCCACTTTGGAAAACCTTTTCAAAGAGCGCCTCATGCATAACATACTTCGAAAAGATTTCAGCCGCGTCACCGCCGTACACTCCGGTGAGTGGCTCAACCGCCTGACGAGCGACACGACGGTCATCGCCAACAATTATACCGAGATCATCCCGGGCTTTGCCGGCATGGCAGTCAAGATGATATCGGCCCTCGTCATGATCACGATCCTTGATGTGCGTTTTGCGATAATAATTATCCCGCTGGGTATCGTTCTCGCACTTTTGACTTTTGCTTTCCGCAAGAGAATGAAAAAGCTCCACAAAGGCGTGCAGGAAAAAGACGGTGCGCTCCGCGTATTCATGCAGGAAAGGATCGGCAGCCTTACGGTGATCCGCTCATTTGCGGCAGAAGACCAGACCGAAGCGGATACTCATGCCAAGGCGTCCGCGCATAAGAAGGCGCGCATGAAGAGGACGCGCTTCTCGAACATCTGTAACTTCGGATTTGGCGGCGCGATGAACGGCATGTATGTATTCGGAATCATTTACTGTGCTTACGGCATACTCACCGGGACCATCTCCTACGGTACACTCACTGCAATCGCTCAGCTCATTACACAGATCCAGTCGCCGTTTGCGAACATCACAGGCTACCTGCCCCGCTGGTACCAGATGCTCGCCAGCGCCGAAAGACTTATGGAGATCGAGAAGTTTGATGACGACATCGTTGAGGATGCGAAGTCCCGCGAAGAAGCAGCAGGCTTCTACCGCGATTCGCTTGCCGGCATCGGCCTGGACAATGTCTCATTTACTTACTATCCGTCAACAAACACAGTTGAAGACGTCACCAAGGACAATATGCCTGTTGCCGTTGAGGGATTGAGTCTGGCTGTTAAGAAAGGCGAGTACGTGGCATTTACCGGACACAGCGGCTGCGGCAAATCTACTGCGCTCATGCTCCTGATGGGCATCTATAAGCCCGACAGCGGTGAGCGCTATGCTGAGCTTGCTGACGGCTCGCGCACTGCTCTCGAAGCATCGTGGCACCGCCTTTTCGCATATGTTCCGCAAGGCAATAAGCTGATGAGCGGAACGGTGAGGGATATCGTGAGCTTCGCGGAAAAGGCAGAAGATGCCGCTGCTGATGAGAAGATAGACCGCGCGCTTAAGATCGCCTGCGCGGATGAATTCATCTCCGAACTTGATAATGGAATAGATACAGTTTTAGGCGAACGCGGAACGGGCCTTTCTGAAGGTCAGATGCAGAGGATCGCGATCGCCCGCGCATTATATTCAGACGCACCTGTCCTTTTGCTCGATGAAGCAACGAGCGCTTTGGATGAGGTAACCGAGAAAAAGCTTTTGGAAAATCTCAGAGCGCTCACAGATAAGACGGTCGTCATCGTGACACACCGCGCTGCTGCACTTGAGATCTGCGACAGGGAAATAGAGTTCTGATATCAGACTTCGTCAGCCGGAACGAAAGGCAGCTCGATCACACCGTCACCTTCGATGCTTCCAGAGGTGTTTCCTTCGCCGTTTCCGGAACCGTTGCCTGATCCGTTTCCGCCGTTTGAGCCGCTTCCGCTTGCAGTTGTTCCATTAGTATTGCTCTCGTTAATGTCGTCGCCGATACCGATGATAACTTCGCCGGGCTCTTCCGTGGTGGTCGCATCAGTATCTGAAGAGCTCTCTTCAGATTCACTGCCTGCTACATCAGAAGACGTAACGCTGCTTGAAGTCTCCTCGACCAGCGTGCTCTTTTTGCCGCATGAGCGTGCAGCGATGAGAACGATCAAAACAACCATAAGAACGGCTGCCGCTACTGATAAAATAATTGTCAATTTCTGTTTATTCATGCAGTAATGATACATTTATTGCCCCGTAACTGCAAATGTTTTTAAGCAGATAAAAGCACATCTGTAATATGATGATTGTGTTACGTTTTAAAATGTCATAAAAAAATCGTGAGATGTAGTAGTAGAATACGGGAAATAACTTAATAAGGTGTTTCTGTTATGGATGATTTATCTTACGATCAAAAAAGTGACAGCGAGCAGAGCATCATTTCAATGGCTGGTGTAAGCATTGAAGCCCTGAACGAGGAAGTCGAGCTCGAGAGAGTTGATTTCGAGACCCTTCTCGAAGAGATCAGAGCTAGCTGAAGAGCCGGCAAAGCAGGATATCGTAATTGACGGCAGAGGGGCGAGTGCCCCTTTTTTAATGAGTGAAAGAGGGGGAGCGGCGCCCTCGGGAGCTCATCCGGACGGCGCGAAAAGCCTGTGTTATTTTTGTTGATGATTTTATAGTGTTTTAGACCAACAAAATGACGCATTTTGAGAGAATGTGTCTTTTTGTTGATGTTTTCAGGCTGATTTAGGCCAACAAAAATAACACAGCTTTATATGAACGGATTATTCAGGAATATCCAGACAAAACAGCGAATCATATACGACGGAATTGAGCTTAGTTTGCAGACTCCTGATGTCGAAAGGCACACTATCAACATCATAAGTATAGAAGACGTCCAGTTCAGGAAGGAGCCCTGCGCCGGAATAATTATTGTAAGTTGTTGCAGTCTTGCGATTGTAATCAGCTGAGTTTTTCAGACCGAAATGCTCATGAAATTTGCACAGGTCCAATTCTCTGATATATATCACGAAGTCAGTGTAAATTGGAAATTTCAATCCGCTGAGAAGAATTTCCGGTTCATACTTAAAGGGGATACCTTGTTCAGTATAAAACCTTGCGATATCAGCCTCGGCTGCCGACCTGTAGTACGTCCCATTGTAAAAGCAGGTTTTGTGTTCAGGGAAATATGGATTTGAATCCGGCTTGAGACTGTCGAAAAACTTGCCATCGAGAATGATGGATTCTCCATCGTTATTCAAAAACTTCCTGATTATCTTCCGGGGTTTGATATCTTCGGGAGGGATACCCCGGAAAGAACTGTTCCAAAGGCCTTCCAATTTGGAAAGCTCGCATATTAAAACCTCGCGCTGTTGAAGGATAACCTGAAGTTCTTTCCCTGATCTGCTGTTCAGAAGATGGTAATGGGTTCCCGAAAGATACACATCCTTTTTCTCGCCGCGTATGATCCTTTGCGATAGATTCACCTCCGGCAGCTCCCTCAGTTGCTGCTTGCAATAGTTGATGCGGAGGGCGAGGTATTCTTTGGGAATGTAGGGTCCGAGTATCTGCATTGCGGGTCACCTGTGATTGTATGAGCGGGGGCGGAAGAGTTCTTGCAAAGATTATAAGCGCGATCTTTGTCGAAAAAGCCCGACAAAATCATACAAAATCCGACAAGGGCGAAGACGCAGCAAAATAAGGGGCGGATGGGGCAAATGCACAATCAAAAACCCCTAAAATATCGCAATTACCGACTTACAAAATGGTGCGGCAGTTCTCATAATTAGAGGTAGAAACACAAAAATCAGGCAGGTCGCCGCTAAGGATAACACATAGTAAAAGAAGACACTTTTAGAAGAAAACCCGCAGATCGGAGGTCTCATATGCTTAAGGATTTTGTAAAGATGGCAAAGCCCGAAGATGAGGAGCTGGCCAAGAGGATAGAAGACGAGAGAAGTAAGCTTTTCGCGGCGCAGATGAAGATCAAGGAAGCAGGGCTTCCCGTAATGGTCATCTTCGAAGGATGGGGCGCTGCGGGCAAGGGCAGCGTGCTCGGCAAGATCATTAAAAATATCGATCCGAGATTTTTCAGGGTCAAGACTTTCCCGAAGCCTTCCAAAGAGGAGCTCAGATACCCGTTCCTGTACAGGTACATGAAGGAGATCCCCGAGAAAGGCAAGTTCGCTTTTTATGACACGTTCTGGATGGAGGAAGTCACTGACGCCAGGATGGAAGAGGTCTTAAGCGACAGGGAATACGAAGAGACGATGGAGTCGATCAACCGGACGGAGAGGACGCTCGTAGATAACGGCTATCTTGTTATGAAGTTCTTCTTCCATATCGGGAAGAAGGAGCAGAAAGAGCGCCTCGAGAAACTCCTGGACGACAAGGATACGAAGTGGCGCGTCGATAAGGGCGACCTGTACGAGAACAAGCACTACGACGAAGCCATTGAGGTGTACGACCAGTACCTGAAGGATACGAATAATCCGACGGCACCGTGGTACATCATTGACAGTAAAGATAAGAAATTTGCCGAGCTCCAGGTGCTGGAATTTTTGAACCAGGGCATCGAGACGGCTCTGAAGAACAGGAATACGGCGGCACCGATCCTGCAGAACGTTTTCCCGCTCAAGAAGACTCCGCTCCTCAAGGAGGTCGAGCTCAAGGACAAGGTCTTAACGGACGAGGAGTATGACGCGAAGCTCGATGAGCTGCAGGATGAATTAAGGGACCTTCACAACAAGATCTACAGAAAGAAGATCCCGGTCATCATCGCGTATGAGGGATGGGATGCAGCCGGCAAGGGCGGCAACATCAAGAGGATCACGGGTGCGCTCGATCCGAGAGGATACGAGGTGCTGCCGATCGCGAGCCCGGAGCCTCATGAGAAGGCAAGACATTTCCTCTGGAGATTCTGGACGAGGCTTCCGAGGACCGGTCACATCGCGATCTTTGACCGCACATGGTATGGCAGGGTCATGGTAGAGCGTATCGAAGGATTCTGCTCCGAGAATGACTGGCAGCGCGCCTATAACGAGATCAACGAATTCGAGAAGGAGCTCACCGACTGGGGCGCCGTCGTCATCAAGTTCTGGGTGCAGATCGACAAGCGCACGCAGCTCAAGCGCTTTAAAGAGCGCCAGGCAAATCCCGAGAAGCAGTGGAAGATCACTGATGAGGACTGGCGCAACCGCGAAAAGTGGGACAAGTACGAGACTGCCATAGATGAGATGATCAAGAAGACGTCGACCGAGTTTGCGCCCTGGTACATCCTGGAGTCTGTCGATAAGAAATATGCCCGCATCAAGGCTCTGGAGATCGTGATCGAGAGGATCAAGGAAGCCTGCGAAAAGGCATAAGGCCGGCGGGCGGATGAACGCGCAGCGGGGCAGGGGTGAAGTCTGCCCTGAAAAAGCGCGGGCGCCTGACTCAAAATTGCCCCAAAATCCGCCCTCAAAAACCCGACAAAGTCAAACGAAAGTGCCGAAATAGAGCGATTTTTGTAGAAATTGTCTACGGGCAATTTCAATATGCCCATGCTAAAATAAATCTTGTAGTATATACCATAATTCATATTTTACAAATAGTTTTTTCGCGATTTTTATAAAATTTTTTGACTAATTCTTGAAAGGGAGGTTTAGATGGGCTTCAAAGTAGGTGACAACATCGTATACGCGGGCAGCGGCGTCTGCCAGATCGACGACATTAAAGATATCAGCTTTTTCAAAGAGAAGCCTCAGAAATATTACGTTCTCAAGCCTCTCTTTGTTACAAGATCACAATATGTATATGTTCCGCTCAACAACGAGGCTCAGGTCAGCAGGATCAGACCGGTCGCGTCCAAGAAGGAGGCCATCGCGCTCCTGGACAAGCTCCCGATCGACAACTGCAGCTGGATCGAGGACCGCAATGAGCGCAAGGCTACTTTTACGGACATTATCGTTAACGGCAGCAGGGAGGACATCGTCGGACTGATCTACCTGATCAACAGACATGCCGAGGAGCTCGCCAAGGAAGGCAAGCATCTGAATGCGCAGGATGAGCGTGCGCTGATAGATGCCAGGAACAGGGTCAATAACGAGATCGCGGTCGCGCTCAACATGGAGCCGGACAGCGTTATCGAGCTGATCCATGAGAAGACGGGGCTGGAAGATTTCGCATAAGAACGTGATGACGGACAAACCTGCTAAAATGGTATTAGTTATTGCAATATGCAAAAAGGTGTGATTTAATAACCGCAGTTTTGATTTAGGAGATTCCTTATGAAGACTGCGGTTTTCTTTTATGCGTATAGCTATTACTACTACTTTAGGGAGAAGAACTAAAGCGGCTTTTGCTGGCGCAAAGAGAACCAAAGAGATTGATTTGATTTGAATAACGCTGCAGGGTACGCTTAGAGCCCGGCAGCGTTTTTTATTCAAGTTAAATCAGTGGAACATAAAGGGGTCCCAAGCCCGGATAGAAGGAGAAAAAACATGATTGCAGTATTGAAGAACACGGCGACAAGAGAACAGATCAACAGCCTTATCAACTGGTTCGAAGACAAGGGCCTTAAGGTCAATGAGTCAAAAGGTGAGTTTTGCACAGTTTTAGGACTTATCGGCGATACATCAACAGTAGATATCGATATGCTCCAGGGCCTCGATATCATCGAGAAGGTCACAAGAGTATCCGAGACTTTTAAGAAGGCTAACAGGAAATTCCATCCTGAAGATACTGTTATCGATGTCGGCGGCGTCAAGATCGGCGGAGGCAATTTCGCAGTCATCGCGGGTCCCTGCTCTGTCGAGAGCGAAGAACAGATCATGAACGCAGCAAGAGCAGTTAAGGCAGCAGGCGCAACGATCTTAAGAGGCGGCGCTTTCAAGCCCAGAACTTCTCCTTACGATTTCCAGGGACTCCACGAAGAGGGTATCAGACTTTTGCTCGAAGCTAAGAAGGAGACAGGTCTTCCGATCTGTTCCGAGATCATGAGCCCTGAGCAGATCCCGGTATTTGAAGAAGTAGATTTCCTTCAGGTCGGCGCACGCAACATGCAGAACTTCGACCTTCTTAAGGCACTCGGTAAGACAGGCAAGCCGATCCTCTTGAAGAGAGGTCTTTCTGCTACCATCAAGGAGCTTTTGATGAGCGCCGAGTACATCATGAGCGAAGGCAACCCGAACGTTATCCTCTGCGAGAGAGGCATCAGAACTTACGAGACATACACGAGAAATACTTTCGATGTAAGCGCCATCTCCGTATTAAAGCAGATCACTCACCTGCCTGTCGTAGGTGACCCTTCGCATGCGACAGGTAAGTCCAATCTCATCAAGCCGATGTCGATGGCAGCGGTTGTTTCCGGTGCGGACGCTCTCGAGATCGAGGTTCACTGCAATCCAGAGAAGGCCCTCTCCGATGCAGCACAGCAGCTCACACCTGCGCAGTTCACTGAGGTTATGGACGCGATCGCAAAGGCAAGAAGCATTCTGTGATCATTGACGCTGATTCTGATATCAGCGTCTTTTTATATCAGCTCGAAATGAGCTCTATTAACAGTTCGAAAAGGAAGTGTATTCAACATGAAGATGACAGTCGGCGTAGTCGGATTAGGTCTTATCGGAGCCTCTTTCGCAAAGGCTTACAAGAGTGACGAGGAAGCAACCGTTTACGGCTGGAACCGCACGAAAAGCATCACCCAGATGGCTCAGATGCAGGGCATCATTGACGATGAACTGACAGATGAAAACTTAGGGAAATGCGATCTCGTTATCCTGTCTTTGTACCCTGAAGCAAGCATCAACTGGATGGATGCACATAAGGAACATTTCAATAAAGACGGCATGATAATCGACGCATGCGGCACGAAGAGACTCGTATGCGAGAAGTGCTTTAAGATCGCGGAAGAAAACGGTCTTCTCTTTGTCGGGTGCCATCCGATGGCAGGCACAAAATTCTCAGGCATGACGCACGCGAGATCAGACATGTTCTTCGGTGCGCCGATGGTTGTAGTACCGCCGAGATTTGACGACATGTTCCTTTTAGACAGAGTTAAAAATCTGCTCGCGCCCTGCGGCTTCGGAAGCTATCATCTCTCACATGCTGATGAGCATGACAAGATGATTGCTTTCACTTCGCAGATGGCACACCTCGTTTCAAACGCATATATCAAGAGCCCGTCAGCTAGGAACCACAAGGGTTTCTCGGCAGGTTCATACAAGGATATGACGAGAGTCGCATGGCTCAATCCTACGATGTGGACACAGCTCTTTTTGGAAAACAAGGACAATCTGATCTTTGAGATCGACCATCTCCAGGAAGAGCTCGCTAAATACAGAAAAGCACTGGTAGAGGAAGATTTTGACGGTCTTCGCGACCTGCTCGATGAAGGCCGCAGGATCAAGGAGGAGGTAGACGGTATATGAGGACAGTTCGCGTAAACGCGCTATCTAAAAGCTACGATGTCCTTATCGGTAAGAATGCCGTAGAAGCCCTTGGCGAAGAAGCAAAAAAGGTCTGCCCCGGCGCGCTCAAAGTCCTGGTCGTATCCGAGACCAACGTCGCAGCGCTCTATCTTGATCCGGTCAAGGCCCAGCTCGAAGGCGCGGGCTTTGAAGTTACCGATTATGTTTTTGAAGCCGGCGAGCAGAATAAGAATATCAATGAGATCGCCGGAATGTGGAATAAGATGGCCGAAGCAGGATTTACGAGAACTGACTTCGTAGTAGGTCTTGGCGGCGGCGTAACGACTGATATGGCGGGCTTTGCGGCTTCGACATTCCTTCGCGGCATCAAGGTCATCCAGCTCCCGACTTCGCTCCTTGCGATGGTCGACGCATCTGTCGGAGGCAAGACAGGAATCGACATTCCGATGGGCAAGAACCAGGTCGGCGCTTTCTGGCAGCCGTCTCTCGTTCTGGAAGATATCTCATTCTTAAAGACACTTCCCGATGAAGTATTCACGGAAGGCATGGGTGAGGTCACCAAGCATGCTTTCATTATGGACCTTGAGCTTTTCGATAAGCTCGGGAAGGCGAACGGCGACATAAGATCTGACGAGGATCTTTTGGAAGAGATCGTCTGTATGAACGTATCTGACAAGGCAAGTGTAGTAGGCGAAGATGAGAACGATAACGGCAGACGCCAGACTCTGAACTTCGGTCACACGGTAGGTCACGTTATTGAGCGCGACAGCGGCTTTACCAAGCCTCACGGGATCTGTGTCGCAAAGGGCATGGGCATCGTTATAGACGCGTGCGTCAGAGCAGGCACTCTTGCAAAAGAAGACGCCGATAAGATGAAGGATCTTTTGAAGCTTTACAAGCTCCCCGTAACAGATGACATTACACCCGAAGCGATAGTGGAAGGCGCGATGAATGATAAAAAGAAACGCGGCGACACTTTATCGGTTATACTTGTAAATAAGATCGGTCAGGCCGAGATCAGGAAGATGAATAAAGAGGAGTTCCTTAAGTTTTTGTCCGTATGAGAATCGCTTGCAGAAATCTTAATCTGGATATCAAAGCGCCGCTTTCAAAGTCGGTTTATCACAGGGAGCTCATAATTAATTATCTGCTCGGCGCCAGGGGCGGTTTCCTTGAAGAATCACCCGATGATAATGACGATATAAGGGCTACAAAAGCCTGCCTCCGTGCGCTCGAAAACAATGACTCCGACACCGTGGTCCTTAACTGCAACGAGAGCGGATCTACCCTCAGGTTCATGATCCCCGTAGCTCTTTCCTGCAAATCTGAAAAAGTAAAAACACTTGTCTTCAAGACAAAAGGAAGACTTATCGAAAGACCCATAAAAGAGCTTGCTGACTGCCTTGCGCCGTTCGGCGTAACCATCACTAAAAACGCAGAAGCAAACGAGATAACGGTCACGGGAAATATAGATCCCGGTCGATATGTTATCGACGGCTCGGTTTCTTCGCAGTATATCTCAGGGCTCCTCATGGCGTTGTCCTGCTTTGATAAAGGATCCACTGTTGAAGTCACGGGCGGCATCGCTTCGGTGCACTACATCGAGCTTACTGTCGATGCGCTTTCAAAGTACGGCATTAATATCGTAAGAGAAGATGATACTTTTAAGGTTCCGGCGAAGAAGGAAACTTCCATACCTGACGGCAGCTTTGAAGTGGAAGGCGACTGGAGCAACGGCGCATTCCTGCTCTGTTTGGGAAGCCTTATCCGCGGGGGCTCAGCTAAGGTATCCGGCCTTAACATGGAGTCCGTCCAGGGCGACAGAGCGATAATGAGATTTCTGATGCTCGCGGGAATATCTTATCTTGTGGAAGGCAATACTGTCTTTGTGCAGGACAGCCTGATCAATCCCATCAGGCCTTCGATCGAGATGGACTGCAGCGACATTCCTGACATCGTCCCGTACATGGCAGTTACCGGTGCTTTTCGCGCTTACAAAACTGTCCTTAAGGGAATAAAGAGACTGCGCATCAAGGAGTCTGACAGGGCGAAGGCGGTCACAGAAATGCTTACGGCGATCGGTGCAAATGTAACGCTCGAAGAAGACACTATTACGATAGAATATATAGATAAGACCGCTGACGATATCGTGCTTACGTCGTCGGGCGATCACAGAATGGCTATGGCGGCAGTTTTGTGCGCGGCAGCCACAGGCAAAGATATCGAACTTGATAACATCGATTGCCTCGATAAATCTTTTCCTGAGTTCAGGAAGATATTGTTAAAGGAGATGTGCCAATAATGAATTCAAGCAGCACATATGAGGGCGACGCTCTCGACATAATGATCTACGGCGAGTCCCACAGTGAGACTATCGGCGTTTACATCACAGGGCTCCCCTCCGGCGTTGAGCCTGATCCCAAGAAGACAGCTGCATTTATGGCACGCCGTGCGCCGGGCAAAAATGCCTGGTCCACACCGCGAAAAGAAGCTGATGAGGTTATTTTCGAGCGCGTCGGATCAATGCTTCACGGATACATCGTCAACACGAATACAAAGCCTAAGGATTACGCTTCGATAATGAACTGCCCAAGGCCGTCACACGCCGACTACGCTGCAAAGCTTCTCTACGGAGAAGATGCTTCGAAGTCCGGCGGCGGTATCTTCTCCGGCAGAATGACCGCGCCTCTTTGCATCGCAGGATCGATCGCGCTCCAGGAGCTCAGTAAATACGGCGTGCAGATCAGCGCACACCTTAAGAAAGTCGCAGGCGTCAGCGACGATACTTACTTCGATCACGGTGTAAATGATGAGGCTTTCAGGAACAGACTCGCAGAAGTTGAGGACAAGGATTTCCCTGTCATCGATGACGCGAAGGGTGAGCTCATGAAGGAGAAGATCGAGCAGGCGCGCTCAGAAGGCGACTCCGTTGGCGGCGTCATCGAGTGCGTCATCTATGGTTATCCGGAAGGCATCGGAGGACCTATCTTTGACGGGATCGAGGGTAAGCTCGCGCAGATCCTTTACGCGATCCCCGCAGTTAAGGGCGTTGAGTTCGGAAACGGCTTTGAGGGTTCAGACCTTAAGGGCTCGGAGAATAACGATCCTTTCACTTTCGATGAAGAAGGCAATCTCACATTGAAGACAAATCACAGCGGCGGAATTCAGGGCGGAATCAGCCTGGGCGATGTCGCGCCGATCGTTTTCGACGTCGCGTTAAAGCCCACACCGTCTATCTCCAAAGCTCAGGAGACAGTCGATCTTGCAGAACATAAAAATACCACTATCAGCATAGAAGGCAGACACGATCCGTGCGTCGCGCCGCGCGCCGTTCCGGTCGTTGAAGCTGCAGCAGCGATCGCACTTTACGACCTGCTGCTCGTATCACTTTAATACGGAGGATAAGCCCATGAGCGAGAGACCTGACTTAAACGAACTCAGAGGAAAACTGGACGAGATCGATAACAGCATCTTAGATCTTCTCGAAGAGAGAATGGCGACATGCCGCCAAATCGGAAACTACAAAAGAGAGAACGGCATGGATGTTTACATTCCTGCCAGGGAAGAAGAGAAGTTCAAGGCTTTGGAAGAGATCGCCGGCTTCGAGAGCAGGCCTTATGTAAGAGATCTTTTTAAGACTCTGATGGATATCTCCAAGGCTCACCAGAACAAGCCTGCGTTCGGCGTGCTCGGAAGGACTCTCGCGCACACATATTCACCTGAGATCCACAGTCTCTTTGATTCTTCCTACTCATATTCCGTGATCGAGCGCGAGCCCGAGGAACTCGAGACACTCTTTAAGAGCGGCGTCTTCAAGGGCTTCAACGTTACGATCCCTTACAAGAAGAATGCATGCGCTATGTGCGATGAGCTTGATGATGCTTCGAAAACAACAGGCAGCGTCAACACGGTGCTTTTCGAAGACGGCAAGGTAAAGGGATGGAACACTGACTACTTCGGATTCATCTACATGCTCACGAGAAAGGGCATCTCCGTGGAAGGGAAGAAAGTCCTCGTGCTCGGCACGGGCGGCGCCGCATCCGCGGTATTCTATGCGCTCAAGACTTTAGGCGCAGCACAGACTTATGCGTGCGACCTTGAGACCGGGATCAATTATTCCAATGTTTATGAGAAAGCAGGAGACGCACAGGTGATCGTCAACTGCACACCAGTCGGTATGTTCCCGAAGGTAAATAATTCGCTCCTTGACCTTACAAAATTCGCTTCGCTCGAAGCTTGCGCAGATGTCGTCTACAACCCTTCAAGGACGAAGTTCCTGCAGGAAGCTGAAGACCTCGGACTTAAGACCTGCGGCGGACTTGCGATGCTCGTAGCTCAGGCTTATAAGTCATCAAGGATCTTTGCAGGCGACGTGGAAGGAGCAGAGCAGCTCGGTAATCCCGACAGCCCTAACGGCGCGGCTTGCGTGCCCGATGAAGCGGCAGAGAAGATCGAGATGGTCATTAAGGTCCTCGAGAACCGCATGCGCAACATCACCATCATCGGAATGCCGGGTTCGGGCAAGTCTTTGCTCGCCAGAAATATCGCGACTGTCACAGGCCGTACTCTTGTAGATCTCGATATCGCTTTTGCGGAGAAGTTCGGAAGAACTCCTGCAGAGGTCATCTCTGAAGCCGGCGAAGATGAGTTCCGTGAGATGGAATGCGATATCGCAGCAGAGTTCCTGCCCAAGAGCGGACTCGTTATATCCTGCGGCGGCGGTGTCGTAACGCGTGACGTAAACAAGTTCTATGTACGCTGCAATTCCAACGTCTTCTATCTCGAGCGTCCTTTGACTGCTCTTACGGATAAGAACAGACCGATCTCACAACTCCACGGAGTCGAGAAGCTCTATGAGCAGCGCAAGGATAAGTATGAGACCTGGTGCGACTACAAGGTCTCCTATGACAGATTCGAAGTCAAGCAGGATTTCTACGACAAGGCTATCGCCGATATCCTGGGAAAGTTGAAATAAGTTATGAAGATACTCGTTCTTAACGGACCAAACCTCAATATGCTCGGCATCAGGGAGCCCGATATCTACGGTGCTTCGACTTACGATGACCTCGTAGATCTGATCACTTCGCACTGTGAGAGCAAAGGCATTGAAGTAAAGTGCCTCCAGAGCAATCACGAAGGTGATCTGGTCGACTATATTCAGCAGGCATATTTTGATAAGACCGACGGAATCGTAATTAATCCGGGCGCTTACACCCACACTTCCGTCGCGCTTCTCGATGCTCTCAAGGCTGTGCAGATCCCTGCGGTAGAAGTCCACATCTCCAAAGTCAACGAGCGTGAGGCTTTCCGCCAGATCTCCTATGTCTCTTACTACTGCTCGAAAACAATTACCGGCAAGGGCTTTGACGGATATATCGAAGCGATAGACTTCTTGAGCGGCAACTGATTCAATATTTTCGCGGCCTCAAAACGGAATTAATGCAAAATCAAATGCGGCAGAGCTGAATGTGCATGCGGAACAGGAGTAGTACTTCTTAAGAAACGCAAAGAAGCGTGATTTTACTGATAAGAAAAACATGGTGCCTTAAGTAAAGTGACCCCCCGGAGTTGGATAAGCTCCGGGGGTTTATTTCAATGCTTTGCCGTTATTTTAATTAATAGCACATATCAAGACTTCTTAAGATGTGGTAATATTTATAAGTTAGATAACTTAAGGAGGATAATATATGGCTAAGTTTTGTCCTAACTGTGGTAATCCGGTAAGAGAAGGTGCCGCTTTCTGCGCTAAGTGCGGATCCAAGCTCAAACCTTCCAACCCTGCTCCCGTAGAGGAAGCACCCGCAGCACCCGTTGCACCTGTCGCTCCTGTCGTAGAAGCAGCACCTGCAGTCGAGGCAGCTCCTGTTGCTCCCGTTGTTGAACCCGCTCCTGTTATTGAGCCCGCAGCTCCCGTAGCTGAGGCAGTAGCAGAGGCAGTACCTGTAGTTGAACCTGAAGTTCCTGCAGCAGTTGCACCCGCTGTTGAGGCTGTTGAAGCAGCACCTGTCGAGGCAGCTCCCGTTGCTGAAGCAGTAGCTGAGGCAGTTCCTGCAGTTGAACCCGTAGTTCCCGCTGCAGTCGCACCTGCAGTAGAAGCTGTTGAGCCCGTCGTCGAGGCAGCACCTGTTGAGGCAGCTCCCGTCGCTGAGGCTGTTGCAGAAGCAGCACCTGTTGCAGAGCCTGCTGTAGCTGCAGCAATCGCACCTGCAGTTGCACCCGCTGTTGAGGCAGCTCCTGCAGCACCCGTAGCTGAGGCTGCACCTGTAGAGGCAGCACCTGCTCCCGCATATGAAGCACCCGCTGCAGCTTACGCTCCGGCTGAAGCACCTGCAGCTCCTGAGGCTGCGGCAGCACCTGCTCCCGCACCTGCACCTGAGCCGATTCCTTTCAATCCGCCTTCAGGTCCTATCCAGACACCCGCTCCGGTTGCTGAAGAAGAACCCAAGAAGAAGAGCAAGACAGGCCTCATCATCGGTCTTATCTGTGCCGGTGTTGCAGCACTCTTACTTATCGGTGCCGGCGTCTTCTATGTAATTAACGGCGGATTCAGCTTCGGCGGTACGATCATCGACCGTATTGAGAAGCTCGAAGTAGTCGATAACGATAAGAAGCAGGGCTATACATGCTACAACGAAGACTTCAACGATTACATCGAAGAAGCAAGATGGTGGGACTATGACAGCACAATGGATAAGCCCGGCGTTTATTCCGCAAAGGGCACAAAGGTCCTCGCTTTCTCCATCGAAGTAGACAAAGCAGCAAAGGGTAACGAAGTTTACTACGCTTTCTACTACAGCGATGATAAGGAATTCGATAAGAGCGACCTTAAGGAGCCCATCTACGAGGCAATCACAACTCCTACCAAGTACGATAACGGTGTTTATTTCTATGACATCGAGTACGAGGCAAAGAAGATGCAGAAGGGTTACTACGTAGTAGTCATGGCTGCTGACGAGAAGTGCAAAGAGCCTTACGCAATCGCTTACGCACAGGTTAAGTAATCAGTAAAAGGATTTAAAAACGAAGAGGTTGTCTCAATTGAGGCAACCTCTTTTTTGTCTGGTTGCGGGCGCGAAAGAACAGTGACGGGGAATGACACGTTTCCACCGGGTTTTGTGTCAGTTTTCGTCACTTCCGCAGATATTGCCGGGAAGTGACACGTTTCAGCATCAATACGTGTCACTTTTCGTCACTGCCGCGAAACACACGAAAAAGGCGCCTCATAAGAGACGCTTTTAAGTGTTATGGTGCAGGATACCCGAGCGATTCCAGGAATGTATCTATCTCTTTCTTGTTGGCGGGATCGCCGGCGCCTTCAAAAGCGACGACGACCGTGTCGCCCAAAAGATAGAGCGCATCGTGATAAGGCATGTTGTCGCAGACGCCGCTGATAAGCAGATAAGCGTGATTTTCAAGGATCTTGTAGCCCTTGGCGCCCGCGAAATTCTCTGATTCCAGCACGGAGGAATATGTGTAGAAATAATAGTCAAACAAAGCCCTTGCGGTAGTCTCGTCTTTGCAGCGCGTATAACTGTAGACGTTGCCGATGTCAGACTTCGTGTCGATGCTGATTATGACTTCGAACTGCGCGTCGCTGTTTGTGAACTTGAACGCGGTGTTCTCCATAACGTTGGTGTCGGATTCTGCGATGTCTATCCCGGAAAGGGCGGCGTAGAAGGATGTCTCATCGGCGACCTTTAATGAAGCCAGTTCGACAGGCGGTTCTTCTTTTACTTTCGAGCAGCCTGTGAAAAGCATTGCTGCCGCTAATACCAAAGCACCGGTTGCCTTAAGCTTCGAAGCCTTCATGCGCGTCCCCTTTCTATATAAGTACTATTAAAATTGAATATAACACAAATCTGTTTTATATAAAAAGAGCGTGACAAGAAAGACAAGCGCCCATGTGCTATAATCTATCGGCGTAGAGAACAGATCGAGCTTAAAAAGGAGCTGAACATGAAAATGGGATTTAGGAAAAACTTGATCGCGTTAGGACTTGCTTTATCGTTAGTCTTAGCCGGTACGGCATGCTCAAAGAAGTTATCTTCAGATGAGACAGGCACATCTTCATCAGGTGCAGAGTCAGTAGAAGACGGCCCGTACTCATTTTCGGTTTTGGATAAGAAGATCAACGACTACAACCTCGAACTGAATAAGTTCATGAAGGATCACTTAGGTGAGACTACGTCTAAGGAGACAGAAGGTGCTACGCCCGGAGGCGTATCTGCAATCTGCAAATACACTCTTACCAATGACAATAAGTTTGAGGTCCTCCAGATGGAGAAGACTCTCAGCAACGGCATGCAGGTCGATGAGTACTTTAACATGGGCGACGCTGTTTTTATCGCGCGCACAACGATATACAATGACGGCACATTCGAGCCCGTTGATAAGTATTACATCGCTGAGGGCACGCTCTACAAAGTCGACACCGAAGCCCAGACTGTTACTAAGATTGCAGATCTCAGTGATCCGGCCATAGAAGAAGCCAAGGCAAGTCTTGATATCTACCTTACTTTCGATGAGATAAGAGCACTTTATGCCTAAATCTTCAACAGAGACAGAGTTTACAGGATACACATTAGGGGAGGGCGTCAAAGACGGTCTCCCCATTGGTTTAGGATATCTGTCTGTCTCTTTCACGTTCGGAATCCTCTGCGTATCCAAGGGCCTCTCGTGGCTCCAGGCCGCGATAATCTCGCTGACCAACATCACATCCGCGGGACAGGTAGCCGGTCTCGGCATAATGGTGGGCGCAGGCGGCATCCTTGCGATGATAATCTCGCAGATAGTCATAAATCTCCGTTATTCACTGATGGGAATCGCCCTGTCGCAGAAGGCTGACAAGACAATGACTCCTCTTTTGAGGATACTTTTAGCATACGGCATCACCGATGAGATCTTCGGCGTTGCGGTAAGCAAGAAGCACGAATTCGGCGCCAGGTATTTCTTCGGACTTACGATCCTCCCGGTAATCGGCTGGGTGGCAGGCACCGTGATAGGCGCTCTTCTGGGCCAGGTTTTCCCGGACTTCCTAACGAACGCCCTTGCCATCGGCATCTACGGAATGTTCGTGTCGATCGTCCTGCCGAAAGCAAAGCACGACAAGGTCATACTCTACGGCTCGCTTCTGGCGTGCATAATATCCTGCCTGTTCTTCTATGTGCCCTTCCTGTCCGAGCATGTCACGGCCGGCTTTGCGATAATCATCGCAGCAGTCGTTGCAGCCCTGATCGCCGTTTTTGTCAGAAAGCTCATTTCAGGCAAGGCAGGCACTGTGTTCGCGATAATCGCAGGCCTTATCCTCATAGCGCTCGTTGTGATCTTTGCGCCGGGTTACAAGCCTGCGCAAGCTGCGGCCACGGCCGACACCACAAGCGGCAAGCTCGACGGCAGCGTATTTATCCCGCTCCTTATCGTCATGGCGCTCACGACATATCTCGTGCGCATGATCCCCTTCGTCTTGTTCCGCAAAAAGCTCGAAAAGCCTTCCGTCAAGGCCTTCTTCGATTACATCCCGTACACGGTCCTGTCCGCAATGACGTTCCCCGCGATCCTTTACGCGACGGGCTCGTTCATTACGGCTCTTATCGGATTCGGTGTATCACTGATCCTGGGATTCTTTGAGAGGTCACTCTTGATCGTTGCTATCGGCACCTGCCTGGCGTCTTTGGTCGCAGGCGTGGTGATGATGTATATCTGATTAGCAAACACTGAAAATATAAGAAACACCCTGCTGTTAGTTCCGCAGGCGCCTCAAGCGCCGAGGACTGTCCGTACACAGCAGGGTGTTTCTTAATTCTCACCTGGAGCCTCCATCCGGGCTTGAACCGGAGACCTCATCCTTACCATGGATGCGCTCTACCTACTGAGCTATGGGGGCATATCAAAGCCTATGAAGTATAACACAGTAATAATGCCTTGACAATAAAACCTCAGGGCAGAAATGCCTTTGAATGTTGACAAAGGTATATAAAGATTATACAATCATTGAGCATTTTGGTCCTTATAGCAAGGATTATGGAGAAGTCGCCTAGCCTGGTCGAGGGCGCACGACTGGAAATCGTGTAAACCCCAAAAGGGTTTCGAGGGTTCGAATCCCTCCTTCTCCGCCAAAATATAGACGACCGGACGTGAAGTCCGGTCGTTTTTTGTTTTCGGGATTTGCCTACGGATAAAATCGCGAAAACAGCCCTTTTTATCTGTAGTTTTTAATCGAAAAGGTACCATGATGGTTAATGTTTACGGATAAAAACTGTAATTTGTGCCGTTTTATCCGTAATAATGAGCAACTGAGGCCAAAAACGCCGGAAAACTACGGATAAATACAGTGATAATCCGTTTTTTATCCGTTGGAGCAGAAAACACATACCTCAACAGTCCGGTCGTTTTTTGTTATATAGTATTCGTAAGATTATTTTTCGGGCGGTGCGAACATGAAAAGAATTCTTTGCTTTGGTGATTCACTTACCTGGGGCTACGATCCTGCAAACCGCATAAGGTTTGAAGAAGACAGCCGCTGGCCTTGCGTCATGCAGAAGATTTTGGGCGACGAATACAGGGTGATCGAGGAAGGCCAGAATGGCAGGACGATCGCGACCGAAGATCCTGCAGAAGGCGAGAAGAACGGCCTTGCTTATATCGGTCCCTGCCTTGAGAGCCATACGCCTTTGGACTTTGTGATCATCATGCTCGGGTCCAACGACTGCAAGAGGAAGTTCTCTTATTCTTCGATGGATATTGCGGGCGAGATGCAGATCATGCTCGAGAAGATCCAGGCATATAACCGTTTCAGATGCCAGGATAAGATCAAGGTCATTCTTGTATCACCGCCGCACTTTTCTGATGCCATCAAGGATTCATGGCTCGGTGACAGCTTCGGATTTGAGAATGCGAAGAAGCTGACGGAGGAATTATCTCCCTGGTACAAACAGCTCGCAGATATGTATAGCTGCACATTCGTAGATGCTGCGAAATACGTCAGGGCGAGCGATGTGGATGGCGTTCATCTCGATGCAGACGGACAGCGCGAACTCGGTAAAATATTGGCGGAAATCATTAAATAAAGAGAGGACAGATCTATGGACGCAAACATCACTAAAAGAAATGAACTTCTGGCACAGAAGACTATCGCAGGTCTTAAGTCACGCAACATGGAAGGCTACTATGCCGCAAGCAAGGAAGAAGCTCTGAAGATAGCGCTGGACCTGATCCCCGAGGGCAGTTCCATCTCGATGGGCGGCGGCATGAGCGTTCATGAGATCGGCTTGTCCGGAGCGCTTAAGGCGGGCAACTATAATTTCATAGACCGCGATGCTTATGAGGATAAGAGGCAGGCGATGCTCATGGCTTACGATGCCGATTTCTTCCTCTCGAGCTGCAATGCCATGACTGACGACGGCATCCTTGTTAATATCGACGGCAACGCCAACAGAGTATCGGCGATCGCCCAGGGCCCTAAGCACGTTCTGTTTATCGTCGGAATGAACAAGGTCTGCAACGATATCGATTCGGCGATGAAGCGCGCGAGAAATGTCGCAGCTCCGATCAACACGCAGCGTTTCGGGCTTGAGACTCCGTGCTCCAAGAAGGGCACCTGCTTTAACTGCAAGTCGCCCGATACGATCTGCTGTCAGATCCTCATCACAAGATTTTCGAGACACGAAGGAAGGATCAAGGTTATCCTCGTAAACGACAATCTCGGATTCTGATCCTTTTTGCAACAATTCCGGCCTCTCATCTGTATTGATGGTATAGATATTTATTCATGAGGAGGGGGTTATCATGAAGATAGAAGCTAAGCACAACTCGGAGAAACCTGCTTATGCTGCCGTTGCTGCATTGCTTGCAGCCGCAACGGTTCTTTCAGGCTGTTCGAATAAAGAAAAAGACAGCAATATCCAATACAGCGGTGATCTCACGGTGGCATTTACCGAGACCGATGAAGACCCGACGACTACAGTTACGACAACAACGGAGACTTCAGATACATCAGATACAGACTATAGCCGTGAAACATTAGCTGATCTCGGTGAAATGTATTATAAAGAGGCAACTGTGGATGATATCGTCGAATATGACGGTTTATCAGCCGTTAAAAACCAGCTTCTGATCAGCTGTAATATCGGAACTCCAAAGGAAGAGATGGAAAAGGTCTGTGAAGAAGTCGGAGCCGAGATAGTCGGTTATACCGAGATCACGAGCGACTTCCAGATCGAGTTTAAGGAAGACAAGACTTATGAAGAGCTCGAAGAGATCGCAGACTACATTTACGGATATCCGTTTATCAGCAACATCACACTGAACACGGTCACCAGTATAGGATATGATGTAGTGGAAGATTGAGATTTTCCCGTCACGGTATAATCAAATTCACGGATTGGAGAAAGTTTATGAAAATAGAGCCTAAGACCAACACAAAGAAGCCTTTATATGCCGTCGGCGCGGCTTTGCTGGCTACGACAACTATGTTGACGGGATGTCTTCAGACTGCCGGTGAAGCGACGATCTGGGAGGATCCCACAACAACTACTTCTGAAGAAGTCCAGATCGAAGGTGAAATAGATGAGGGCTTTTGTGTAAAAGCGCCTAATGAACTTCCTTATGAAGAGGTAAAGCTCGACGGCATAGAAGAGCACCATTTTGTTTCGACTGATTATTGCTACCTTGAGTCTGAGAAGTATGTTCTTTTCATAGATAAGGGCATAGACCTGCCCGGCGATTTCCAGGTAAATGTTGATGCGATCATTGATGAGCTTGAAAAAGAATTGGGATTGTCTTCCTGTCCTGACACATATGAATACTGCGATTGTATGATTGACATATCTATATATTTTGACGGAGATTATCCGTGGTATAACGTGGGGGTCGGCACCAAGATCCCGATCTTCATAATGGCTGATGACAAGCCTGAGGGCTGGATATCTTCCGCAACAAGTGAAGGCGCGGTCATCGTAATGTATGAGATGTTCTCAGAAGAAATATTAAATTCCGTTCCTTATTACAGGGATAACCCGTCTTACATAAACGATTATCTTGATTATACCGATATCGCCCATGAGCTTACGCATGTTATTACCGAGAGGAATCACAGGACGACGGAGATCATGACCGAAGGAATTGCCGAATACATGGGGTATTCTGTAATCGAAGCGCTTGCCGATGAATATCCGTCCATAGCCGTGGCTCAGGAAAGACGTAATCTTTATGACTATTCGCTTCCGGAAAAGGTTAACTCAGAGAATGCGGAAAGGATCTTCATTGAAGATTATATGACCCTGTCCTCAGCTGAGAGAGGCGCGCAGTATACATATGGCAAATATCTCTTTATGTACCTGTATGAACTTAACGGCAGCGATACATATAAAATGCTGAACGATAAGATCATAGAGATGGGCATCAACTATGACAGAATGGAATACAGTGAAGAAGAGGTCAATAAATTTGCCACTGCCATTAAGGAGTTATTCGGCAATGACGTTTTCGAGAAATTCGGAGAATGGTGCCTTCAGAATGACTACCTTCAGACTGAGGGTGTATTAGTTACCACAGGCTAAGCGAAAAAATTATAAATCTGCTGTCAGATTTGTTTTTAAAAGTTGTCAGTATAAGTAAAGGAGGATGCTCTTATGGAAGACGAGAATATTATCCGCTTATACTGGGACAGAGATGAAGCTGCGATAGAAGAGACGTCGAAAAAGTACGGCAAATACTGCTTTGCGATCGCAAACAACATTCTCTATAGCCGTGAAGATTCAGAAGAGTGTGTCAACGACACATACGTTAAGGTGTGGGAATCCATCCCGCCTAAGAGACCTTCGATCTTCTCGGCCTTCATCGGCAAGATCACAAGGAATATCTCGCTGAACCGATATAAGCTGAATAACGCAGAGAAGCGCGGCGGCAATGAAATGACCGTCGTGCTTGATGAAGTGCGCGAGATCGTATCGGGCGAGAAAGATCCTGAAGAGGAAGCTATCCGCACTGAACTGACAGCAGCTGTCAACGATTTTCTCGCAACGCTTTCTGTCGAGAAGAGAGTAATGTTCGTGCGCCGCTACTGGTATGCCGATGACGTGAAGTCGATCGCATTAAGGATGGGCACGAGCGAGAACAACATCTCGGTATCTGTCCGCCGCATAAGAAACAACCTCCGCGATTATCTGATCGAAAGGGGGTTCGAATTATGAGACAGATCGATTTCTTTGAAGTTCTCGAAAATATCGACGACAAGTATATCGAGGAAGCAGCGACATATAAGAAAGTCAGCAGACTCGGTGACAAGCGCATGCTCCTCGGAGCAGCCGCTTCGATAATAGTTCTTATCGGAGCCGTCGTTTGGTTCGTCAGGTTCATGCCGAAGGATACAGAAGACCTGCCGACATCGACACCGTTATTCACCGAAGAAGAAATCATTACATCTGAACTGCCTGCGACGACCACGCCGGGATTTACCGAAGCATATATTTACGAGCCGGTAAATGACATACCCGGCACGCAGTTCATCCTGGTAAGCGTGCGCGTGGAAGGCGATGAGGCAAAGGTAAAGTTCACGAATATCAGCGATGAACCGTGGAGCTTTGGTGAATACTACAGACTCGAAGTAATGTTTGAAGGCCAGTGGTACTACTTGCCTTCCGAAGACTATGCAGTACATGATCTTCTTCACGAGATCAGTGCCGGTGCTGAATATACAATGACATACGATCTGTCGCCTTTCGGAGAGCTCGCGCCCGGTGATTACAGGATCGCCTGCGGCGGAGCTGCCTTCAACGAGAATGTCTACTACGCATACTTTACGAAGACCGATGACGGCGTCTTCATAGGCACTGATCCGACAGGTTATCCTGAAGGCTACACCGAAGAGACTTAAACTTCCGGATTACATTGGAAATATTTAGCAGCTGTCCCGCAGAAAAGCCGCGGGACGGCATCTCGAGCCGCATTATGGGGGAATCAAGATGAAGATTTTAAAGATATTATCAGCTGCAATGATGGCAGCGGTTTTAACTGTAACAGCAACGTCCTGCAAGGAAGAAAAGAGCAGGAGGGTGAGGCGTTCGGAGGAAGCGGAAGTCACTGAGACAAAGCCGGATTTTAACGAGACCAAGTACTACGTTATGATAGGCACCACCGGCGAACGTGATGAGAATATCAGGCTCAGATATTTCTACGGTGATGAGATAATGGCGGTGGTGTGGTATCACACTCCCGGGGATTATGAATACGGCGACATCTTTGTTGCAAAGGAGGGAATAGAGCCTGAACACAAGCCCGATGAGGACGGCCCCTATCCTATGACTTATTCAAATGAACTGAGCAGCGATATAGAGCTGGAGAAGATCGGCAATTGCAAAGACCTTATGGAGACAAAGGAACTTAAAGTAACAAGTGCTGACTACGACGGCATGGGACATTGGAGCATCCATCTGAAAGATAAAAGCTGGAATGAGTACCGTTACGGCTTTATAAATGATGCTTACTTCGGCGTTGAACTGGCGGGTGCGGAAAAAGGCGAAAGATATACATTCGCCATGAACAACGGCAAGATAGTCATCCCCCTTAAATAGAAAAAATAATTATATATGTTATAATTCCCATTAAGATGCATAAAAATGCACTAATTTCTTAATGGGGTACATATGGGAGAATTCTTTGGCGGCATGACCGGCTGGACGATAGCAAGCCAGATCGTTTGTTATTCGTTCATCATTCTTTTCATCTGGGGCGCGAGCGTTAAGTTCGGCAAGAAGAATGAATTCAATGATGATTTTACGAGCCTTGAAGTGATGAAGTCACTCAGGGGTTTTGCCGCTATCGGAGTCATTATCCATCACATCTCGCAGGAGCCGTTCTTCCAGGAGGAAGGCGTTCTCTCCGCATTCGTAAATGCAGGCGCTTACTTCGTAGCGATCTTTTTCTTCTGCTCGGGCTTCGGTCTTATCAAGAGTCTCGATGCCAAGAAGGATTATCTCAAGGGCTTTATCAGGAAGAGGATCATTAAGTCGATCGTAGTGCCTTTCTATGTTAACGTTCTGATCTACGGCATCTTGATGTTTATCGTTAAGTATCCTCTCGATAAGGTCCAGTGGCTCACAAACCTCTCGGGCTTTACGATGATGAACAGATTTGCGTGGTTCCCGATAGTTCTCGCTATCCTTTATCTCGTATTCTTCCTTTGCTTCCGCTTCATCAAGAACCGTCCGGTTTGCTTTGTGGTCATATTCATATTCATCATTGCGATGGGTGTCGGCGGCATGTGCGTCGGCCACTTCGCATACTGGGCAGGTCCTGACCAATGGTGGACGGACGAAGCGTTTTTCGAGAACGGCTTCAAATGGTGGATGGACCAGCAGATCTTCTGGTTCAACGGCGAATGGTGGGTCAACGCTGCGCCTGCATTCCTTACGGGTCTTATTTTCGCGAACTACGAAAAGCAGATCGTCGCGTTCTTCAAGAAGTCTTATGCTCTTAAGTTCCATATCCTTTTGGCCATCACGATGCTCTGCTACCAGCTCTCATCTTTCGGACAGAGCCACTTTGGTTATTGGACAGAGTGGGACGGTAACGGCTATGAACTCGATAAGAAGATCATCACTTACTTCTGCCAGGTCCCGCTGTTCCTGATCCTTGTCTTTACTATCTTCATCTTCATGATGAAGTATCACGTAAAGAATCCTGTTACCGGTTTCTTCGGCAAGTATTCGCTCCATACATATCTCATGAACCTTGCGGCGCTCACTGTGCTCAGGTTCATTGAGGTCCCGGATGTATTGGTCAAGGTCGGCGATGTTAAGAACAATCTCCTGATCTACGGCGTGTCCGTCATGATACTCTCAGTCTTCTTCGGTGTCATAGAACAGAAGATCACCGAGAGCGTACAGAACAAGCTGTTCAGTCCTCCGAGGCCGAAGGTCAAGCCTGTATACATCTCATTGCTTGATGACGGCGAAGGAAAAGCCGATATCAGAGATATTGCAAGGGATAAGGCTGAAGACGTGAAGGCAGATGCAAAGGCAGTTGAGTCAAAGCCGGAAGATAAGGCAAAGACAGAGCCTAAGGAAGAAGCAAAGGCTGCAAAGCCTGCTGACAAAGCTAAGAAGAACAACAAGAAGAAATAATACCGATCTTTTGAGACAGGATATATAAATGGGAAAAAACAAACCGCTTTCTAGACGTTATGCGAAATGGGGATACATCTTCTCGATCCCCTTCATTCTCGCGTTCTTGTTATTCCATGCATATCCTTTGTTCAGGACTGTCATTCTCGCATTTACCGAATTGAAGGGCGCAGCCAAAACCGATTTCAAATGGCTTTGGGATGTGGGCAAGCCCTGGTATTTCAATTTCCAATATATCCTTAAGTCCCAGATGTTTCATAAGGCGTTAAAGAACACGCTGTTCTTCTGGATCTGCGAGGCTGTTCCGGAATGGATACTGGCGTTCTGGCTTGCTGCCGTAGTTACCGACAGAAGATACAAGATCAAGGGCAAGATGTTCTTTAAGACGGCTTTCTTCATGCCTAAGGTTTTGTCCGGATATATCATGGGTGTGTTCTTCGTAGGACTCTTCAGCACGTTCTTTGCAAAGCTCGAAGAATTTGTTCTCATAGCTTCCGCTATCGACGGCTTCGGGTTTACGCCTGAAGATTTTGAGTTCATATGGACGCTGCCGTTCTTTATCATCGTCATTAATATCTACATGCACTTCGGTATTATCTTCGTCTATGCCGTGGCAGGCATGGGCACTATTCCCGGCGAGGTCTTTGAGGCCGCGGAGATGGATGGTGCCAACCGGATACAGACGTTTTTCAGGGTCACTCTGCCGGGCATGCGCCCTGTTCTGTTCTTCATCTCCGTCATCACGATAATGGACGGCCTCGGTATGTTCGATGTACCTTATGTTTTCGGATTCTGGGACAACAGCAATCCGAACATAACGCTCATGATGTATATCTACATGCTTGCGTTCAGAGGCACCTATAACTATGCCATGGCATCCGCTGCCAGCGTTATCCTGCTTATAATGTTCGGCGCCATCTCTATTTTCGCGGGCTACATGCTCAGGGATAAGGATGAAGCCAAGCTTAGGGCGATGAGAAGACTCGAGCGCAGGGAAGAGAGAAGAGCCAAGAGACAGGCCAAGGGCGAAGTCGTTTAAGGTGCATACGTGAAATCCCTTACAAAGATCCTTTTGGAATGGCTCAAGATCATATTGGGGCTCATTGTTTTCTCGTTCGGCGTCCACCTGACCATTTATGCAAATATCGGGCTTGCTCCGTGGGACTGCCTCGGCATGGGCATCGCAAAACACACGCCTCTTAATTACGGCTTCTCGATGACGCTCATCGCGATTACTGTCCTCATTATCGATATCCTGCTTAAAGAGAGGATCGGCTTCGGCACGATCATCGACGCGTTCCTTACGGGCACATTCATTCAGGTATTTAATTATCTGAACCCTTTCCCCGAGAATAATAACGTCTGGCTCGGCATCGCGATCATGCTGGGAGGCTTTGTATTTATGGCGCTCGGCATGTGGATCTATATGAGCTGCAGGCAGGGGTGCGGCCCGAGGGATGCATTGCTCGTAGGCTTAGGAAAAAGACTGAAGAAGATCCCGATAGGCATCGTCGAAGTTATGCTCTGGGCGGTTGTCCTTCTTATCGGATATCTTTTGGGAGGCCCTGTCGGAATAGGCACGCTTATAAGTACATTCGGCGCGGGACTCGTAATGCAGCTCGTCTATAACATCATCAAGTTTGAGCCCAGAAAGCTCAAGCACAGGGATGTTCTCGAAGTGGTAAGGGAGCTGAAGGCGAAGAATTAAGCCTTAGCCTCTGCTGTTTTTGTTCTCCAAACTTTAAGAGCGAAGAAAGCGATCACCAGACCAATGGTGGTTACTGCGAGGCTGACTATCAGCATGAAGTGCGGGCCCTTGATGTCCAGAAGCCTGCCGCAGACAAGGCTCGAGAAAACTCCGCCCAAAGTGATGGAACAGTTGATGTAGGCCTGGCCTTTGACCTGGTCTAAGCGCGCCATCGTCTGATTTACGAAGTAAGCGCCGGCGGGAATGAAGACAGCATATGCGAGCATCTGCATCGCCTGGCTGATGTAGACCACGACCATATTTGGTGCGATGAGCATCAGGAGAGTCTTTATCATGAAGGCCGTAGCGGAGATGAGAAGAAGATTCTTAACGGAGATCTTCTTCATGATCTTATCGATCAGGGCCATGGTAGGGAGCTCCAATACCGCAGCGCAGCTGACGGCTATTCCCATCTGGGCTTCAGTGCCGCCGAGCGGAGTAATTATCTGGATCATGTAGTCGTTGATCGCGTTGTGCGCGAAAAAGAAACAGACTGCCGCAAGCACGAACAGCATGAAACTCGGATATGTCTTTATGAAGCTGAACAGGTTATTATGGGCGACTTCGTTCTTCTCAGCAGGAGGCACTTCGACCTTGGGCTTTTTGAAGAAGTAGAGTACGACCAGAGCGATTGAGAGGAATATGATGTCTAAGATCATGAGGATGTTTACGCCAAACCATCCGATCGCTCTTCCCGTAAAGAATGATACGACCGCGAATCCGCAAGAGCCGAGGCCCCTTGCGAGGCCATAGTAGATGTGGCATCCTGCCGCTTCATACTCGAAATACATCGCCGTGATGATCGGCTGGTACACCATCTGCACCATGTATATCAGCGCGAAAATAATGAATATGACGACTACCCCGTTCTTGATCAGGAGAAGAAGTATCGATCCTATGAGAAGGAGCGCGGTAGATGCCATCGAGACATTGCGGTTCGTGAGCTTGCCCTGCTTATCGATGAGGCCTGCGACAATAGGCTGGAATACGACTGACAGGATATTGGCGAGCGCCAATGTGATGCCGATCAGTGTGTTGGAGAAACCCTTTTCGAGCAGGAAAACGGACGCGTAAGCGTGGATGCCGCTATATACGGCAAAGTAAGTAGCATTGATGATGATGTATCTGAGTGTCCAGAACTTTTTGCCGCTCGACATGGGGGACCCGCCTGATCGTTGATGGGATTAATTATACTATGCCGAAGTTTTCGGTGTTGTCAGTTTTAGTACTGCTGTGTCAAAATACTTATATAATAGTTTTAATCGGGGAACAGGAGTACAAAAGATGCCGTTTATAGATGAGTTAATTGATTTCAGCCTCAATCCGTTGGTAGCTTTGGTATTGGCTGTTATAACGTTCCTTTTTCCCTCCTTTGTAAATATGATCCTGTACATGTTATATGCTCCGATGTTTTGCTCGAAGGTCAAACAGGTCGGTCTTTTGGGATTCAGATATGAGAAGCAGAACAGCGGCAAGTGGGAGTCCAGAGGTTATAAGCCGATGATCGGTTTTAATGCTGAGCTTGTCTATGATCTGGAAAAATGCAAAGGCTTCTCGCCCAAACAGTATAAGGACAAAGAGAGAAACATGCTCTTAGTCATAGGCTTTACCGGTTTGCTGATCGGTGCGGGCGTGCTGACCGGGTGCTTATTCTGGTCTCATAGTATCGGGAACGAATTTTTATCTTCTTTGATCAGGATATTCGGATCATCCTGGTTTGTTTTCTCGTTAGGTTATCTGTTGCTCCCTGTTTTTGTATTAATAAAGATCAACAATAAGAATTCACTCGGTTCATATTATCAGGAAGCGGTCGGCATGATCAGGGCAAACATGCCTTTTGAACAGATGAATCTTAAATCCGTTAAGGAACTTAACTTTAAGAAAGTGACTTACGCCGAGCAGATAATGTACTTCCCGATATATTTTGAATATCTTGATTGCTGCGATAAGTTCGACAAGATGCCTGAAGCGGTAAACGAGATAGAGAGCATTTTTAAGCCGGATCCGAGTACCAGGGCAGAGCTTTTCTGCGTGATAACTCTCGCATATTACTATTCGTATCACTGCGTAAATCCGGTGCTGGCCACACAGTACTGTCAGAAAGCCGGAGATTTCCTGGCCAAGGATACCGATTCGAACGGCATGAGGATCAAGGCTTTCTACGAGCTTAATTGCTGCCGTAATCTTCAGAAGGCAACGGAATATGCTCAAAAGGCAAATGAAGTCATAGATAAATTCTCAACTGGCACCGAGAGAGAGTATGAGAGAAAATGCCTCGCAAGGCTTGATGAAGCGATAAAGCAGTATCAGAGCCAGCAGCCTTCGGGCTACGGTTTTTAAGCAGCATTTGATCGTTGGCATATAAGCCGGACATCTCCGCAAAAAGACTACTAATCACACATATAGATGCCCGTCTATATGTCGCGTAAAACACGCCGTCTGATAACCAAAAAAGACTTTGATATTTAGTCAAAAGCCTTGAAAACTCATAACCTCATCAATATTATAGTTGTGTGTTATTCGGGTTGATTTGATTGCCGATCGGAGGCGTGTTTTTATGGTAGATATTTGGCCGGCGTTATTGGGGCTTTGCTCCGGAATGGCCTTATTCTTATATAGCGTTAAGATCACCAGCGGAAGCCTGCAGGCGATCGCAGGTGAAAAATTAAAAAGTGTTCTTGCAAAACTCACGGGCAACAGAATAATGGGCGTCCTGGTCGGTGCAGGCATTACTGCGCTCATCCAGTCATCCACCGCGACATCGGTTATGTCTGTAGGCTTCGTTAATGCCGGACTCATGAACCTCGACCAGGCTTTGTGGGTCATAATGGGTGCCAATATCGGTACGAATATCACCGCTCAGATCATCGCTTTCGATGTCGGAGCCGTAGCCCCGATCATAGCTTTGCTCGGTACTTTCTTCTGCCTTCTGACAAAGGACAAGAAGCTTAGGAGCATCGGTGAGGCTATTGCGGGATTGGGCTTTATCTTCGTTGCAATGACGTTGATGAAGGATTCCATGGAGCCTTTGAGCAAGCTGGATGCTGTTAAGGACATCATGTCATCCATCAACAATCCTTTCCTTGGAATCATTGTAGGTATCATCTTCGTTATCATCATCCAGAGCTCTGCTGCCGGCGTCGGTATGCTCCAGGCTATGGCGATGTCCGCTTCCGGTGCACACCTCATGACACTTGACCAGGCGATGTTCATCATCTTCGGTCTTAACATCGGTACATGTGTCACGGCAGTTTTCGCTTCTATCGGAGGCTCCAGAAATGCCACCAGGGCAGGTATGCTCCACATGACATTTAACGTCATCGGTACAGTGATCTTCACAGCCGCATATTATGTGCTCCCTATATCCAAATGGGTAGCTGCCATGTCTCCTAATGATGTAGCAAGACAGCTCGCTAACATGCACCTTGTATTCAATCTCGCTTCAACGATCATACTGCTTCCTTTCGGCAAGCTCATCGTTAAGCTCGTACAGATAATCGTGCCTGACAAAAAGGGCGGGGATGACAGCGTTTTCTGCCTTAAGTACATCAACCCCAACATGATCAGCAACCATAACCAGATCGGTACTGAAGTCCTGATCACTGCTCTCTGCAGCGAGATCAGCAGAATGCTTGAGATGGCGGGAAACAACGTCCAGAGAAGCATCGAGGCTGTCCTTGAGAACAACGAGAAGACGCAGGATCTGATAAACGACACAGAGGAATATATCGACTACCTGAATAAAGAGATCTCGTATTATATTTCGCACGCCATGGTTTTCGACATGTCCGAGAAACACGCGGTCGCGATGAGTGCGCTTTTTAAGATCACGGGTAATATCGAACGAATGGGTGACCACGCGACAAACATCTCAGGCTACGCCAATCTGCTTGAGAAGAAAGGCTTAAAGCTCTCCGACAAGGCCAGGGAAGAAGTAAGCCAGATGGTCGCAACAACTAAGGAAGCATACAACATTCTCCTGGGCAGCAAGCCCGGTTCAGTCCATATCAGGATGGCCAAGATGGAGCAGAAGATCGACGACATGACCGAAGACTACAGAGAGCACCAGCTCGAGAGACTCAAGTCCGGGGTATGCTCCGGTGACGCGTGTGTTATCTATTCAGAGATGCTTACAGACTTCGAGCGTCTTGGCGACCACATGCTCAATATCGCAGAGGCTGCCGCTGAATCCAAGTACATCACTTTCTCCATACCCGAAGAAGCAAAGCTTCCCGAAGGCAAGGCCGCAGTCGCGAAGGCCTGATCAAAAGCTATGAACGGTTCAGCAGACGAACTTATAAATGTGGTTCTTTTCGAGCCCGAGATCCCTCAGAACACAGGCAACATAATGCGCACCTGCGTTGCGGCAGGCGTGACGCTGCACATAATAGGACCTGTCGGGTTTGACATCGACAATCCGGAGTTCAGAAGGGCATCGACCAACCACATCACATGGGCAGAGTACACGCTCTACGATTCGTGGCAGGACTTCGTCCAAAAGAACGACGGCGAGTATTTCTTCATGACTAGGTACGGCAAGGTGCCGCCTTCGGATATCGATTTTAAGAAGGCTTCCGGGAGCTCGAAAATATACCTCATATTCGGCAAGGAGAGCACAGGCATTCCGGGTGAGATCTTAAGAGCAAATCTTGACCGCTGCTTCAGGATACCGATGAATGCCGACTGCCGCTGCCTTAACTTAAGCAACGCCTGCGCCATCGCGATCTACGAAGCTCTGAGGCAGTTAGGATATCCGGGCTTGTCATTTACGGAAGAGCAGAAGGGCGAAGACTTCATCGAAGAAAATTATTCCTACGATGAGACGCTGAGGAAGAGAAGATAAAGAATAAGAGGCCGTCACATAGACGACCTCTTTTTAGTCGGATCATTAGTGCGATCAATAATTAGTGCCAATGTAATAATACATCGCGAAAGTTATTACCAAAGCGATTGCGCTGAGGATAATACCTGCGATAGCTCTTCCTTTGCCGCTGACGTTTCTTCTGCAAACACCGACAATAGAGAATATGAGTCCGAGGAAACCCGTAATAAATACGATGACGTTTATACCGGGGATCCATGAGATGCAGGTGGAAACGATGCCGAGTACCATACCGGCTGTACCCATTCCGTTGCTTCTGGGAGCCTCGGCAGGTGTATAAATGGGCGCATGATATGCCGGCTGCTGATAAGCAGGCTGCTGGTATACAGGCTGCTGATAGACGGGCTGGGCAGGTGTTACGGCAGCGCCGCAGTTGGGACAGATTCCCTGGTTATCCGGAACATAAGATCCGCACGAAGTACAATACATAAACAGCTCCTCCAAATGAGTTTTCCTGATTATAACATAAATATTTTTAACTTCTTGTCTGCTTTATCAAGTTGCCTCGCATAATAAAAGGCTGCCCCGTTTGGAACAGCCTTAAGGTTAATTACGTAAGTATCTGTCAGACGTTGATGCATCCTTCGTCAGCCTGTGCGAGATCACCGTCAATATAGAAGTCATCAGCTTCGATCACTGTGTTTGTGTCGATGTCTACTACGTCGGAATCAGCGTAAGGTGTTGTGCTGCTTGTATCTAAGAGATCGTCAAACATCTCGGCAGCTGCTTCCATTGCGTCAAAGAAGTCTGCGTGCTTGTTAACTGCCTTGACCTGGTTGTAAGAATAAACATACATGCCGATCGAGATGGCGAGTCCGAGAATTGTAAGGATCAGGCCTGCGATAGCTTTGCCCATACCGCCGTACTTCTTCTTGGCGATTCCGATAGGGCAGAAGATAAGGGCTAAGAGAGCAAAAACAGGAACCGTTAAAATGTTAACTGCAGGGAGCCAGCTGAAGCAGAGCGTAAGGATACCGAATACGAGTCCTGCCTTTGCAAGACCGTTGGTCCTTACTGGAGCGGGCTTGGAATAAACAGGTGCCTGATATGCAGGCTGCTGGTATACGGGCTGCGGATATCCGGGCTGTGAATAAACAGGCTGCTGGTAAACAGGCTGTGCTACCGGAACAGGCTGCTGGGGTGCCATCGGCTGTGCCATAGGAGGCTGCTGGTTCATTACGGGAACAGCAACAGGTACAGGTGCCGGTGCAGGAGCAGGAGCGGGTGCAGGTGCAGGTGCCGGTGCAGGAGCTGCAGGTGCTTCAGGTGCGGGTGCCGGAGCAGGTGCTGCAGCAGGCGCTTCAGAAACAGGTGCGGGTGTTCCGCAGTTTGAGCAGAAAGACTGGCCGTCCGGAATAAACGTTCCGCAAGATTCACAAAACATAGATAATCCCTCCCGATAATAACTTATGAAGTAAAAAGCTGGTTTGTTTTCGTGGGTAAATCAAAAAATTCCTATTTGTTCCGCCTGCAATTATATCACAAAGAAAAAAGGGTTACCTTATAGCATTTGCTACAGATAACCCTCTGGTTTTCTATGAAGTTACGCTAACGGGAATCCCGCTGTTGATGAGTAATAAGCTTTGCTTACAGCACTTTCTGCAAGAACGATTTAAGTCTTTCATTCTGAGGATTTGTAAAGATCTGCTCAGGTGTGTTTTCTTCGATGATCTTTCCGCAATCCATGAAGATGACTCTAGTGCCGACTTCTCTTGCAAATCCCATCTCGTGTGTGACGCAGACCATCGTCATGCCTGCCTTTGCGAGGTTCTTCATAACATCGAGAACTTCGCCTACCATCTCAGGATCCAACGCGCTCGTAGGCTCGTCGAAAAGCATTACCTCAGGATCCATGGCAAGAGCTCTTACTATCGCGATCCTCTGCTTCTGGCCGCCCGAGAGCTGTGACGGATAAGCTTTTGCGCGGTCTGCCAGACCTACTCTCTCAAGAAGAGAAAGAGCCTTTTTCTCAGCATCCTCTTTGGACAGACCGTTAAGCTTCATGGGAGCTATGGTCATGTTGCGGAGGATCGTGAGGTGAGGGAAGAGGTTAAAGTGCTGGAACACCATTCCCATCTTCTGTCTGAGCTTGTTGATATCCGTCGAAGGCGCCATGATGTCATTGCCTTCGAAAGTGATCGAGCCGCCTGTCGGACGCTCGAGCAGATTGAGAGATCTTAAGAAAGTGGATTTGCCCGAACCCGAAGGTCCGATGACAACGACTACTTCGCCCTTCTTGATATCGGTGGTGACACCGTCCAAGGCCTTGACCTCTCCGTCGTTATAGTATTTCTTCAGATCCTTTACGGAAATGATCACATTATTATCAGCGCTCACTGTTCTTGAGCCTCCTTTCGAGCAGCGATACAAGCCAGCTGAAGAACATTACGATCACGAGATAGATGATCGCTACTGCAATGAGCGGCATGAATGCGGAATAGGTTCTCGATCTGATAATGTCTCCGCCTTTGGTAAGTTCCTGGAGTCCGACATAACCGGATACTGAAGTCTCCTTGATGAGAACGATAAATTCGTTAGCGAGTGCGGGCAGAACGGTCTTGAATGCCTGCGGGATGATGATGAACGCCATCGTCCTGACATAGCCGAAGCCCAATGAACGGCCGGCCTCAAACTGGCCTCTGTCGATGCTCATGATTCCGCCTCTGATGATCTCTGCAACATACGCGCCCGAGTTGATGCCGAACGCAAGAACAGCTACGAGGATCTTGTTGTTGGAAGAAGCGAAAATAACGAAGTAGATGATCATGAGCTGAACGACTACAGGAGTTCCTCTGATGACCGTAAGATAGATTCCGCAGAGTTTATAGAAGAACCAGAGAAGCGCCTTGCCGAAGCCGCCCCTCATCTCTTCCTTTAAGGTGTCATAAGAAGATCTGACGAGAGCGACGATAACGCCCAGCGCGATACCCAGAAGCACGGCAAAGAATGTGACCGTGAATGTGGTGCCGAGACCTTTGACGATATAGTTGTAGCGCTTTTCGGCGATGAAGTTGTTCTCAAAATCTATATAGAATGCACTCGAGAAGAACGCTTCCCGAAGAGACGTTATCCAAAGCGGCGGATTGTTAAGAGGCATAAACAGCAATATATAGACTGTTACAGCGACCATCGCACAGACGCCGAGAATTATCAGCGGCTTTATGAATTTTCTCATTTTAGATTTTTTCAGCTTCGGTTGGACGGATTCCGGACTGCTCATTAAATGTTCCTCAAACTTCTGTGTTTTGCCCTCGGAAAAAGTAACTTTAATTATAAATAATGAAAGAGCGGAAATACAGACCATATTTCCGCTCTTTAGTTGGTTTTCTTGCTATTTAAGTAACGATTACTTGTTTGCAGCTGCTACGAAAGCCTTAGCAGGCTCATTGTCGATGACAACAGCATCGATCTTGCCGGACTGGAGTGCGATGATCGCATCGTTGCCCTTTGCAAAACGCTCTACTCTGTCTTCGCCGATATCTTCAGACATGTAGAGGTCGCCTGTTGTACCTGTCTGAACGCCAACCTTGTAGTCGCCGTCAAGAAGCTTATCTACGTCTGTGATCTCAGAACCTTCTACGACGATTACGGACTGAACGCCCTTAGCATAAGGTGTAGAGAAGTTAACGGACAAAAGTCTGTCTTCTGTGATGGTCATGCCTGCGCAGCCGATGTCGTACTTGCCTGCCTGAACGCCTGCGATGATGGAGTCAAACTCAACGTCCTCGATAACGAGCTCGAGACCGAGCTTGTCTGCAACTGCCTTAGCGATCTCAGGGTCGATACCAACGATGTTATCGCCCTCGTGATACTCATAAGGCTGGAAGAAAGCGTTTGTAGCCATGATGAGCTTGCCCTCTTCGATTGTTGTGAATTCAGGATATTCAGATGTTACTGACTCTTTCTTCTCAACTGTAGCGCCGGAAGGAATGTACTTCTCGATAATAGAAGGGATAGTACCGTCTTCTGTAAGCTCTGCAAGAGCCTGGTCGATAGCTGCCTTGAGACCTTCGTTATCCTTGCTGATAGCCATAGCATATTCTTCTTCAGCATATGCAGTGTCAAGGATCTTGAGGTTCTTCTTAGCTGCACCGCAAGATGTCATTCCGAGCAAAAGAGCACAAGAAAGGATTCCTGCTGTTATTCTGGAAAATGTCTTCATAACGAAACTCCTTTTCTTAAAATTATGAACACGGGTATCTTACGCTAATTAAGGCTGCAAGGTATATACACAAAAGCAATAAATTTTGTTCATTCTTTGGTTGTTCATTGGTGTTTTTCTATGTAAAATAAATAAAGCATTCTTGAAAGGTCATTGGGGAAGATCGATGAAAAGAGTCTTGATTCTCGGATGTAATGAAACTGCTAAGCGTTTGCTTATTGTTTTGTGCAAAAACAAGCAATATGCTTCTGATATTTGTTTGGCGTCACGTAATAAAGAAGATTGCGACGAGCTTAAAAATCTGGCTGCAAGTCTCGGTGTCAGGGTTACCACTTCGGCAATCGACGTAAGCAACGTCGAGCGTGCCATGATGATGATCAAGATCCTCGCGCCCGATCTTGTCGTAAATCTCCTTCCTGCAGAGCTCACTCTCGATGCAATGAACCTTGCCGTTAAGGCAAAGGCTGACTATATTGACAACACACTTTTCGGAGTGCCGGACATGCCTTCCGCGACATCGCTCCTTTCAAAGCAGTTCGAGAAGTTTTCTGAATTCCAGAACAACTGCAAGACAGCCGTCTGCGGCGCAGGACTCGTTCCCGGCGTGGTCAATACGATCATCAGGCACGCGGGCCTGTTCCAGTTTAAGAAGATCGAGAAGATCGATATCGTAGCCGTAGCAGGCGAGAGCAAGAAAAAGAAGAGAAACAACGCTGTCGACCGCACACTGTATTCTGAGGATGTTAAGCCCCCGCTCCTGGCAATCAAGACCGAACCCGAGAGAAAGGTCTTTTATATCGAGAGCGGCAAAGTCGTTGAAGCTGATGCCATGTCGATCGAAGCGAAGTCAGCTGCAGGAAGCACGGTCTATCTGGCTTCCAGCCCTATTCTTACCGACATAATCAAGGAATTCCCTGATGCCGTTAACGTCAGATATTTCAAGCTCGGCAGAAAGCCGCCCAAGGTACACGAAGCGCCTAAGACGAAGATGGCATTCCTCAAGACAATGGGACTTCTGTCAAATGTTCCGGTTAAGGTAGGAGACGTGGAAGTAGCTCCTGTCGATCTCGTTGCTGCCATCCTCCCCAAGATGGCTGATATCGGCGCCGAGAAGCCTGACGACGAACCCGTTACCGGCCTGTCTTCCTACGAGATATACATTACCGGTATATCCAAGCGTGAAGACAAAGAGCTGACAAGATCTTACATCATTAAGGGCGATAACGACGAATCTTATGAAAAGTACAATGTCAGCGCCTTCGAATATATCAAGGGCTCAGCCCTGATCGCCGGAGTTAAGCTCATGTGCAAGGACAAGTGGAGAAAGCCCGGAGTATTTACACCGGCAGCTTTCGATTGCGATACATATTTCAATGCTTTTATCGTTGAAGGCATCAATATTACAGAAGGAGAGAGCAAGCCGTTCTGATAATCTCGGTTACCGGGCATGCTGATGAGGAGATATTATGGCAGATAAGTTTTTTTGGGAACAAATGCAGATCAACGACATGCTGGTAATCGATACCATCCGCAAGTACGGCAGGGACACGATCTACTTCAAGGACAAGGATTCCAAATTCATCTGGAATAACTATATGCATGCCAATCAGCTGGGCGTTATCAAGCCTGACGAACTCGTCGGCAAATCTGACTTCGATTTCTTCCCCAAGGAATTTGCCGAGAAGGCAAGACAGGTTGAGCTCGAGATTATGAGGACAGGCAAGCCGCTCATTAATATCGAAGAAGAGCTGTCTTTCAATGATGATGAAGACGTTAAGTATTACATCGCATCCAAGTACCCCCTGTATGACAGAAACAATGAGATAGTCGGCACATGGGGCATCAGCAGAGATATCACCGAGATCAAGAAGCTCGAGCTCGAGCTCGAGCGTTCATATCACAAGATGGAGCTCCTGGCCCGTGTCGATGACTTAAGCGGACTTTATAACAGACGTTATTTCTACGAGACGCTCGAAAAGTATGCCAGCCTCTATGAGAAAAGAACTGACGGCAGCACATTCGCCCTTCTCGTTGCAGACGTAGATGACATGACCAGCGTAAATGATATACACGGCCAGCAGAACGGCGACATCGTCTTAAGAAGCCTTGCAGAGCTCTTCGTATCCAATGTCAGAACAGAGGATACATGCTTCAGGACAGGCGGCGACGAATTCGCTATCGTGCTCCTTGATACGGATAAGATCTCTGCCATCGGAATCGCGAAGAAGCTGGTAGAGCAGATCTCCAATGAGCCCATCATTCTGGACGGCAAGAGAGAGAAGGTCACGATCTCAGCAGGTCTTGCAGTATTCGACAACAGCAATCCCGATATATCTGATCTCCTGTCCAAGGCTGAAAGAAAGCTCAATAAGTCAAAGAGAGAGGGTAAGAACAAGGTATCGTTCTGAGCCTTGCATAACTTAAGCAATACCAATGGCCGGGAGTTATCCCGGCCTTGCTTTTATATGAGGTGTTGTGTGGAGAACGGTTAATAAAGCAAGACCGGGGCTGCCCTTGTACGGAGAAAAAGACGGATTGAGGGCTTAAAGCTGTCTTGGTCGGGTCAAGCTGCACCCTTATCCTTCAAATGGTACTGACGATTGTGAGAAGCAGAGGCTGTCACCAGGGTATTAACACGCTTGATGGGCGTGACGCGGACGGAGGAAGGTCTTCCTGTCCTGACTGTCCTGGAAAGTGAAGCAGCGGGTCTGACGCTCTTCTTGGGAGCGGACTCTTCGGCCAGCTCATCATCAACATCCTTCCAGTAATCGATGCTTGCAGTAACTGCCTTAATGGTAACGAGGATAAAGAAAGTAAAGATAAGCATATCGAGTGGTGACATAGTAATTACCTCCAAAAAAGATCGTATGTTCTTTAATGGGCATACTATACCACGGGTTAAGTTCTAATAATGGGACTAAAAATGCCTTTAACCCAAAAACCGAACAAAAATTTTATATGTATTTATTCTCCGAGCCTGGACGCACCGATCCTTATTGCACCGTTATCGAGCATTTCCCTTGCTGAGCCTGCGGTCCTGATGCCGCCTGCGGCCTTTATCCTTACATCGGGACCTATGTTGTTCTTCATAAGGATTATGTCTTCCACAGTAGCGCCGGCCGTGCCAAAGCCCGTGGAAGTCTTAATAAAGTCAGCCCTGGCTTCTGTCACGATCTTGCACAGGCGTATCTTTTCTTCTTCGGTCAGCGAGCAGGTCTCGATGATGACCTTGAGCAGAGCCCCCTTGGCGTGGACTGCTTCTGCTATCAGGCGGATCTCATCAGAGACTTCATCGTATCTTCCGGACTTGACGAAGTTGATGTTGATGACCATGTCTATCTCGGAAGCGCCGTTGTCGCAGGCTTCTTTTGCTTCATAGACTTTTGTGCCTGTTGTCGAATAGCCGTTCGGGAATCCTATGACGGTGCAGACGGCGACGCGGCCCTTGGAGAACCTGACGGCATCTTTTACATAACAGGGCTGGACGCATACTGAGGCCGTACCCATGGAAGTCGCCTTTTCGATGAGGTCTTTTATGTCTTCTTCTGTGGCTGTTGTCTTCAGATTAGTAAGATCCACATAGCTCATGATGTTGTCAGGATCAGGCTTGTTGGTGTCAGCTTCAGGCTCGAAGCTGATCTTATAATTCCTTGACATAAGCGCTGTGAGGACAATGCCTGCGATGTTGTTAAAGCCCGTGAGCTCGCCCATGTTGCAGGGTGTCCTGTAGCCGTCGCCATAGATCAGGAGCGGGACACATTCCCTTGAGTGATCTGTCGAAGGAGTGGAAGGATCGCATCCGTGATCTGCTGTGATCATGAGAAGATCGTCTTCTCTGAGCTTATCCAGGATGATGCCGAGCGCATCGTCTAATTCGTGCATTGCGGTGGCATAACCTTCGATGTCATTGCGGTGTCCGTACTTCATATCAAAGTCGACGAGATTGACGAAGCAAAGACCGTTAAAGTCACGGTCCATGAATTCGACAGTCTTGTTTATGCCGTCCGTGTTGCTTTTCGTGGGATTGGATTCAGTCAGGCCCTTGCCTGCGAAGAGATCATAGATCTTGCCTACGGAGATCACGTCATAGCCTTCATCTTTAAGCAGATCGAGCATGGTGGAAGAAGGCGCTGTAAGTGAGAAATCGTGCCTGTTTGCAGTTCTCGTGAAGCTGCCTGGCTCGCCGACAAAAGGTCTTGCTATTACTCTGCCGACTGCATGAGCGCCCGTCATGACTGATCGTGCCTTGGCGCAGATATCGTAAAGCTCTTCAAGAGGGACTATCTCTTCGTGCGCGGCTATCTGAAGGACACTGTCAGCGGAAGTGTATATGATGAGCTTGCCGGTCTTCATGTGCTCTTCGCCGTAATCCCTGATGACATCTGTTCCGCTGTAAGGCTTGTTGCAGAGGAATTCTTTTCCCGTGGCTTTCTCGAGCTCTCTCATGACATCGTCAGGGAAGCCGTCGGGGTAAGTGGGCTGAGGCTTGTCGGAGATTATTCCTGCGATTTCCCAGTGGCCTATAGTAGAGTCCTTGCCTGCGGAGATCTCTCTTACTCTCGCATAAGAACCGATCGGTGAGGGGATGGATTCCTGGGCTTTCTTATAGGCTTTGATCCTCGGATCGTCTTCGCCGTCGATCGCGAGAAGCCCCATTTTCGCGAGGTTCGGGAAAGGCTTATCTGAATATGAGAGGACTGCTGCCAAAGTGTTGCTGCCTTCATCACCGAACTTTGCAGCGTCAGGCGCGCCGCCGATGCCGAAGCTGTCTGCAACTATAAGAAATACACGTTTTGCCATATGAAAACTCCTTAATGTATGAGCTGATGTTTAAGTTAAAATAGTATGTACATATTATAAAACAAACTTCGAATATGTGGTTTCTGCCCATCATCTCAACGCACAAATTGCAAGCTATCTGTGATATAGTTTGGCGGAAAAGCGAAAAGAAAAAGGAATCTAATGGACGAGATAAAGACATTTGCAGACCTTGACCTGTCACCGGAGGTCATGAATGCGTTAAAGAAGATGGGCGTTAAGAGGCCCACGACCATACAGCAAAAAGCGATTCCCCTCATGATGGACAACATCAGCGTAATAGCTAAGGCTCCAACGGGTACGGGGAAGACTTTTGCGTTTGGTATTCCGATACTTGAATATTTAAATCTTGATTCCAAGCTCATCCAGGCGCTTATCCTGTGTCCTACAAGAGAACTGGCTCTCCAGATAACCACCGAGCTCAAGGGTCTCGCCAAATATATCCAGGGCTTCAGAGCCGCGGCTCTCATCGGAGGCCAGAGCATGCGTCTCCAGGCAGAGAAGATCCAGAAGAGACCGCAGGTCATCGTAGCCACGCCCGGACGTCTGCTCGATATGGTAGAGCGCAAGATGGTGGATATCTCACAGATCTACACACTCGTTCTCGATGAGGCAGACGAGATGCTCAAGATGGGCTTTATCAATGATATCAGAAGGATAATGGCTATTACCCCGAGGGATAAGCAGATCGCCCTTTTCTCGGCTACGATGCCCAGAGAGATCCAGGATATCACCTGGCAGTTCATGAGAGATGCCGCTGAGATCGATGTAATGCCTAAGGCCGAAGACCATCCTGATATCGACCAGTTTATTATCGAATGTCCTGAGAAGGACAAGCTCAAGACGATCATAAAGGTAATGGCTAAAGAAGATCTCACCAAGGTGATCGTGTTCTGCAATACGAAGGTCACGACATCAAAAGTCGGAGAGCAGCTGACTGCGGCAGGCGTATCAGCGAAAGTCCTTCACGGCGACATCAGCCAGAGCGTACGCAATAAGGTAATGGACCAGTACAGGGCAGGCAAATTTGATGTGCTCGTGGCGACGGATGTTGTTGCCAGAGGCATTGATGTCGATGATATCGAGGCGATATTTAATTACGATATTCCTAAAGAGAACGAGCTTTATCTGCACAGGATCGGCCGTACCGCACGTGCCGGCAAATCAGGAAAAGCATTCTCTCTTGTCGCATACTTGGACCGCCCCAGGATGGAAGAGATAATCAGGTATACGAAGGTAGACCCCGCACCGTACGAGGTGTAAAGCACATTATTTTCGAGATGAGATCAGCCCTGAATCTTCGGGGCTTTTTTAATGATTCCCTTATAGGTGAACGGGTTAAGGAATACGAGTACCGGGATGAGCTCGAGTCTTCCTGCGATCATGTCAAAGATCAGGACCCACTTGGAGACATCAGAGAAGAAGCTGTAGTTCTGCGTAGGGCCGACAAGTGACAGACCCGGTCCGATGTTATTGAGCGTTGCGGCTACGGAAGTGAAGACCGTAACAAGGTCATGTCCCTCGAATGCGACAACGAGCATGGATGCTACAAAGATAATGAGATAAATAAAGAAGTAAAGAGCAACGGAACGCTCTATATCACTGTCGACTGTCTTACCGTCCAAGCGGATCTTCTTAACTGTTCTCGGATGAATGTATGAACCGATCTCGCGCTTGAAAGCCTTGAACATGATCTGGAATCTCGAGATCTTGATACCGCCGCCGGTCGAGCTTGCGCAGGCGCCGATGAACATGAGCGCGACAAGGACAAATTTCGCGAGGGCAGGCCAGAGGTCAAAGTCTGTCGTTGCAAAACCGGTAGTCGTCATCGTGGTGGCTACCTGGAAAAGCGAATGCCTTAATGATTCGCCGAGGCTGCCGTACATGCCGTAGATCGAGAAACAGACAAGACCGGTAGCGACTGCTGCTACAGCAAGATATACCTTGATCTCGCTCATCTTGAATGCCTTGGAGCCCTGTCTGGTCAAAAAGTAATAGTAGAAATTGAAGTTTGCGCCGAATAAGAGCATGAAGACCGCGACTATCCACTGGATGTGCGGAGCGTATGAAGCGAAGCTGTCGTTCTTGATGCCGAAGCCTCCCGTACCGGCTGTACCGAATGCAGAGCAGACGCTGTCGAAGAAAGGCATGCCGCAGACAGCAAGGATGATGATCTCCAATGCCGTGATCGCGATATAGATGTAGTAAAGCATTTTCGCGGTGGATCTTACCTTAGGTACGATCTTGCCGACAGAAGGTCCGGGGCTTTCTGCTCTCATGAGATTCATGTTAGAGCCGCCCGTCATCGGGACGACCGCAAGAAGGAATACGAGAACTCCCATACCGCCGATCCAGTGTGTAAGTGAACGCCACAGCAAGGATGTGTGGGACATTGCTTCGATATTAGTAAGGATACTCGCACCGGTAGTGGTGAAGCCTGAAGCGGTCTCGAACATGGCGTCGGTAAAATTGGGGATCTCTTTTGTGATGATGAAAGGAATACATCCGCAGATACTTAATACGAGCCAGGAGAGAGCCGTAGCGACACAGCCGTCCTTGATGAATACGGTCATGTTCCTGGGCTTTTTCATTGAGATCAGGAATCCAAATCCCATGTAAGCGGCTGCAAGTATCAGATAGACGAAGAGCTCTGATTCGTTGTATGCGATGCCGCACACAACAGGCAAAAGCATAAGCATGCCTTCGATCAGGAGGACTTTGCCCAGGATGTAAACAAGCATCTTTATGTTCATCTTAGGATATCTGTCAAAGCTGAAAAGCCCTTATTCTTAGTTACGATCATGACACTGTCGCCGACATCGATGAAGTCGTTACCTGTAGGGATTATGATCTTGCCGAAACGGTTGATGCAGGCCACGAGGGTGTTCGGCTTGAGCTTGAGATCTTTGAGCTTTTTGTCGGTAAGTGCGGACTTCTCCATTACCTTAAATTCGATAGCTTCCGCTCTTTCATCGAAAAGGTGATACATGACTTCGATGTTGCTTCCGATAGATGCCTTCTTCGCACGCGCATATGTGATGATGGCCTCGGCCGTGATCTGCTTGGGATAGATAACGCTTCCCAAGTCGAGACGGTTGATGACATCCGTAAAGCTGATCTTGTTGATCTTTGTAACGGACTTGATGCCCTTTGAGATCTGTCTTGCGAACAAAGAGAGCATGATGTTCTCTTCATCGATACCCGTGAGAGCTACAACGGAATCGACATCCCTGATACCGGTCTCTTCGAGGAGAGCTTCATTGATGCCGTCGCCGTTGATTATCGTAGCCTTAGGAAGGAGCTCGCTAAGCTCATCGCAGCGCTGGGCGTCCTTCTCGATGATCTTTACATCGATACCTGTCTTGATCAGCTGGTCCGCAAGATAGTAAGCGGACTTGCCACCGCCGATGATGATCGTGCTCTTTACGGAATTCGTGTTAAAGCCGATAGATTTAAGGAACGAATGACAGACTTTTCGGGTCGCAACAAATGAGATGATATCGCCTGCCGCAAGCTCGAAAGAACCGTTAGGGATGGTGACTTCATCGCCGCGCTCGACGCCTACGATCAGGAGGTCATTTGTATAGTTACTTCCGAGATATGCAACGGTCTTGCCGTCAAGAACGCTGCCTACCGGGATCTTGATCTTAACGATCTCCGCGCTGCCGTGAGCAAATGAATTGATCAGGATAGCGGCAGGAAGATAGAGCAGGCGCGCTGCTTCGACAGCGGCCTCATACTCAGGATTGATGATCATCTCAAGGCTGAGCTTTGATCTCAGGTAAGGGATCTCCTTGCCGTAGTCAGGATTTCTGACACGCGCGATCGTAGCCAGGTTTTTATTGAACTGCTTGGCGATCGTGCAGCAAAGAAGATTAAGCTCATCTGATTCGGTAACTGCGATAAAGAGGTCGGCAGAAGATACGCCTGCTTCCTCTAAGACTTCATGGCTCGCACCGTTTCCGATTACGCCCATGCAGTCACAGATATTCGCAAGTTCCGTTAAGCGGTCAAAATTCTTGTCGATGACGACAAGATCGTGACCTTCGGCCGAAAGCCTGTTAACCAGAGTGTCACCGACTTTGCCGGCGCCTACAACGATGATCTTTAATCCTCTTTTGCTCATAGAAATCATATTCCGAATAACTCTTTAACTGCTTCCTTGTTGACCTTTGAACCGATGACAACGATCTTGCCCGTGACATCGGATGCACCTGTTCTGACCTCAGCTTCCTCAGGTACGAAGTCGAAGTGGATCCATGTTCCGTCTTCGCCTGCTACGATACCCTTTGAGCGGAGGATCATGCCGTACTTCTCGCTGTCGTCCAATGCCTTCAAAGCATTCTCGATCTCGTCTTTTGTGAAACGCTTTGATGTCTCGAATCCGACGGAATCGAAAACCTCATCTGCGTGATGGTGATGATGGTGGTGTTCATGATCGTGGTGGTGATGATGCTCGTGCTCGTCTTCGTCATCATCATCGTCATCGTCGTGATCGTGGTGGTGATGATGCTCGTGCTCGTCTTCGTCATCATCGTCATCATCGTGATCGTGGTGGTGATGATGCTCGTGTTCGTCTTCGTCGTCATCATCGTCATCATCGTGATGGTGATGACCCTTGCACTCTTCGCATTCGCAGTCCTCGCCGTGCTCGTGATGATGGTGAGCGTGCTCTAATTCGTGCTGCTCTGCTTCAAGAAGCGCTGCTGCCATATCGGCTGCCGTAAGAGGCTCTTCGATAGCCTTGAGGATCTGTACTCCGGAGAGCTCGTCCCAAGGTGTGGTGATGATCTGTGAGTGATCGTTGATCTCGCGGATGAGGGAGATCGCCTGGTCGAGCTTTTCCTGTGAGATGTTGCCCGTACGGCTCAATATGATGGTGCCTGCGTACTTGATCTGGTTCTCGTAGAACTCCTTGAAGTTCTTTAAGTAGATCCTGCACTTGGAAGCATCGATAACGGTGACTGTTCCGCAGATCTCTGTGCCTTCGACGCGCTTAACTGCTGCGACTACGTCGGAGAGCTTGCCTACGCCCGAGGGTTCGATGAGTATCCTGTCAGGAGCGAACTGATCGATAACGTCCTTCAAAGCCGTGCCGAAGTCGCCTACGAGACTGCAGCAGATGCAGCCGGAATTCATCTCGGTGATATTGATGCCGGACTCCTTGAGGAAGCCGCCGTCGATGCCGATCTGGCCGAACTCGTTTTCGATGAGGACGAGCTTGGCTCCGTTGTATCCGTCAGAGATAAGCTTCTTGATCAGTGTTGTTTTGCCTGCTCCCAGAAATCCTGAGAAGATGTCTACTTTTGTCATTAAAAATGCCTCTTTTCTATTTGTCAATTGAAATAAATAACTTCGTTGTCGGGCTTGCTCGTAATGGCGTAGTCCTCGACTGTAAGGCAGGGCACATTGATCTTGCCTCCCTGTCCGTCATCGTCTTCGAAATACCTTACCTGACCGGTGACCTTGAGCCACTGGCCTGCAGGGAAGTTCGACTTGTACTGGTAGAAGCAGAGAACGCCCATCATCTGGATGTCAGCTGCGCAGCATGTGTATGCCTGTCTCTGAAGGACGAACGCGCGTCCCTGGAATTCCCTTAAGACAACGGCCTGGCCGATGAGGCTGATCCTCTTGCCGTTGTATCTCTTCATGTTGTCCATCGCGTCCGTGTAGAAAAGACCGAAGTCTTCTGCCGCGATGTGGCAGGGGCTCTGATTGAGATCGAAGGGAAGATGGTCTTCGATCCTTATGATCTTGTTGTCCTCGCCAAGGAAGTTGATGCTCATGCCGGGATTAACGGCCTTGACTGAGCCTCTGAGCTTGGGGAGGTTGTCATTGTCTTCGTCAACTCTGTTGAAGATGACCGTATCGCCGTATCTGAAATAATCGGCAAACAGTGTCTGCATGTTCCTGAAATAATTGCCGTATGTCGAAGCGTCGATAACTACGATGGCTGCTGCCAGTGCCCATCTCTCGGGCACGTCGACCTTCTCGAAAAATTCAGCAGGTGACACGGAGCCGTTCCACTCGATGAAAACGACACCGGGCTTGTATTTTGCCTCGATATCGAAGGTCATGTCCCTGTCGACATCATCGGTATCGCAGTTAATGATGACGGGGTTTGCTCCCTCGTAGTTTTCCTGAATATATTCTTCTTCACCTTCTTCGGTGTTGATTACAACGACCTTGCGGTTTTTGAAGTTCTCGCCGCCGATCCATGAACAGATAACGGACGTCTTTCCGCTGTCCAAAAAACCGGTGAAAAAGTATACAAGACAATCATCCATAAATAGTGCACCTCTTTAACAGATAATATTTTGTCCCTGATTTGTTATTATTTCAAGCAAGAAAAGATATAAAATCAAATGTAAACAATTCGAAATTTGGGAGTTTTGATGAATTCGGTAAAGATCGGTGACATAAAAATAAAGAACCCGATAGCGTTAAGTCCGATGGCGGGAATAAGCAGTCTTCCGTTCAGGATCATCTGCAATGAGATGGGTGCCGGATACTGTCCGACAGAGCTCGTCAGCGCGAGGTCCATAAGGTATAACGGCGTAGGCAAGAGCATGCGCTATATGAGGATATCCCCCGAAGAGGAGGGGATCACCGCGATCCAGCTTTTCGGAAGCGAGCCGGACGATTTTAAGGCTGCGATAGAGACGATACTCGATACTCCGGTCCTTAAGGAAGTCTCCATAATCGACATCAACATGGGATGCCCCGTTCCGAAGGTCGTAAAGACCGGTTCGGGCAGTGCCCTGATGGAGGACCCCGCCAGGGCTGCAGCGATCGTAAAGGCGTGCAAGAGGACTTTGGAAAATGTTTGCCCTAATATTCCCGTGACTGTAAAGACGCGCACGGGCTATAATGCCGAAGACAACGGAAAGCCTGATTTTGCCAAGGCTCTGGCCGACGCGGGATGTGATATGCTGTGCGTGCACGGCAGGACCAGACCGCAGATGTACCACGGTGAGAGCTCCAACCAGGCGATCGCCGTAATGAGGGAAGCGGTAAGAGATTACAAGATCCCGTTCTTCGCGAATGGTGATATCTGTGATACGGCTTCCGCAAAGAGGATAATAGAAGAGACGGGATGCGACGGCATCATGATCGGCAGGGCTGCAAGAGGCAACCCCTGGGTTTTCGAACAGGTCATAGCAGGACTTGCAGGAAACGGTGAGCCGAAGTATCCTGATGCGGACGAAAAAAAGCTCATGCTGATGCGCGAGCTCGAAGGAAGGATGAAATATCTGCCGGAAGAAGTGGCAGTAAGGGAATTCAGAAGCGTAATGCCTTTTTACATCAAGGGCCTTACGGGAAGCGCGCAGATCAAAGTAAAGCTTTGCAGCGCAACGGGGATAGAAGAGATAAAGGAGATATTGGGAATTGTCTGACATAGTAATAACCGTATTAGCAGTTTTGGCCGGATGCCTCATGTGCTTCGAAGGCTACAAACTCTTCAGATTAAGCCTCGGCATTGCCGGAGGAATCGCCGGCTTTGTTCTCGGCAAACTTTTGATAGGCCTCACGGCAAACAACGGATTCCCGTGGAGCATGGCCGGAAGGATCATTGTGCTCGCGCTCTTTGCGATAGGCTGCGGGATTCTCGCGTTCAAGCTTTACATGAAGGCCCTGATCGCCATTACCACTGTCGTCTGCGCATTCTGGTTTTACGATGACTTCGGATTTTTGTTCTCTAAGATCGAGCACAGCGGAGCGCGTTTTGTGCTGACATGTGTCTCGGGTCTTGCAGTGGGCGCGGTCATAGGCGTAGTCGTCTATTACGCCCAGAAATGGACCATCTCGCTGCTTACCGCATTCATCGGCGCGAGGGTCATCTCAGGCGTTCTTGCGCCCGTCCTCTGGTCGGGAATTTTGTCCGGAGATTATGCCGGAATCATCGAGCATCAGATACTCGGAGGAGACGTTGAGATCAACTATACTCTGATAAGAGTGCTGGTCCTGGCGGTATTTTGTACCGCAGGTTTTTTAATTCAGTTAAAAACTTCAAAAAAATAGTTTGACCAATGACCTTCCGCTTGTTAAAATCAGGCTGTATACGTATGGGGGAATAACGTATACGAACTAACTAAGACAATTTTCTTAATCTATCCCTTATTCCATGTCGAGGGCTTTCCGATTTAACGGGAAGCCCTCGGCGTGTTATGGGGGATTTTTCCGAGTCTGCCGGTTCTGTATTTATTGCCTTGTAAATGAGCAAAAAAATACAGAAAACCGCGGTTTTCTGTATTTTTGCAAGTGATTTTCAGAGAATAAATACAAAAACTTAATTGACCTTGTTGACCGGCTTTCCTGCCAGGAACGCTTCCAGGTTATCAGCCGCCATGTCGATCAGGCGGATCCTGGTCTCGACGGGAGTCCAGGCGATGTGAGGTGTGATCACGCAGTTGGGAGCGCCGAGCAGAGGATTTTCAGGGAGCATCGGCTCGACGCAGACGACGTCTGTGCCGTAACCGCCGAGAACGCCGCTGTCCAAAGCTTCTCTTACAGAAGACTCGTTGACGACGGGACCTCTTGCACAGTTGATGAGGAGCGCGCCCTTCTTAAACCATGACAGAGAAGTGCTGTTGATTATCTCGCGGGTATCTTCAGTCAGCGGGCAATGGAGTGATACGACATCAGCAGACTTGATGCCTTCTTCAAGAGGCAGACACTTGACTGAAATGCCGTCAAACCCGACATCCGTTCCGATCAGATTAGTATCGTGCGGAGTTGCCGTAACATTCATGCCGAATGCTGATGCCATAACAGCAACACGCTTGCCGATCTTGCCCAGACCGATGATGTGAAGCGTCTTGCCGGCAAGCTCTGTAAGAGGGGCCTTGAAATAGCAGAACTGCTTGCTCCTGCACCAGTCGCCGTTCATAACGGAAGCGGTGTGGAGGCCGACCAGATTGGTAAGTTCAAGAAGAAGGGCCATGGTCATCTGGGCCGTTGCAAATGTCGCATATTCGGGAACATTCGTGACCGTGACACCGTGCTGCCTTGCAGCTTCCAAGTCGACAACATTATATCCCGTGGCGAGCACACCGATGTATTTGAGATCGGGGAGCTTGTCGAAAACATCCTTGTCGAAAACTGCTTTATTCGTGATAGCGCACTCTGCGCCCTGCATCCTTTCCAACAGCTGGTCCTTGGACGTGGTGTCGTATGCGGTGACTTCTCCCAGGTCGTTTAATCTGCCCCAGGTGATGTCGCCGGGATTGGCCGCGGAGCCGTCCAGAATAACTATCTTCATGTATATTTCCTCCGAACTTATTTTGAACTGATTTTAGCAGTAATTGTGGTAATGTTATATCAGAATAACACGAAGGCGGTCTTATCTTATGTATGTCATCTGTTACGGCAAATCCACCAATGCGCTGGAGATAGGCCAGAAGCTCATAAAAGAAATCGGCGGAAGATCTGTCACCGGGACAGAGCTCATCACCGGCAGTTTTGTTGTGGCTGAAGGTGAGACGAGCTGTGCCATCGTTATGATCCTTCCTCTTGAGACTGCGGTCATATCGATGGAAGAGACAGTTACGGATAAGACAAGAGATCTGCCTGTGATCGCAGTATCACCTGAGGGCAGATATGCGGCGGTCATCAGAAGAGGAAGCAAGATCTACGAGAAGGGAACGGATGAAGTCTATTCCGCTGTGGTAAAGGCTTTGGGGCCTTTCTGCTTCTCGGGCTTTGAAGGCAGGACCCAGATCACGGGCGACCTTACAAACCTGATCTCAAAGTACAACATGTCGGTCAATGACGATAAGATCCTTGAAGCGGTAAACGCAAGGATCAGCGCAGGCGGGAAGGTAGATGTGTATACCGATCTGCCGGTCATTTTCGCTGACCCCGTGATCGATCCCATGACATATTCGCTGCACAATTATCCTTACGACTTAAGGGATGATTTCATCAGGCAGTACAAGGCTTCAAAGGCAAAGAATGATGAGCCTTCCGTATTCATCACATGCACATATTTAGGCGACGACGAAGACTTTAAGGATCTGATCCTCGTGCCCAAGCTCTTAAGCCTTGGTATTGAGATCAAGGTCAAGACCGATCCGGGATACTGCTGCCCTGCCATCAGGAAGTCGCTTATAAACCACCTTTTGAATCCGAAGGCAGTCGCAAAAGTGGCCGCTACGTACACGGCAAGAGACAGTGCGATCATCAAGGGCATTGCCGGAGAGCTTGATGCGGAGGTCATTGCTTACGAAGCGGATAAGCTCGCTAACGCTAACGCGCCCATGTCGATGACTTTTAATCCGGAGAAGAAGAACGATACCGCCACCGCGCTGGCATTCCTCGCAAGCTCGGCGGGAGGGATCGTCATAAGAAGATCGACCTCGGCAAAGGGACTCGTATTATCAGTCGCGATAGACAGAGGCGAGATCATTTTGCCTGAATAAGACCGGATTGAATAAGACCGAATTAGGATATAATGGCCGTATAAGGCTTAACGTTCGTAATAAACATAACAGCAAACAGATTTGAAGGATTTTATCCGGAGTTTGGAGGCGATAACATGAAAAAGATTGAAGGGAATAAGCTCGTAGCTTTACTGATCTCCGCATCGATGGTGACAGTGGTCCTTGCCGCATGCACCGTTGATTATGACAAGCTCAATAAGGGAATAAACGATCTGGGAAGGGCTATTGACGGCAAGAGCACGGTAGAGACATCTGCTACGGTTACCGAGGCAGATACCAGCGCTCCCATATCTGCGACAGAAGAGTCCTCTGCAGAAGAGACTACACCGGTTCCGACCGGCACGGCAACTCCTTCGCCGACGCCTACACCTACTGAGGCGCCTGCCGCTGAGCGTGTGGATTTCTCGGATTATTCAGTAGATATTCTTTCATTCTCCGAGAACTTTGAGGTAACGACCGAGGAGTTCGAAGAGAGCTCTCACTCTGAAGAAGATGACGAGGTGCTTTTCGCGACATTCGCAGGAACAAGGATGGTGGTTACCTCGGCAGGAAGCGACAATATCAGAGATGCGATCAACCTCATCGTTGACGGATTCTACAAGGAAGCTGAAGGCGCATACAAGAGAATGGCAGATAAGGCAAAGGCCGAGCTGACCCTTAATGGTGTCATCGAAGAACCTTATGCGGTAAATGTTGATTTCGAATATATGACCAACGGACGTACATTCTCAGTCCTTATGAGCTACACGGTAGAGGGAAGAGCAGAGGATGAGACGATGGTCGTTGACTTCGCAAGCTTCGACATGCTGACCGGCCAGTACATCACGCCTGCTGTGATCACATATTATCCTGTTAACTTCGAGAACTCTCTCAGGACCGAGCTCGAGAATGCCATTAAGAGCAGACCTGCCCAGGGCGGGGAGACCGAAGAAGACGAGGAAGAAGTCACCACTCCTTCTGCAGATGAATTCGAGAAGATCTTCGTAGGACCTACTTCTGTTGAGACACAGAATCATTCCTATGCCATGGTCTACGGCATTGCTGACGGACAGATCTACAGCAGCGTCATCGAGATGGATGCATATGCTGATTTCTTCAACCGCTACGGAGCGTCAGTTTTCCTCGGATAATCGAAATCAGATAAAATTTATAAGTTTTGCATAAAAATCGCGCCCCCGGCTTCACACAGTTGCCTAAGGGCGCGATTGAACTTCCCGGGATTGTGGTATAAAATGCTTCCGTTGTAAAACGCATATGGGGAAATAAAAGAAATTTTATGCGAGAGGAAAGAATGATGAAGACAAATAAAGTTCTTGCTTTGTTGGTGTCGGCAGTCATGGTCATCGGAAGCATTACGGCCTGCGACAAGTCAGGTCAGGATCCTTCAGATACCAGCGATCCGTCATCTTCAAGCGAGCAGACCGGCACATCAGCTACTGATACGACTGCCGTACCGGAAGACCTTCCGGGCTATGTCGAGAGAACGGTAGCGGATGTAACGGACGAAGACAACGGTAAGATCATGATCTACGGTTACAACGCCGAGTTCTCCGCTCTTGCCGAGAAGTATGCCGGCATCACCACCAACGATTACGACTTTATCGAGACAACAGACTCGGTTTCTTATCAGGAGAAGCTCGATGCTGTTTTCTCTGACGGCGTTGATGCACCTGACATCTTTACCTGCGATGAGGCATACGCAAGAAAGTACTTAGCTTCCGACAACACGATCGCTCTGAATGATCTGGGAATCGATTATGCCGAACTTACCAATATGTTCGACTACACTTTGAGATTCGCGGCAGACGATGACAGTGTTATCAAGGGACTTGCCTGGAAGGCATGCCCTACGGGTATTTTCTATGAGAGATCTCTTGCTGAAGAGTATCTCGGCACGCAGGATCCTAACCAGCTCGCAGCTTCGTTTGCCACATGGGATGCAGTCCTTGATTCCGCAAGGACAGTCAATGAAGCATCCGAAGGCGATGTTAAGCTTCTTGCAGGTTATACAGAGACATTTGACGCTTACCTCAGCACACGTGAGGCAGGCTGGATCATGGACGGCACTGTAAACGTAGATCCTAATCTCGAAGGGTTCTTTGATTTTGCAAAGACCCTCTATCAGGAGGATCTCACATTCCGTGCAGAGAGATGGTCCGGTTCCTGGGAAGACAAGATGTCCAACAAGTCTGTCGTCTCTTACTGGGGCTCACTCCAGTTCGCTAAATACGAGCTGGCGCTCAATCCCGGCGAAGGCACGGCAGTCAACCCTACCGCAGGTGACTGGGGAATCACAACAGCTCCCGTAAGCTACTACAGCGGCGGTTCATGGGTAATGGCATCCAAGTACTGCGATAAGAAGGCTACGTCCGCAGACATCATCAGAGCAGTCTGCATCAACGAGGACAACCTCAAGGACATGGTCAACAACGGTGAGTTCGTTAACAACATCAAGCTTATGACTTCAGCTGCAGCTGATGACAAGTTCTGCCTTGAATGGCTTGGCGGCCAGAATCCCTACCCCGTATTGCTAGATTCTGCCAAGAATGCCGATGCATCGAATGTCATCGTTGACGAAGCCGAATACAGCGAAGCCTTCATGGCAGTTGTAGGCGCCTACAGCGAGGAATCTTTCGATGAGATCAAGGACGCTCTTGAAGCCTTTGAGGACCAGCTGAGCGAAAAGGGCCTGGTATAGTTTTCAGGTACAACTAAAAGCACTAAGGACCATCTCGTAAGAGGTGGTCCTTTTTAGCATTTTGGGTATCAAATGCCTAAAAACTATTTTGTGCCTCAAATTTACGACATAAAACATAGAATGTTCATATGTACTTTGTTTAAAATACTTTTGGCACAGTTTATAATATTCGGGTCTTTTAATATTTTTCTCACGGAGGCATAACACATGAAATTCGGGTATTTCGATGACTCACGAAAAGAATACGTCATTAACACTCCCAGGACCCCTTATCCTTGGATCAACTATCTGGGCAATCAGGGCTTTTTCTCCTTGATCTCCAACACAGCAGGCGGCTACAGCTTCTACATGGATGCAAGGCTCAGAAGAATCACACGTTACCGTTACAACAACGTTCCGCTTGATATGGGCGGCCGTTATTTCTACATCAATGACAACGGCACGATCTGGAATCCCGGATGGTCTCCCGTTAAGACAGACCTCGATGAGTATGAGTGCCGCCACGGTATGGGCTACACCATCATCAAGGGTAAGAAGAACGGTCTTAAGGCTGAAGTCACATTCTTCGTTCCCCAGAATTATGACGGCGAAGTACAGCAGGTAGTTCTCACAAACGACAGCGCAGAAGCTAAGGAATTCTCCTTCTTCTCCATCGCTGAATGGTGCCTTTGGGATGCTCAGGATGACTGCACAAACTTCCAGAGAAACTTCTCCACAGGCCGTGTAGAGATCGAAGGCTCTACTATCTATCACGTAACAGAATACAGAGACAGACGTAATCACTACGCTTTCTATACAGTAAACGACGAGATCGACGGTTACGATACAGACCGTGATGCTTTCTTGGGAAGCATCTACAACGGCTGGGATAACCCTGAGACAGTTAAGGCAGGCAAGGCTTCCGATTCCTTCGCTGACGGCTGGTCTCCCGTTGCTTCACACTACAAGAAGATCACACTCGCACCCGGCGAGTCCAAGACATTGATCTTTATCTTAGGTTATGCCGAGAATCCCCAGGACAAGAAGTTCGCAGCAGAGAAGCCTGAGGGCCTCCTCACAAGAGAGAAGTGGGTGCTCAATAAGGAAAAGGCTTATGCAATGATCGACAAGTACAACACACCTGAGAAGGTTGCTGCAGGTCTTGCAGAGCTTAAGGACACATGGGATAAGCTCCTGTCGATCTTCAAGGTCGATACACCTGATGACAAGGTCAACCGCATGGTCAACATCTGGAACCAGTATCAGTGCATGGTCACATTCAACCTCTCACGTTCTGCTTCCTACTTCGAATCCGGAATCGGCAGAGGCATGGGCTTCAGAGATTCCAACCAGGATATCCTCGGCTTCGTTCACCAGATCCCCGAGCGTGCAAGAGAAAGACTCATCGATATCGCTTCCACACAGCTTTCTGACGGCGGATGCTATCACCAGTACCAGCCTCTCACAAAGAAGGGTAATGCAGATATCGGCGGCGACTTCTCCGATGACCCGCTCTGGATGATCCTTTCTGTTGCTGCTTACATCAAGGAGACAGGCGACTGGTCCATCCTCGATGCTAACGTTCCTTTCGATGACGATCCGGAAGGCAAGCACACAATGCTCGAGCACCTCGATGTTTCTTTCTATCACATCGTTAATAACCTCGGACCTCACGGACTGCCTCTCGCAATGCGTGCTGACTGGAATGACTGCATCAACCTGTCATGCTTCTCAGACACACCCGGTGAGTCTTTCCAGACATACACCAACCCTAAGTTCAAGGCAGAGGGCGGCTACTCCAAGATCGCCGAATCTGTATTCGTTGCAGCTCTCTTCACATACACAGGTCCTGCTTATGTAGGCATCTTAGAGCACCTGGGCAAGGCTGATGAAGCAGCAAAGGCTCAGGCTGAGATCGACAAGATGAAGAAGAATACCATGGAGTCCGCATTCGACGGCGACTGGTTCCTCAGAGCTTACGACGCTAACGGCGAGAAGATGGGCTCCAAGGAATGCGAAGAGGGTAAGATCTTCATCGAGCCCCAGGGCTTCGCAGTCATGTCTGAGATCGGTAAGGAAGAGGGAGCTGACATCAAGACTCTCAACGCCATCGACAAGTATCTCAACTGCGAGTACGGCTTGGTTCTCAACAATCCTGCATTCACCAAGTACTATATTCAGTACGGTGAGATCTCCACATATCCGGGCGGATACAAGGAGAACGCAGGTATCTTCACACACAACAACGCATGGATCATCTGCGCTGAGGCTTATGCGGGCAGAGGCGAAAAGGCTTTCGAGTACTACTCAAAGATCGCTCCTGCTTTCACGGAAGAGACATCAGATATCCATAAGACAGAGCCTTACGTTTACGGTCAGATGATCGGCGGTAAGGACGCTAAGAACTTCGGTCAGGGCAAGAACTCCTGGCTCACAGGTACGGCTGCTTGGAACATGGTAGCTATCTCCCAGTACATCCTCGGCGTTAAGCCTGAGTTTGACGGCCTGAGAGTAGATCCTTCCATCCCTGCGGCTTGGGACGGCTTCACGGCTACACGTCAGTTCAGAGGCGACACATACGAGATCACGATCAAGAATCCCGATCACGTTAACAAGGGTGTCAAGAAGCTTACTGTTGACGGCGTTGATGTCGAAGGCTGCATCGTTCCTGTAGCAGGCGACGGCAATACTCACAAGGTTGAGGTGCTGTTGGGCTGAGTTCTGACCCCGACAGGTTAATTAAGTAAGTTTTGCAAGACCCCGTGTGTTTTTGAACCCCCGGGGTTCCTTGCTGAAATAAAGACAGTAAAAAAAATTCAATTCTCATGGAGGATCAACATGGGTTACATCGGTGAAAAAGCAAGAGGCGAAAGACTTCCGGCAAAGGAACTTCTCATTGACAAGTTCGGCGATACTATCGTTAACGGAGGCATATCCGCGCAGTATGTGCGCTTCGGAAAAGCACCTGTTGTTATCGGCGTATCAGGCTTAAGATTCGACAGCATGGCAGTAAATCTGCTTGCTTCTGACGACATCATTTTCGAGCAGTTCTCTAAGACTGTTAACGAGGGATACAGCATCCTTCTTGTCAAGTGCGATGACGGCGTCAAGGACCTCGTCGAGAAGGACGGTCTTGTTAAGGACGCAGGCTTCAGTGCAGCCATCCTCGACAGATGCTTTGAGCTTATCAACGGTACGGATTCATGGGGCGGAAAGCTTGCCACGAACGGCGAGCTTATGTGTGATCCTTCCACTCCTTCACCCGGACCTCACTACTACACAAACATGCTGATCGGTAACAGGATCGGCTTTGACTATCCTCTGCAGTCCACACCTAAGAGTGCGGTCGACCGTTTGGGCGGCGGCTCTTTCAGATCCCACGCAGACACACAGGTCCTCGCTACAAGATGGGACTATCTGCCTGAAGAGAACGGATTCCCTGCAAACCGTCAGTTCTACCTCGTAGAAAACGGCAAGCAGATCTTCTGGTCAGGAGCTGCTATTGCCGACGGCCTCAAGAAGGTCTTCACGATCCACTCACAGAACAGGACCATCATCAACTATGAGCTCGAGTGCGGACTCAAGATCAAGAGAACTATCTTCATCGTTCCCCAGAGAGAAGGTCTCCCTGTCGCTGCTGAGGCACAGCTCATCGATATCGAGAACACTTCAGCTGAAGATAAGGATTTGAGACTCGTCGTAACAGGCATGTTCGGAACACATGAGACACACGCTCTTTCCGAGGACGTTATCTTCTCTACCGTAGTTGCAGAGTCCAATGTCTTCTTCAACGAGGACAACGAGATCCGCGCGATCAGCTTTGACCCGAACCCCAAGTGGACAAAGAATGAGATCAGGTTCAATGCGACAGTCGTACACACCGATGACGGCGATTTCTTCCCTGACCAGTACAGCGCAAGATACAGTGATTTCGCAGGCTCCGGAAGCCTCGAAAAGCCTGAGTTTATCTATCCTCTCTCATCCAAGCCTTCGAGAAAGGGTCCGGGCTTCTTTGCCACATCAATACCTTTTTCCGTCAAGGCAGGCGCATCAGTTAGAGCAGACAGCGTTACATGTCTTTCTTCCGACTGCGTTAACGATAAGTACGTACCTGACGAGACTCCCGCAAAGGAGATCGAGGCAGTCGTAAACTACATCTCTGACCGCGCTAATCTTACGAAGGACCTTCAGGATGTTATCGACTTCACAGAGAAGTATGCCGGCTACATGAAGATAAATCACGAAGACAAGGACTTCGAAGCATACGTTAACAACAACCTTCCTTTCCAGGTCTTCTATCAGACATTCGTCTCAAGATCTTTGGACTGGACACAGAAGGGTTACCGTGAGATCGGCTTCAGAGAGATCCAGGATATCTTCGCTTCCATGTACTATTTCGCAGGCATGGGAAGAACAGACTTCGTTAAGGAGATGCTCGCAGGCTGGATCGAGAACGTCTATGAAGACGGATATACAAACCACAATTTCTACTGGATCGGTAAAGAGCCCGGCTGGTGGTCTGATGACGGACTCTGGCTCCTGCAGGCTCTCGACAGATACCTTGGCCTTACAGGCGATTATGCGTTCCTCGATGAGGAGTTCGTAATGGCAGGCACCAAGGTCAAGAAGACCGATGCAGGCGTTAAGAGAAAGCTTAAGGATACTATCAAGGCGATCATCACATACAGCGGCAAGATCTCCGTTGGTAAGCACGGCATTCCTTTGATCGACCGTGCCGACTGGAACGACTGCTTAAGAGTCGATCCCGACTGTATCTCCGGCAAGGATAAGATCGCTAAATACCAGGAGCAGCTCGCAGCAAGCGGCAAGGCATACGGCGAAGAGCCTTTCGATTCTGAGTATTCCGAGTCAGTCATGAACGGATTCCTTCTTAAGGTTGCCGTAGACTGTGCTGAGACCATGTTCAAGAACATCGGAGATGCTGCATCTGCTGACGAGATGAAGGCTATGTCTGACAAGCTCGCAGTAACGCTCCGCGAGAACTGCTGGAAAGATGACTTCTACTGCAGAGTCCTCTTTAACAGAAGCAATAAGCCTGAGATCAAGTATCTCGGAGCTTCGGGCGACGGACTTGCAGTCGAGGCAGGACACCCCGGCGCATACTTCCTCAACAGCTTCTCATGGTCACTTCTTGCAGGTGTCGCATCAGAAGAAGAGATCTCCAAGATGCTCGACTCTCTCGATAAGTACCTGAAGACACCTTACGGCTTCAGACTCTGCTCGACAGTAGACTATCCTAAGATCGCTCCCAAGATCGACGTTGCCCTCTACTATCCGGGCGACCGTGAGAACGGCGGCGTATTTAAGCACGCAAACATGATGGCATGCTCTGCCATGCTCAAGGCTGCAAAGAGCGTCAACGACAAGGAGCTCGCTGCAAGGCTTTCTGACACAGCTTACTGGATCATCGACAAGATCCTTCCTTATACGACAATGAAGTCACCTTTCGTTACATGCGGAAACCCGAGATGGTGCACACAGTACAACAACAGCGAATCAGGCGAGAACATCGGACCTACATTGTCCGGTACTTCCACATGGCTCCTCTTGTCGCTCTTCCAGTGCTTCGGCGTTGAGTTTACGAGCGAAGGACTGAGAGTAGAGCCTATTCTCAGAAAGAATGAGACGAAGCTTGACGTTAAGGTATCCATCTCCGGAACAAACTATGACATCCACATCAAGAAGCCTGAAGGTTTCAACCGTTCCAAGGAAGGAATCAAGGTAAGTCTTGATGGAGAGGCAGTAGAAGGCACGCTCCTTCCTGTCGCAACAGACGGCAAAACACACGAGGTTGAGGTAGAATTCTGATCAGCAGGGGATATAAGGAGGAATTGAATCAATGCCTTTTTCGAGTGTATTTTTATCGGAGATCGTCAAAGCGTATAACCTGGAAGTCGTATACGATTCAGGCGATATCGAATCGCGCAGGATATGCGTAGCGGACGTTACAAGACCCGGCCTGCAGCTTGCGGGCTACTACGATCACTTCGGTCCTGACCGTATCCAGGTGATCGGCAACATGGAGCACGCTTACCTGGACAATCTCTCTCCCGAAGAGAGAGCCAAGTCCGTATCCGCGCTCTTCGAAAAGAATATTCCTGCGCTCATCGTCACCCGTGACCATAAGGTCCACAAGGAGATCTTAGACAGCGCAAGAAAGTACCAGACTCCGGTATTGAGGACATCCCAGGCTACTTCGGATTTCTCATCCGAGCTTGTTAAGTACCTCAAAATGGAGCTTGCTCCGCGTGTATCAATGCACGGCGTTCTTGTCGAAGTAAACGGTGAAGGTATCCTTATCTTAGGCGAGTCAGGCGTAGGTAAATCAGAGACCGCGCTCGAGATCGTTAAGAGAGGTCACAGACTTATCGCCGACGACCAGATCGAGATCCGCAAAGTGTCCGAGACGACATTATTGGGAAGAGCTCCCGATGTCATCAAGCACCTCATCGAGATCCGCGGTATCGGTATCTTAGACGTTAAGGAGCTCTACGGTGTATCTGCCGTTAAGCAGCAGGAAAATATCGACTTCGTTATCAACCTGGAGCTCTGGGATGAGAAGAAGACTTATGACAGATTAGGTCTTACCGAAGAGACGACGGATATCTTAGGCATCCAGGTGCCTTCAGTTACGATCCCCGTAGGACCCGGACGTAACCTCGCGATCATCGTTGAGGCTGCTGCGATCAACTACAGAGTCAAGAAGATGGGCTACAATGCAGCCCAGGATCTCGTATCGAGAGTCTTCCCCGGGAAGTCTTTAGATGCCTGATAACGGTATTCAGCAAAACGTTCCGCTTGCGGGATATTCAACCTTCAGATGCGGCGGCCCTGCCAGGTTTTTTGCAGAGCCCTCTGACGGCCATGAAGTGGCATGGCTCTTTGACTGGGCGTGCGACAAGAATCTGAAGGTATTTGTCCTTGGCAACGGCTCCAACTGCCTTATCTCCGATGAAGGATTTGACGGTCTTGTAATAAGGATCGGCAAGAACATGGGCAAGCTCACATCAGAAGAGCTCGAAGACGGCAGGGTATTGGTCACTGCAGGCGCAGGACTGTCTTACGCAAGGTTTGGCAACTACTGTGTTGAGCAGTCGCTTACGGGTGCAGAGTTTGCATGCGGCATTCCCGGTTCCTGCGGCGGCGCCGTATTCATGAATGCAGGCGCGTACGGCGGTGAGACAAAGGATTTTATTTCCAAGGTAACTTATTGGAATGGTGAACAGATCCTTACCATAGACGGCAGCCGGTGTGAGTTCGGCTACAGGACGAGCCTTTTCGAGAAGCTTAATTCGGAAGGAAAGACTGCTGTTATCCTGGAGATGCAGGCAATTCTTTCTAAAGGCAATAAGGAAGATATAGTGGCGCTGACAGATGATCTCCGCGCGAGAAGGACCGCGAGCCAGCCTCTGGATGTTCCTTCAGCAGGATCTACCTTTAAGAGACCTGAAGGATATTTCGCGGCCAAGCTCATCGAGGAAGCGGGACTCAAGGGTTTTGCCCTTGATGATTCGGGCGCGCAGGTGTCGCCTAAGCATGCGGGTTTTGTAGTAAATAACGGAGGCAGGGCAAAGGCTTCCGATGTCATGAGACTTATAGATTATGTGGTGGAAAAAGTTTATGAGAGCTCTGGTGTAAAGCTCGAAAAAGAAGTACGGCTGGTGGGTAACTTCGGAGGATAAGTTATGGAAATCTTATTTCTGACGGGAATGAGCGGCGCCGGAAAAAGTGCCGCGGTGAGGTATTTGGAAGACTGCGGATATTTCTGCATGGACAATGTGCCGCCTTATGTTCTTCCTGACCTTGTAAAGAGCTTTTACAGGGGAAGGAGCGGCGAAGGCTTCAGTACGCCCAAGCTGGCGTTCGTAGTCGATGTCAGATCACAGGAATATCTCGACGGCTTTGATGAAGCGCTTGCCGAGATCGATGAGGAAGTAGGATGCCCTTATAAAGTCTTGTTCCTTGAAGCATCCGATCCGGTCCTTATCAGCAGATACCAGCAGACGAGAAGAAAGCATCCGCTCGCCAAGAAGAAGGGCTCTCTTACGGAGGCGCTTTCCGAAGAGCGCAAGATGCTCGAGAACATAAGGGGCATCGCGACGGTCGTCATCGACACATCCCTTATGACCGATTCCGAGCTTTGCAATGCGATAGGAGAGATCATCAAGAGTGAGGAAAGCCAGAGCATTCTCGTAGTAGTGGAATCCTTCGGATTTAAGTACGGTCTGCCCGTCGACTGCGATTATGTATTTGACGTAAGATTCCTTCCTAACCCTTTCTATCTTCTCCCGCTCCGTAACCTGACGGGTAAGGATGAGGAGATCGCGAAATACCTTGAGGGCTTCAGTGAGACGGCCGAATTTAATTATATGGTCTCTGAGCTTTTAGCTTATGTAATTCCTTATTATCAGAAGGAAGGAAAGGGCAGTGTCCACATCGGCATCGGCTGCACGGGCGGAAGACACAGATCCGTTTACTGCACAGAGACTGTCGCAAAGATGCTCGCCGAACGCGGCATAAAGTGCATTACCAATCACAGGGACGTGGATAAAGAGCCTCACAGATATACCAGGAAGGCGGAAGACTCCTGATGGAAGACAGCTTCTCCGTAAGGGTTAAGATCGAGACTGCGACCAATGCCGTAAAAAAACCGGTGCAGCGTCAGACTGCATTAAGCGGTCTTATCCTGAGCGCGACAGGCGGTGACATGACAGTCCCTGCCAAAGAGATAAAGATCCCCGGAAGGCTTTCTGAGCTTATAGTCCAGCTTTTCGGGAAAGAGGGCATAGACTGCAGTTATTCCAAAGGAAAGATCTCTTTGGGCGACATAACGCCCACTGCTCTCTGGGGCAGATGCAAAGAGCTTTTGTCGGGCATTGATTCGCTTTCTGTCGAAGACGCCAGACGCCTTTTGAGAGGCGCATTCTGGAGCTCGGGATACTGCTCCGATCCGGTCAAGAGCTACCGCATTGAGTTCATCGTACAGGACAAGAAAGCGTCAGATGTCATATCTTCAGCGCTTAACGCTCTCTCGATAAAACATATCCGCGCAGAGCGCAAAGATTCTTTTGCCGTTTACTTCAAGAACGGCGATGACGTATCCGATTTTCTGAGCTACATAGGAAGTCCTTCGGCGATGATGGAATTCGAGAATATCCGCGCGGGAAAAGACGTCAACAGCAAGGTCACCAGAGCCGTCAACTGCGATGAAGGCAACACCAAGCGCCAGGCTGAAGCAGCTGCTGCCAGAAACGAGCTGATCGCCAAAGTCATGACGTCCGGAAAGGCAAATAAGCTCGCTCCCGAGCTGAGGGAAGCAGCAAGGGCACATATGGAAAATCCGGGCGCTTCGCTGGCGGAATTAGGTGCCATGATGGATCCGCCGATCGGCAAATCCGGCATGAGACACCGCCTTGATAAGATCGCAGAATTCGCGAAAAGTCTGCAGTAATTATCAAAAATCCCTTATTTTATACGGCTTCCGGCCTCTAAAAACCCCGAAAAATTTGAGTTAACATTACGGGCGTGTTACAATATGCGTTAACTTTTTGCAAAAGGAACAAAGTAGAGGGGTTTTATTGATGCGCGGTGATCAATACATCGAGCCTGATAACAGATTTTATAAGCCTTCGAGGGATCCCAACGAAGGTACGATGACCCTTGTGGTCATTATTACTCTGCTGTTCGTATGCCTTACCGGAGTGCTCGCCGCTGTCTGGTTTAAAAAGGTCAACGTCAAGGAGACCATCGCCAATATCGATACGACAGACCAGTCAGGCTTTATCTCCGTTGCTTCACCTACACCCACACCGATGCTCCCGCTGGCTGATTACCAGAATCCTATTCTTTATCCCGCCGGCGCGACAGTTATCATTAATCCCGATGCAGTTGTCGCTGACGACGTTAATCCCATTAAGCGCAAGATCAACGAGTCGGTCATGGTAAACGGCCAGTTCGTTGACGAATACACCAGGGAAAATCCCATTTTCATGACAGACCCGCTGTTCTATGGCGATCTTCCGGGCATCTTCACATTCAGAGGAAATAACTTCAGGAACAGTGCTTCCTACGGATATACAAATATTTACAGAGGCGCTCTGACCGAGAGATGGGAGTACAACGGCATAGGCAAGCTCTTGTCCTCCACACAGAATTTCGAATGGTCAGGCGTAAGATGGACAGGCCAGCCTCTGGCAGTAGAGTGGCCGGTGGAAGTCCGCCAGCACATGAACATGTACGATTTTGCCAGACAGCAGCAGGGACTTACCGAAGTCATCATTGCGGCTCTGGACGGCAAGATCTATTTCTTCAATCTCCAGAACGGCGCCATGACCAGAGATCCCATCAATGTAGGAGTATCGATCAAGGGCACACCCGCTCTTGACCCGAGAGGATATCCTCTGCTCTATGTCGGCCAGACCGACAACAACGGCGGAAAGATCTTCGGCATGTATGTCTATTCGCTCCTCGACGGATCGCTCCTTTATTACTATGACGGTTCAGACGACGGCGCCTACAGGAGCAACTGGAATGCGTTCGATTCATCGCCTATCATCGACGGCGCTACGGACACGCTTATCTGGCCTTGTGAGAACGGCTACGTCTACACATTTAACCTTCATTCCAATTACAATCCCACGGCCGGCACCGTATCGGTCTCGCCTGAGGTTACGGGTTACAAGTATATTTTCGAGGACAACGTAGGCTCACACATGGGCATCGAGAGCTCGATCGCGGTATACGGCAACTACGGATACTTCATGGACAACACCAGGAACCTCTGCTGTCTTGACCTCAACTCTCTCACGATGGTCTGGACAAGGGTTTTGGGCGATGACTCCGATGTTACGCCTGTGATCAGCGAAGAGAACGGAATACCATACGTATATATCGGTACGGAAGTAGATAACCAGGGCGGAACGGGCGAATACTGCGGTGCCGCATATGTCTATAAGATCAACGGTCTTACCGGCGAAGTGGAATGGCAGAATTCCGTATCCTGTTACACATATAACGCTGAAGTCTCTGACTCTGACCAGAGCGGCGGATGCTTCGGAAATCCCATCATCGGCAAGGGCAAGATATCGAATCTTGTTATTTTCTCTTTTAGTATGACTAAAGGCCTTGCGAGCGGTAATAAAGTTGTTGCATTCGACAAGAACTTGGGTACGCAGGTTTGGGAATATAATATGAACATCTATTCGTACAGTTCACCTGTTGATTTCTATGATGCGCAGGAGAATGCATACATCGTAATTTGCGACTCGATCGGACAGATCCACATGATAAGCGCGGACTCTGATCCGAATCTGTCTGAAAAGGACAGGAGAATCACATATATCCAGACCAAGAGGAATCTCGGCAAGTCTGACGAGACCGCTTCGGGTATCTGCATAGAGGCTTCTCCGATCGTATACGAAGGCATGCTCATCGTGGGAACAACATCCGGAAGCATTTTCGGCGTTGCGATAGAATGAGGAGCGGTAATGGACTTGGATAAGGCATACGGAGCTATAGCTGTTTTGGAGGTCGAGATAAGGACCTTTGCAAACGAGGGATATGCGGTGAAGTATGATTTCGGACGCAAGGTCATCTCCTGGCGCGACAATTACATGTGGAACAATAATTTCACCAGGTCCATCAACGAGAATAATCTCGCCCTGATAAAGGACAGACTCCCGAAGTCCGGAATGCTCGAGTGGATGGAAGGCTACAACATGGGGCTTACGGAAGAGTACGGCGACAAGACATCTCTTCCGGGTGAGTGGAAGATCGAAGTCGAATTCAAGGACAAGACAAGACTCAAGTCAGGCGCCGAGCAGCATTTCCCGAAGAAGTGGAAGAATCTCAAGACCTTGATCGAAGAGACTACCGGCTGCAGTTTTATCCTGAGATAACAGGGACGTTCGATATTCAGAGAGTGTGTGCGCAGGCATTTGGCCTGCTTTTTTTGTCTTTGTAGTCGGTTTTGTCTGAATGTGATAGAATTTATCAATATGCCCGATAATATGTACGAGCGTATTAAGAAGGAGAAGCAAGTTTTGGATTATCTGGAAGGATTGTTACTGGGTAAACTTTGGAGCGATACGGATTACGAGAACCGTAAGCATTTCGGTCTGTTTATTCTGTATGGCCTCTTTGTTGATGCTATAGTCCTTTACATTTACATTTTGAGCAGGGGCCTTTTAGGCTTCGGCAACATCGGACCTATCCATATTGCTGTCTTCGTTCTTTTGTTCCTGGCAAATCCTTTTATTTGTTTCAGATATTACCGAATGCCCTTGTGGGGCAAGATATTAATATTATTGGTAAAGATTTCCAAATGTTACCTGATCATCAGCTATACGGTAAGTCTCCTTCTTCCGAGGCTGTCGGTAAGGGTTGATGATCTCCAGGATTATCTCATCAGTTATCTCAACCAGACGCTTGAGAAATACACTGAGAAATTCCAGGCAAGTGCAGGTTCGTTCTCAACAGTATTGGGAGTACTTGCGGGCGGCGTCCACGTAGTAGGCACCGTAATACTTTTCGCACTGGCTGCGATCGTGATCCCCAGCCTCATATATCTGGCTATCAAGCTCGTCCAGTATGTCTGGGATTGGATCGTAAACATGTTCATTATCAAGAGGTTCTTCCCTCAGAGGAAATAAGGAGGCTTAGAGGAGACCATATGGCAGAGCTTAGAGACAAGATCGATATAACGGTTGAAGAGCTCGAGGAATCCCTCGGCGCCGTAAGGCTTCCGCGCTTCATCAGAGATTCCGAGGACAGTTTTGTCGCCAGGATCGATGCGATCTGCGATGAGATAATCTCTGATCCCAATAAAAGAGCGGTATTTGTTTCCGGACCTACTTCGTCCGGCAAGACAACCTTCACTCTGAGGCTTTCCAAGAAGATCAATGAGAGAGGCAGGAAAGCCATCCACTTATCCCTTGATGACTATTACAACATCAAAGAGCTTAAGTGCGACAAGGACGGCAGGCCTGACTTTGAGACTATCGACGCTTTGGATGTCGACAGGATCCAGAGGGATATCAAAGACCTCCTTGACGGCAAGACCGTTGTGCCGCCTTTCTTCGATTTCAACATCAGACAGCAGATGGAGGGTGACCCCGAGAATGCTGTTTATGTGGGAGATGACGGTGTCCTCGTTGTAGAGGGACTTCACGGATTGTCACCGAGGATCTCGGGCGAATGTCCTGCTGATAAGTGCTCGAAAGTATTCATCATGCCCTACGGCAATGTTTACTGCGATTCCAAGCTCATGGACAGCAACGAGATAAGACTCCTTCGAAGGATAGTAAGAGACTACCGCCACAGGAGCGCGCATGCGCTTTCCACTATCGATTACTGGCCTATGATCCAGAAATCTGAAGAGAAGTACTATGAGGAGTACTTAACAAGCGCTGACTATCATGTAAATTCATTCCTTGCTTATGAGAGCCTTATAATCGCTCCGATGGCAATGGGTGATATCAAGGAGGCCATGGAAAAAGCCCTCAAGGGCTCGATAGAGCCTTCCGTCTTCATGGAGAAGTCACCTTCAGGCAAATCTTTTGCGGATCTTTCTTCTGCTCTCGTCAAAGCGAATAAGCTTTTGGGACACTTAGGCAAGATCCCGGTCATAAGCCCCGAGCAGGTTCCGGCTGAATCGATATTAAACGAATTCATCGGAGCGTAATTTTCGATTAGATAAGGAGGCATATAATGCCTATCAGAATAGCTAACAATCTTCCGGCAAGGCATATCCTTGAACAGGAAAGAATATTCGTTATGGAGGAAAACAGGGCCCTGTCCCAGGACATCCGTCCTATCAGGATCCTGATCCTCAATCTCATGCCGGATAAATCGACGACTGAGACACAGCTCTTAAGGGCCCTGTCCAATTCGCCTATCCAGGTAGATGTCGAGCTCTTGTTCACCAAGACCCACCAGTCCAAGAACACTCCTGCAGAGCATCTTCTGAAGTTCTACAAGACCTTCGATGAGGTCAGCGAAGAATACTTCGACGGCATGATCATCACGGGAGCTCCCATCGAGAAGCTTCCTTTTGAAGAGGTAGATTACTGGCCCGAATTAGTCGAGATAATGGAGTGGAGCAAGACGCACGTTTACTCCACGCTTCATCTCTGCTGGGGCGCTTTCGCAGGGCTTTACTATCACTACGGCATCCCTAAGATCGTTTTGGACAAGAAGGTCTTCGGTGTTTTCGAGCACTCCATGACATGGTCAAGACCCGTTAAGCTCTTCAGAGGCTTTGACGATATCTTCTATGTTCCCCATTCCCGTTACACGGAAGTAAGACGCGAGGACGTCGAGAAAAGATCTGACTTAAGGATCCTCTCGGAATCTGAAGAGTGCGGTATCTATGCCGTATCCGATCTGCACGGAAGACAGTTCTTCATCACAGGCCACTCAGAGTACGACAGGGATACTCTGGACAGGGAATACAAGAGAGATATGGCAGCGGGCCTGGGCGACGTTGATCTGCCCAAGAACTACTATGTCGATGACGATCCTGATAAGGGACCCCTGCTCAGATGGAGATCTTCCGCAACATTGATGTATACGAACTGGCTCAACTATTACGTATATCAGGAGACCCCGTTCGACATCAACCTCATCAAGAGCATCCGCAACGAAGACTTGGTGCCCAACAGAGATTTGGAGAAAAATGGCTGATACTATCTTGCTTAACAAAGAACTGATATCAGGATTTGAGCCCCAAAGACCTGAAGACGGGCATAAGAATACTTTCGGTACTGCGCTTATCTGCGCAGGATCTGAATATATGACAGGCGCGGCCGTAATGGCCACAGGCGCTGCTTTAAGATCCGGCGCAGGACTTGTTAAGGTCTTCTCCGAAGATAAGACGCTTGATGCGGTAAGAGTTACAGAGCCCTGCGCGCTCCTTGCGCAAAGGCCTGACGGTACAGCCGCTTTGTTGCGCAAGGCAACTGAGCTTTGCAAGACTTCTGATTCAGTCCTCATAGGCTGCGGAATACCTTCCGGCTTTAAGGATCTTGAGGCTCTTGTTGCGCGCTTCCTCGAAAAGGCTGATGCCATCGTTCTTGACGCAGGTGCGCTCACCTTTAAGCCTGACGCTTTGGTTAGGATCTGCGAAAAGCTTAAAGCCAGGGAAGTGCCTGCCGTAATCACTCCGCATATCGGAGAGTTTGCAAGGCTCACAGGCCTTGATAAGAAGGACGTCATGGAGAATGCCGGCGATCCGGCGCTCAGGTTTTCCGCGGAAAACAATTGCGTTACGGTCCTTAAGAGCGCGAAAACATACATAGCCACTCCTGACGGAAAGCTCTATGTAAACGATCTTGCAAACAGCGGGCTTGCAAAGGGCGGCTCCGGAGATGTCCTTGCAGGACTTATTGCAGGTCTCTTAGCCCAGGGCATGGAGCCTTACAAGGCAGCATGCTCTGCAGTATATATTCATTCAAAAGCCGGAGAAGCGGCAGCCAATGAAGTAGGAACAAGATCGATGTTACCGTCTGATCTTGCGGTATATCTGCCGGGAGCCTACATGGATGCCGGATGGGGTTGTGATGATGATTGAGAATACGTTTGACATGAACAGCAGTTTTGACCGCTCCTGCGTGGAGATAGATCTTGATGCCCTGAAGCATAATTTCGAGGAGATCAAGAAAGCTACCACTCCGGGCACCGGCATACTTGCCGTCGTAAAAGCCGACGCATACGGCCACGGCGCTCTGGAGACAGCCAAGACCCTGATAGATTCGGGTGCTGCGGGACTCTGCCTTGCGACTATCGATGAGGCCGTAGAGCTCAGGAAGCACGGTATCGACGTGCCCATGATGACCTTGGGATATACCGATCCCACCAGATTCAGGGATGCGGTCAGGTATGACGTGGAGCAGGCAGTCTATTCTTTTGAGATAGCAAAAGCTTTGTCCGATGAGGCGATCAAGGCAGGCAAGAAGTGCAGGATACACATAAAGCTCGATACCGGTATGGGAAGGATCGGCTTTAAGACTGACGGATCCGAGACTGACGAGATAGTTAATTCATGCACGCTGCCCGGCATCGAGCCCTACGGGGTTTTCTCACATTTCGCTGCGGCAGATACCGATGACGACGAATACACCAGATATCAGTTCGACTGCTTCATGAAGCAGATCGATGAGCTTAAGGGCAGAGGCATCACATTTGCCAAGAGACACATCTGCAACAGCGCGGGCATCTTAAGATTCCCCGGGATGCATCTTGATATGGTAAGAGCGGGCATCATCCTGTACGGACTTATGCCGCCCGGATGTCCTGCGCCCGTAACCGACATCGATCTTAAGCCCGTAATGAACTGGTATGCGAAGGTCATACACGTTAAGACCGTACCTGCCGGCACCACGATAAGCTACGGCAGACACTTTACCGCTGACAAGCCCACGGAAGTAACCACCGTAGGCATCGGTTATGCTGACGGCTTGTCCAGAAGGCTCTCGAACGGCTTCGAGCTCATTATCGGAGGCAGGAGGTGCCCCATCATTGGCAATATCTGCATGGATATGTGCATGGTAGATACGACAGCTCTTGAAGAAAGGCCCAAGGTAGGCGACAAGGTCACAGTATTCGGCAGCGACAGATCCGCCGATGAGCTCGCTGAATGCCTGGGCACCATCAATTACGAGATCACCTGCGACGTCGGAAAGAGAGTCAGAAGGCTATATGTCGGAGGGTGACCCCATAAGAAGTCCCGTAAGTTGTTGAGATTGTCGGTGAAAAATCAATTGAGATGCGCTATAATACTTACGCTTTATTTATATATTAAGGAGATTGTCAATTAATGGGCACTTTGAGTGATAGCTTTAAGACACCGGAGATAAGGAAGAAGATACTGTTCACCTTCCTCATTTTATCCGTTCTCAGTCTGCTCACGATCGTTCCGATCCCCGGCCTTAATCATGCAGTCGCAGTAGCTAAGATTGCCGATTGGGGTGATATGGGCAGAATCATCAATATCCTCTCGGGAAGGGCTCTCGCGAATGCCTCGATAATCAGCCTCGGAATATATCCTTTCCTCGTAGCTTCCATCATTATGCAGTTCGTAGTACTGCTCGTACCGAAGCTCCGCAATCTTTCACAGATGGGCGATGAGGGAACAAAGCTCATTACAAAGATCAACAGGATCGCAGCTCTTATCGCTGCAGGCGTTTATGCAGTCCTTTACTGCGTAGGCATGGCAGGAGCAGTCACGACCAGGATCAATTTCTGGGTCGGCATCGTCCTCTGCGGTGTAGCTGTTGCTGTCGGAAGCGCTTTCTGCGGATGGTGCGTCGAGCTCCTCAACAACAAGGGCATCGGCAACGGACTTACGATCATCGTAGTCGCAGGCGTCGTAAGAAGCATCCCTGAGGAGATCTACGGTCTTTATCACCAGTCCACTGTCCTCGGCAGACTTCCCGCAGTATTCCTCGTAGGAATGGGCTGCCTTTTCTGCATCGGCATTCTCTTCCTGGTCATCCTTTTGAACCTTGGTGAGAAGAAGCTCCGCATTATCTTCTCCAAGAGAACAGTCGGCATGAAGCAGTACGGCATGCAGAACCAGGTCCTGCCTCTCAAGGTAACCCAGGCCGGAACAACACCTGTTATCTACACTCTCGTAATTCTTCTGATCCCTTCTGTCATCGTCGCAATGGTAGTACCCGGTACGGACAGCGCCGTTGCAGAGTGGTTCAAGAATTTCGTTGAGAAGGTCGCATTCCTGCCTTTGTTCATAGTATTGATCGTAATGTTTACGAACCTTTTCTCGCTCATGCAGTTCAATCCTTTCGATATTTCCAAGCAGATCAAAGAAAACGGCGGTTATATCCAGGGTCTTCGTCCCGGTAAGCCCACAGCACAGTACCTGATGAACGTTTACAGAAATCTGAACATCGCAGACTGCGTTTATCTCATCCTGATCTGCATCATTCCTATGATAGTTAACTATTTCCCTGCATTCAGGGGCGTCTGCCTTGGCGGTATCGGTATCGCTCTCGTAGGCGGCGGCTTCATCGAAATGAAGGCCATCCTCGACAACAGCCTGAAGACCGAACAGGAGAAGGCAAAGGCTGCCGGCAAGGAAAAGAAGCGCAAGAATTACACCAAGAAGTAAGGGAGGCACACTTATGAATCTGATCATTTTAGGAGCACCCGGTTCCGGTAAGGGAACATCAGCAACAGTATTAAGAGAGAAATTCGATCTTGCTCACATCTCTACAGGCGATCTGTTCAGATACAACATCAAGGAGAACACCCCCCTTGGAATCGAAGCAAAGTCATATATCGACAAGGGAGCTCTCGTTCCCGATGACGTTACCATCAGAATGGTAGAAGACCGTTTGAGCAACCCCGACTGCGAGAAGGGTTATATCCTTGATGGTTTCCCGAGAAACATCGCCCAGGCTGAGGCTCTTGATAAGATGCTCGAAGCAAAGGGCTCAAAGATCGACGCAGTAGTATATGTTAAGTGTGATGACGAGATCATCATGGACAGAGTTACTACAAGACGTGTATGCGAGAAGTGCGGAGCAAGCTTCAACGTTAAGTACATGCCCACAAAGGCAGAGGGCATCTGCGACGTTTGCGGCGGCAATGTCATCCAGAGATCTGACGATAATCCGGAGACAGTATCCAAGAGACTCGAGACATACAGAGTCAATACACAGCCCCTTATCGATTTCTACAACGAGAGAGGAATCATCGTAGAGGGCAACAACAATGTCGATTCCGAGACATGCATCGCTTCTATCGAAGCAGGTCTTAAGAACTTAGGACTCTAATTAGAAAAAGGTATTATAAATGGTAGAAATCCTTACCAATGAAGAATTCGAGAAGATGAAGGCGGCAGGCAAGATCCTGCAGCACGTTTTCAAGGCATGCAGAGACCAGATCAAGCCCGGCATATCCACACACGATGTAGATAAGCTTTGCTATGACATTATCAGAAGCTATGACGCGATCCCTTCTTTTCTTAATTACGGCCAGCCCCCGTTCCCCGGAACGATCTGCGCTTCCGTCAACGAAGAAGTCGTTCACGGAATTCCGAGAAAGTCGAGAATCCTCAAAGAAGGTGATATCATCTCTGTTGATGTAGGCGCCATTCTTGAAGGCTATCAGTCGGATGCATGCAGGACATACATGGTCGGCGAGGTAGCTCCTGAGGTAAAGGCTCTTGTCGAACACACCGAAAAGTCTTTCTGGAAGGGATTGGAGTTTGCCAAGGTCGGCATGAGGACCGGTGATATCGGAAATGCCGTTCAGGAATATTGCGAAGGCTTAGGCTACGGCGTGGTAAGAGAGCTCACGGGTCACGGCATCGGCACAACGATGCACCAGGATCCCGATGTTCCTAACTACGGAAGACCGGGCCACGGCTATAAACTCAAAAAAGGTATGGCAATCTGCATCGAACCGATGATAACATTGGGTACACGTGAGATTGAGCTTTTGGGAGACGGCTGGACGATAGTCACACAGGACGGCAAGCCTGCCAGCCACTATGAGAATACGATATTAATTACGGATGAGGGTCCGTATCTTACAACTTATGATTATGAGGAGGGTTATTAATGGCGAAGGAAGATGTTATTGAAGTACTGGGAGTAGTTGATGAAGCATTGCCCAATGCAATGTTCAAGGTAAAGCTCGACAGCGGCCACATCGTGCTCGCTCATTTATCCGGCAAGCTTAGACAGAATTACATCAAGATTCTTCCGGGCGACAAGGTAACAATGGAGATTTCGCCATATGATCTTTCACGCGGCAGGATCACCTGGAGAGGCGAGAAGAAGCCTAAGGCATAAGCCGCAATTTAAGCTGTTTTCGGGCACCTCGGAAAATTTCGGGGTGCTTTAAATTTCTTGTTGAAAACCATATAGATTCTGCTATAATAGTTCAGCATGCGCTCAAAAGGCGCCTGTATTTGTTGTGGAAAAATATCAGCAACAGGAGGTACTAAGATGAAAGTACGACCGTCAGTAAAGCCGATGTGCGAGAAGTGCAAGATCATTCGTCGCAACGGTAAGGTTATGGTCATTTGCTCCGACCCTAAGCATAAGCAGAGACAGGGTTAATGCAATTGACGGGCTTTCGTATGTACGGAATTAGCCCCGTACTCCGGTAATGGCGAAGGCCGCGGGATAAAAGCTCCTTCCCGCAAAGCACATTTATAAGAATAAGTAATCATATTAGATATCCCGTACCGAAAGGGCGGCTGCTCCCTAACCCGGAGTTCCTTGACTTACGCGTGTCAAATAGAGATTAATACCACTTTATCCAATACGGAGGTACATTAAATGGCTCGTATAGCCGGCGTAGATTTACCTAACGATAAGAGAATTGAGATTGCTCTTACGTACATTTACGGAATCGGAAGAACTAGTGCAAGCAAGATTATTGTCGACACAGGCATTAATCCTGACACACGCGTTAAGGATTTGACAGAAGATGAGGTTGCGAAGATCCGTGACCAGATCGAGAACAATTACAAGGTTGAAGGTGACCTTAAGAGAGAAGTACAGTCCAACATCAAGAGACTTACTGATATCGGCTGCCTTCGCGGACGTCGCCACAGACTGGGACTCCCTGTAAGAGGCCAGCGCACAAAGACTAATGCTCGTACCCGTAAGGGCCCTAAGCATACAGTTGCTGGTAAGAAGAAGTAAGGTGAGGTGAGTCAAAATGGCACAGAAGAAAAGCTTAAGACCCAGAAGAAGTGAGCGTAAGAACGTCGTAGACGGTCAGGCTCATATTCATGCTACATTCAACAATACAATTATTACTATTACCGACAAGCAGGGAAATACAATTTCCTGGGCTTCTGCAGGTATGGACGCCAAGGGTTCACGTAAGGGCACGAGCTATGCAGCTCAGGTTGCTTCCGAGAAGGCTGCAAAGGCAGCTTGTGATCACGGCATGAAGACTGTTGATGTTTATGTTAAGGGACCCGGATCCGGACGTGAGTCCGCAGTAAGAGCCCTTGAGACAGCAGGCCTCAGAGTCACAATGATCAAGGACGTAACACCGGTTCCGCACAACGGATGCCGCCCTCCCAAGCGCAGAAGAGTTTAATCTTCTGACGGCAGAAAACTTAGTATAGAAAAGAGGAATATAGCAATGGCTAGAGATATGACACCTGTCCTCAAGAAGTGCAGAGCCCTCGGCATTGAGCCTGCCTACTTGGGAGTAGAGAAGAAAGAATCCAAAAAGCACGGTGCTTCCAGACCTCGTAAGATGAGCGAGTACGGAATGCAGCTTAAGGAAAAGCAGAAGGCTAAGTTCATTTACGGCGTTCTTGAGAAGCCCTTCAGAAACTATTTCGAGAAGGCACAGAAGCTCAAGTACGGTACAACCGGTGAGAACCTCATGATCCTTCTTGAGACAAGACTTGATAACGTATTATTCAGAATGGGCTTCGCCCGTACAAGAGATGAGGCCAGACAGATCGTAAGCCACAGAGAAGTTAAGGTTAACGGCAAGATCGTTAACATCCCTTCTTATGCGGTAAAGGTTGGCGATGTTGTTGAGATCAAGGAGAAGGCTAAGGCTTCCCAGAGATTCAAGGACATCATCGAAGTAACAGGTTCCAGAGGCAAGCCTTCCTGGGTTGAGTCTGACAACGAGAAGCTCAACGGCAAGATCCTTGCTATGCCTTCAAGAGATCAGATCGAAGTACCTGTAAACGAAGTTGCTATCGTCGAGTTGTATTCTAAGTAATAACATCCGGATCGCAAGATTTTAGAATAATCTAGGAGGAACAAACATGATGGAAATCAGCCAGCCGACCGTTAAGTGCGTTGAGACCAACGAGGATAAGTCATACGGCAAATATACCATCGCCCCGCTCGAGCGCGGATTCGGCACAACACTCGGAAATTCTCTCCGCAGAGTGCTCCTTTCTTCGCTTTCCGGCGCGGCAGTAACATCTATCAAGATCGAGAAGATTAAGCATGAGTTCTCCACTGTTCCGGGTATTATCGAGGATATGACGGAGATTATCCTTAATATCAAGGGTATCCGCGCAAAGCTTCACAATGAGTCCAACATCGTCAGCATCAGCGTCGCTAAGGGCAGAACCGGCGAGCTTACAGCAGGCGACATCGTTCACGGACCTGAAGTAGAGATCATGAATCCCGATCACGTTATCGCACACCTCAACGGCAGCGACGACGTATTTATGGAATTCACTCTCAGCAAGGGTAGAGGATACAATACAGCAGAGCAGAACAAGCCCGCTAAGCAGGTTATCGGTGTAATCCCGATCGATTCCATCTTCACACCTGTTAAGAAGGCTAACTACAAGGTTGAGAACACACGTGTAGGCGCAAGAACAGACTATGACAGCCTTACACTCGAGGTTTGGACAGACGGCACAATCGATGTTGACGAGGCTCTCTCTTCAGCAGCTAACTGCCTCATCGAGCACCTCAAGTTCTTTACAGCTCTTGCTGATACAGACTCAGCACCCAGCTTCAAGAACATCGAAGAGAGCGGCGAGCATGATTCAAAGCTTTCCGGTGTTATTGAGGATATGGATTTCTCAGTACGTACATACAACTGTCTCAAGAGAGCACAGATCAACACTGTTGGTGATCTCGTAGCACGCTCTATGGACGAGATGATCAAGGTAAGAAACCTTGGTAAGAAGTCCCTCGAAGAGATCATCGAGAAGCTTGAAGACATGGGTCTGCACTTGAGAGAAGCAGAAGATTAAGCTTATTTGGAGGATATATAAATGCCTAACAGAAAATTCGGCCGTGCTTCAGACCAGCGCATCGCTATTCTGAAGAATCAGGTCACAACATTGGTTATAAACGGTAAGGTAGAGACAACCGTTGCCCGCGCTAAGGAGATCAGCGCAATTGTTGAGAAGCTTGTTGCTTCTGCAGTTAAGGAGCAGGACAACTTCACAACAAAGGAGATCACAGTATCTGCTGCTAAGCTCGACGGTAAGGGCAAGAAGGTCTTAAAGACAAAGACAGCTAAGAGCGGCGAAAAGTACGAAGTAGTTGACCGTGAAGTTAAGACAAAGACAGTTCAGGTCGACAATCCTTCACGTCTCGCAGCTAGAAAAGCCATGATCAAGTGGGTAAACAAGAGCCACGATGCAGAGGGCAACATCATCAATCCTGTTAACAAGATCTTTGATGACATCGCTCCCAGATATGCAGGCAGAAACGGTGGTTACACAAGAATCATCCGTTTGGGCGCAAGACGTGGTGACGGCGCTGAGATGGCTATCCTGGAGTTCGTGTAATATACACAAACTGAGTCATTAAATACAATTGTCAATCAGTCACGGGGAAAGGTTTACAACTTTCCCCGTTCTTATTAAAATTGTTCTGAAAATCAAGCAAACGGGGTATATATACTTGCCGGAAGACCCGAATAAGATAGTCGTAAAAGACGTAAGTTTCTCATACGACATTACAGACGAGAATGACAGCTTAGCGTCAAGACTTGCGCTTGACGGCATTAATGTCAGCATCGCCAGAGGTTCTTACACGGCTATTCTGGGCAGCAACGGCTCAGGCAAATCCACGCTTGCCAAGATCATAGATATCCTCGAAGTACCCGACAGCGGTAAGGTGGTCATTTTCGGCAAGGATGCCGGCAGCGATGATCTTTTCTGGGACATAAGATCTCACTGCTGTGTAGTTTTCCAGAACCCCGACAACCAGATCGTAGGCACTATGGTAGAAGAAGATGTTGCCTTCGGCCCGGAAAATCTCGGAGTACCCAATCCCGAATTAAGAGAACGTGTCGACCAGGCACTTAAAGACGTAGGTCTCTATGAGTTAAGAAACAGGGAGACTACGGCATTATCAGGCGGCCAGAAGCAGAAGCTCGCCATCGCGGGAGCTCTTGCCATGAAGCCTGACATCCTTATTCTCGATGAAGCGACGGCGATGCTTGATCCTTCAAGCAGGGATGATTTCCTTGAGCTTGTCGAGAAGATGCGCATGGAGAAGGGCTTAACGCTCATCACCATCACCCACGACATGACCGAAGCCTTAAGGTGCGATAAGATCATTGTCATAGACAAGGGCAAGGCCGTTTTGGAAGGCGCTCCCGAAGAGATATTCATGCTGGATAATCTCTGGGATTACGGACTTAAAAGACCTGTTAAATTCAATTTCGCTTTTGAGATAGCAAAGCTTACGGGTTCAGAACTTACCAAAGAAGATCTTAAAAGCGATGAGACGCTTCTTAACGCTATTGAGAAGATGCTGGCAAAGCCCGGTCTCAAAGCCCCGGAAGCTCCTGAAGATAACAATGCCCAAGACGGCGAAAAAGAGACCGTCATGTCCGTTAAGGACCTGTCATACACTTACGACGGCAGTGACGTTAAGGCGATAGACAACATCAATCTTGATATCAGAAAAGGCGAAGTGCTCGGACTTGTAGGCGAGAGCGGATGCGGCAAGACCACATTGATCTCACACATGAATGCCATCTTCAGACCTAAAGAAGGTGACGTCATCATCCATACAAAGGACGGCGACCTTTCCTGCAAGAACAAGAAGGATACGATGAAGATCAGACAGAATGTCGGACTTGTCTTCCAGTATCCGGAGTACCAGCTTTTTGAAGAGACGGTATTCAAAGACATAGGTTACGGCCTTAAGAAGATGAAGGTCTCCAAAGAAGAGGCTGCTGTGCGCGTTAAGGAAGCAGCATACCTTGTAGGCCTTACCGATAAAGAACTGAATTCCAGCCCGTTCGAATTATCCGGCGGTCAGAAGAGGCGTGTCGCAATGGCAGGCGTCCTTGTCATGAAGCCCGGAATACTTGTTCTTGACGAGCCCGCGAGCGGCCTTGACCCCAAGGGCAGGCAGGAGATGTTCAAGATAATAAGAAATCTCCGCGACAACGGCACCACTGTCGTACTCGTGTCACACAACATGGATGAGGCGGCAAAAAACTGCGACAGGATCTGCGTCATCGACGGCGGTAAGATCAAGGCTGTCGGTACGCCTGAAGAACTTTTCGAGAACAACAGGGCTTATGAGCTCGGCATACAGATCCCGAGGATCACCAGATTTTCGGGGCTTATAAGATCGCGCCTTGAGAAAAAAATCCCCGGAATTAAGTTTGACAGCGTCAACTTCAATCCCGAGAAGGAAGCTGCCGCAATAGTAAGGGCAGTATGCGGAATGGGAGGTGCCGATGCTTAATAACATCAGTCTCGGCAGATACTATCCTGCCCATTCTTTCCTCCATGAGACAGATCCGAGAGTAAAGACTATCCTTTACTTCATCTATCTTGTCGCGATATTCATGGTCAAAGAGCCCATAACGATCGGAGTGCTGACGGGAGTCATTATCCTTCAGCTTGCCCTGGGCAAGATCACGCCGGGCATTTTGTGGAAGACTATAAAGCCGATCATTCCGCTCGCTCTGTTCATATTCATCATCAATATTCTTACAATCAAAGACGGAGAGGTATTGTTCTCCTGGAAATTCATAACGATCACGGGTTACGGCTTGCAGCGCGCTTCGATAATGGCGGTAAGACTGATCCTGCTCATCATCTCCACGAGCATACTTCTTACTCTGACCACGACGCCTCTTAAGATGAGCGACGCTTTGGAAGGCATCTTTAAGCCGCTGCAGATCATTAAGATCCCTGTGCACGAGATGGCCATGATGATGTCGATCGCACTGAGATTTATTCCCACGCTTGCATCTGAGACTGATAAGATCATGAAGGCCCAGCAGTCGAGAGGCGCTGACTACGATACGGGAAGCTTTATCAACAAGGTAAAAGGCTATATCACCGTGCTTATCCCGCTGTTCGTATCGAGCTTCAGGCGCGCGGATGAACTGGCCGTTGCCATGGATGCCAGATGCTATCACGGCGGCAAGGGCAGGACCAAGCTCAATCCTCTGAAGCTTACTCTAAGAGACGTGCTCACAGGCATCATGTTTACGCTCCTTGCGGTGCTCGTGGTGATCATTGATTTGTCTTTGAGATAAAAGTTGCGCTGTGTTAGAATTCTAGTTGCTGATAAAAGCTATAAGCGAAAGGTTGGGTTTGCGAATGGGTTATTATTGCGGTATCGACTTGGGCGGCACTAATATCAAGGCCGGCATTGTCGATGGAGAAGGAAAGCTTCTTAACAAGTTGTCTATCAAGACAAGAGCTGAGAGATCTATGGAAGAGATCATCCACGACATGGGACAGCTTGCTGTTGATGCCATCAAAGATGCAGGCCTCGAGGTTAAGGATGCCTTGTGCATCGGCATCGGTTCTCCCGGAACTCCCGATAATGACGAAGGACTCCTCGTTTATTCGAGCAACCTTCCTTTCAACAAAGCTCCAATGAGAAAGCTCATCAGGGAAGTCGTAGACCTCCCCGTATATATCGATAACGACGCAAACTGCGCTGCAATGGCAGAGGCAGTTGCAGGCGCTGCAAAGGGCGCTAAGGATTCCGTTACCATCACGTTAGGTACGGGCGTAGGCGCAGGCGTCATCGTTAACGGAAGGATCTTCTCAGGATTCAACCAGGCAGGCTCCGAGTTCGGCCACACCGTTCTCGTATCAGGCGGCGTCCAGTGCGGATGCGGAAGAAAGGGCTGCTTTGAGCAGTATGCTTCTGCCACGGCTCTCGCAAGAATGACAAGAGAAGCTGCTGAAGCAAATCCTGATTCACTCCTCAACAAGGTCAAGGAAGATTTCGGCGAGTGGAATGCCCAGATCGCATTCGTCGCCATGAAGCAGGGCGACAAGGTCGCAGCTCAGGTAGTAGACAGCTACACCGATTACCTTGCTGACGGTCTCGCAAATGCCATCAACGCATTCATGCCCGAGATCCTCGTAGTAGGCGGCGGTGTCTGCAACGAAGGCGATCCGCTCCTTATCCCCATGCGCGAAAAGACCATGTCGCGCCCTTACTTCGGCCCCGGAGTCGCTAAGACCCGTATCGAGCTTGCCCAGATGGGCAACGATGCAGGTATCGTAGGAGCTGCCATGATGGGTAAGTCCTGCGTTGACGACGGCAAGAACGGCAAGTAATCAAGCCATGCCCAGAATAGCCTTCATCACCGAGTTTGACGGCACTGATTTTGCAGGATTCCAGTCACAGGAAAACGCAAGGGCGGTTCAGGATGTCCTCGAGAAGGCTTTAGAAGAACTTTACAAGACAAAGATCAGACTTACGGGGTGCTCCCGCACTGACGCAGGTGTACATGCAAGATGTCACTTAAGTCACGCGGACGTCCCGTTTGTTATTCCCGAAGATAAATTCCCGCTGGCAATGAACGCTCTTTTGCCTGACGATGTCGCCGTAAAGAAGTCGTTTTATGTGAACGATGATTTTTCCGCGCGCTTTGACATCAAGGGCAAGCGCTACATCTACCGCATCTATTCATCTCCCACGAGGAGCCCTTTGCTGGACCGCAATGCGTACTATTGTCCCGTTATGCCCGACATCGAAAAGATGAAGCTTGCAGCAGAAGCCTTCGCGGGCGAGCATGACTTTGCGGCTTTCTGCGCAACGGGCGGATCACAGAAGACTACGGTCAGAAGGCTATTCGGAGTAAAGGTTTTCGCGACAGGCGATGACCCGTGTCAGATAGAGATCGAAGTATCAGGCGAGGCATTCCTCTATAACATGGTCAGGATCATAGCGGGAACTCTTCTTTATGTTGGCCAGGGCAAGATCGAACCTGAAGCGGTCAAGGATATAATCGCAAACTGTGACAGAAGCCTTGCGGGCAAGACACTGCCTGCCAAGGGACTGACGCTTGAAGAAGTGTTTATCTGATGTTCCGGTAAGGAAGTCATCCTAAAGACCGGAAATGCTGCTTTCAGGATGAATTTTCCTTTAAAAATCATCCCGGTGGCCGCGAAAACGGACGTTCAGGATGAATTCTTAACCATTTTCATTATATTAATAAAATACTCCTGAGGTGATATAATTATTCAAATGCGGGCCGGAATACCCGCATTAATTAAAAATAGGGAGGATTAAGTATATGCCTGACATCAGTATGTGGATAGTATGGCTTGTAATAGCTGTTATTATGCTGGTCATCGAAGCTGCGACGACAGGCCTTGCTACGCTTTGGTTCGCGATAGGTGCTATCGTTGCCATGATCATGGACCTTTGCGGGGCTTCTCTTGCTTCGCAGATCATAGTGATGGCTGCCGTGTCCGCGGTCTGCTTCGTTCTTTGCATGATCTGGGTCAAGCCGAAGCTCGAAACGCTTCGCAAGAAGAACATCCAGAGGACCAATGCGGACAGATTGATCGGAAGAGAAGGGATAGTGATCGTACCTCTGAATAAGGACGAGGGCAAAGGCCAGGTCAAGGTCGACGGACAGATCTGGAGCGCTAAGGCCGATACGGATATCTCAGAAGGTATCAAGGTCACGATCAAAGCAATTGAAGGTGTTAAGCTCGTAGTCGAGATAGCATAACCAGGGGAGGAAAGAATTATGTCAATTACATTAGCAGGTGTATCAACAGGTACAGTTATCGGAATCGCGATCGCAGTAATCGTACTGCTTGTACTCATCGTTCCGAACATCAAGATCGTTCCGCAGGCAGCAACGTTCATCATCGAGCGTCTCGGAACATACAGAACAACATGGGAGACAGGCTTCCATATGAAGGTGCCTTTCATTGACCGTGTCGCAAAGAAGATCTCACTCAAGGAGAAGGTAGCAGACTTTGCTCCCCAGGCCGTTATCACAAAGGATAACGTTACGATGCAGATCGATACGGTCCTTTTCTATCAGATCGTAGATCCTAAGCTCTACACATACGGTATCGAGCGTCCTATCGTAGCTATCGAGAATCTCTCCGCTACGACACTCCGTAACATCATCGGTGACCTGGAGCTCGACCAGACACTCACATCAAGAGACATCATCAACACAAGGATGAGAGAGATCCTTGACGAGGCTACAGATCCCTGGGGCATCAAGGTAAACCGCGTTGAGCTCAAGAACATCATCCCGCCTAAGGAGATCCAGGCTGCGATGGAGAAGCAGATGAAGGCTGAGCGTGAGAAGAGAGAAAAGATCCTCATCGCAGAAGGTCAGAAGGAATCTGCTATCAGAGTCGCAGAAGGTGAGAAGGAAGCCGCTATCCTCAGAGCTGAGGCTAAGAAGGAAGCAGCTATCAAAGAAGCAGAAGGTCAGGCTCAGGCTATCCTCGCAGTACAGGAAGCTACGGCTAAGGGTCTTCAGATGATCAAGGACGTAGGCGCTGATGACGGACTTATCGCCATCAAGGGTCTTGAGACTCTCGCAAAGGTAGGCGAGGGCGCTTCCACAAAGATCATCATCCCTTCAGATCTGCAGGGTATCGCAGGTCTCACAACGACGATCAAAGAGATCGCAAAATCGTAAAATAGACTAAGGTCTTTAGGAGGAATATGTAATGGATTACGGTATGTGGAATGACAGAACCAACATGAGCATGCTCACAGACTTCTATGAGCTCACCATGGCAAACGGTTATCTGAACAGCGGAAACAGGGACAAGGTCGTTTATTTCGACATGTTCTTCAGAAACATTCCTGAGAACGGCGGATATGCCGTCATGGCAGGTCTCGAGCAGGTAATAGACTACCTCTCAAGCCTTAAGTTCTCAGAAGATGACCTCGCTTTCCTCAAGGATAACTATCACTTCAACGACGAGTTCATCAGTTACTTAAGAGGTTTTGAATTCACTTGTGATGTCTGGGCTATCCCGGAAGGAACTGTCGTATTCCCCAAGGAACCTCTCGTTAAGGTAAGAGGACCCATCATCCAGGCCCAGCTCCTTGAGACCGCGCTTCTTTGCACGATCAACCACCAGACGCTTATCGCTACAAAGACCGCAAGGATCGTAAGGGCTGCCGAGGGCAGACCTGTCATGGAGTTCGGTGCGCGCCGCGCGCAGGGCTTCGACGCTTCCGTTCTTGGAGCAAGAGCTGCTTACATTGCAGGCGCTGCAGGCACTTCCTGCACTATCTGCGGACAGCAGTTTAATATCCCGCTCTCCGGCACAATGGCTCACTCCTGGGTAATGCTTTTCGACAACGAGTTCGAAGCATTCAAGGCATACTCACTCGCATATCCTGACGGAGCACTTTTGCTCGTTGATACATACGACGTTCTCCGCTCGGGTATTCCGAATGCGATCAAGTGTGCCAAGGAAGTCTTGGAGCCCATGGGCAAGAGACTCAAGGGTATCAGGATCGACTCCGGCGACCTTACTTACATGACTCAGAGCGCACGTAAGATGCTCGATGAAGCAGGCCTTACGGACTGCAAGATCACAGTATCCAACGCGCTTGACGAATATCTCATCAGAGATCTTATCAGCCAGGGCGCATGCATCGATTCTTTCGGTGTAGGCGAGAGACTTATCACATCCAAGGCTGAGCCCGTTTTCGGAGGCGTTTACAAGATCGCAGCCGTTGAAGCAGACGACGGTACGATCATTCCTAAGATGAAGATCTCCGATTCCATCGGCAAGGTAACAAATCCCTGCAGCAAGAAGATCGTAAGATTCTACGACAACGCTACGGGCAAGGCTCTGGCAGACGTCGTTATGGTCGCTGATGAGGAGATCCCGAACGGCGAGCCTTATGAGATCTTCGATCCTGACAACACATGGAAATCCAAAGTGCTCGAAAACTATACGGCAAGAGAGCTTCTTGTACAGATCTTTAAGGACGGAAAACTTGTTTATGACAAGCCGTCCATCAGCGAGATCAGAGCTTACTGCACCAAGGAACTCGATTCCCTGTGGGATTCGGTAAAGAGATTCGAGAATCCTCATAACTATTATGTCGATCTTTCACCCAAGCTCTGGAAGATCAAGGACGACATCTTAAGATCTTACAGAAGAAGATAAGGAGTAAAGAAAATGGCAAATCCTATTGTTACCATCAAGATGAAAGACGGCGGCATCATGAAAGCCGAGCTCTATCCGGACATCGCGCCCGTAACAGTTCAGAACTTTATAGACCTTGCGTCCAAAGGCTTTTATAACGGCCTGATATTCCACAGAGTCATCTCCGGATTCATGATCCAGGGAGGAGATCCTGACGGAATCGGAACAGGCGGTCCGGGTTATTGCATCAAGGGTGAGTTTACTGAAAACGGTTTCAGAAACGATCTTAAGCATACAAGGGGCGTTCTTTCGATGGCACGCGCAATGGATCCTGATTCCGCAGGTTCACAGTTCTTCATCATGCATGAAGACTATCCTTCTTTAGACGGAAAGTATGCCGCTTTCGGAAAGCTTTTTGAAGGTATTGAGGTTGTTGATAAGATCGCTTCCGTAAGAACTGACTACAATGACAGACCTCTGGAGCCTCAGCAGATCGACTTTATGACCGTTCAGCTTTAATAAGAAGACTTCATAACGGTCTTTCAGACAGCGGGGGTACAGGAGAAGGTAATGAAGGAAGTAAAGCAGCTCGGAGATAGTTCAAAAGGCAGGATAGAAAAGGTCAGGCCTGAAAAGAGATCTTCGCATGATGCCAAATACATAACGGTGCCATATGCCTGGCTTTACACTTCAATAGTCCTTTTCCTTACCGTACCGCTGTTTATGTTTTTTCTGGGATATCTCCGTCTTTCTGTCGGAGTCCCTCTTACATTGATCTTTGCCGGAATAGTATTATTCTGTGTTTCCGATTGTCTTAATGATCCGAACGGCAATAAGCTCTCAAAGACAGATACCGATATAAAGATCCCGGTCTCCTATCTGATCGGATTTATTATTGCCGCTCTTGCGGTATCCTTCATCTCCGGTACCGGTGAATATATCTATACTCTTCAGGATCACCAGTTCAGACGGGCTATATTAAGAGATCTTATTGATTACGACTGGCCGGTTATCTATAACTATTCGACCCAGACCAATCCCGAAGTAATACAGATCTTCGGAATGGCATCAGGGCAGAGGGCATTCTCGTATTATTTCATTTATTGGATGCCTGCTGCACTTGCGGGGAAGATGCTGGGTTTTGAAGCCGGTAATCTTGTCCTTTTCCTGTGGAATGCCCTGGGCATATTTTTATGCTTTGTATCGGCTTCGGCTGTCATCAGGAGATTTACTGCATGGGTTCCGTTCCTGTTTGTTTTTTTCTCGGGTCTTGATGTTATTCCGAATGCTGTATATCTGTTTACCGGTTACAGCAGCTGGCGCTGGGTTGAGGGCTGGGTTACTTCGATGTCTTATGTAAGCAACTTCAGGGAACTGGCAAGCGTATACAACCAGATGATACCCTGTTTCCTTATAATCGCGATCCTCATGCTTTCACATAACACTCGTTCCATGGGCCTTACCGCGGGAATACTTTTTTGCTATTCCCCGTGGGCGGTGTTCGGCATACTTCCTTTGACAGCAGCTTATCTGTTCGGCAGGAAGCACCGCGCGGATAAGATCTCAAGGACCGTGATGAATGCGTTAAGCCCTGTCAATATAGCATCTGCGGTCCTTATCCTGATAATATTCGGAAGTTATTATCTGTCTAATTCCGCTGCCACAAACTACAAAGGCTTTGCATGGGAATTCTATGACTATCCTCTTATGTTTATCCCTGCCTATATCGTGTTTATAGCGATAGAGGTCCTGCCTTTTGTGATACTTCTTTATAAACGCTTAAAGACGGATCCGGTATTCTGGGCTTCGATCACGGTGCTGCTGATCATTCCCGTCTATCAGATCACCGAGATGAACGATCTGTCAATGAGAGGATCCATGCCCGCTCTTTTCTTCTTCTGCATATGTCTGGCAGATGTGATATGTGATGTCATGGATGAGAAGAATACGCCGAAAACCAAAAAGGGTTGGGCTAAATCCACTGCCGTCATGCTTACAGTTATCCTCATGATGTTCCCGACATTATTGAATCTGTTTGTTATCTTCGGTTCTGTCATTCAGGGAGATCCGGGCGACAAAGAAGATATCGGCTCTTTCGGAAATATCAATAAGGCTCAATATGCTGAGGTAGTTCAGGAGCAGTTCTTCGCTGAAGGATACGAAGACAGTTTCTTCTACAGGTATTTTGCAAAATAAAAGGCGGTTCACTTCACACTTCACTTCAAATTGACCGCCTTTTTGATTTAGTCTTTGGATTCCTCTGATGCGATATAGATCGGTCTGCCCTTGGCCTCTATGTAGATCCGTCCGATGTACTCACCGATTATTCCGAGGCACATAAGCACAAGTCCGCCGATAAAGAGGATGAAACAAAGCAGTGAAGGATATCCGGCGATCTGAGTCCAGATCTTGCTGATTATCGCCTTGATGAAGTAGTAGAGGAGATATACAAATCCCGCGAAAGAGAAGAATAATCCCATATATGTTGCGATACGCAACGGCGCTATGGTAAATGCCACGATACCGTCGATCGCATATTTAAAAAGCTTCCAGAAGCTCCACTTTGTTTCACCGGCAACACGCTCAACATTCTCGTGCTCGACCCATTTTGTCCGAAATCCCACCCAGGCGAAGATACCTTTTGAAAAACGCTGACGCTCGGTAACGCTTAATATTGAATCAACGACTTCGCGCTTCATCAGTCTGAAGTCTCTTGCACCGTCTGCGATCTCGACATCGCACATACGGTTGATGAGTTTGTAGAAGCGGCGCGCAAACCAGCTCCTGATCTTAGGCTCGCCCTTGCGTGTTACACGTCTTGCGGCAACTATATCATATTCACCTGAATCAAGGTCTTTGATCATCTCGGGGATAAGCGAAGGGGGATCCTGCATGTCGGCATCCAGAATGGCGATATAATCGCCCTTGGCTTTTTGCATGCCCGCATACATGGCCGCTTCCTTGCCGAAATTTCTCGAGAAGAAAACGTACTTGACGCCTTTGTCGCCCGCAGCCAGATCTCTGATGATATCGGCTGTTTTATCACGGCTGCCGTCGTTTACGAAGATGAACTCGTAATTTCTGTCGGAAGTGTCAGACTTTCTGACGTCGCACAGCGCATCATATAGTATCGGAAGGGAAGCTTCCTCGTTATAGCAGGGAACTATAAGACTTATCAGCACCGTGATTCTCCTTTGATACATTTTTGTCCGGGATCATTAATCTGTTTGCGTCAATAGTGCGAACTCAAGACAGACACAGCCGCAAATAGATTAATGATTCTGTTTGTATTATAATCAAAAATTGTAGTTCAGTACAATAAAAAGCCGAAGAAAGGGCGTACCGGTAATGAAAGAGCTCTCAAGTCTTGGCGGAGGAACGACTAAGAAACCTGCCGCCAAACCTGCACTGAAAAACGCATCCAAAGCGGGCAGCAGATATGATCTCCGTCCTTTATATGCGTTCATCTCCGCTTTAGTCCTTTATGTGATCACGTTGCTTTTATGCAACAAGTATCCTTTGGGAGAATACTCCTTTCTTCAAAGTGATCTTAAAGCCCAGTATGCTCCTTTTCTTGCATTACTGAGGAGCAAGATAGCTGAGTTTTCCACCATTCCTCATGATCACTGGCTTTCATATCTGTCTTATTCATTTAAGCTGGGATTGGGCAAGAATTTCATAGGAACCTTCGGTTATTATCTTGCAAGTCCGTTTAATCTGCTCTATCTGCTTTTCGAAGAGGCGCAGATAGACTTTGCTGTCATCGTGATAGTTGTATTAAAGCTCAGTCTGTCTTCTTCTTTTATGTGCCTTTTCCTGGGACAGCGTTCTGATAACAGGAAGACTCTGTGGCCTGTGATGATGGGCATTGCATATGCATTCTCCCTGTATTCCCAGGCATTTATCTTTCAGATGATGTGGCTTGACGGATATATGCTCCTGCCGCTGATACTGTATTTCACTGAAAGATTCATAAAAGAACAGAAGTATGCAGGTCTTGTTATTTCACTGCTGGTTTTGTTCGTGTCAAACTATTACATTGCTTATATGGCAGGACTGGCCTGCTTCCTGTATTTATGCATAAGGATGGCAGTAGAAAAACTTCCTGTTAAGAAAGCTCTGGGAATAGTTATCAGATATGTGCTTGCCGCAGGTTTTACCGCGCTTATCACTGCCGCGATGCTCGTGCCTGTGGGACTCGATACGATCAGGAATGCTGATCAGACTGTATCTTCAAGAGGGGATAATGTCCTCACATATACTCCGCTCACTCTTATTCATATGTTTGTGCTTGGGGAAGCAAAAGATTTTTCCGACGTTCTGGCAGGTAATTATCCGTTCCTGTTTATCGGTCTGTTTGTTACCCTTTTGCTTTTGATCTACTTTATCAGTCCGGTATTTAAGGGCAGAGAAAGAAACATCCATGCATTCTGTATGCTCGGTGTTCTGATATCAACGGCTTTTTATCCGGTGGATAAGGCATGGCAGGTCTTCGATGATCCCAACTGGTTCTGGCACAGACATGCTTTTGTATTCCTGCCGTTATTTATCGTCATATCAATGAGGGTCTTGCTTAAACTGAAGGAACTTGCAAGAAAAGACATTTTGAAGGCAATGCTGATAATGTATGTAATGGTCATTATTGATTGTTCTTTCGGCGGCCTTCAGGAACAGCCTAAGGCTACTTTATATAATCTTGCTATTATTACGGTCTATGCAGGACTTATTGCCGGTTTCGGAGTCGAGAACTGGCCTGACCAGCTTCGCGATATGCCCAAACTTCTATCTCCGATAATGACCGGTATCATGGTTTTTGAGCTGGTATTTATCGGCCCGATGTTTACTTCAGGAATCGAGACACTGGCACTTTTCGGCGGAGCGGCTGAAGAATACAGTGATTCTATAAGAGCTACAAGCCAGTTCGGAAAGATGGCTGAAGTCCTGAGTCCCGGAAAAGATAACATGGGATTCAGAGCCGAGACCGAACATATTCCGGAATATACGGATAAATACTATGTTGAAGAGGGCGAAGCGTTCTATGGCAACTACAACGGCCTTTCCTTCTTTAATTCGAATTCCAACAAGAAGATGCAGCGCTTCATGAAGCAGCTTGGAATTCCCACAAACTATAATTATTTCTCTGTAAACCACACATTTGCGTGTCCTTCGATCGATACTTTCTTCTCGATCGGAGCGGTATCTTCCAGGAGAGATATCTCGTTCTATAATCTGCAGGGCGAGGATTCCTACGCATCGGGATTGAAATTCTACAATAACCCCAAGGTACTTCCTTTGGGTTTTGCCGCAAGCAAGAGTGCCGGGGATTTTGATTTCTACAGACTTGAGCGTGATGCTGATGAGAAAAACTATTTTGAGTTCCAGAACGAATGGTATCACTCATTGTTCCCTCAGTCGTTTAACGAGCCTTTCTTTATTGAGATAATACCTGAAGTTACCGGCGAGCCGAAGATCACGAACGGCATATCATTTAACAGGAGTGATTATCTTACCAACAGTGATGTGATCCTTAAGCAGGCGGAAGACAGCGAAGCGGCGCAGGGAAGTGTTGAAGATCCTTTCGGACTTGAGCATACGGTCTATGGCAGACTTCAGGAAAACATCACGACACTTTACAGAGAGAATAAGAATATACCGATCGCAATCGAGTATGAGTTCAAGGCTCCTGATGAGAATGAAATATACTGCAGTCTCGTTACCGGAAGGATCGCGGACGGAACAGAGATCTATGTCAACGGAATCAGGATCTATGATTTTGCATCTAACGCTTACTACTCCCAGATATTCCGTATCGGAAAATTTAATAAGGGGGAAAATGTTAAGGTTACTTTCTTATCCGACAAGGACAGCTGGTCTTATCTGAATATAAGATTTGCAAGTTTTGACACTGATTCGTTCTGGAGATCTTATGCTGATGTTCATATAGGAACGGTATATCTTGATGAGGTATATGACGGATATGCCAGATTCGATATCAGAAATATCGGAGCCGATGAGATGGTGATAACAACCATTCCCGCAGAAGACGGCTGGCAGCTCTATATCGACGGTGCTCCCTGTGATCATGAGGTTTACCAGGATGCATTCATCGCTTTCGATCCCGGAAGCGGAAACCATACTGCCGAACTCGTGTTCACCGCTCCGGGAACAAAGGGCGGCATAGCAGTATCCTGCGCAGGTATCGTGCTCCTTGCTGCATTTATCTTCATAGATATAAAGCGCTCGAAAATGAAAGAAAAACAATGACGGTATGAGTATCGTTTATATTGAAAGATAGAATAAGTGCTTTGGAGGTATTAAGTCATGGATTTTATGAAAGAGTATGAATTCTGGTCAACGGATCCTTATTTTGATGAGGCAACCAGAAATGAACTGATCGCCATAAAGGATGACACAAAGGAGATCGAGGACAGATTCTACAGAGATCTGGAGTTCGGTACGGCAGGATTAAGAGGTGTACTCGGTGCAGGTACGAACAGAATGAATGTATACACGGTGGCTAAGGCTTCCGAGGGACTTGCAAAGTACATTCTCTCCGAAGGAGAAGAAGCGGTAAAAAGAGGCGTGGTGATCTCTTACGATTCAAGACATTTTTCACCCGAGTTTGCACAGATCACAGCTCAGGTCCTTGCAGCCAACGGGATCCCTTCAAAGCTTTCAGATGAATTAAGACCTGTTCCGGTTCTTTCTTTCTCAGTCAGATATTTCAAGGCTTTTGCAGGTGTCATGATCACGGCTTCCCACAATCCGTCAAAGTACAACGGATAAAAGGTCTATGGTGAAGACGGCGGACAGGTCCCTCCGGAAGCTGCTGATGCAGTCCTCTCCAACATCGAGGCTATCTCTGATATAAGGACCATAAAGATGATGGATATTGAAGAAGCAAAGGCTAAGGGCCTTGTAACTTCATTCGGACCTGAGATCGATGAGGCATTCACGAACATGCTCAAAAAGCTTGTTGTTGACCAGCAGGCCATCGACAGACAGGCAGACATGAGCATCGTTTATACCCCTCTGCACGGTTCAGGCAATAAGCCGGTAAGAAGGATCCTTGAAGCTGTCGGATTCAAGAATATCCATATCGTAAAAGAGCAGGAACTTCCTGACGGCTCTTTCCCGACGGTAAGCCTTCCCAATCCCGAGAATCCCGAGGCTCTCTCAATGGCTATCGAGCTTGCCAAGAAGACAGACGCTTCTCTGGTTTTCGGTACAGACCCTGATTCTGACCGTATCGGAGCTGCTGCAAAGGTCATCGAGAACGGTGAAGTCAAATATAAGTGCTTCACCGGCAACCAGATGGGCCTTATGCTCCTGGATTACATCC
>JAEEGH010000483.1_pt1 | contig 156474 bp, 121 predicted proteins | sample 9134181 | NCBI WGS metagenome assembly JAEEGH01 (sample SAMN16246544, study PRJNA631951) | gut metagenome | biome: gut microbiome; feature: rumen; material: DP-attached | host: Bos | place: Iran: Karaj | collected 2018-10 | reverse complement strand
AATATCGTTTGATGGAATACCAATTTCTTTAGCACAGGCAATTACAGAAAGCGCATTCAGATAGTTATAACTTCCAGAAAGTGGAAGATGAACAGCAAGACCATCCAGTTCAAAATCTGTTCCAAAAAGTCCCTTATCTTCTACAAAGCGAACACCGCTTACAGACTCAGGAACATTGCGTCCAAACTTTACAACCTTACCACGTACACCTTCTGTACAGAAATCAGCAAAAGCATCATCTGCACCAACAATAGCAGCTCCATCGGCAGGAATATAAGCAAGGCTCTTTCTTTTTTCAATTGCAATATTTTCCTGACTTCCAAGAATACCAATGTGTGCAGTTCCGATATTAGTAATGATTCCGTAGCGGGATTTCAAAACCTTCGAAATCTCACCAATTTCATTCACGCGGTTCATTCCCATTTCAAAAATTCCGATTTTTTCATCACCACGAATCCTGAAAACCGAAAGAGGAAGACCTGTTTCTGAATTAAGGTTTCCGTATGTATAAGCAACGCCAGCTTCACCAAAATGAGCGCGCGCTACACTTACCATCATTTCTTTTGTAGTTGTTTTTCCGCTTGAACCTGTAATGCTTACAAGAATCATGCTGCCACATTTTTTTGTAACATAAGCCTCTGCAGCATCCTGCAAAGCATGAAGAGTATTTTCAACAAGAACAAAGCAAACATCGGCATACTTTGCAGCAAGTTCATCATAATGAGCCTTGTTAGACTCATATTCAGTTTTATTCATTAAAATAACAGAAGCCTTTTTAGCAAGTACATCTTCTATATATTTGTGACCATTCTGGAACTCACCCATAAGAGGTACAAACATACAAGGCTTTTCAGCACATACATTGCGGCTGTCTGTCTGCACATCGTTAAATGAACAAACGGCACTTCCAAGCTGAGTACCTTTAACTGCGGCTAAAAGCTCTTCTTTAGTAAGCAGGCTTTCCATTATTTTTTCTCTCCCGTCATTTCAACTCTCACTATATCTTCAGTTTCAGCCTTGTGCATTCCAAGTTCTTCCACTGCAATCTTTTCAATTCTATCTGCGCTTGAAAGCACTGCAATATCGCTTACAAGCTTCTTATTCTCCTCGATAAGGCGTTCCTGTTTACGTTCAAGCTCCTTAATCTCAGAAGTAAGCTCTGTGTAACGGCGAGCCTGAACTGCATAAAGGCAGAGTACAAAAGGAATGGCAAGCACAAATACACAGAAGAAAAATTTTACAATAAAATCTTTAAATCCACGTTTCATAAATTAAAATCCCACCACTCCATCCAGATGATACTCTGTATCATCCTTAATCTTTCGAATCACTCTGAGCTTTGCACTGCGTGAAGGAGAATTAACCTTAACCTCTTCGGCAGTTGGAGCAACAGGCTTACGTGTAATAAGCTCAGCACAGGCAGAACCACCGCAGCGGCAAACAGCTACTTCTGGAGGACAAACACACTGTTTACCGAGATTGCGGAAATAGTTCTTAACAATTCTATCTTCAAGAGAATGGAAGGTAATAACACCCATTTTGCCACCCTCTTTAAGACAACCAAATGCATCATGCAAAGCCTTAGGAAGTCGCTTAAGTTCACCGTTAACAGCAATACGAAGAGCCTGAAAGGTTCTTGTAGCCGGATGAATCTGACCATATCGGTAATTTGCTGGCACTGCATTCCATATAATTTCAGCCAGAGCCTTAGAAGACTCAATACGACCACCATTGCGGGCTTCTACAATTGCGCGTGCAATTCGGCGGCTGAGCTTTTCTTCACCATATAAATAGATTAAATCTGCAAGCTTTTCTTCCGGTAAATCATTTACTAAATCAGCAGCTGATTCACCTTCAGAAGAATTAAGACGCATATCAAGCTTTTCGTCATAACGGAATGAAAATCCACGTTCAGACTTTTCATAGTGGAATACAGAAATACCAAGATCAAAAAGAATTATATTTGGACGTTCATATTCAGATGGATAATTTGCGTAGAAATCCTGGAACCAGCCGTTGTAAAAATGTACACGTTCGCCAAACTCACTAAGGCGCTCCTTTGCACGTGCCTGAATAACCTTATCGGCATCAAGACCAATTACAGAAAGAGACGGATATTTTTTCAAAAAGTTGTAAGTATGGCCGCCCTCACCCAGAGTTGAGTCAATCATCAAAGCATTTGCTTCAAAAGACTCTCCAACAGGAGAAAGATATTCCAGACACTCATTTAATAAAACCGGAGTGTGTACGATTTCCACTTTTTAATCCCACCTAATTTTAAAAAGTTTTTTCTAGAAATTAATGTCGTTGAATTCCTCAGCTGCATCGCGGAACGAATCCTCGGTTTCAGCCAGGTAATCCTTGTAAGTTTGAGAATCCCAAAGCTCCATGTACTTTGCAATTCCAAGAACAACACAGTCCTTAGAAAGATTCGCATACTCACGCAGGCTTTGAGGAATGGAAAGCCTGCCGTTCTTATCAAACTCTACAGGCTGTGCAGGCGCTATAAAGTGACGTACAACGTTCAGACTACGGCTTTTCATCATAGAAGCATTACTCATAAGCTTCCCTTGAAAAGCTTCCCACTCTTCAGTAGTAAAAAGCCATAAGCAGCGATCTAAACCTTTGGTAACCATAACTACGTTTTGATTAACAGCTGTTCTCAATTTTACAGGAAACGAGACTCGGCCTTTGTCATCAATCGTATTATTGTATTCACCAGTTAACAGATTCATACCCACTTACATCCACTTTTTACCACTTTTTCCCACTTAACTACCATTTTATACCAAAAATTCCTAAAGTCAATGCTTTTTTTTACCGATAAATAAAAAAATTTTTTGATTTTTTGTAATTTACTTATACGGTTAAATACTATACTCTTTGACACGCTGTATATGGGGTTTTCCACACTAAATGAAAGCAAACTACACAATTCTCTAAAAATCCTTTACCAGGAGATTTACGACGGCCAGACAGAAGTTGAACAGTATGGCCATGTGTACGACATTGTTTCTAAAAACGGAAATATAATTGAAATTCAGACAAAAAATCTTGCAAAGCTGCTTCCAAAAATTCTTGATACAATAGAAAAAGGACACAATGTAAAATTAGTTCATCCGGTTCCACTCATAACAAGAATTGAGCTTCAGGATGAAGAAGGAAAAATAATTTCAAAAAGAAAAAGTCCGAAAAAAGGCAGCATCTACAGTATTTTCCGAGAGCTTACAGGCATCTACCCTCTGCTCACAAATCCACACTTTTCCCTGGAAGTAGTAGAAATAGAAATGACAGAAGAACGGGTTCGCACAAACCAGCCGGTTCAGTCTAAAAACGGCCGACGCCGCTTCCGCCGTAACTGGAATAAAACAGGTAAGCGCCTCGACACAATAATAAACACAACACGTTTTTCGAAGCCGGAAGATTACTTAAAACTTCTTCCCCCGCTCCAAAAGCCCTTCTGTGCAAAGGACCTCAAACAGGCTTTAGAAAAAACACAAACCATACCAAAACACTCTGCCGACGCACACCTGATTATCTGGGTTCTTTCCCATGCAGGTCTTATTGAACAGGTAGAAACAAAAGGCCGTTCAAAATATTACAAATAAAAAAACATAAAAAAAGACCGCTCCACTTGGAACGGTCTTTCTTTTGCATGATTAAAGGCTTTTACTACCAGTTATCAGCCATATCGTCTTCGTCATGATTTTCCATGTCGTAGAGGTCAGTAACTGCACGAAGGTCATCAAGATACATATAGTATGTACCACGTGCCTGCATTGGGTTACAGTCTACACGGAAACCAATAATCTTAAGACCAGGCTTATCACCATAGTAAGCACTGCTCTGAACAATACCATGTTCTCCATCTGGGCTAGGTGGAACTACACAAATAAGCTTTTTCCATCCAGAGAAACCAAGGCTTCCCATGTAAAGCTCAAAGTTGCGTCCAAAGTAGTCCTGAACGAGAGCATAAAGCTCATGATCCTGGTTACGTCCACAAACCCAAACAGAAATTGTTTTTGTTGTACCTTCAATAGCCAAAGGACGTCCAGATTTAATAGTAAATGAGTTCTTTCCGCGGCGGAAGAAGTCTACTCTTACACCAAGAACCATCTGATCTTCATCTTCTTTACCTTCATCTTCAGGAAGAGGATCCTTCATTGCAGGATTACCTTCAAAAAGACGGCTGGTAATAACACCATCATCTGCAGACATGTGAACGTTCCATGAACCTTCGCGTTCAAACTTATCTACAGAAACTTCGCGCAATGCAGACTCAGCAGAATCAGCACCAACATTTTCAGGGTTAGGCTCCTGAAGGCTTGAGTTCTGTGCAAAAACCAAACCAGCCGCAAGTACAGCAAGAATACTAAAAGTTACAAGCTTTTTCATTTTGCATCTCCTACTTCATCTGAATCAGAACTATCACCGAAATCTACATCATTCAACTCATAGCCATCGTAAATCAAAGAAAGTGAATTAGAAGTATATTTAATCTGATCAAAGTAAATTACAAAGTTATCAACATATTCCTCAGCATCAGTACGGATTCTGAAACCTACGAATGTAAGATTTTCAGGACCAGAACGAAGGTGTGAGCTCTGCTGAATCCAGCCAGGAATATTAATTACAATATTTTTCCAGCCGTGGAATGCAAGACTTCCGGCAGGAAGAACCTTTACAGTTCCAAGAGCATCGCGAACCATAACTTCAAGATAGTAGTTATAGCCAGAACCCCAGATCCAGAAATCCATCTGAGAAACAACGCCTACAAAAGGAACTTCAAATGATTTTCCATCTGCTGTTGGATAAACTTCAAACCAGTTATCACCCTTGCGTTTGAAAGCTGTTTTTACACCAAATACCTTAAATTCCTTATCTTCACCCTTGTGAAGCTGCTTCAAAGAATTTGGAACACCTTCAAAATATCCAGTTTTTGGATATCCGTCTGCAATAAAACGGCTTGAACCTACTTCCCAATCCCAGTTATAGGTTTTTCCGTTGTACATATAATTCTGCGAACCGGCAGAATCAAAATCATCCAATACAAATGTCTCAATGCTGCGTGAATTAGGCTGAGCGAATACTGGCAACCCTATTACAAACAGACATGCAAGACCAATAAGAACTTTAAGTTCCCTTTTCATGCAAAACTCCTTGAAACTTTTATCAAACCGATAAAAAGATTTATTCCCTTCTTTATCGGCAATATAAGTCAATTTTATAACTCTTTCAATTATATTTCCTATGGTATTATTTGTCAAACGATTTTAATGAGGTTTTAGGTGTTAGGTGGTCCAGGAGGGAGGAGCCCCTCCCCTCGCGTCAGCCCGCTTTGCGGTCTTCTGCTCCCCCTCCCAACGGGGGACACCCCCGTAACGCCCCCTTCTTATAATTTTTTATAAATTCTTCTGCAAACTTCGTAAAAAACAAAACTTAAAACAGCACTAATTAATTTATCAGTAATATTTTCTATAAAACCTGCAAGATAAGTGGAAAAACGCAGTTGCCTTGTAACAACAAAAATTCCATGCACAGTACATTCAATATTCTGACGGTTTGTTCTGGAACCAAAAAGGAGGTCAGCAATTATATTGCCAAGAATTGCATTGCTCAGGGCGCTCCAGACACCTGCCCACAAAAAACTATCAATTTCGTAAGATTCATTTTTTTCCAGCAGAGGCAGAGAATCATTTTTTTTGCTTGCGTGAACAAAGACCAGCCAGGCCAGAAGCGAGGTTAAAATGTGGCAGCTCATAAAAGGCAGCATTGTATAATCCAGAAAAAAAAGAATTCCATTAGACAAAACCGCGCAGATAATCCCGGGAATTAAGCCACCTGCCGCAGTAACACCAATTGTCAAAACCGAATCAAGATATAGAGGAAACTGGATTTTTGTTGCAAGCACAGCCCCGCAGCAGTTTACAATCAGTGCAATTAAAATCACACCTGCTATATATAAAATTTTACCGGCAGATAAATCTTTTTTATTTCTCATCATAAAAGCACTCCCAAAAGCTTAGCAGCTTCTACAAGTTCGAGCCGGTCGCTTATATTCATTTTCTGAAAAATTATTGTTTTTTTATTTTGAATTGTCTTTACAGATTTATTCATACTTTTTGCAATTTCATACACATCCATTTTTTTAGCAAGTAAAAGAAAAACCTCCTGTTCCTTTTTTGTAAGGGAACGATAGTTTTTATAAAGCACATCCAGATTTTCATCTGAATCACTTTCAGATCCTGTAAAAAAGCCTCCTGAAGAACTCTTGCTGGAATTATTCAAAAGCTCATACAAAAGATTCTGAGCCTCCTTACAATAAATTAAAGACCCTTGTTCAACTGCTAAAATTGTCTTTTCCACCTCGCTTACATCAGAATCCTTGGTAATAAAGCCCTGAATATTTTTCTGAAGTGACTTTTTTATATGGAGAGGATCATTAAACATTGTGTAAACAATTATTTTTATGTCCTTTTTTATAGTCCTTATTGCATCAATTACATCAAGGCCGTCTTCACCATCAAGATTAAGATCTATAAGAGCAATTTCTATATCGTTGTTTGATTTAAGACAGACCGTTGCAGACTTTATGTCTCCTGCAAGATAAAATTTGAACGATGGATTTTTATGTTCAAGCAGATAACTAAGACTGTCTCTTAAGCCCGGGTGGTCATCAACGAATAATATTTTTAATTGTGATTGCAATTGTGGTTCCTCCATCATTTATAAATTCTACACTACCACCCATAAGCTTTACACGCTCCTGAATATTGTGAATACCATAATGTTTTTTTTCATCGGTTTTATTTAATTCATCAACCTTTTCAAGATCAAAGCCTATGCCGTTATCACTTATGATGATTTTAAAATCAGGGCCAATTTCTGTAAATTTTACTTTTACTTCTGTTGCATTGGCATGACGGGCAATATTACTTAAAGATTCCTGAAGAATTCTTATAATTTCCATCTGAATATTCTGAGACAAGGCAGACATATGATCTGAAACAACATAAAGCCTTGTCTTTATTTTGTAGTTTGCTTCAAAGCTTTTTAAAATCTGCCCTATTATTTTTTCAAAATCCTCTGACAAATCAAGATGAAAATTAGAAATAAGATAACGGATTTCATTCAAAGCCTGATTTGCATAAAAATCAGATTTTTCCTTATCATCCTGCTGCATGTAAAACTTAAGAGCTGCTAAATCCTGGGCTACTCCATCATGCAGGTTGCGGCTCATCTTCTGCTGTTCATCATTTCTTAGCTGCAGGTTTTTTATCTGATTGCGCTGCTTTACAGTTTTAAATATGATGCACAAGATAGAAATTAAAAGCAGTAAAGAAGAACAATACATAAGGCTGTCATAACCAAAGTAAAGGCTTATTTCTTTTTTAGAAATTTCATTCTGAAAGTCCAGAATAAGCTTTTCAAGGCTGTCTTCCTTTTGTTGATTTACCGGGGACTGTACTTTTTCCTTAAAAAGGGCAAGCATTTCATTAAGCTTATCTTCAAGGGAAAAATCAAAATATGTAAAGGGAAAATACTTATCTTCAAGCTGCTGGCATTTTTCCTTAATTTCTAAAGGACTTATCTGCCCCAGCAAAATACGGTTATTAAGCATTACCAGATTTAATGCTTCCCTTTCATAATCTGCAAAAAGGACCGAAGCCCGGGTTTTATAATATATAGAACACGAAAGAGCTGCCAGACCAAAATATATAAGAATTGCTTCTATTGAAAAAAGCTTTTTTAATTTTCCCTTAATTTTACTATTCATGATTGGTGTTATTATAGCACACAAAAGCCTTGAAAACCGGGATTCATTCCCAGTTTTTTATTTTTTTTCGGGAATTTTTCCCTGTTTTTTGGGACAAATTCCCTCGTTTTCCATTTTTGAGAGGTATAAACTTTATAAAAACAAAGGAGGTTTTGAATGAAAAAAACATTTTCATTAACAAGATTTTTTAAGTTTGCTGCAATTATAACATTTTCAGCAATGTTATTTGCCGGATGTGGAAGCCCTACTGGTGGCGATAACCATGATAACAATACAACAGAACATCAAGGGGAGCCGGGCGGCAATGGCGGTCAAGGTGGCCAGGGAGGACAAGGTGGTCCTGGCGGACAGGGTGGTCAGGGAGGTCCTGGCAGTAATAGCAGTTTGGAGCAAAACACCCTTACAGACACTACCTGGTTCTACAAAGACAATACAGTAGAATTAAACGCCTGTACCCATGAGCATAAAACAGAATCCGGAAATGGGGGATCCAACCCTGAAAATCCTCATGTAACTTATGCCACACTTGTAAGAGAATATGATGAAGATCAAAATGAAAGTAAAGAAAGATACTTACAGACTCAGTATTATCTGCATGTAGACAAAAACAACAATGCCTATGTTGGAAAAGTTCAATGGTACGAAACCTTTAGCCGAACCTGGAAAGACCATGTAAAAGAATATGATAACGGCTACGAGCAGCGTACAGAAATAGAAGGCTCTTCTAATAAAACAATAACCCAAAGCGGCGATAAGGTATACGAAACCTTTGCTGTTGGAAAAGTAAAAGAAACTTCACAGGGACTTGAATTCACTTTTGACTACAGCAATACTTTTAAAAGAGAACAAGACACTTATAATCCTTATGATCCAACAAGCACAGATACATTTACTCTGCCAAAGCTTTTAAATTGTTATGCAAGTGTTTATGAAAACACAAAAACAGATCAAAATGACAATCTGCATAATTTCGGTTTACTGAATGAAAGAAACTATGTTACTGCAACAAATAAGGGAAGCAGTCTTGAGCTTGTTTATAAAGTAGAAACCAAAACCTGTAACCTTAAAACTCCGTCAGATACAATTTGTGGAAACATAATTACCAATAAATCCTATTCTACCTGGACTAAAACAGAATTAAAGGAAGAAATGCTTGATATTCCAGAAATTGTAGATTCTGAAAAAATAAAGGATAAGGAATTTATTGAAGTTTCTGATAAGTATTCTTTAAGAACATATAGTGAGCTTACAGAAGACTATAAAGATTCTGTTTATAGTTATTATGGTTTCGAAGAAAATGAAGTTGTTTCCTCTGCTGTAAATTATTGGGGACATGATTATTTCTTTATTAATGATGATGATCTCTCTGACAATGCTCATAAATTTGTAATTTCCGAATATGATGGAAAATACTATCTGACCGTAAATATTAATGGCTCTTATTCTTATACAAATGCCTATGAATTTAAAAAAGCCGATGAAGGAAAAGAGCAGGAATTTAAGGAATTTAAAGAAATTGATAACCAATATTCACCAAGGTCATACAAAATCACAGATAAGGTTATTAAGAACGATTCATCAATCTATAACAGCGACAAATTAAAAGGTAATAAATATCAGTATCAGAAGGATTTTATAAAAGGTAAAGAATGGTACAAGCAGGCTGCTCTCTGGTCTGATTCTGATGAACGTAAGCTTGAATGTAAAGAGCTTGAAAAATATGGAAAACGCAAGGGGTATCAAAAGTATGAATTATTTGGAAAGACTGTAAATAAGATTGCCCTTATTTCAAACGACAAATATATTATTCCTATTGGAGACGAATCATATATTCTTGAAGATAATAAAGATAAAACAATAAAGCTTACAGACCAGGAAAATAATTCTTATACCCTTACCTTCCAGAGCCGCCTTGATTATAACGCAGAAAACCTTGTAGATGTAGTTTTGAATTTTGAAAACACAGAAGTTAAATTCCCTGTTTTTGAATCAAAGGACTCTACCTATAAGCTGCCTCAAAATATGTCAGTAGCAGAATTAAAAGCCTTGTACAAAAAGGTTGCCGGTATTTCCAGAACCAAGGATGCAGTTGTATCATATACAGATAAAGGCCAGGCTGTAACAGAAACTTATATTAAAGATCTTACTTCAAAGACACTATATCTGTATGCAGGAAATCAGACTTCTTACAATAACGATGTAAATATCGATGATTATCTGACAGGAGATGAACCGGAATTAAATAAAAAAAATGAAAACGGTGGTCAGCAGGGAGAAGAAGGTGGAGCCAGTGGTGCAGCAAATGAAGAAGAAGGTTCTAGCGGAGCTGCAAATGAAGAAGGTGCTGCCGGAGAATCTGCTGCAGCCTGGGGGTGATTCCGGTGTAGCCGGAGTTGCTGATTAAAAACCTTGAAAACCGGTTGTTATTGAATAAATAATAATTTTAAACTATTATTTACATCAAAGAAATCTCAGGCATTGTTTGTCTGAAAAAGGATGTTAATTATGGCTAACATTATTAGTTACAAAGATCTCGGCCTCGTAAACACACGCGATATGTTTGCAAAGGCTATGAAAGGCGGATATGCTATTCCAGCATATAACTTCAATAATATGGAACAGATGCAGGCTATCATCATGGCTTGTGTTGAGACAAAATCTCCTGTTGTTCTCCAGGTTTCAAAGGGAGCACGCGCTTACGCAAACGCAAATATCCTCCGCAACATGGCTCGTGGTGCTGTAGAGTATGCTCACGAACTCGGATGTGATATTCCTATCGCTCTTCACCTTGACCACGGTCCAAACTTCGAAGTAGCTAAAGACTGTATCGACAACGGATTCTCATCTGTAATGATCGACGGTTCTTCACTTCCTTACGACGAGAACGTAGCCCTCACAAAGAAGGTTGTAGAGTATGCTCACCAGTTCGACGTAACTGTAGAAGCAGAGCTCGGAGTTCTCGGTGGTGTAGAAGAGGATGTTGCTGCTGAAGAATCTAAGTACACAAAACCAGAAGAAGTAATCGACTTCACATCAAAGACTGGTTGTGACTCACTTGCAATTTCTATCGGAACTTCACATGGACGCTGTAAGTTTACTCCAGAGCAGTGTACACGCCGCGAAGATGGTACTTTGGTTCCACCTCCACTGGCATTCGACGTTCTCGAAGCAATCGAAAAGCAGCTCCCAGGTTTCCCAATCGTACTCCACGGATCTTCATCAGTTCCACAGATTTACGTTGCAGAAATCGAAAAATACGGCGGAAAGATTCCTAACTCTGTAGGTATTCCAGAAGAACAGCTCCGCAAGGCTGCTAAATCTGCAGTTTGCAAAATCAACGTAGACTCAGACGGACGCCTTGCTATGACAGCTGCTATCCGCAAACACCTTGTTGAACATCCAGAAGATTTCGACCCACGTCAGTATCTTACAGATGCTCGTGCAGAACTCGTAAAGATGTATGCAGAAAAGAACAGAAATGTCTTTGGATCTGCTGGTCACGCATTGGACTAGTAAGAGTAAACGCGAGTTTTGCCTAAGCAAAACTCGTGAAGCACGCGCCAGCGTGCGACACATGCTTTAGACTAGTAAGAGTAAACAATAGTCATTTGACAAAAAAAACTGCCATTTTAGGAAATCTAAAGTGGCAGTTTTTTTTTAAATTTTTAAGATTTTTACTGCTTAAAAACAAAAAGAATAAGTCCAGGTAGCAGACAGTAGAGGAAGCTTAAAAAATAAAGCAGCAGTGATGAATAATTCATCACATACATAGTTTCCAATACAGAAGGAAACAATAAAAGTAATAAAAGAAGACAGATTATTACCGTTACAAAAGATACTTTCTTTTCTTTTGCAAAAGCATATAAATGCCTTAAGAGTAATCCTGCTGAATATAACATTGAAAGATAAATCAGAGGTTTTATAAAGATTAAAAATCCTGAATAATGTGTAGATTCACACAAAGTAACAACATTATATGGAAGTAAAACAGAATAATAGGCCAGCATCAGGGGAATAAAATAATCCACCTTCCTCTCTACATCATCCTTTGTGACCAGAAAGAAAATTCCATACATTACAAGAACGGGAATCAATCCTACTTTTTCCATGTAATAAAGAAAATTAAGGCCAAAAGAATATGGTACAACCCTGTGTGTAAAATTAAAGAAAAAATTAATTGCACAAACAAGGGTTGCAGCCAGAAAACCTATTAAAATTGTTATAAACAGTTCTGCCTGCTTTTTATAAATACAGTAGGCAGTTAAAGATACCGGAAACAAAAAAAATAAAAATAAAAGCATAACCTTCTCTACTTTGCAATTATCCTCATAATCTGAGCATTACCTTCAATAGTAATTTTTTCACCGGGAGCTACAGCATAAATTTCTTCAGCCTTTACAGCCTTTCCAACAGCTTCTTCAGAAGTTCTTATAACTGCTTTATTTTCGCTGATGATATAAATAAGCTGCCAGTCTTTTGCCTGGTATTCATTTCCCTGTCCTTTAGGACAAAGCATGCTCCAGCCGCCTTTTACAGTAATTTCATCTAAATCAAAATACTGACATTCAAAATGCTTTGGAAAAGGTGCTACAGGAATCATCTCTTCGCGTTTAATTACAGCAAGACCTTTTTCAATATGAACTTCGCGGCCGCGACCCCAGTCATAAAGGCGGTAGGTTAAATCACAGGACTGCTGAACTTCCAGTAAACGTAAACCGGCTCCAATAGCATGAACTGTACCAGCAGGAATAAAAACAAAATCTCCTTTTTTAACATTTACAAACTCAAGATAATCTTCAAGCTTATTTTCTGTAATTGCCTTTGCAAGTACTTCGTTTGAATAACCTTCTTTTATTCCGTAAACCAGTTTTGCATCATCTGCGGCATCAAGAACATACCAGCATTCAGTTTTTCCACGGTTTCCCGGACCTTCAAGTTTTACTGCCCAGTCATCATCCGGATGAACCTGAATAGAAAGGGTATCATTTGCCTGTATAACTTTTACAAGTAAAGGATAATCACCTTTTACAGCATCTAAGAATTCTTTCTGGCAGCCGTTTTTATGGGTAGAAGCTATCCACAATTCATAGCCCCAGATTTTTTCAGATTTAATAGGATCTAATTTTACCATTTACAGTCTCCACAGACGTTCAGGATAATAACCCTCAGATATTTTCTTAGCAATTTCATCTTTTACTAACTGTCTGTCTTCAGGATATGTCATTCCAAACCAGTTTTCCGGAGATGTAAAGAATTTTACAACCCCTTCCTTATGTCTGATGATATCACTTGTTGCAACAGGAAGAAGAGCTTCTGCCTTAGGAGCCTTTGAATTTTCTTTCATGAAGTTATCCCAGTAAACGTGGAATTCTTCAAAAGCTTTTGGTGAGAAACCGAAAAGATTCATACTAACCCACTCTTTTCCTGTAAGAAGTTTTTTACTGCCATCAGGCATTTCAGAAATTACCTGATCATTTTCGCCGTAATAAATTTTAAGATTTTCTTCAATTGATTCCAGCATATCATCTTTTACAGAACAAACACCACGGCTTACAGAACCAGAACGGCTCATTGTATTACCAAGAACATAACCAACCATGGCATGCTCACGGCTGTCATTCTGAATTGATGAAAGATATTTTCCTAAAACTTCAAAAGCCTGTCTTCCATAATAATCATCAGAATTGATTACGGCAAAAGGTGTATTGATGGCTTTTTCAGCACACAAAACTGCATGAGTTGTTCCCCATGGCTTTTCTCTTCCTTCAGAATCTTTCAGCTGTTCCGGTGTTAAAAGAGATTCATGCTGCTGAAAAACATATTCAGCATCAAAATTCTTAGCAATACGGTCAAAAAGTCTTTCTCTGAAGGCCTCTTCAATATCTTTTCTGATAATAAAAACTACCTTACCAAAGCCACTGTTCATAGCATCGTAAGTAGCAAAATCTAAAAGACATTCATCATGAAGTCCTACTCCGTCTATCTGTTTAACTCCACCATAACGGCTGCCCATACCTGCTGCCAAAACTAATAAAGTTGGTTTCATATCTACCTCTATTCAATAATTGTTTCTAAAGCCAGCTGCATCATATCTTTAAATGTTTTCTGACGCTCTTCGGCTGTAGTCTCTTCCTGGGTAACAAAATTGTTACTCACAGTTAAAATTGCAAGAGCCTGTCGCTTAAACTCTGCTGCTAAAGTATATAATTCAGCGGCCTCCATTTCAATACCAATAATTCCGTATTTTTTCCAGAACTTCCAGGTCTCGTTTTCGTCATAAAAGCGGTCGCCGGAAAAGCATGGCCCTACAACTGTCTGAAGTTTAAGTTCTTTTGCCTTATTATAGGCTGTATACAAAAGCTCAAAATCAGGAACGGGAGCATAATGATTAAGGCCAAAGCGCTGAGTCTGTAATGCTGAATCTGTACAGGCAGCATTTGCAAGAATTACGCTGCGGCAGGGAACTTTTTCGCTTACAGAACCGGCCGTACCAATTCTTATAGCCTTTTGTACATTATAAAACTGAAACAATTCCTGCACATAAATAGAAAGTGATGGCTGTCCCATTCCTGTTCCCTGAACAGAAACTTTCTGCCCCTTGTAGGTTCCTGTAAAACCAAGCATTCCCCGAACTTCATTGTAACACTTTGCATCTTCGAGGAAAGTTTCGGCAATAAATTTTGCCCTTAATGGATCTCCTGGTAATAAAACCTTATCTGCAATTGCACCTTCTGGTGCGTTTATATGTGTACTCATAATTAAGAATTATATCATAAAATTTTGCCGCAAAAAACTCCGAAAACGATTTTTTTTAATAATAATATATATATGGAAATATTAAAAATTGACTGTGATGAGTCTGCTTACGAAAATGATCCGGTAGCAAAGGCTGCCCTTGAAAACTTTGGAATCAAATACATGTATCCCTGGCAGAGAATGGTTGTTTCAAACATTCTGGAAGCCTATGATTTTAAAAAGGCAGGCTTAAAAAGTGACAGCGAAAATGACAGCTTCCTTCTTGGAAGGCAGATTGTACTTTTACCAACCGGAGCGGGAAAATCACTCTGCTTTCAGCTTCCGGCCCTGCTGCTGGACGGTCCCACAATGGTAATTTACCCTCTTTTAGCCTTAATGACAGACCAGCAGCGAAGAATGGAAGAGGGAGCCTTAAAATCTGTAGTTTTCAGAGGTGGGCAAAGCAAGGAAGAAGAGGAAGAAAACTTCAAAAAGATAAGGGAAGGAGCAAAAATAATTCTGGCTAATCCGGAAGTTCTTGAAAAAAAAGAACTGATAGAAAAACTTAGTAGAATGAATATTAAGCACATTGCCATAGATGAAGCGCACTGTGTTTCTGAGTGGGGAGATTCCTTCAGACCCTCCTACCTGAATTTAGGCAGGGTTATAGAAAGTATAAATCCCCCTTTAATTACAGCCTTTACCGCAACAGCTTCTCCACTGGTTCTTTCCAGAGTGGCAGAAATTTTATTTAAGGGGCAGGCCCATATAGTCAGAAGCGAAAGCGACAGACCAAACATTCATTACTTTGTAAAAAAAGCCGCCGCCAAAAAGAAAGAAGCCCTTTATCTGGCCAAAACAGAAGACAGACCCATGATTATTTTTTGCGGAAGCAGAAACAAAAGCGAAGATATGAGCCGGGAGCTTAATATGGCTTTTGGATATGACATTTCCCGCTTTTATCACGCAGGACTTGAAAAGGAAGAAAAAGAAGAAACCGAACAATGGTTCTTCAAGTCCCGGGACGGAATTCTTTGTGCAACATGTGCTTATGGTATGGGCGTTGATAAAAAGGATATACATACCGTTGTTCACCTGGAGGCTTCTTCAACGGCAGAAGCTTATCTGCAGGAAGCCGGCAGGGGTGGCCGGGACGGAAGTATTGCAAAGGCTTTTTTAATATGGAGTTTAAGTGACTCCTTAAAGTTTTCGTCCTACCCGCAGGGGTCCAGAGAAAGTTACATGAAGATATTTGCAGAAACTTCCGCCTGCAGAAGGCAGGTTTTACTCGATGCTCTTGGTGCAGAAGAGGCTTTTTGCATGGGCTGTGATAATTGTCTTAAAATTGAGTATCCCCGCTGCGATTACGAAAAGACTTTAAAGTATATAAAACAGGCAAAAAATTTTTATAAAAGAGAAGAAATCGAGGCAAAAATATTTGAGGTCTTTAATAAAGACGGCAGGAAAATTTTTAAAAAAAATATATGGACTCACCAGGATATAACCGAGGTTTTGTCGCAGCTTATAGAAAACAAAGAAATCCGATGCGACCGCTTTTTATGGAAAGGCAGGCTTCGTGTTTTTAAGCCTCAGAAGAAGTCCCTTCTTCGCTCTTAGCTTCCCCTTCCGGCGCAGGAGCTTTTACTACAGCAGCTTTTTTAGCCTTTTTATCTTTTCCCGGCTTTTTTGTATAGACTGTTACGTATTTGGCAAAACTTATAATCATAATCATTGCAACAAAAGTAACTATAACCTTCCAGCTGCTGATAACATGTAAAATTAACGAAAATAATTCTTTAAAAGACATATTAAATTTATCGGCTTATCGGCAGATTTTCATAAAAAAGATTTTATTCACAAATTCATCATTATGTTTTATAGTTTAAATATGACTTTAAATATTATAGAAATGATTTTGAACTTTATGCCCTGGGTATGGCTTGCAGTTTTAATAATCTGCTGCGTAGTAGAAGCCTTTACTATGGCACTTACGACAATCTGGGCCGCCATTGCCGCCCTGCCAATGATTTTTATTGCAAGAACTCACATGCCTTTACAGTGGCAGGTGCTGATTTTTGTCCTTATCACGGTTATCTTAATTATTTTTACACGCCCCTTTGCTGTAAAAAAATTAAAGATTGGAAAAAACACGACTAATGTAAACTCCCTGATTGGCGAAGAAATTCTTATAACAAAAGCTGTTTCCAAATTCCAGAAAGGAGAAGGCAAAACAAAAAACGGAGTTATATGGAATATCACTTCCCAGTCTGAAGAAGAAATTACAAAGGGCTCCACAGCAAAAGTTGTTGAAGTAAACGGCAACACTTTGATTGTAGATAAAGAAAATTAAAAAAAAGGAGATTTAATATGGGTATGTTATGGATTTTAATCGCCTTACTGGTGATTCTGGCAATTTTAATTGTTACAAACATTAGAATTGTTTCTCAGTCGCAGGCTGTAGTAATTGAACGTTTAGGCGGCTACCACTCAACCTGGAATGTTGGTTTGCATGTAAAAATGCCTTTTATAGACAAGATGGCATCAAAAATGTCCCTTAAGGAAAAGGTTTTTGATTTTCCTCCACAGCCGGTTATTACAAAAGATAATGTTACAATGATGATTGATACTGTAGTTTACTTTCAGATTACAGATCCAAAACTTTATACCTACGGTGTAGAAAAACCAATCAATGCACTTGAAAATCTTTCTGCAACTACCCTTCGTAACATTATTGGTGAACTGGAACTTGATGAATCTCTTACCAGCCGCGATGTTATCAATACAAAAATGAGATCTATTCTTGACGAGGCAACAGATCCATGGGGAATTAAGGTTAATCGTGTTGAAGTAAAGAATATTGAACCGCCACAGGCTATCCGCGAGGCCATGGAAAAACAGATGAAAGCTGAGCGCGAAAGACGTGAACAGATTCTGATTGCAGAAGGACACAAACAGTCAGCAATTCTTGAAGCAGAAGGTAAAAAACAGGCCTTAATTCTTGAAGCAGAAGCTGAGAAGGAAGCTGCAATTCAAAAAGCAAAGGGTGAAGCTGAGGCTATACGAGAAGTTCAGGAAGCAAAAGCTGCCGGTCTTAAAATGCTTAAAGAAGCCCAGATTGATGAATCAGTTGTAAAACTCCGCAGCCTTGAAGCTTTTGAAAAAGCTGCAGAAGGACAGGCAACAAAAATCATCATTCCTTCTGATATTCAGAATATGGCAGGAATTGTTACAGCCATATCTGAAGTTGCAAAATCAAAAAAATAAAATTTTCTAACAGAAAATAATTCCAAACAATGCACCCATAATCAATAAAATTATAGGGTGCATTTTAAATTTAAAAAGCAGAAAGACAAATACAAAATAGGCCGCAAGGCTGTACCAGTTAAATAAATCCTTCCAGCCCTGAAGACTTGAAAGCACATCTAAAGAAGCCGGAACTTTTACCAGGGTATGAATAAAAATCTGCACAAAAGGCACAAGTATCATTCCGGTTGTAACAGGCCTTAAAAAGGCAAGAGAACCTTTTACATAAGGATTCTGATTAAACTTTTTAAGCAGACTTGCAATGATTACAATAATTATCAAAGATGGCAGAACTTCTCCCGTAGTTGCTACAATAGCCCCGGGAATTCCATGAAGATTGTAACCTATATAAGTTGCCATATTTGTTCCCAAAGGCCCCGGAGTACTTTCAGAAATTGCAATCATATTATAAAACTGATCAACAGAAATTAATCCCTTATCTACAATAGTCTGCTGCATAAGGGTAATGGCAACAACTCCCCCTCCAATCGTAAATAAACCTATATAAAAAAAAGTACAAAATAAAGCAAATATAGACATCTAGACTTCCTCACTATTCTGCATTTTTTTTGCCTTATCAAGATTAATCTTTGTAATAAGGCAGCCGGCTAAAAGAGATGTAATTATAATATAAAACGAAGGAAGCTTAAAAAAGAAAATCAGGGTAAAAGATGCCAAGAGGCAAATTAAATGCCACCATTTTTTTACGCTCTTCTTTGCAAAATTATAAACAATATGAGTCATAAGGGCTGCAACGGCAACATTAATACCTGTAAGAGCCTTTTGAATAAAAGGATAATCAGAAATAGAGTTTATAAACCCCGCAAGAATTATTATTACAATAAGGGAAGTAGTTACCATTCCAGCCGTAGAAAAAATCCCCCCTACAACTCCCATCTGCTTATAGCCAACAAAGGTACTTACATTTACAGCTACAATCCCAGGAGTACTCTGTCCTACAGCATAATAATCCAGCAGTTCCTCATCGCTAATCCAGTGTCTTTTTTCAATCAGTTCCCTTGACATCATGGGCATCATTGCAAGCCCCCCGCCTATTGTAAATGAACCGATTTTCAAAAATGTAAAATATAAATCAAAAAGTTCTTTAAGTTTATTCATTTTTATCCTTTATTTTCATCTGAACATCTATGCAGGTTCCGCCCTTTTCGTTTGGAACTATATAGAAGGTTGCATCCATCTGATTTGCCCTGTAAATCATAGAATTAATTCCCATACCGGTTTTTATTTCTCCGGTATTTTTTGGCATTCCAATTCCATCATCATCAATTTTTACAAAGATAGTATCCTTATCTTGAGTTACAGAAACATTAACATTTCTGGCATGAGAATGCTTTGCAACATTATGAAGGCCTTCCTGTATGATTCTAAAGATATTCAATTTTTGAATATTATCAAAGTCCACCTTTTCATTTACGTTCCAGAACCATCCGCATTTAATTCCCTGCTGTTTTTCGAAACTGTTACAAAGGTTTTCTATACTGTCTTTTAAGCCAAGTCTTTCAAGTTCTACAGGGTAAGAATTGTGGGCATATTGTCTTGTAGCCTGCAGGGTGTCGCTTATAAGCTGGGCCAGTTCAGACATATCACTTTTAGAAATTGCCTTATCCTGATTAGCATAACAGCGGCAGAGCATGGAAATACCGGCCAGACGCTGACAAATATCATCATGTAAATCTGTACTAAAACGAAAACGTTCCATTTCGCTTATCTGGAGCACCTGGGCTTCAACTTCCATTCTTTTATTATTTGCTTCTACAAGTTCCTTTGTTCTGGCAACAACTTCTCTTTCGAGCCAGGCAGAATGCTTTTTCTTTTCTTCCTCTTCCTGAACCCTGACAATTGAATGAGCAATATTTACCGTAACCGTAACCAGATAAGGCAGAAGAGTATGACTTCCATCATAAAGCATGCTTCCTACCAGCTGTTTACCCGAATAAAGTTTTTTATAAATAAGGCAGGTTGACTGCTGATTTCTTTCCTTTAAAAACCTTTCGTAAAAAACAGAAAGACTGCATTCTTCATTATCATAAAAATGATACATGTAATTATTATTACACCTTACATACAAAGGCTTTACCCTGTCGCTGCCAACCAGTATACAAAAATCCTTTACGCCAAGCTGCTCCATACAATTATTTACAACATATCTGATGCCTTCAAAAGATTCAGAAGAGTTTAAATCCATACTGCTTCTTGCTACCAGCTTAAGATAATGATCTGACTGTATATATCTGAGCTGAATCTGCTGTAAATAATTTGCCCGCCACTTTTCATCATTCATTGTGGTATTACAGCCGCAGGAATCTCTGACAATAAGCTTTGAACTTGCATAAACTTCATCTTCAACAGTTTTTCCATTGATTATATCTATAAGTGCATTCAGCGATTTTTCTCCGATTTCTGCAAGAGGCTGCCTGATTGTTGTAAAGGCAGGAATCTCAAATTTAGCCTGTGGAATATCATCAAAACCGGTAACGGCACATTCCTTTACGTCAGGATTATCCTGATTCATCTTAAAGAATTTATAAACTCCAAGAGCCATAGTATCATTTGCACAGACAACAACATCAAGGTTTTCTCCCGGATTTTCAAGGAAAAATTCTTCCATAACTTTTATGGCCGCATGCTGGGTAAACATACCATGCTTTATCTTATACTTTAATTCCGGATAAAGTGCTGAGTATTTATCCATCATCTGAGTAAAGACCTTTTCGCGGGTTATTGCATCTGCATGATTTTGCGGTCCGCTCATATAAAAGAAATTTCTGTACTTATGATGCATAACAAGATGTTCAACCAGTTCCTTCATAGAATCATCTGTTTTAATTAAAAAAGATGGTATTCCGTTTATTTTCTGTCCCATTGAAACAACAGGAATTTTTCCCCAGATTTTTTCTACATCAGCCTTAGTCCTGTAATCATTACTGTCTACTAATACAGATGTAAGTAAAATAATTCCATCCACATTAAAGTAGGACTTTTTATTATTGCTGTAATTAACTATAAGGGGATTGTCATTTATGCTTTTATTCTGATGCTGGAAGCAGATTAAATCTATTCCCTTCTCTATGGCACAATTTTTTATGCCCCTGTAAATCGAAATCTGATATTCTTCATCAAGAACGTTAAGAACTAAACCAATTCGCATAGAAAAATTATACCGTAATTCTTTTTTTTATGATATTATTATTAATATGGAATATTCAGTAATTATTATAGATGATCATCCTTTATTTAGTCGCGGCTTGAGTCAACTTATAGAAACACAAGGTAATTTCAAAGTAATCGGAACAGCAAAGGACAGAAACGAAGCCCTTAATCTTTTAGACAGCTTAAATCCAAATCTGGCTATTGTAGATTTAAACCTGGGCCAGGAAGATGGTCTTGAACTTATTAAAGATATTGTTGTAATTCATCCAAAAACAAAGATTCTGGTTCTTTCTATGCACGATGAACGCTTTTACGCAGAAAGAGCAATTAAGGCTGGTGCCAGCGGTTACATTATGAAAGAAGAAGCTGAATCTATGGTCATAACCGCAATTCAGACTGTAATTAACGGAGACATCTACCTTAGCGACGAAGAAAAAAAGAGACTAAACAGCATAGATAAAAAAGATAATAAATCTGCTTTCGATACAATTTCAGAACTTTCTGACCGTCAGCTGCAGATTTTTACCCTTATTGGAAAGGGCCTTGGCACAGTAGAAATTGCAAATAAACTTAATCTGAGCATCAAAACAATTGATACTCACAAAGAAAATATAAAAGCAAAACTTCACTGTGCCTCATCTGCAGAACTCAGACAGATGGCCATTGAATGGACAAATAAAGCGGTTTAGTTTTTTCTGCCGTAAAGTTCAGTCAAAAACAAAAGTTCCTTTGCGGCTTTTTCATTCAAATCCTTACTTTTCATTCTCCAGGTCCAGTTACTGCCGGTAGTTGAAGGCATATTCATTCTGGCTTCATTTCCACAACCGATAATATCCTGCATTGGAATTACACAGTTATCTGCACAGGAAGAAATAGCTGCTTTTATTACAAGCTTTCTGAGTTTTCCATTTTTCAAAAGATTATTATATTCACTTTCTTTTAAGTCACTTGCAGTCACATAATCTGCTACAATTTTAAGCTGCTTTTCGGAGCAATTATTAAGCCAGCCCTGTAAAGTATCATTATCGTGAGTACCGGTATATACAACACAATTGCTGGATTCAAACATATGAGGCATAAAGGCATTTACCATACCATTTTCTGCAATTTCTTCCGGACTAAAGGCAAACTGTAAGACCTTCATACCAGGAAAACCAGACTGCTCTCTTAAAAGGCGGACTTCATCTGTTATAACCCCTAAATCTTCAGCAATAACAGGAATATCCCCTAATTTACGTTTTATTGTCTTAAAAAGATCAAGCCCAGGTCCTTTTTTCCACTGGCCGCCTATTGCATTTTTTGCCCCAAAAGGAACAGACCAGTAAGCTTCAAAGCCCCTGAAGTGATCAATACGTAAAATATCAGTTAAATCAAAAACTCTTTTTATTCTTTTTATCCACCAGTCATATCCGCTTTGCTTCATACAATCCCAGTCATATAAAGGATTTCCCCAGAGCTGACCGTCGGCACTAAAATAATCAGGAGGAACACCTGCTACGCAAAGAGGTTTTCCATCCTTATCAAGCTGAAAATATTTTTGATTTGCCCATACATCTGCACTGTCTATAGCAACAAAAATTGGAATATCACCAATTATCTTTATTCCATTTTTATTTGCATAGGCTTTTAATTCTTTCCACTGAAAATCAAAGAAGAATTGAATTACCTTATATATTTCTATATCACTGGCATTATCTTTTTTCCATTCAGAAAGAGCAGTCTCCTCGTGAGCAGCAAGCTTCTGTGGCCAGTAAGCATACCATATGGAAGAAGGACTCTTTTCTTCTCCTGCCTTTTTATCATAAAAGGCTTTTATACTCATAAACAAAGAAAAATCATCCAGCCAGCTTTTATTATTCTTACAAAAATCCTTATAAAGCTGTAAATCTTCTTTACCGGCATTATCTAAAAAATAAAGGGCAGAATTTTTTAATACAGGGATTTTCCACCAGACCAGGGCACCAAAATCAATATTTCCATCTTTTTTTATATATTCAGCAGGTCTGATTATTGATTTTTCTGTCCAGCCCTTTTGTAAAAGTAAATCTAAATCTATTAAAAGAGGATTTCCCGCAAAGGTAGAAAAAGATGCATAAGGCGAATCTCCATATCCTGTTGGACCTAAAGGAAGAATCTGCCACAAGGACTGACCTGCTTCTTTTAACCAGTCTATAAATTTATAAGCATAAAGGCCAATTGTTCCACAGCCGTATGTTCCTGGTAATGATGTTGGATGAAGAAGAATTCCACAATGTCTGCTTTTATTCATAAGTATACCTCTATAAAAAATTTACCACAGAAAAGTCTTTTTTTCCATTTATTTTTTAATTGGTTTATAATACAAGGTATGAAAGTTTATCTTATTACAAGCCAGGTTGAAATTGGTTATATTTTATGCGAAGAAATTCGTAAGACAGGACATTTTTGTATTTTTTACAGTGATCTTGAAGCCTTTTTTCTGGGAATGAAGAATTCAATAGAATATCCTGATTTAATTGTTGCTGATTATCTTATTTACAACCATGATTCTTTTAATCTTTATACTGCCCTTCTAAGCGATGATATTTACACCCCTGTAATTTTTTATAATGACCCCTGTATTACCAGGTCTAACCGGGCAAATCACTGGTGGGGCTACATAAAGGAATGCCTTGCCTTTAACGAAGAAACTTCGCCCTCCTATAAACTCTTTAAAAAAAATGAAAAGAGTTACAAAAGTTTTTTTGAGAAATTAGCAGATATTGTAGAATCTGATGATTTATCCCAATACATTCCCTTAATGCAAAAGCCAAAACCCATTCCGGAAGAATTTAAAAAATCCTTAAGGGAAAGACTAAAAGAGTTTTCCTATGACAGTATGATTGAAAGCTTTAGAAAAAGAGTAAAGCTGCCCCAAAACTTATATAATACATTAAAAATATTTATAGAGAATAAAGGAAATCCTATCAGCATCAGTAAACTTGCAGAAATTTATTCCAGGAGATTTACAAAGATAAGTGTGGATTCAACACGGGTTAATATATCAAGATTAAAAAATTATATAGAGAAAGATCCGAACTGTATTTTGACTTTAGTTAAAAAGAAAAACGGATATGAGTTAAAATAAAACTACCGGACTTTAGTAAAAAAATTACTTATAAAACTAAAGTCCGGTTTGAATTCCTACTGTAAAACCTTAGAAATTCTTTCCAATACCTTTTTGCGGTCAAGAGGTTTAATAATATAACTCTTTGCACCAACCATTAAAGATTTCTTTACAAGCTCTTCTTTTCCAAGAGCAGATACCATTACAACTTTTGCATTCTTATCAAAAGCCATAATCTGTTCCAGAGCTGTAATTCCATCCATTTTTGGCATTGTAATATCCATTGTTACAAGGTCAACATTTGGACATAATTCTTTATATTTATCTACACCTTCTTTTCCGTCGGCTGCAGTTGCTACAATCTCATAACCTTCGCTAGATAAAATCTGTCCAAGCTGTTTAGCAACGAACATAGAATCATCAACGACTAAAACTCTAAAAGCAGTTCCATCATCTTTGCGACCTTCTGGTGGACGGTCGTTAATTGTTGGATAATCTTGTGTTGTTTTCATGAATTTCTCCCTTTTTTATGCTCGTTCCCTAATAGAAACGTTTACTTCAATTTTACCACAATCAGAAATAAGAGGTACAATAAGAGCTTCAACGCTATCTGTAGTTCCTCCTAAAGCTGCAATTTCCATTTTCTGGCCTACAAACAAAGCTGGAGGTGTAAGGTCAAACTTAAATCCAAGTTCATGCAATTTAGTTACTGCCTGAGCTGTGATAAGGTTTGCAAGCTCACTAATAGTAGCTTTTGCCAAATCGTCGAATTCTGGGAGTGTTTCACCGTTCATTGCAGATGCAATGTTCAATGCTGTTTCCATAGTCATATCAAAAAGTACACGACCTTCAACATCTCCTGCTAATCCAACAAGAACAGCTACACCCATAACTGGCATTGCAGTTGATTTTAAGTATAAATCACCTCTTTTTACTTCTGCGCCCCCAAGAACTTCTTGAAGAACACGGAAGGATGTTTCAACAAACGGATTGATATACTCTACACGCATTTTCTTCTCCTATTATTAGTCTTTAGTATATGCAACAATCATGTTTACAGTTTTTTCACCAAAATTAATTGCGGAAGGCATTGCTTCATTTTCACCAAGAATTACAATACCATTTCCCTTTAATTTTTCCATAAAATCATTAATAACGGTCTGCTGGGCAGATTCGTCTAATAATGATATTACATCACGTGCAAATACTACATCAACCATAGGTAATGCATTTGTATTTTTACAATCGTGATATTCAAACATTACACTTTCTTTAATTTCCTGATTAAAAGTATATTCCCCATTTGCCTTTTTTGTCAAATAAGGGCCATACCAGTCATCAACTAAATTATTTGGTACAGATAACAAAGCAGCATTAGAAACAGAAAGCAAATCTACATCCTGTGCATAAACTCTAATTTTTGCATTTGGATAACGGTTCTTGAGAACACAAGCGAGAGAATATGATTCTACTCCTTTAGAACAGCCAGGGTTCCATACAATTATCTGCTTTGCAGAATTATCTGGAAGGACTTTTTCTAAAGTTTCTGCGTATTCTTTATTCCACCAGCTCCCGGTAAAAGATGACCAGAAGGGTTTTAAGAATTCGTCACAATCATCTGCATTCTGTAACTGAGCCTTAGACTGGCCTTTTGTCTGCAGCCATTCATTATAGCGGCGTCTTACCCAGTCCTCATTTGCAGCAGTTACATAAAACTGTTTATAGTTTTTTAAGCTTTCTTTTACAAACTTCAGTCCTTCTTCCACTTTCTGATCAATGGCGCTTACAGCAGGCGCTGCAGCAGCTGAAGGTGCAGTTTTTGTTTCTTCAATTTTTCTTACGGCATTTGTATTTGCAGAATACTCAGCTCTTTTTTGAAGAGTATAAGAAAGTTTTACATTTTCAACACTTTCTGAGTCTGTAGAAGTAAAAATCTTAGTTACATCAAGTAAAACATAAAGATTTTTATTTGATTCAACAACACCATCAATATATTTGATGTTTATATCACCAAATAATGGATGTGGAGGCTGAATGGTACTTTTCTGAATACCAACAACCTTATCAATCTTATCTACTACAAGACCAAAAATCTGTTCATCTACAGAAAGAATTAACATATTTTCAAGTTTATTTTCTTTTCGTGGAGGAACATCAATATTAAAGAAAAGTCTTAAATCAAGAATCGGGATAATTTCACCACGGAGATTGTATACACCAAGAACGAAAGGAAGTACATTTGGAACATAAGTAAACTGTCCGGCCTTAGCAATTTCCTTTACATACATGATGTCAATTCCGTAATCTTTTCCTGCAAGAGAAAAAGTTACCATCTTAAAATCTATATAGACAGAGTTTTCTTTCTTTTCTTGAGTCTGAACTTCAGCTACATCTGTAACTGACTGAGCCAATTGTTTTAAAGATTCTAAATCCATAGTAAACCCCTACTCCTGAAGCATCATTTCCTGCTGCTGGGCTAAAGTTTCCTGACGCACACCTAAATCAACAAGCTGACTTACGTCAATAATTAATGAAACTGAACCATCACCAAGAATTGAAGCACCTGCTATACCAGGTGAGCTGGTAAATTTATCGCGAAGAGGCTTAATTACAACGTCTTCCTCTCCAATAAGAGCATCTACCATTACACCAATCTTCTTTTCCTGAGAACCAACAATTACAATGTAACAGCTGTCATCATCAGAAACTGTCTCTGGTAAACCAAAGAGTCTTGAAAGGCGCAGTACACTGATAACTTCATTACGAACATTCATAATTTCATAGTTATCAATATGGTTAATTTCTGTATAACTGATTCTCTGACTTTCAATTACGTTTGCAATTGGAATAGAATAAATCTGATTTGCAACACGAACAAGAAGACCCTGAATAATTGCAAGGGTTAATGGCAGTTTAATAATGAAAGAAGTTCCCTTTCCTTTTGCAGACTGAATTGAAATATTTCCCTTAAGGTTGTTAATCATTGTTTTTACAACATCAAGACCAACACCACGTCCGGAAATATTAGAAATCTTATCTGCGGTTGAGAAACCTGGCTGCATAATCAGCTGATATGCATCCTGATCTGTAATAACCTTGTCAGGGTGGATAAGACCTTTTTCAATTGCCTTAGCCTTAACTTTTTCAACGTCAATTCCGGCACCATCATCCTTAATTTCAATAACAATCATGTTACCTTCGTTAGAAGCTTTTAAGAGAACTGTTCCGGTTTCTGGTTTACCTGCAGCACGGCGAACTTCCGGAGTTTCAATTCCGTGGTCTACAGAGTTTCTTACACAGTGCATAATTGGATCAAGAAGATCTTCTACTACAGATTTATCAAGTTCTGTTTCCTCACCTTCAATTACAAGGTCAATCTTCTTGTTAAGGTCTTTCTGTAAATCGCGTACAACACGAGGGAAGCGGCTGAAAATCTGATTGATTGGAACCATTCGGATTTTCATAACACCCTCTTGAAGATCTCCGGCAATTGTACCAAGATTCTGGGTATTTGAACGGATTTTTCCAGTAATTCCTTTTATTTCGCCTTCGTATTCATCAAACATAGTTCCTAAGAAACCATATTCCTGAATAATAGCATTTCTGATTTCGTTTGAAGAAGTTCCTTCCTTTGCCTGCTCCATATATTCCGGAATAGAATCAAAAAGGTTATGAAGTTTCTCTTTGAATTCTGATTCAATAGACTGGAACTTTGAAAGTTCGGAAGAAGTCTGCATTGCAAGCTGGTTGAAAGAAGCTTTTGTAATTACAGCTTCTGATACAAGGTTCAAAAGGTTATCAATTCTTCGAGAGTCAACCCTGAGAATTGAACCCTGCTGTACAGCATGTGCAGGTGCACTTTCTTTTTTAGGCTCAGCCTTTTTAACTTCGGTAACAGCAGGTTTTTCTTCTTTTGGAGCCTCTGTTTTTGCTGCTTCAGGTTTAAGAATATTGTCGTTAAGAATATCTTTTAACAAATCTTCCTGGGCTGAAGACATTACTGCATTTGAAGGTTCAGGAACAGAAACAGGGGCCTTCTGAACAGGTGCCTGCTCTACTGCCTGAGGCTTAACTGAAGGAGCAGCTGCAGCCTGATCTGGAGTTCCGGCATAATTTTCGTCGGTAATTAAATGAGCATCTGTAACAAGAGTAACATCACTTAAAAAAGCTGCGTCTTCAATTTGAGAACCTTCTGCTGAAGTTGCAATATAATAATATACAAACTCATAGAATTCATCTTCATAAAGAAGGTCAAAATCAGGGACTGTTTTTAATACATTTCCAACAGATTTAAGCGCTGCAAAAACCTGCATTCCACCTACAGTATTCATAGGATTTGATTCATCAAAATTAACGGCAACACACCAGAGCTTCTGATCGCCTTCGCATGTCTGTTTTAATTCTGAGTATTCTGAATCTGTTAAAGGAGGTATTTTTAGTCCTTGAGCAGCAGGTGCACTTGCCGGTGCAACAGGGGCAGCGGCAACAGCTTGAGGAGCCGGAGCCTGTGGGGCTGGCGCTTTTTTTGCTGCTTTTTTATCTTCTTTAGACGGAATGTAAGAATGCAGTTTATTTACGATATCATCAATATTTTCTTCGTAAATACTTCCATTTTGTCTTGCTTCCATCATAGCTTTAATAACGTCAATTGATGTAAGCAGAACATCAATTACGTCTTCATTAACTGATAAACGATCCGAACGGATCTCATCAAGAACATCCTCTACCGTGTGTGTAAAATGAGAGAGTTCCATCATTTCTACAGTAGCAGAACCGCCTTTAAGGGTATGGGCAGCACGGAATATCTCGTCTATAGCCTCATGATTTGTAGGATCATTTTCTATAACAAGAATATTGCTTTCCAGCTGTTCTACCTGCTGTTCAGCTTCTGCGAAAAAGTCTTTAAGTAACTCTTCATTGTTAGGGTCTAGATAATCACTCATACAAGACATTATATACCGAAAAAAATAGATTTCAAGCATAAACCTGAAATTTTCTCTTGTATTTTTATATATTCTTCAACTTATGACGTAAAGAGATACTTAAATTTTACCGATAATTCAAGTATAGTATTATATGCTGATACTTTTTGCTTAGATTTGAAGAGGTATAGAAACATGAATAAAGCTGGAAAATTTTTAACAGGTCTGCTTGTTTTTCTTACCCTGACTATTTCTTCAGGGTACTCATCATCCTTTTTTACAGGTTATGCCGGCGGTATGTTAAATTTAGGAGCAGACTCAAGTGCTTCTCAATATAATCCTGAACTTGATTTAACAGCCTTTTTCTCAGGTCAGTTCAGTTATTCAGAAAACTTCTGGAGTCATCTGGAATTTTCAATTGAAACAGAAGACTTATTTGATCAGTCACTATTTTCTAAAACAGATTCAGCCTTCCAGATTGACGAACTTTCTTTTATTAAAAGAAATCCAACCTTAAACGGAAGCAACTATTTTAGCGCTTATATGGGAACTTACGATCCTATTGGTTCAGATATTTTCCTCCAGCGCTACTTTGGAATTGAAGCAATCGGTACAAAACTTGCAGAATCATACTTAGGTCTTGCAGGCTCAATTCTCTACCCTCATTTTGGAATTGGTATTGCCGATGTAATTAAGCCAAGCACAAAACCAACAGCCTACGGCTTCTACCTTTACCTTAATAACGAAAATTCCCAGTATTATATTCTTAATGCTGATTTACGTTTTGCAACCTCTTTAAGATATTTTACTTTTGATATCTGTGGCGGTATTGGCGCTCCTTTATATGATACTTACAAAGGAGAATCAATTTTCCTTGTAATCAGTAAAATCTATCTTCACGCAGGTACAACAATGCTGCTTGGAAACAACTACACTACAAGTTTATTCCTTCAGGCAGGGCTCTTTAATACCTCATACCAGAAAGGAAGTTCATGGGAACTTGCAACAGATTCCATTTATTTGCTGCTGGAACCCCGCTTCAGAACAAAGAATTCTCACATAAATCTTTCTATTTATGCTTTGCCACAGACTACAGTAGACAAATTCCTCTTTGTTGATGATACTCTCGGGGTAGACTTAAACATCTACTCAGATACAATTCCTATTTCTGCAAAAATGTACACTATGGGTGTTCATCTGGGCTTTGGCCTTCCAGGAAAATCAATTCTTTCTTTCTTCCCTACAAACAAGTCAGATCCTAATGACAACCTGGCAAATCTTATTCAGAGTATTATGTCCCTTAATTTTGACGTAAATGTTACACCTTACATCGCTACCGAAATCTTTGGCGGTGAGATTAACGCACAGTTAAAATTAAAGATTATGGACTTTGTAAACAAAGAATGGTACAAGGCCTTTAGTGCAGAGGTTGGCTACAGAGTTAAATTCTAAAGCTGAACTAAATGGAAGTGGCAGACGGATCGTTATCCAAAAGCTCTTCCATATCTGCCATTTTGTCATCAAGAACAAAATAATTTGTAGAAAGGAAGTAACTTCCGTTTTCCTGCTTTACTCCCGCAATAAGAATCTGAACTTTCATATAATGTCCGTCCTTATGACGGGCAAGATATTTACAGGTAACAGGTTTTTCAAAGTTTTTAGTATATCCAAAAAAGATTTTTGTCATAACTTTTGGTCTGTATACCGGATGAATTAAGCTTAAAATCTCCTTTTCGTTCCAGTCCTGTAAATCCTCCTGGGTAAAACCGGACATTTCTGTAAACTGACTGTTAATTTTCAATACCTTTAACTTAAACAATTCCAGAGGATGTTCTGTATCTACCTGAAGGTGGAATAATATAATTCCTACAGCAGAATGCTCAAAAACCATACCCAGCTGGGAATTTGCAACAGCAAGATTATTCTGAGAAATCTTTTCTTCGGTAAAATCTTCCATTCTGCAGTAAAGGGTATGTTTGTTTACAATTGAACTTAAAACCCAGAAGTGGAATTTTACCCATATAGGATTCTTTTTATTTAATCCCCTGCACTCCACTACAAGACTTCCTTCAGCCTTACTGGTTATTACCTGCTGCATTAAAGAAAGAACCTCTTTTCTTGTTGATTTACTGAAATATGAGCGGAGATTATTTGAAATATCAGAAATTACAAGCCCTTCGGCGTCAAATAAAGTAACAGCCTGAGTATTTACCCTTAAAAGTCTAGCCCTGTAATCAAGATCATCATATTCAAAAAGGGCGGCAGGGCCTGAAAATAATTCAAACATTAAATTTTCGCTGGAATTCGGATTATAGAATTTATTTACATTAAGCTGGCCAAGAATGTTTGGCTTAGAAATTTCATATCCAATAGCTTCCTGACGTAAAAGTTCTGTAAAATCTTCGCAGGAAAGAGGTTTTGAATATAAAAATCCCTGAATAACATCACAGCCAATTCCGGCAAGGAAGTTTGCCTGGGCATTTGTTTCTACACCTTCGGCAACCGTTATAAGTTCAAGGGTCTGAGCCATATGGACAACAGATGCAATTACATTTCCCCCCTTATCCATATTATTATCAGACCTAAAGAAACCCATATCCAGTTTAAGAATATCGATAGGAATATCCTTTAAGGAATTTAAAGAAGAATAACCGCTTCCAAAATCGTCCATGGCAATTTTATAACCGATTTCTTTTATCTTATTGATTTTTTCTACAAGTTCACCTGTATTACGGGTAGAAACACTTTCTGTAATTTCAAAATGAATCAGTTTTCTTGGAATTCTGAATTCTTCATCAAGGCACTTTATGGTGTTTATAAAGGAATCACTTTCTACTGTTGCCCTTGAAATATTTATGGAAATTGGAACCGGCTCAATACCTTCATCAATCCAATTTTTGACTGTAGAAAAAGCCTTTCTCCATATAACTTTATCCAGAGTTACAATAAATCCGTTTTTTTCTGCAATAGGAATAAAGGAATCCGGCATAACAATGCTTCCGTCTTCTTTTTTCCAGCGGCACAAAGCTTCTGCTCCAACAAGAACTTTTGAACCGGCCTTATACTGTGGCTGATAATAAAGAATAAATTCATCATTTTTAAGGGCAGACGGCAGTTGAGATGCTATTTCAATCTCCTTGAACATTTTTGCACGGTATTCATCTGTAAAATATGTAAAAGTATTTAATGTTGAAGAAGCCTCGCAGTCCATACACAAGGTTGCGTAATTTAACATATCAGAAAAAGAAAGACCTTCATTTTCTGAGACATAAATACCAAAACGCAGAGATACCGGAATCTGTAGTCCAAGATGACTGCAGTCAAATGATTTTATAGCACGGATGGCCTTTATGGATTCCGGAGTATGTTCTACTATAATACAGAAAAGTCCGCCACCGATTCGACCGACAACTCCCTTATTTCCTACAGTTTTAGTAAGTACGTGGGCAATATATTTTAAAACTTCGTTTCCCTTGTCAAAGCCGAATATATCATTGATGATTTTTAGTCCGTTTATATCGCCGGCATATACTGCATAATTTTTATGAGGATTTGCTTCAATAATCTGATTTCCCTTGCGGATAATACCAGACTGATTATCGAGTCCGGTAAGATTATCTGTGTAATAATTTTTTTCCATAAGGTCATTCATATAATGAAGACAGTTTTCTTTTCTGTTATAACCGCAGGCAATTGCTTTTGCCATTTCGTAACAGGAAGAATATCCGCAGGCCCCACAGTTTATCTGACGTTTTTCTTCTGTATCCTTTAACAAAACTGAATAGATATTTTCAAAAATTTCGGCAGGAATATTATACTGCTGATGATAGCGGTTTACATAATCACGTTTGAAGTCATCAAAATCGAGTTCTTCAAAGCGGGTAAAAAGCTTGTCCCGGTTTTTCTGATAATCAAAATCATAATACTCAAAATTACTGATGCTTTTTTTATAAATTTTATCAAAAGCACTGTATATATAGGAATAATCAAACTTATTCTTTACAAAGGCCGGACCGCGCTGGCATCCGTAATCACAGGAAGAGACTTCTACAAAAAGAGGCTGACAGGCAGCTCCGTAACCATCAGAAAAATATTCAAGATCTGAGAAAACCTGCTTTGAAGTTCCCTTAAAACTTATTAAACGTTCTGTAGAAGGGAAAAATCTTGCAACAGTATCTTTAAAAGAGCCTTCGTAGCCTAAAATATTTCCAATTCCATTGGTAGATAAATCTGATTTTTCTGTTTTTGAAGTAAGGACTGAATCATCTATATAGTCCATAAAATGGCGGTAGGTAAGATTAAAATCTACATTATGACCGGTTTGTTCGCACCTAATTTCATCTGTTTTGGAAATGCAGGAACTTAAGAAGGCAATCCTGTTTTTGTCTCCAAGATATTTATGAGCATAGATTGCCGTACAAATAAGAGGACTCTGAACAGGAATTATCTTATAGCGCAGGGCCGGTGAATAAAGCTCAACTTCATTTACAAAAGCAGAACAGGTATTTGATATAAAAGCCCTGTTTTCCGGTAAATTACTGTAATTATCTGAAAGATACTTTACATGGGCCCATAAAGAAATTTCTGAACCATAAGCCAGGTCATAGATTTTTTCTACACCAAGACTCTTTAAATACCATATTACATTTGCAGCTTTTTCTGCAAAAATAACATAAAAGGTCTGGTCTATAATAAGGGATAATTTTTCGCCTGATTTTAAAAGCTCAAAGAAAGTTGCAGTATCATCTTTAAAGTCTCTGGCATCGTGAATACAAACATTAACACATTTCCCACAGTGATTACATTTTTTATCATTTACACAAAGGAGTTTTTTCCCGTTTTGAATGGTAGAAACATTTGCTCCGAGAATATCGCATTGAGAAATACATTTATTGCAGACGATACAATTTTGATTTGTAAAAATAATTCCGTCATTAAATCTTGCCATACTCTACCCTACTCAAACAAAACAATTACCATAGTCTGATTAAGATGAATAAAATCCATCTGCTCTCCAAAACCGGAGATTCCAATAAAACTGCCATAATTGCTGTTTAACTCATCATTAAATTCTTCCATCAGATTTTCTTTTTCGAAGAGACGGGTTCTCGTAACACAGTTCATTATTATAGAAAAAGATGCTTTTTGTATTTTCTGCTGAATTTCTTTACTCGTTTTTTTCCAGACCTTTTTTATATCATCAAGTTCCAGCATTAAGAGTTTAGAATGATTATAAATCTGAGAATAATAGGTAATGGAACCATCATCCATAATTTTATTTAAATCTGTAATGTAGATTTTATTCCCTAAAGGCCTTCCCATAGGATGAAACCTGAGATAATTTTCTATTTCTTCCCGGCTTATTCCAAGTCTTTCTACAAAGGCATTGGCGGCAGGCTTTCCATCATATTCATAAACCCGGCGATTATCCAGGTCTACATCTGTAACAGAAAATACATAATCCGTAGACTTAAAAATATTTTCCTGGTAAAAGGCAATTCTTCCTTCCAGATTGTGAATCAAAACAAAAACGCAGGAATTTACAAAACACTTTCCGTTAAGACTTACAACAGTTTTTTCAGAATCGCTTAAGCCCGAACCGGCTGATGAACCTAAAACAGGAATATTTTTTCCGATAAAAGCTTCTTTAAAAGTATCCATGGCAAATTCTTCGCCGTTGGAATAGGCCGTACAAAACTCCAGGCAGCAGGTATTTTCGGTACTTGTTAATTCGTCCAGGGCCCGGTAAATATGTTTTATATAGCGTTTTGGATATGAAGAAAGCTCATACAGAGTTTCGCAGGAACATTCTATACCGTCATTTATGGCCATTAAAGAAAAGCCTTCGTGGGCAAAACCTGCAGAACAGAAATTCATATAGTTTGTTGAACCGATTGCTACGCTGTTGGGAAAAACTTCATGAATCTTATTTGTATAAAAATAAAAGTTATCGTAATTACTAAAAAAAATGATTAATTGTGGAGAAATACAGTTATCCCGTACCTTTTTACTTACTTCGAAAAATGCATCTTCTGGATTTGCTGCCGTACTCATGGCAACTACGGTTCTTTGCATATAAAACTTCTCTCTCAATCAAAATTAATACATAAATTATACCACAATAAGTTCAATAATAAAACATTGAAAAATGAATCTTTATAAGATAAATTATAAATTAAGGTGGTAAAAAATGCATAATTCTTTTTCTTCGGCAGGATGTTTTAAAGACAGTGAAAAATGGAATCAGGCAAATAAAAGGGAAGTTGAATTATATAACAGAAATAATGATATTCGTTCCGAATTTGAAAGAGATTATACAAGGCTGCTTCATTGCCAGGCCTTCAGACGAATGAAGCATAAGACCCAGGTTTTCTTTGCTCCTCATAATGATCACATCTGTACAAGAATGGAACACGTGCTGCACGTTGCATCGGTTGCAACTACAATTGCAAAATATCTTGGACTTAACGAACAATTAACCCAGGCTATTGCCATTGGGCACGATATTGGTCATGCTCCTTTTGGCCACCATGGAGAAAACTGTCTCAACAATCTACTTGAGCAGAAGGAAGGACAGAATGCTCCTAAAAAATTCTGGCACGAAAGAAACAGCCTCTTTTTTGCAGATTACATTGAAACTTTACAGGATCCGAATGCTGTTGAACAACCTTTGAACCTGACTTACGCTGTAAGGGACGGTTTAATCTGCCACTGCGGAGAAATTGACCAGCAGGGAATAAAACCGAGAAAGGAAGCAATAGATCTTTATTCCATGAAGAGACCCGGTATTGTACAGCCCTACACCTGGGAAGGCTGTGTTGTAAAAATTGCAGATAAGATTTCTTTTTTGGGAAGAGATCTGGAAGATGCAAGAGCATATCATATAATTGATATGACTGCCTACCGCGAATTAAGGGAAATTGTCGGAAGTACACTGGGCTTTGAAAGAAAGGGAGCCCATGCCTTAAGAAGCGGAAAAGCCGTAAACACCACAGTTTTAATAAATGATCTGATTGTTGATTTATGCGAACAGAGCTCTCCGGAAAAAGGTCTTTGTTTTTCTGAAGAATATTTTAAATTTATTATTGAACTTAAAAAGTTCAGTTTTTCAAGGATTTACAACCACTGGAGGCTGAACGAGTTTTCTATTTATGCAGAAAATATTATAAGTACAATCTTCAGAACCCTGCAGAAAACTTATATTTATGCACAGAACGGAAGAATTGCACAGGCACTTAAAGTGTATCCAAAGCTGGGGCAGACTTTTGAAGACTGGCTTATACGCTATACAAACTACAGACCTTTTATTACAGAAAAACACAGTTATGTAAATAAAAAGGCTTTATTAAGATACAACACTCCTCTTGTTTTTGATTTGAATGATAATGAGTCTTTTACAAAATGTATAATTGAATATATTTCGGGTATGACAGATCAGTTTGCGATTGAAGTGTATGAAGAAATAATATCGTTTTAACTTTAAACTCTGTGCACAGCTGGCGTGGTTGTGGCGTGGTCGTAATCTTCGTCGTAATGTAAGTTTACTTTACCACGCCGGAAGTTTTGCGAATGCAAAACTTCTTTAAACCCTGTGCATAGCGCTAAAGACTTTCTCGCTCATGATGTTGATTTCGACGCCCATTTGTGAAGCGAGGTCTTCCATTGATTTTCTGACATTTTCTATATCTATGTCTGAATTCTTGAGGTCAACCATCATCATCATTACAAAGTTTCCTGACAAAATTGTCTGGGTAATATCTGCAATATTAATTTTATGGTCAGACAAAAATTGACTTACCTTTGCTATAATTCCTACCTTATCGCTTCCTACAACTGTGATTATTGCGTTCATATTCATTCTCCTTCATTAAAAATTATTTCCTAAGGTTGCAGCAATTACAGCCTTTATAGTATGCATACGGTTTTCTGCTTCATCAAATACAAGTGACTGACTGCTTTCAAAAACATCATCAGTTACTTCCATTGCAGTAAGACCAAATTTTTCGCCGATTTCTTTTCCAATTTTGGTATTCAAATCGTGGAAAGAAGGAAGATCGTGCATAAAAATTGCATCAGGTTTTGCCATCTTCATTACCTGAGTATTAACCTGATATGGTTTTAAATCTGCAATACGTTCAGCCCATACAGAATCCGGTTCCCCCATACTAACCCAAACATCAGTATAGATAATATCAGCACCTGCAGAAGCCTTCTCTTTGTCTGTTTCAAGAGTGATTGAACCTCCGCTTGCCTTGTTCCATTCTGCACATTCTTCAATAAGCTTTCTGTCCGGGAAATATTTTTCTGGTCCGCAGAGAGTAAGATTTAAGCCCAGTTTAGAACAAACAATACAAAGAGAGTTTCCAATGTTGTATCTTGCATCACCAAAGTATACAAGTTTAAGTCCCTTTAATTTTCCAAAGTGTTCACGAATGGTAAGCATATCTGCCAGCATCTGAGTAGGATGATATTCATTTGTAAGACCATTCCATACTACAACACCTGAATATTTAGCAAGGTCTTCTACAATTGTCTGTTCATAACCGCGGTATTCAATACCATCAAACATTCTTCCCAAAACTCTTGCTGAATCGGCAATGCTTTCTTTTTTACCAATCTGACTGCCTTCTGCAAGATATGTTGTTGAGATGCCTAAATCGTGGGCTGCAACCTCAAAGGCACAACGGGTACGAGTACTTGTTTTTTCAAAAATGAGGGCGATGTTTTTTCCCCGGTGGATATCAACAGGAATTCCCTTCTTCTTTTTTTTCTTAAGGTCAGAAGCCAAGTCCAGTAAGTAAATAATTTCTTCCGGAGTAAAATCTTTTAAGGTCAAAAAATTGCGTCCTTTCAAATCCATACAAATACCTCGCAAACTTTTTATGAAAGCAATATTATATCAGTGTAAGAAGAAAAAATCTACTTTATGCATCTATTTCTGCGGCAAGATGATGAACAATAAAATCTCTGCGGGCAGGTGTATTTTTACCCATATAGAATTCAAGAACTTCAGGAACATTTTTTAAGCTCTGAATTGTAACCGGTGTAAGGTGCATTCCCTTATCTTCACTCTCACCTTCTTTGCGGGGAAAGATAAACTGACCGAATTCGCTTGGGTTTATTTCTCCTAATCCTTTGAAGCGGGTTACTTCTGCTCCCCTCATAGAGGCAAGCTCTTTATCACGGCTTTCTTCTGAATAGCAGTAAACGGTTTTCTGCTTATTGCGGACTCTGAACAAAGGTGTTTCAAGAATATAAACGTGTCCGCTTAAAACCAGCTCTTCAAAATACAAAAGAAGATAAGTCATAACAAGATTTCTGATATGGAAACCGTCGTTATCTGCATCGGTTGCAATGATGATTTTATCATAGCGCAGCCCTTCAATATCTTTCTGTACTCCAAGACTGAAGGTAAGATTTTTTAATTCTTCGTTTTCAAACAAAGCTGACTTTTTGCGGCCATACATATTTTCAGGTTTTCCGCGCAGAGAGAAAATTGCCTGGTAAGAAACATCACGGCTTCCTACCATAGAACCTGTCGCAGAATCTCCCTCGGTAATAAAAATCATAGAGTTTGCACCTTTTGGACCATCCTGCAGGTGGTAGCGGCAATCTTTAAGTTTTTGGATTTTGAGCATTACAGATTTTTCTGCTTCGCGAATCTGTTTTTCTGTAACACTGTTAATTTCATTGCGGGCCTTCTGATTTTTGATGATTTTTTCTTCAAGGGCCCCTGCAACATCAGGATTATGACGAAGCCAGTCATCAATAACTGCCTGAACTTCTTTAATAATTGGAGCACGGATTTCTACGTTACCAAGTTTATTTTTTGTCTGGCTGGTAAACATAGGATTATCAAGGCCAATCTTTAAAGCACAGATAAGTCCGCCACAAACATCTTTTTCATCATATTCTTTTTTAAAGAAAGAATTTACACCTTTTGTAACTCCGTCCAGGAAGGAAGTAACGTGGGTACCTCCATCTTCTGTACTCTGACCGTTTACAAAGGAATAAATATACTTATCAAGAGAGTTTGTATGGGTAAGAACAAATTCAAGATTTTCGCCCTTGTAGCTGAAGATTTTATAAAGAGACTTACCTTCTCCATCCATTTCGTGAATCAAAAGATCCTGAATACCGTTCTGACTTATATATTCCTGACCATTACACTTAATTAAAAGGCCTGGATTTAAATAGGCATAATTCCACAGACGTTTTTCTACATACTCCATATTGAAGCTGTATTTTCCAAAAAGTTCAGTATCAGGTTCAAATTCAAGGTAGGTTCCGTTTGGAACTCCAGGCTTTGCAGAGCCGGTTTTACTGGAGATTTTTTCTCCCTTTTTGAATTCTACTACAGCCATTTTTCCGTCGCGGATAGAGGCAGCACGGAAGTATGAAGAAAGGGCATTTGTAGCTTTAATACCTACACCGTTCATACCAATGGCCTGTTTGAATACATTATTATTATATTTTGCACCTGTGTTTACATTGGAAACACAGTCTTCAAGTTTTCCAAGAGGAATACCACGTCCGTAGTCGCGGATTTTTACACGGCCGTCTTTTATTTCAATGTCGATTTTATTACCAAAGCCCTGTGAAAATTCATCTACAGAGTTATCGATTCCTTCTTTTAAGAGGATATAAATACCGTCGTTTTCGTTTGCACCATCTCCCAGAGAACCAATGTACATACCAGGACGAAGACGAATATGTTCAAGACCGTCAAGGTGCTGAATGGAATCTTCATCATAAACAACAGGAGCGGCTGGCGCTGCAACTTTTTTGGCGGCAGTTTTAGGGGCGGCTTTAGAAGGAGCTTTTGCGGCGGCAGGTACTTTTGCTGTGGCAGGAGCTGTTTTGGCAGCGGCAGGGGCAGTCTTTGCAGCGGCAGAGGCAGTCTTTGTGCCAGCAGCCTTCGAAACAGCAGGCGCCTTTGTTGCAGCAGTAGTTTTTGCAGCTGGAGTTTTCTTTGCAGCAGAACTTGTCTTTCCCTTTGTTTCTGCAACAGCACTTGCTTTTGCTGCCAGTCCTTTTCCACTTGTTTTAGAATCTTTACTTGTTGCCATTATTATCTACCTCATCATCATAGAACGAACAGTTACAGCGTCCATTCTTTTTTACATTATATAAAGCTTCATCAGCATGTTTTATTAATTCATCAGTAACACCATTGTTACCAAAAGCAACTCCTACACTTAATGAAACAGCAGGTAATACATCTTCCATTTCATATAAAGCTTTATTAAGCGCTTCAACTTTTTTAGTAATTGCTTCTTTAGGATTATCAGAAAGCTGGGTCATTAAAACTGCAAACTCATCTCCCCCAACCCTGGCTATATAGTCTGTAGACCTGAACTGCTCAATAAGATATTCAGAAACTTTACGGAGAACATCATCTCCTGCCATATGACCATACTTATCATTAATCTGTTTGAATAAATCAATATCAATCATTATAAAGGCCAGAGGCTCAGTTACATTTTTATAAGCAATTTTGATATTTTCAAAAGCTTCACGGTTTATTAAGCCGGTTAATGGGTCATGCTCTGCCTTATGACGTAAAACATTTGTTGTTAAATCATTTTTTTCGCAAAGAAGATTATATGCCCTGGCAATAGTTTTAAGTTCTTCTGCCCCGTGAATCTGCATTTTTGTTCCTTTAACGATGCAGAGCACATCATTATCGAGGGGAACAAGAACAAAAAATATAATAAACAGAATAAAAAGAAAACAGACAACAAAAAGTAAAACTATATAAACATCCTGTTTACTAAAAAGAGACTTTAAGCCTTCATTGTTCTTTTTCTGGCTGTCTGTATAGGTAATTGTAAGGCCCAGCTGGGCTAAGGTTACATATTTTATGATTCTGTCTTTTGAATCAAGGTAATCATAATCATAAACTAGATGGCTTGCCTTATCGAATTTTTCACTGTCAGAAAGTTTTTCATCTTCTGGTTTAAGAATAACTTTTGCAACCTGAAGAGGAAGTTTGGTAATGGAAATGTGCATTCCCTCGCAGACAAGACGCATTGCATAATATTCTGTAAGGGTTAATTCCTCTGATTCCCGGTAAGCAGCTTTCAGATTTTTTTTGACGCTTTCGTCGGGAACGTATTTTTCTACAATTTCTACGGCCTTTTCCCTGCGACAGGCTGAATTTTCTTCTATAAAAAAGTTTTCAAGGTTTACAAGATTATGAGTAAGTACAAAGAAACGAACCTGATTAGTAAGAAAATCTGAAGCTTCTCGGAAGGCTGTAATTGCCTGAGCACATTCTGAATATTCCAGTACAGAGGCATTCATTTTTGAAGTTGCTTTTCTAATAAAAACTCCGGATACTAAAACCGAAACTCCAAAAACAAGGCCCATAATAGGCATAAAAAGGCCCCAGAATTTCATTTTTAGCGAAAAGTTTTTAACTTTTTTTGCTGAATCTTTTATCATTTCCCCACCCAAAAGATTAGTCCTTAAATTCTATTATGAGTTAAAAAATAAGTCAAGAGTATAAAAAAAACACAGTTTCCGCTTATAAATTATTACTACAGAAAATATATTTTTCAAAAAAGAAGAGCTATATGTTATAATTATTGATAAAGGAGACTGTTTATTATGAAAAGATTTTTAACCGCCCTTTTTATACTGCCTCTTACTTTTTTATCCTGTTCAAATTTTATTACCGGTTCAGACTTTAAGAATCAACTGAAAAACGACATAGACTATGCAAATTCAAAAAGCATAGAAATAAGGCTTGAAGCAAACTCTGAAAGCGGTGAATTTTTAACAGATAAAAATCTCAGCAAAAAAGCAGGAGACACTTTTACTCTTGAGTTTAAGTTATCACCTGATTACCAGATGGTAAAATGGACTGCATTTCTTCGGGACACAAACACAGAACTTTCATCAGATTACATTACATTTACTTCTACTGATAAAGTAAGTTCAGACAATATTTATAAGGTAAATGTTAAACTTTTAAAAGAAAGCGATAGTATTACAATAAAACCTGTCTGCTATCTTCTCCCCAAAATAATTAAAATTCTACCATCCTATTCTAATTCCGGAGATAACCAGGATTCAACTATACAAATATTTTTTAACAAAGCTCCTGAGCTTGAGAACAAAGATATAGAAACTTTCTTTACACCCCTTATAACCATAACAGACATTAAAGAAGATTCTCTGAATGATTATTATCTTTTAAAAAATGCCTATTTTACAAATGACAATATAACCCTGAACATTCCTACAGACAAAAGAAAAAGGCTTATAGAAGAAGATTCCAGCACGCTGGTAAAAGAAATAAAAATCACTATCTTAAGCCAGTATATTAAAGACGAGAACAATATTACCTTTGCCGCTTTTGAACCATACATTTTCAGATTAAATAAAAATATCGACTCTGTAAAACCTCTTCTTGAGGAAGTCACTTTATTTTCCACAAAATCAGAAGAAAGCCCTTATTATAAAAGGCTCTCACCTCTGTCACTTTCTGAAGGAGAGATTCAGGAGGCTGCTTATTTTTCTCAAAACCATATCAACTCCTCATTTTATGCAAAATTGAAGGGCTATGACTCAGATTCAGGAATCAGGTCTGTAAGGATTCATTCTTCAAGACTTTATTCTTTTGATGGTAGTCCCTGCACAGACTTTGTAACAAACGATATTGAAGTAGCCGAAGAAGATGGCTTTTTCTCCTTTGAATACCAGCTTGACAACCTGGAAGATGGTATTATCAAAGTTGATTTTTATCTTCTTGATTATGCAGAAAACATCAGTGAAGAAAATATATCTTATTACATTATAAAGGACAGCAGTTTTAGAAATGATGGTGTAAAAATCTTTAATAAGCTGCCGGAAGCCGTCGACGACAAGTATTTACTTTACGGTGAAGGAAGCGTAAACGAATGTGTAAAAAAAATGTACATCACAGTCGGAAAGGATCTTTATGCAAGCTATAATCATACGGACTATTCTTCAAAAAAAGAAGATATAGAAATAGAACTTTACACAAAAAAAGGCTCACAGGCTGATTACACAAAATATACAAATTTAAAAGAGAACCCAGACAACTCAAGTGACTACACCTTTATGTTTAATGATTTTTCTACAGAAGATGATTCCTTTATAAAAATCATACTCAGAGATGAAGTGGGAAATACATACCAGAGAGAGTATCTGGTTCCAAAAAGTCCAACAATAACAGATATAAAAAGTGGTTCAGGGACATTTACATATACTTCTGGTGAGCGAACAGGTCATTCAGACTTTACTATCACCTTTAACAGTGATTTTACTACCTTATCTGACCTGGAAAAGCCCTTGTCAATATCTTTTAGCGCTATTCAGGAGAATTGTGCTTTAATTGATCCATATGATTATAACTATAATAGTTATACAAGAGAACTTACATACATGTCTACAGGAACTCCTGTTTATTTCTATAAATCAGGTAAGGACTATATAAGTGCTGCCCTTATGTGTGCAATTATTTATGATTATTTTGATGAAAACAGTCATACCATCCATGGACAGACTGGAGATCCTGATTTTTATGTAACATTAGTTCAACAGGCCAACCTTTTTGCGAGCACAGGACAGGTTTCAAAGCCTGATTTCACTTTTACAGCAAGTCCAGGTCCAAAAAACAGTTGTATTTATAATATAAATGTAAATGCAGAAAATTATGATTCAGATTCAATTCTTTCAGTTGGGGTAAAAGTCCCAAACAGGTCCGAGCCAAGTTTTTACAATTACCCGTCTTTTGAAATTTCAAATTCAAAACTTGGAGAGGTAAGATTATTTGTAAGGGCAAAAAGACTTATTGATGGAAAGTATTATTATATAGACTCTGATTCTCTAACTTTTGAAATGGATACAGATGTCTCACCTCCGAGTATATCTGACAATAATCCAAACTACACTGATGACGGACAAAAGGTTTATTGTTACGACGTTTATGACTCCGTTGGCCTTTTATTTGATGAAAATGATTTATTTTGGGTAAGCTACTGGATTCTACCCTATAAAGATATTTATAGTTTTGACAAATCATCTATTACAGAAGAGTATATAAGGAATCAGAATATAAGGGAAAGAAAAACCTGCATAAGTAAAGAAGAACTTGAAGATACCGGCGAGTTATTTTTTGATGTAAGTAATACTCCTCCGGGATACTACACCCTGGTTACCAAGGCTTATGACCAAGCAGGAAACACTCATTTTGGCTATGAATTTTTCTTTAATATAGACACACCCCCTGCCCAAACAAGCATTACTTCTGCAGAAAAAAATGGAAATCAAGTCTATCTTTCTACAAGTTTTTCTCTGGATGAAACAGAGGCCCGTTCAACTTATGGCTCTGTCTATGAAAAAACCGTCGTAGAAAAATTTAATAAAACAAACAAATGTTGGGAAGTCATAAGCACAAATGGAGCAAGAGACTCTTTTCCTCTATTAAGTAACTTTACTCTGAACTCAACAAATGATGATTTTTTCAGAATCTACACCAGCCTGGTTTTTAACAGCCAGACTGGCTTGGAAGGCCACAGCAACACATACTCTATTTATTACTACAGCGGAAATCAGGAAATTACTAACAAAGGAATTGCAATTTTAAATGACAAGGTAGCTGCCATAAAATGTAATAATTCATGTTTGGTCACAACTGCAGTAAGCAGTATTCCATATGAAGATGCAAAAGACTGGGATCGTTACGCCACAAAGAAAAATACAGAAATATTAAACTACTCTGACTTTTATTTTATGGCTACAGACGATATTGATTGTGGAGATTATTATACAAGTCTTGTTATCTATTCTGACGGATCAATTGCCATAGGAGAAATAAAAGAAAAAGAATAAAGGAATGATTAAAGTAGAGTTTTTAATTCTGCAAGCCTGTATAATATCTTAAGAAAGATCTCAAAACTTTCGGGAGTAAGGGATTCAAAATTATCTTTTTCTGTGTGGAAAAAAGTCCAGGTAGGGGGCGTCTGACCATTTAAGACAAGATTTACTTCTGAAGATGGCAGCATTGTAAGGGCAACAGCAGGAATTCCGTTTGCTAAAAAACTTGCATTATCTGAATAATTACAGGGAAGACAAAAAAACTTTGAGCCGCCTGCAGAAAGCAAAAGTTTTTTAGTTCTTTCTTCAAGTTCCATAAAATCTTTTATAAATTTTTGCGAAAGGCCAGAAGGCAAAAGAGTCTGACTCAAAACAGGAATGTCCCCACGCCCCATGCAGTCAAAAACAAAGACATCATCATTTTTAATTCCAAGGCGGCGAAATACCTGCGCAAGAGGAAAAGCCCCCTGCTCTTTTACACCACCTTCTCCAAGCTCTTCTCCATCAGTAAATATCAGGCGGATATTATGAAAGCCCTGATGATAATTATTTTTAAGAAAGGCTGCAAACTGTAAAAGACAGTAAACTGCAGCAGAATTATCATTTGCACCGGGACTTGCGGGAAAGCGGTCATAATGGGCAATTACTGTTTTTATCCGAAAGGCGGGATTATATTGAGACAGGGGAAATTTTACATATATATGATTTTTTCCTTCCATTTGTAAAAGAGCCGTATCCAGGCCAGCCTTATTAAGATAATTTTGTATAAAGGATGCTCTATTGCAGTCACTTTTAATAAAGTCCATAAAATCGGAAGGAATTTTATACATATTAATATTATAGATGAAAAATGCAGGATTCGTCAAAAAGGATATTCTAAACACTTTTAGTGCCTAAGTGTTTTTCCCTATTTTTGAATAATTTTTCAATTGCAAGGGATTTCACCTATACCGCCCCCAAATTAATCGTTTTACAATTTTTTTAGAGAGTTAAATAAAACTTTCAAATTAAAACAAATTACAAGATTTCATTAGGAGGAAATCATGAAAAAAGTTATTTTTGGTTTAACAGCTTTACTGGCTGCTTGTGTATTCTTTATGGGCTGTCCAAACACATCAACTTCTGATCCAACAACAGGAAATGAAGAAAATACTGAAACAGCAAGAAAATGGGAAAGTGCTGTAAGCAGTGCTGCTGCTGTAACAGACAATGGAGACGGTACATTTGAATCTACTTTTGTAAGTAAATACAGTGGAAGTGGTTTTATTGTATGGATTAACGAAGATAAATCTTCAATTGCAGCTGGTAAAACAGTAACTGTTACTTTTGATTATGCAACAGATTCCTGGAAAGACAGCACATTAACTCCAAAATTCTGCGGTTCTTTATTAAAAGATGGCACTTCTATGTATTCAACAACATCTACAAGTGGTGGAACCATATATTTTGATGCAGATGCAGCAACAGGTACAATTACAAAAAGCTTTACTGCCGAAAGTGAATCAAATCAGTTATTCGTAAAATTTAATGCTTATAAATGGGGCGGAGACGAAGAAACAGACTCAATTAAAGTAACTGTAAAATCAGTAACTGTTGAATAATAGTTACGGTTAATAAAGATTTTTTCATTTAGACCAGAGACTGTCAGTTTCTGGTCTTTTTTTTACTATTCCACAAACTCTTAAAATCCGCTAAAATAATTTAATATAATTAAAATCACATATCGAGGATAAAAATGCCAACACCATTAGAAAACTATCTTGCAGCCACAAACGGAAAACCAAATCCTGCAATGACTGCTTATGTTGCAAACCTTCAGCAGGTTGCTGCAGTTGGACCAGACATTGCCGCAAGCATTGTAAACGAACTGGAAAACCAGAGAAGTCACTTAAAGCTCGTTGCCAGCGAAAACTACTGTTCGCTCAACGTACAGGCCGCTATGGGAAACCTTCTTACAGACAAATATGCAGAAGGATATCCTGAGCACCGTTATTATGGCGGATGCGTTAATATTGATGCTGTAGAAAACACTGCAGCCCACGAAGCAGAAGCTTTATTTGGTGCTGACTATGCTTATGTTCAGCCTCATTCCGGAGCTGACACAAACCTTGTTGCTTACTGGGCTATTCTTTCAGCAAAAGTTGAAACACCAACTTTAGAAGAACTTGGAGTAAAATCATTAAACGACCTTACAGACGAACAGTTTGATGCACTCCGCAAAAAATTTGGAAATCAGAAATTAATGGGTCTTGACTACTCTTGCGGTGGTCACCTTACCCACGGATACAAAATGAACGTTTCTGCCCGCATGTTTGAAAGTCATCCATACGGTGTAGACAAAGAAACCGGTCTTCTTGACTACGATGCAATTGAAAAACAGGCTATGGAAGTTAAACCTCTTATTCTTTTGACAGGTTTCTCTGCTTACCCAAGAAAAATCAACTTCAAACGCTTCCGCGAAATTGCAGACAAATGCGGAGCAGTATTAATGGTAGATATGGCTCACTTTGCCGGTCTTGTTGCCGGAAAAGTATTTACAGGTGATTACGATCCTGTAAAATGGGCAGACATTGTAACAACAACAACTCACAAAACTTTACGTGGTCCACGCGGTGCTATGATTCTCTGCAAAAAAGAATTTGCTGATTACGTAAACAAGGGTTGTCCTATGGTACTCGGTGGTCCACTCGGACACATTATGGCAGCAAAAGCAATTGCTTTCAAAGAAGCCCGCACACCAGCTTACCAGGCATGGGCACAGCAGGTTGTAAAGAATGCTCAGGCTCTTGCAGAAGGCTGTAAAGCTCACAATATTCCTCTTCAGACTGGCGGTACAGACAATCACCTTATGCTTTGTGATGTAACAGTTTACGGCTTAACAGGAAAACAGGCAGAAGCTGCATTGTTCAAGTGTGGTGTAACAGCTAACGCTAACGCCCTCCCTTACGACAAAAACGGCGCCTGGTGGACATCTGGAATCCGTATTGGAACTCCAGGTCTTACAACTTTAGGCATGAACGAAAAAGATATGCAGGAAGTTGCAGATATCATCGATTTTGTTCTTAAAAACACAAAGCCTGGCCTTACAAAAGAAGGCAAACCTGCAAAGGGTAAAATCGAAATCAGTGATGATACAGTAGCTGCAGCACGCGAACGTGTAAACAAGCTTCTTTCAGCTCACGTACTTTATCCTGAACTTGACTTAGACTTCCTTAAAAAGGAATTTGTAAAGGCTTAAAAAATAAGCTAAAAAAAAGGGAAAGCAGAAATGCTTTCCCTTTTTTTATGCTCTTTAAGAATTCAAATCATCTTCTGCCCTGCTGTAAACAGAAAGAACATCCTTATCTTCTTTAGGATTATACAAGGCAAGACCAAGGGAAGTTGTTACACTTTCTGAACTTTCAAAAGCAGTTTCCTTTAATTGTTTATTGAAGTTTTCTATAAGTTCAGCTTCTTTTACAAAATCATCCTTTTCAAGAATTACAAGGAATGAATCGCTTTCAATTCTGAATACCAGGGAATTACTGAAAACATGACAAATTAAAAAACAGAGGGTTTTTAAAACAGAATCCCCTTTTTCGTTTCCTTCACTACTGTAAATTTTCTTAAGGTCCTTAAGCCTTATAATAACAAAACCAAAATCTGTATGACCATCAGAAAGCTGCCATTCAAGACGCTTAATCTGATTTTCAAAGGCAACTTTATTACGAACACCGGTAAGAGGGTCTTTATTTGCAAGTACGTTATTCTCGTTAGCCCACTGCTTGGTATCCTGTAAATCGCGGGAAGTTTTGGCAAGGTTTTTCATATAATCTTCAAGATTTACAATCATCTTTGCAAACTGTTTTGCAAGAGAATCAATCTCGTCATTTCCCCTGGCAATGGCCTTAATATTTTTGGAAATCTTAGTATTTTTATGGGCAGAATATTCAATAATATTTGCTTCCAGTTTTATGATTTTAGAAATTACCCTTTTATTAATAAAGATAAGCAGCAGGGCAATTAAAAGAATAAGAACTAAAGAAATTTCCAAAGTCTGTTTAAGGGTATTATCAAAAATTGATTTTCGGACATCTACAACTTCCATTTCTATTCCAATCAATCCCATCTTTTTTCCGTCAATTATTACAGGAGTATAGTAGGCATAGTTCCTTCCCCTTTGTGTATGTAAAAGTTCAAAATCATCCTGTTTTTCGCCGGTAAACCAGGTTTTCCATAAAAGAGAATAATCTTTTGGATCGTTATAAACATTTTCGCCAAGATAAAGATTCTGCCCCTGGCTGCTTTTATTACCGTCAGAATCCTTAAGGCTTGATTTTCCATCTATAACATAAAGTACATGAAAGTTTTCTTCCTGGGGAACCAGATAATAGGCGTAAGGAATATTGAAGGCTTTTTTTGCCTTTTCAAAAGCAAGCAGATAGTATTTATGAAGATATTCATAAAAAGAAAGGGAATCCTTAAAAGAGCTGTTAAGGGAGATGGTCTGCTCTTCAGAAAAATCTGCGGGAACATTCATCTTTGCATAATTTTCTATATAATAATTCTGATAGTTTTGAAAACTTTTTCCGTCAGAAATAAGCAGCTCCTGCAGGTAATCTCCAATTCCACTGATATTCTGCAGACTCTGCATTTTATAAGTATTAACCTGATTTAAGTAAGTTGTAACGCCACTAAAAACAACTTCAATTAAAGTAAAAACAAGAAAAATAAGGGCAAACTTGATTAATAAACTGCTATACCATTTTCTTTTCATAGTGTTCCTATTATAACACAAAAACAAAAGCTATGTCGCCCGCTTATCTTTATATGACAAGCGCTAAAGTTTATCTGCGGCGGGCTTTTTTTATCTGTGTCGGACTTTTTTTTAACTAAAAAAAGTAAAAAATAACTTTTTTTAACTAAAAGACTATGCTATACTTTGGCCATGAGGTTAATTTTTATCCGCCACGGCGATCCTGATTACGAACACGACTCTCTTACAGAAAAAGGAAAAAGAGAAGTCGAATTACTTACAAAGCGGGTATGCCGCTGGAATAACATTACAGATATTTACCAGTCCCCTCTTGGAAGAGCAAAAGAAACTGCAGCCCCAAGCCTTAAAGCACTTGGAAGAGAAGCAAAAACCTTAAACTGGCTGCAGGAATTTAATTACAAGGGAATACTTCCAAAAAATTATCCGGATCCAGGCCTTGCAGGAAAAGAAAAAATGCCCTGGGATTTACTTCCTGAATACTTTTATGCCCATAAAGATTTTTTTAACAAGGACAAATGGACAAAAACCAAATATCTTAAATCGGGAAATATAGAAAAGCACTACAGGGAAGTTTGCGACGGCTTTGACGCAATTTTAGAAAGTTACGGCTACACTAGAAATAAAAAGGGTTTTTACTATGTAAAAAATCCTGTAGAAAATCCTAACTGGCACAGTTCAGACAAGGAAAATCCCTATCACTTAAAATCAATAAAGAATGATTACCCGGAAGATACCTGTCTTCTGTTCTTCTGTCATCTTGGAGTTATGTTTACCATAATTGCCCATCTTACAGGGCTATCGCCAATGCAGTTATGGCAGGGCTTTTACGTTGCCCCAACTTCCATTACTGTTTTAAACAGCGAAGAAAGAATTCCGGGCCAGGCAGATTTTAGGGTTGAACGTTTAGGCGATACAAATCACCTTACAAATGGTGGCGAACCTATAAGTTCAAGCGGTTATTTTGCAAATGTATTAAATGAAATATAAAAAAAATCAGGAGCATTTTATGATTATTTTTAATCAGGAAGACAAGACTTTTAGTCTTAACACCAGAAATTCAAGCTATTTTATTACAATTTCTGAAAAGGGTTACCTCTCTCACTCTTACTTTGGTCCAAAGCTGGACGACAACCTGAGCTACCTTTCACGACAAAACGAGTACTTCAAGGGAAACGGCACAACATTTCGCGAAAAACTCACCCTTATGGATTTTCTTCCAATGGAAATGCCAACTTCCGGCATCGGCGATTTTCGTGAAACAGCCCTTGCCATTAAAAACGAAAACGGAAACAATGCTGTTGAATTAAAATATAAATCTCACAAAATTATTAAGGGAAACCAGGTATTAAAAGGACTTCCTTACGTATTCGGAGATTCCAAGGATTGTCAGACTCTTGAAATTACAACAGAAGACCCTGTTTTAAATCTTGAGGTTGTGTTAAATTACACCATTTTTGAAAACCTTGATGCAGTAATCCGCTCTTCTACAATCATAAACAAAGGCTCACAGAATCTTTATATTACAAAAGCACTTTCTGCTTCTTTTGATATGGATGATGATAATTTTGATGTTATTACCCTGCATGGTTCCTGGGCAAGAGAACGCCATATTGAACGTCATCCGGTTCACATGGGAAACCAGGGCATTGTTTCCATTAGAGGTGAATCAAGTCACCAGGAACATCCATTTATTGCCCTTCTGGACCACAATGCAGACTTTAACACCGGCCGTGTATGGGGCTTAAACTTTATTTACAGCGGAAACTTTATTGCAAACGTTCAGAAAACTCAGTTTTATTCCCTTAGAATTTCCATGGGAATTAATCCTGAAGAATTCTGCTGGAAACTTAAGGGAGGAGACAGCTTCCAGACTCCACAGGCTGTATTAACCTTCTCTAACAAAGGTTTAAATGGCATGACAAATACTTTCCATGATTTATACCGTGACCATTTAATCCGCTCTCCTTACAAGAAATCTCCACGCCCGGTTTTAATCAACAACTGGGAAGCAACTTATTTTAATTTTAATACAGACAAGCTCTTAGACATTGCAAGAGAAGCCTCAAAAGACGGAATAGAAATGCTTGTTATGGATGACGGCTGGTTTGGAAAAAGAGAAAGCGACAACTGTTCTTTAGGTGACTGGGTTGTAAACGAAGAAAAAATTAAAGGCGGCTTAAAGCATCTTGTTGAAGAGGTAAATAAACTTGGCCTTAAATTTGGAATCTGGTTTGAACCGGAAATGATTTCTCCTGATTCTGATCTTTTCCGCTCTCACCCTGACTGGGCTATTCAGATTCCAGGAAGAGAACCTGGAATGAGCCGTGAACAGTATGTTCTTGATATTACCCGTAAAGAAGTGCGCGATTATGCTTATGAATCTGTTGCAAAGATTTTAAGAAGCGCAAACATTGAATATGTAAAATGGGATATGAACCGCCAGCTCTGTGATATTGGAAGCCTTAATTTACCTGCAGACCAGACCGGTGAATTTTTCCACCGCTATGTACTTGCAGTTTACGAAATGCAGGAACGTCTTATTACAGAATTCCCAGAACTTCTGCTCGAAAACTGCTCCGGAGGAGGTGCAAGATTTGACCCCGGCATGTTCTTCTATAGCCCTCAAATCTGGTGCAGTGATGACACTGATGCCATAGAAAGACTTGCCATTCAGGAAGGAACCTCTTTAATTTATCCGCTTTCTACAATGGGCGCCCACGTTTCTGTATGTCCTAACCATGCAGTTGGCCGCGTTACCCCATTCAAAACAAGAGGATATGTTGCTTTAAGCGGAACATTCGGCTACGAGCTTGATATTACAAAACTTTCTGCAGAAGACAGAGCCATGATTCCTCACCAGATTGAATTATACAAAAAATACGGAGATCTTATACGAAATGGTGATTATCAGAGAATCTTAAGCTATTCAAATGGCGGCCAAGTTGACTGCTGGGCAAGTATTGCAAAAGATAAATCTAAGGCTTTAGTAACTTTAGTTCAGGTATTAAATCATCCTAACTATAAATCACGCTTTATAAAGGTACAGAATTTAACAGAAGATGCAATGTATAAAATCAGCTTCCCTGATGAAAACAGTGATGACTACCCTGCCATTACCTTAAAAGGAAGTACAATTGCAAATGCAGGCTTTAATGTAAAACGTGACTGGGGTGATTTTAGCGCTAAGTTAATTTACATTGAAAAGCTTTAATCTGCTTATAGGTAAACCCCTGATTCAGTAAGGCGGCGATAAGTTTATCGCCGCTTTTATTTTTTGAAAGCTTTTCGTAGGCTTTTGCAAGAATTTCGTCTTCATCATTTTCCTGAAAAAACTCATCAAGAGCATCCAGGGCTGTAGCTTTAGAAATCCCCCTTTTTGTAAGTTCTGCTAAAAGACGGCTTTTTCCTTCGTAATGATTTGTCCTTCTTGAATTAAGCCAGGCCCTGGCAAAACGCCTGTCGCTTAAATATCCGATTCTCTGTAAATAAGACAGGGCAAAAGCTGCATATTCTGATTTATGGCCCTTGTCTAAAAGTTTTTTGTAAAGTCCTGTATAAGACTGTTCTGCCCTTGCAAGATACTGCAGGGCCTTAAATTCAGCCGCACAGCAAAGTCCGTTATCAAGGCAGTTTTCTGTCTGCTGTTCGTTCAGTTCATAGCCTGCCTCAAGTAAATCAAAATTGATTAAAAGAGCATCTGAGTATTCTTTTCTCATGTAAAAAGAAGTACCCTCTTGGGATGTAAGTTTATACATTCCTTTATAAGAAGTTTCTACAAAAGATTTTATTATCACAAATACCCCCTGTCTTTAGTATAGTATATCTTGCGGCAAAAAAAAAGCTGCCAAAAGTCCTTTGTGAACTTTTAAGCAGCTTTGTAACGCAGTAAATAAAAACTAACGTTTTGAGAACTGGAAGCGGCGACGAGCACCTTTCTGTCCGTACTTTTTACGTTCAACCATACGTGAATCACGTGTAAGGTATCCGTTAGCTTTAAGAGCTGTACGAGCATCTGGATCAATCTGAACTAATGCACGAGAAATACCATGTAAACAAGCAGCAGCCTGACCGTTCATACCTCCGCCCTGAACATTAATAAGAATATCGTATTTATTTCCCATTGAAGTTACTAACAAAGGCTGATTTACAGTCTGAATCTGTGCATCAGAATTAAAATAATCTTTTACATCTTTTCCGTTTACAACAATTTTGCCTGAACCATCGCGAACAAATACGCGAGCTACAGCAGTCTTTCTTCTTCCTGTACCAATAGCAATATTTTTTACCATTTTTTATCCCCTAAATTAAAGTTCGATTGGCTGTGGATTCTGAGCAGCGTGTGGATGAGCATCACCTGCATAAATCTTAACATTGTCCATCATCTTGCGACCAAGACGTCCGTTAGGAAGCATACCTTCTACAGCAATTTTCATTGGTTCAGTAGGTTTTTTAGCAAGAAGTTTTTCATAAGTATGAGCGCGAAGTCCACCTACAAATCCTGTGTGATGATAGTAGATTTTTTTCTGTTCTTTTCCGCCAGTAACAATTGCTTTTTCTGCATTAATGATGATTACGAAATCACCCATTAACTGATTCTTTGTAAATGTTGATTTGTTTTTACCGCGAGCGATATATGCAGCTTTAGCAGCTACACGACCCATTGGTTTTCCGGCTGCATCAATAATATACCATTTGCGAGCCTGTTCGTATTCTTTAACGAAAATTGTTTCCATGATAATACCTTAAAAATAAAAAATAAGTTTATCTGCGTTTAATAAAACTTTGCATCTGATTTATAAAACGCCGGCAATTCAGATGAGCAGTCTAAATTGCTATACGGGGTATAATATATTACATTTTTTTACCCCTTTTGGTCAATATCTCTACTTGTTTTCTTCAGTAGTTTCTTCTTCTTTTTTTGCCTCTTTCTTAGCTTCTTTTTTGTCTTTTATATCGGCAGCACCAATAAAAAGACAGATTAAACCAATAAAGGCTGACAATACCGGCAAAAAGCCTTTAAAGAAGTCAATTACATAAGAACCCCAGTTTAAAGGACACATTGGCAGTAAAGAAAAAACACAAAATCCTATGAATACTATTCCAAGAATAATAGAAATCATCTTTTACCTCTCTATATTTTTATTTGTTTTAATTCTTCTTACAATAATCTGATAAGCAATCAGAATAACCATCATGGAAATTCCAATAATATCAGTTCTAGTCTCTGGTATTACACATAATAAACCAGCGGCCGCAAAAAGTAAACGTTCCAGCAAATCAAAGGAAAGTGTTAAAGCCTTTGATTTTCCGCTTGAATGAAAAAGTCCAGTAAAATTAAAGCCGTAACCTTCCAGGGCAACGCTTATTCCAAACATTCCGATTAAGGCGGTTGCAATAATTCCAAACACAGAAGCCCAGCTTGAATTAATCATAAGCATTTTTGGATTATAAACAAACATATAAGGAATAATAAAAGCGCCGATTGCAAGTTTTGTTGCGTTGACTGCAGTTTTCATAGGCTTTGCCTTTGCAATGGCCGCCCCCGCTATGGCCGCCAGGGCTACCGGTGGTGTAACATCGGCAATAATACCAAAATAGAAGGCAAACATATGGGCAGGAAGCTTCATAACATTTTCTATCTCACTACCCTGTCCATAAAGGCAGGTAATAATTGCACCGGCTGTAATGGTTGATGTAATAAGATAATTGGCGGTGGTTGGAGCCCCCATACCAAGAATAATTGAAGCAATCATTGTAAGGAAAAGAGTCCAGAAGAGTTTTCCATGAGCTAAAGTAACAAGACCGGCACCAAGTTTTAAGCCTACTCCGGTCAAAGTAACAATTCCAATAATAATTCCGGCCATACCACAGGCAATGGCAACAGAAATAATATTTCTGGCAGAAGCACAAATTACATCAATAATATCTTTTGTACCAAAGGTTGGCTTTCTTCCCATAGCTAAATCTACAACGGAAGTAACAATTCCAATTATAAGGCAGGCAACTATTCCCATAAGGGCTGCAAAAACAGCAGTTTTTCCAAGACAAAGGAAAACAATAATTACGACAAGGGGAAGAATCATATAGCTTTTTAAAAGTAAAGGACCGATTTTTGGAAGCTGTTCTCTTGGAAGTCCCTTTAAGCCGAGTTTTTTTGCTTCAAGATGAACGGTAATAAAGATACCTGTAAAATAGAGGATTGCAGGAATGATTGCAGCTTTTACGATAGTTACATATGGAACGCCTATGCTTTCTGCCATAAGGAAGGCCGCAGCTCCCATAATTGGAGGCATAAGCTGGCCGCCGGTAGAAGCAGCGGCTTCTACTGCACCCGCAAATTCTCCCTTGTAACCAAGTTTTTTCATCATAGGAATTGTAAAGGAGCCGGAACCAACTGTATTAGAAACAGAAGAGCCGGAAACAGTTCCCAGCAAAGCTGAAGAAAGAACGGCAACCTTGGCAGGTCCACCGCTTGCTCCACCTGCAATTGCATTACATAAATCTATAAAGAACTGTCCGATTCCTGTTTTTTCAAGCAGGGCACCAAAAAGAATAAAAAGGAAAATAAAGGTTGAACAGGCTCCAATTGGAGTGCCCATAATTCCTTCTGTATTATAAAAGAGGTGGCATACAACTCTCTGTAAAGAATAGCCTCTGTGATGTAAAAAGCCTGGAAGATATTTTCCGGCAAAGGCATAAACTACAAAGCAGGCTGCAATAAGCATAATTGGAAGGCCTACTATTCTTCGGCAGCTTTCAAAGAGGATAAGTATTCCAATAATACCAATTACAACATCAAGGACTGTATTATTTCCACTTCGACTTACAAGGGTATTTGGAAAACCATGAGCATACATCTGGAAATTAATTACAATATACAACCAGCAGGCTGCACCGGTAAGACCAAGAAGAACATCATACCATGGCAGGGTGTTCTTAGGCATTTTTTTACTTGCAGGAAATAAGAAAAAGGCAAGCAGCTGAACAAAGGCCAGATGAGAAGCCCTTAAAACCTGAGCGGTAACGTGACCGGAAAGAGTGGCATAAAGCTGGAATAAAACAAATACTGTAGAAACCAGTACGGTAATCCACTGGCGCCAGCACTTATGTTCACGATAGGCCTGTTCCCTGTCCAGATCTTTCATAAGATTTTTCATTTCTTCTTCATTGGTTGTAGGTAAAATCTGTTCGATAGCACCGCTGGAAGTTTCATCTATTTCCATTATTACACCCCTGTTTCATTTAGATTTTATATATAAGATATTCAATTAGATTTACTTTTTTTATCGAAATAACCACACTGGTCTGCGCTTCAAAAAATTTTGTAAAGGGTATTTCTTCTAAATCATCAGAAAGACCAAATTTTATAGTATGATTAGCAATAAGGCCTACTGCCATTACAAGGCTTTCCATTTCCCTCTTTAAGTTTTTTAAAACATAAGAATCTGATGTCTGATAAAAAACAGCGCCCTCATTTTCTTCAAGTTCGGGAATTCCTGCCCCGTAAGAAACAAATTCTGTTTCATCCAGAAGTAATTTTTTGCCGCCTGTATATTGATAAATATCATGAACGCGGCCTTTATTTACTGAATGTGTATAAGATATTACAAAACAATCCCCCCTTTTAATTCTGTGAAAATACTCTTTAGCAGGATTTTTTCTGCCGCAAAGAGACAGCACAGAAATACAAGGGAAGGAAGAAACTATAAATAAAAGAATTAGACAGGATGTAAGTATAACAGGAAGCTTTTTCATTTTATTTATAGTCAAGAGTTTTTAGTCTACATTCAAACCGATTTCTTTGAAGTATTTCTTTGCACCAGGATGGAAAGGAACAGAAACACCGGTAACAGCCTTTTCTGCACTTACTTCCTTACCCTTTGCATGTCCCTGAGCAAGTTCATCAAGGTTTTCAAAGAGAGCCTTTGTCATTTCATAAACAATTTCTTCATCAAGTTTTGAAGAAACTGCAAGAGTTGCCTTAATTGCAAGGGCTGCTGTATCTGATTCAGTTCCCTTATATGTGTCTGCAGGAATTACAGTTTTTGTATAGAAGCCATATTTCTGACAGATTTTATCTGCAGCTTCTCCATCAACAGGAATAAGAATAAGACCTGCAGTAAATGCAAGTTCCTGTAAAGCTGAGTTTGGAACACCAGCAGTAATAAAACATGCGTCTAAAGTTCCATTCTGCAAACCTTCTGCAGATTCCTTAAATGAAAGATTGCTCTTTTTAATATCATCAAAAGAAAGTCCATAACCTTCGAGAATCTGTTTTGCATTGAATTCTACTCCGGAACCGGCATCACCTACCGAAATACGCTTTCCCTTAAAGTCAGCAATAGACTTAATTCCGCTTGCCTTAGAAGCTGCAATCTGAACAACTTCAGGATACATAGTTCCAATTGTCATTACATTCTCTAATTTTTCGCCGGCAAACATATCTGTTCCGTGGTAAGCATAGTCCATAACATCGTTCTGAACTGTAGCAAATTCTGCTTCACCTTTATTAATTAAACGTAAGTTTTCTGCAGAAGCACCGGTTGCCTGAGCAGTAACGTTCATATTATCAATCTTAGTATTCCAGATATTTGCGATTGCACCGCCAAATGGATAGTAAGTTCCAGAAGTTCCGCCTGTAGCTAAAATGTAATCTTTTTGAGCATTAGCCTTTGAACATGCAGAAAACATTAATAATGCAGAAAGAATAACTGCACCTGTAGAGATGATTTTTTTCACTTTATTTACCTCATTTAATTAAATATCTTATATATTTTAATAGATTTATTTTTCTCTGACAAGAAAAATAGGAGTCCAACTTACGCGCTTATAATATTTATAGTATATTCTTTACTGGAGCTGCCACTAGACACTTTAACAATAAGCTTAGACAAATAACTGTATTCATATAAAGGAAACTGCAGGGTTTGCCTTCCATTGCTTATGTCTGTATTTAATCTGGCAGGATCAAAGCTTATATCTGTAGTACTTCCGTCATCCATTACTGCTGTTACAGATACTTTCTGTCCAAGTTTTTGCTCAACATAAAGGTAATAAGAATCTATACCTGGTGTAGTTGAAAAATCCGCATTATAAGACTCGACACCTTCTGTATAGCCTATATCAAGAACAGAGGAAGGGTCTGAAGATATAAAAACAATAGTATTAGGACTACAATCTTCATTATTCGCAAGGACTTCTACATTAACATCTGCACTGGTTATAAGGTTTGCTGCACAAAAAACATCACAGGTTTCGAATACTGTCTTAGCATCATCCAGCCCGATTTTAAGTAATAGCTGATGCAGGCCGGCCTCTGCTTCTATATAGAAAGTTGCAGGATTTTCCGTAATTTCAAAAGTGCCAAAATCATCCGAATCGCTATGCTCAGAGTTTAAACAGCTGACAGTAAGATTGCCGGAAACAGAAGCTTCAGAAAAACTTAGCTTAAGTTCAATTTTTCCCTTTGCATCCAGGCCTTGTATAAGATTTGAACTGTCTGGCACAACAGTTATAGGATTTACTTCCAGATCTATAGTTTCAGTATCGTCTGAAACAGAAAGGGTTTTAGTGCCGTAATAAAGAGGCTTTACAAGATCTGTGAGAGAAAGACCTTCTAAGGTAGAAAGGCTGTCTCCATAACCACAAATTTCTATTTTCCATTCATAACCGGAAGAAAGATCTATAGTTTTATCACTTTCTTCCGCCCGGATAAATTCTAATACCGGAGTAAGGCCGTTTGTACTTGCATAAATGGCATAAACTGAAAGCGAAGAGAGCGCTGAAGATGCAGATGGTATAAAAGCAGAACGGGCTGAATAATAAGATTCTTCCCCTCCAATCTGAATATTTAAGCGTAAGCCTTTTGAATAATCTGCTTTTACATTGTTTTTGCAGGAAGATAATAAAAGAATGCCTATAAGAAAAAGAATTATTTTATTTTTCATATTAATAAACCACCCATATTGTAAAGACTTGTGAATTAAGTGATGTTAACTCAGATGAAGAAGAATTAATTGAAGAACCGGAGGTTACAGCATAAATAACAGCCTTATACTCTCCTGGTCCCGCACTTTTTAGTGTACCAATTTCAAATGTAACCGGATAAACCGTATTACCTTCTATTTCTACACTGTCCGAAACTTGAGACGAAGTAACCGTTTCCTCAAGTTTTTCTCCACTTTCAACTGAATAAAAATCACACTTAAGAACCTTTGTATATGCCTCGCTTATAACTTTCTGGGCATCCTCACTTATATAAAATGTAAGCTGATTTACCCCCGAAGATTCACTTATAAAAGTATATTCAAAAGTACCGATGTCTATTTCTGTTACAGAAGGATCCTGAACATTAACAGAGGTATTTCCGCTGCTTCCTGAAGTTCCGGAATCGAAGCAGACATAACCGCTGGTGTTTATGGAATATTCCTTAGCAGTATTTTTTATAGAAAATAAAGTATTAAAACCTTCCAGGCTTGCAGAAGAAGATGAAGCATCCTGTAAAACCTGTAAAGAAGCTGATGCTAAAGGTACACTATCTAAAATTATAGAAGCTACACTACTTTCTCCCGATTTTAAGGACAATGGTGATAAATATGAACCATCATAAGGACTTTGAAAGGTATTTTCCTGTGTAACAATATTAACTGGATCAGAAAAAAAACCGAAACCAATAATACAGGGAGCAGTAGAACCAGAGAGTATAAGTGTACCGTTAGAATGTATATTTTCTGATGTTAATTGATTAAAACTACAATTATTCAGGTATAAATATTGTCCATGTCTGATGCTTACATCATTTCCATTTTCACTAGCAGTATTTCCTATAAATGAAACCCCATCAAGCATGGCATAACCTGTATTCTTTTTTGCATAAACAACAAGAGCCCCTCCATCACCATCTACGGCTTTATTCATAAATAGACTTCCACCTTCCATATAAAAAGTTGGAGAATCTGAATCAGTTGTGCCAACTCTTACAGCACCTGCACTTCGTGCATAATTATTCTGTATATAACAAGTATATAAAAAGACCTTACCGGTTCCAGTAATTACAATAGCCCCATCAGAATTACTTGAATAATGGTTTTGAAAATATGCTCCAGTGACGTTTACACTGCAATCCGAATTAACTTGAAGAAGAGGCCCTTCTGCCTGTATAGAATCAGTTGAAGTGGTACTATAGCCGCCGTCAAAGCGTGGAGTTCCTGTAATAGTCAGATTTACTTCCGAACCATCAGTCGAACGTACATATATAAGAGAGCCGGAAGCAAAGGTTCTGTATACATATTCATAATCAAAATCTAAAGTTTTGCTTTCATTAATTACCAGCGTAGATAAAAGATATATATTCGTTCCATACCCCCCCGATAATAAGAGTGCCTCTTCAATAGTTTTTAAAGGATGGGAAGAATCCTGTCCTGAATCTAAGCTTGACGCTGCAGAAGGATTTACATATAGTTCCGTAAAAGTCCATTTTGCATATAAAACAACAGTATCTACAGTATCTGAAGAGATTGCTTCAGCATTAAGAAGGTTGTCCGAAAGTTTACTGCTTTCACTGCAGTCGGCACTTGTGTACCAGCCTTCAAAAGTGGCAGCAGATATTTCGGTTGAAGGTGTTGGAATTGTGAGAGCTGTATCGTAAGTAAAATTTTGGGGCAGACCACTTTCGGAGCCAGTAAAAGTTTTTGCAAGAGGATTTCCCTCTTCATCTGTAAGACCTGCAGAATAGTTGGCATAAGAAAGGGAATAAGTTTTAGCAGTCCATTTAGCATAAAGAGTTATGTCTTCTGTTTTTTCTCCATAAGACCAGCCGGTACAGGGACTTCCACTGCAATCTTCTGTTTCATACCAGCCGCCAAAATCATAGCCGTCTCTTGTAACAAAAGAGGCATCCGGAAGGGTGACTGTCATAAACTCGTTAAAATCTTCTGGAATGCCATATGCAGTAACATATTCTTCGTTCCAGGCAGAAAGTTCATTTCCAGCCGAATCGCTTCCAAAATTATAATCTATGTAATAACGGGTATTAATTTTGTCATAAGTAATTTCGCCTCTTGTTGTAAAACCCGACGATATCTTTAAATGAATTATTCTTTTTGCAATAACATTTGAGCCCGAAGAATCTGAACAAAAATCAAGTTTTAAAAGATGATTTCCAGCCGCAAGTTGTGTATCAAAAATTACATAAGAAGTATCACCATCATTTTTAATATCTGAAAAAAATGTCCGGTTATTATCAAGGGGATATACTGTGTATAAAACACTTTGTGCTCCACCTTTTGGAAAATTTATTTTTATATAAGCATTACCCGGAGAATCTTTTGCTTCGCTCAGGGAAAAAATAATTACAGCACCATCACTTGTAATATTTTGCGTAACTTCTGACATACCTATAATTACATCATCCGAATTATGGGCTGTTAAATAAAAAGTCCATTCCCCCTCATAAATTTCTGCGGCATACTCATCCAGAAAGTCTGACGGTGACTTACCTCCAATCTGTTCAAAAGTAACAGTAAAAGAAGCCTTATTTACATCAAAGTCAGGATTGGATTCATATTCATCAGAAGTTCTCTTTGCAGATAAACAAAAATGATGAACAGAAGAAGCTTCAAGATGACCATCCGGTAAAAGAACTGATCTGGACAGAGAAGAAGGCTTTTCCATTCCGGCCCTTTTACTAAGCGAAAAAGAAATTTTTGTAAGTGCCGGTTCTCCTGATTTCTCATTCCCCTTATTTTTTACAAAAGAATTAAAAGAACAGGAAAGAAAGAAAAGAGAAAATGTTATTAGAGCAAATTGTCTGATTGTAGTATTTTTAAATCCCATACCTTTACCTTGTTATTGTTATTTGTGCAGCTGCTGACGCCTCATCTTCTTCAAGTTCAGCTATAACCATCAGTTCGTAAACTCCTGCAGAATAAGAAGAAATATCAAGAGAGAAGGAACTGCCGGTCTGCCCGCTGATTACTTCATTATTAAAAATCCAGGTATAAAGTGAAGATGCCGCTGTTCCACTAGTAATATCTGCGACGGCTGTTAATTTAGAACCTTCAAGAGAAACAGTAAGGTTTATTTCTCCGCTTGCAGAATCTTCCGGATATTCTACATTTATACTTATTGAACCAGTTGCCGGTATTGAATCATCTTCTTCCCAGATAACTTTAAAATAATTGTCCTCAAGTCCATATACAATATCAGAAAGGTCCACGGTTTCTCCATTACTGTCAATTACATGGCTGTATTTATATCCGGGATAAGATAAAAGAGAATAATCAATCTTATCTTCCGGAAACTTTGCCCCGTATTTACCTTCAACATCTATGCTGCCTTCACCATTATAAGAACCACCGTTCATATAAAAGTGTATACAGGTTACAATTCTATAATACAAATAAGCTATTTCTGTAGAATTATCCGATTGAACAGTTGTTTCAAATGGAGACGGAGACACAAAGCCAATTAATTCACTGCTTGTATCTAAAGGTTCAGACGAAGTATATTCTCCAACCAAGCCATATTTTTTTTCGCTCTTATAAAGAGTAAAATAATCATCATCCACATTTTCTATATAATGATTTACCGTGTAAAAGGCCACAGGTTTTTCTGACCAGTTAAGAACAAAATCTACATTCTTTTTTCCTACAACATATGATACAAGATGTCCATCATCATCAAAAACAATATTATCCGGATAAGACGAAGAATAATTTGAAGAATCATCATCATCCAGGTCGCCAAGAACAATTCTGTAAAAATCTATAGTAGAAAGATAATAGCCGGGATTAAGAGAAGCAATTTTACTGTCCTTGAGTAAATCATAAATACTTAATTCAGTTCCCATTTTATAGGAATATGACACATAAGCGGTGGATTCAAGATCTCCCTTTTCTGCAAAAAAACGAACTGTAGAAGCATATTTTGCTTCCAGGTCATCTTTTAATCGTCCGTTATGATAAAACACAAATCCTTCACAGGAAAAAGATGCTAAAGGCAAAAATATGAGAAGAAAAAAATTGAATATCCTAAAAAAAGTATCTTTTATTTTCATATCAACAGTCTATTCCTTTATCAGAACCTTATTCCTATTCTTATATAAGGCTTTAGAATACCGGTAGGCATATCCGGTATAAAGAGATGGGTAAAATCCATACCGCTTTCTATTGCAAAATGCTTAACAGGTATTAAAACTACAGAAAAACCTGCCTGCATTCCAAAATAACCATATAAAGTATTTCTTTCACCGGAAGAGGCACTTGAAGAATCTCCCATATTTAAAAGAACAGCATAGCCCATACCGGTTTTAAAAGACCCCCAGAGTTTTCTGGAACTTCCAATAAGAGTGTGATAGACAAAGTTCAGCTGCTCATAGGCGAAAATCATTGTATTTGAAAAATAGTCATTCTGGGTCCTGAGGCCAAAAAGACTTGAAGAGAATTCAAAGCCAAGTCTTGCCCTGTTTTTTTCGAAAGGTACACAGGTAAGAGAAAACTGCATATCCAGGGCACAATTCTGATTTTCTTCTGAAACAAGAATTGGATTTTCATTATAGGCAAAAAGGTCTCCGTCATAAAGGTTGATTAAGAAACCGTTACCCAGGAAGACAAATACGTTGGAAGGACTTGTATCCTTTTTCTTTCTGCCGGGGAATACATCATCCATAGTAACTTGGATATCTTCTTCTGCTTCCTCTGAATCTGCCTTTTCCTCTGAAACGGCAAGTTTCTCTTCAAGTGAGGAATCATCGTCTGCTAGCAGCGAATTATCTGCAGCTTCAACGATCGCAAGGGCATCCTGATAGATTTTTTCAAGAGCAGCAATGTCTGTCTGCTTTTCCCAGTCTTCAAGGCCTTTTTGAAGTTCTTTCTCTCGTCGTTTTTCTTCTTCAGCCTTATTGATTGCTTCTATTTTTGCAAGGGCATCCTGATAGATTTTATCTAAAGCTTCAAAGTCAGTAGCCTTCTGCCAGTTTTCGAGGCCTTGTTCTTTTGCAAGCTTGCGTTCTTCTTCTGCGCGGGCATTCTCTTCCGCTATGCGCTTCTCTTCCTCGGCGCGAGCTAATTCCTCCGCACGTAATCTTTCCTCTTCGGCGCGAGCAAGTTCTTCCGCACGTGCCAATTCTTCTGCGCGAATTCTCTCTTCCTCGGCTCTAGCCTTCTCTTCCGCAATGCGATTCTCTTCCTCGGCGCGTAATCTTTCTTCCTCGGCGCGAGCAAGTTCTTCCGCACGTAATCTCTCTTCCTCGGCGCGAGCTTTTTCTTCTGCTATGCGCTTCTCTTCCTCGGCGCGAGCTTTTTCTTCGGCAATGCGCTTTTCTTCCTCGGCGCGGACAAGCTCCTCGGCACGTGCAACTTCTTCCTTTTCCTTCTTCGAAGGCTCTTTCTTTTTGAGTACTTCCTCTATAATCTTCTGGTCATAGCGCTTTGTCTCCGGATTTTCCACCGCCAGCTCAACTGCATCTTCTTTCTTCGATACAACAGATATTTCTTCCGAGGTTACAGAAAGTCCGCCCGGATTTGTAATTTTCATCTGCCAGGAACCTTCTTCGACCTTTGGGAAAACTACCTGGTTTGTTTTTTCGCCCCCGCCGTCACTTTCCTTTTTAATTTCAAACTCGCCTTTTACCACCTTATTGGTTGCAGTATTAACAAGCAGCACCTCAGTCTCTTCGGTAATTGAAGAAACATCAACATCAAAATCAAAGGAAAGCTTGTCTTTTTCGCTTACGGCAACATTATTGGGCATATCATCAATAACCGGCTGCAGAGCTTTTTCTACCGTAAAACTTCTCCAGGAAGAAACGCTGGCCTTTCTGTCAAGAAAATCATAGGCAATAACCCTGTACTGATAGAGCCCTGCCTTGAGCGAAACTTCTATAAAATTATCTGACGTTTCGTAGTGACTGTTACTTTTAGAAGAAAGATTCTGAATTTCAACTTCATAGCGGAAGGCATTTTTATCTACCTGCCAGGAAAGCTTCTGCTTAAAACCATGTTCCTGACCTGCCAGAGTCATAAAAAGAAGAGAGAAAAATCCGGCTGTTAAATATGCTTTTATTTTATTCACCATAGACTTTTCCCGGATCATTTGTAGTGATTGCAGAAGGTAAATCAAACTTAATTGAGAATCTGTTTGCGGAAGCATCACTCAACTGCTCTTCAAATCCATCCTTTGCATGACAGTATGCTGTTACCCGCCATTCAAAGCTGCCAATATCAAGATCAGAAAGCTTTTTAAACTTTACTGAGGTACTTTTTATATTCTTTTCTACGTAAATTCTCTTTAATTTTCCATCACTGCCCTTTTTATAAAGGGCAAAAGTATAATCACTTGCACCAGTTACAGGATTCCATTCAAAGGCAATCTGACGATTCTTTCTTAAATAATCAGAATCGATAATAAAATTATTTGCCGGAAGGGAAAGCTTTGGTGCCTTTAATTTTGGAACAGAAGTAATAACAAAAGAAGCTTCTGCAAGAGGCTCAAGAGGAAGTCCACTCTGACTTGAAGCATAAACAGTCCAGCGGTAAGTTCCGGAAGAAAGCCTTTTAAGATTTTCACTTGGCTTTGCATTTGCAATTCTTGTAACTTCCTTTACACTTCCTGAAGGCATTACTTTTTTTACCACGAGGGTCGCCTTTTCTGCCTTATCAAGACCAGTCTTCCACTGCAGCTGAACAGGTTTCCTTAGCGCTGTAAGGCCATCAATCCTTACATTATCTGAAGGATAGATAAGTTTTACTCTGTCTGGAGCGCGAACAGAAATCTGACTTACTGCTCTCTTTCCGTAACGCATCTCGCTTAATTCATTTTGATTTGTAAAGGCCTGTACCGAAAGTTCAAGATTCAAAGTCGCATTATTTATTTCTTCAGGTAAAGTAAAATCTGTAAGAGCTTCTGAAGTCACATTTTTATCGTAATAAACCTTTTCTGAATTATTTTTATCTGTAATTTTTACCTTATAAAAATCAGCCTCAGGAACTTTGTTCCATTTTACATTTAAGGCTGTATCTGCAAGGCAGACAAGATTTTCGTCAGGCTGAGGATAAGTAATTACAGGGGTGGCAAGTTCTCCAAGTACAATGAATTTTCTTGCGTCTGTATAAACATAAGAAGCATCTGATGGATTATAAACACCAACCCTCCAGTAATAGCTGTCCTTTTTAAGGTCAAAACCGGAAGTTTCCATTAATTCTGATTTTTTTGTAACAAGAGGATTTTTAAATGTATCATCCTTAGAAATTTCCAGGATTGATTCACTGCCTTCAAAATCCTCAGAAAGTTTCCATATAAAATTCATGCCTGAGACTTTTGACTGCTCAACAGAATAATTTTCAGGAGGGAATAAAAGCCTGTTTCTGGCAGGAACATATTTTATAACAGAAAAGTGATTTACCTCTGAAACAAGTTCTTCGCCATCACTGTCCGAAATTACCTTCCAGAAATATTCGCCGGTAGCAAGTTCTTTAGAAAAATCTTTAAAGAGACGTTTCTGCTGCAGTTTTTCCTGATATACCAGATTTGTAAAAGCTTCATCCTTTGAAATTAAAAGGGTGTAATCTGCATTTTCTTCTTCGCTCTTCCAGAGGAAAGTTACATTAAAATCTTTTGCCTGGTAGGTCAGGTTTGAGTTCTGGGCAGGGAGAGTGAGAGCTGGTGGCAGAACTTTATCATTTTTACTGATTGTAAAGGTATTGATTTTTGATGTATTTGTAAAACCGGTATTATTCACATTGTAATATGGAGTTACCCTCCAGTAATACTGCCCCTCTTCCAGAGAAGAAAGAATGAGGCTGTTATCTGTAAGTTCCCTCTCTTCTGTTGGCTTTGAAAAATCTGCGGTCTGGGAAAGTTCAAATTTATACTTTACCGCATACTGATTATCATTCCAGTTGAAATTAATTCTTGGCAGATTCTTTTTATAGCTGAAGGCTGCCCCGGAAGCAGGTGATATAAGATTCAAATCTTCCACATTATCTACGTGGATTTTTCCTTCTACCGGCTCTTCATCTTCTACAAAAAGCTTCCAGTAAAGGGTTCCGTTTTGAGCCGGCAGGGTAAAGGAATTATCATCTTCTACAACATAAGTATTCTGTATAGTAGAAAAATCTTTTTCGCTAGAAACCTGAATTGTAACAGGTTTATTCTTAAGGTTTTCGCTGCTTGTCCATTCCAGTTTTACAAGAACGGCCTCTTCTTCAAAATTAAGAACATGGAAATTACTTGAAATGGAAGTAACGTTAAGTGGAGCCTTTTCTATACTTCCATTTTCTTCTATTTTTACAACTTCGCCTTCGTTAAGTTTTACCTTCTGTCCTTTCTTTTCTACAGAAGCAGAACCCGACTGAACATTAAAACTGCTTACAGAAGAATCTTCGTTTACGGACGAGGTTACCTTACTGCCCTTAGAAACATTTAAGACAGAGCCGTCTTTTGTTTTTAGGGAAATAACTGCATCCTTCTGATTTTCCTTACCGCTTTCTGTAACATTAGAAGTATCAACATCAATATTTCCTTCTCCTACCGAAAGCGAAAGTCCTTCTTCCGGCGAATAGAAAATCTGAAGCATTGTATTTTCGTGAATCTCTATCGAAGCATTATTTTTAAAGGTAATTACGGCGACAGACTGACTGGAAGTACGAACAGTATCTTCATTATATATAGGAGAAAAATTCTGTAAGCGTTCCCATACAACCCTGTCTGAAAATTTTCGCTGGGCAATTCTCTGCTTAAATTCAATTTTTGCAATGGCAGTCTTATCATTTCTTTCTGTAGAAAGGTTCAAATCTTTCCAGAAAAGAAAAACCGAGTAAGCCGCCACCGAAAGACAGATTATAGAGATGAAAAAGTTACTGAGCAGTAATTTTAGTCTTATTTTCTTCTTCATCCAGATTAACTCCCTCAAAATCAGGAATTGGAATTCCCAGAAGATTACGAACTTCGTTTAAGTTCTTTGGGCCATTCCGTCCTACGCAGTTCACACAATCAGAATCTGCAACAAAGTCTTTATTTGTAGTTCTAAAGAATTTTTCTATATCTAACTGAGGCATGTTTACAATGCCATAAAAATGCTGTTTTCCCTTTCCCTTTACTTCAAAGGTAACCGGAATCTGCTCTACAATAATTTCATTTTCTTCGTTTTCAGCAGAAAGCGTATAATTGTTTTCTTCGCAGCGTATAAAGTCTTTTTTAAGAAGATTATAGGTTGCTTCTGTCATTAAGCCGTCAGTTCCACAAGGCTTGTTGGAAGCTTCTGTTCGGCTGGCAAGGTTTACGGAATCTCCAATAGAAGTAAATTCCATCTTATCAAAAGAGCCCATAAAACCGACAGTTGCCCTTCCCGTATTAATACCGCAGCCAATTCTGATGTGAGGCTTGTACTGGGCATATTCATCATTCATATGTTCTTTTGTAAAAATCTCTGCATCCTTGTTATATTTCATAAGGGCATAGCGCATGGCAACCACAGTCTTAATTGCGGCTATGGCATCCTGCTTTACATGCTCTTCGTGTTCTTTCTGTAAAAGCTGCTTCTGAGGGTCAGAATCTGCAAGCTGTTCATAATCAAGACTGTCATTTCTAAGAACACCCCAGCAGGCCATAATTGCATCGCCTTCAAACTTATCTACATTTCCACCGGTAATCGTAATACATTCAACCATGCGGCTCATATAATCATTTAAAAAGCCTATGATTTCGCCGGCAGATTTTTCTCCGAAGCGTTTGCTGAAGCCGTCTGATATTGCAGTAAAGCCGCGGATATCGCTGAAGAAAATTGTGATGTCTTTAAGGTGGGCATCAAAATCAATTTCCTTACGAATAACGGCCTTGGTTACAGCCTTGTTTGTAAGGTGCGAGAAGGTATTAAGAATCTGATGTTCATTTTTTGTACTTGAGATTAAAACGCCGATTTCGTCCCTGCGCTTAAAATCGAGGCTTTCGAATACATCTTCATCAAAATTACCCTGGTTTATCTGATTTGTAACTTCGGTAAGTGATTTTAACGGGGTACTCAAGGAAGCAGAAAAGAACCAGATTATCATAATTGCAATGCTTAAGGTGGCGATTGTAAGGTAGATATTTCTTCTTGTAGTTCTTTTAATACCTTCAAGTACTATATCTGTTTTTACTGTAGTTATAACTCCGCAGTTGCCTTTTTCAAGTCTTTCGTAAGCACCAATATATTCAACCTCAGTCTCCCCTTCCAGCTGTCTGTAATAAAACTGCTCGCTTTTCTGATTATCATTCAAAAGCTGGGCAACAATCGGATTTTTTGAATAGTCTGCGGCAGAAAGCATTGCAGAAAGATCGGGATGAACTAAAACAATTCCTTCGGAATTTACCATAAAGGACTGATTAACACTGCCGGAAGAAAAATCGTTTGCAAGCTTTTCGCAGGAATAAAGAACAACAAAGTTTGTAATTTCGTCAGATTTTATAGGACAGAAAATAGAAAAGCATGGAAAGTTCAGAACAGGACTTGAATTGTCTATTTCCATAAGGCCGTTTTTAGCCGAAGCAATTAATTTATCCTGGCCAAGAATATAATTCTTTATGCTGCTTTCGCTTACTTCATTAGAAATCAAAAGGCTTCTGTTTGTATAAATATCCTCTGTTTCGGGAAGATAAATTGCCGCAATTTCTTTATAGCGGGAAAAGAAGTTATTTGAATTTTTCTGAACTTCAACTATGTCGCTTTTTTTTCCCTGCTGTAAATCCAGAAAGATTTCTACATTGGAAATAAGGGTGTCCAGACGATTCTGAACATCCATGGCAGTGCGGCTGTTTATAGTCATATTATTTTCTTCTGCACTAAGTCTTGTATCTGCAGAAATAAAATAAGATACCAGATAGGTTACTCCCATTAAGGAGATAATCAGTAAGGAGGATATGATGCCTATGAGCTTTGCGCCGATAGGGAATTTTGTTTTTGTAAGGATGACATGATCATCTTTTTTTGCAGATTTTTGTGATTTTTCGCTTTTTTCGGATTTACGGTTCTCTTTATAGTCAGTAACTGTATCGTCATCCATGAAGGGAACTTCCCAGTCAAAAATAACGCTTTCAGAAGGATCTTCTATATTCAGCTGGTCATCTGAATCTTTTTGACTGGCAGGAGACTGACCTGCAGAAGTTTGACCTGCAGGAGTCTGAAAAACTTTAGTCTGAGAATCTTTATTTTCCATTTTGATTCTTGCTCTTTTTACTGCAAGAATCCTTTTTCTTTTGATTTCATCTTCACTCAGAGCTCCTTCCAGCATATCCAGATTTTCTGCTCTGGAAGAAACCTTATGTGCTTCAAAAATCCCGTAATCATATTCACCTTTATTCACAATACTATCATTATATAGTTACAGAGCCCTTTCTACAAATAAAAAAATAAGAAAAAAAATCTAAAAAGTTTATTGACACAATTGAATATATGTTGCATTTTACTCTTTAGACAGAAAAAAACGACCCTAGCCTTACGCGAATTGCTAAGTTTTTGGAAGTGCTTTTAGTTCTGCGTATGCGGAACTTATCATTTTTAAGATTGAGGTTGCTTGAATGAAAGGAAGTCAGGTTACCATTGATCATGTATCCAAAAGATTTGGCGACTTTGTTGCTTTGGATGACATCAACTTTACAATTCAGCCGGGAGAGTTCTTTTCTCTCTTAGGCCCTTCAGGTTGTGGTAAAACCACACTTTTACGCATTATTGCAGGATTTGAATTTCCTGATGAAGGTGCAGTTCTTTTTGACGACACAAATATTATTCCATTTCCGCCAGATAAAAGACATTCCAACACAGTATTCCAGACCTATGCACTCTTCCCACATCTTTCGGTATATGACAACATTGCTTTTCCATTAAAGCTTAAGAAATTACCAAAAGATGAAATTGACAAAAAGGTAAAGGAATACGTAAAGCTTGTTCAGCTGGAACAGCACATGTACAAAAAGCCTAATCAGCTTTCTGGCGGACAGAAGCAGCGTGTTGCTATTGCCCGAGCCTTAATTAATGAACCAAGGGTTCTTCTGCTTGATGAACCTCTTTCTGCCCTCGATGCAAAATTAAGGGCAAATCTTCTTCTCGATCTTGATGCCCTCCATGACAAAATTGGAATTACCTTTATCTATGTAACTCACGATCAGAGCGAAGCCCTTGCTGTAAGTGACAGAATTGCAGTTATGAATTCAGGTCATGTATTACAGGTAGGAACCCCTTACGAAATTTACGAACAGCCTGCAACCCAGTTTGTTGCACAGTTCATTGGCGAAACAAATCTTTTTGAATCTACCGTAGTTAAATGCGAAGAGTTCAAAGGAAAGACAGGAACTGAATATAATGTTACCCTTAACACACCAGCTTTGGGCATTCAGACTCCCCTTCCCGGCGATACCCAGCAGACTAAGGAACAGGATAAAAACATCCTCGTTACAGACTACGAAAAGACTGCAGAAGGACAAAAGGTTGCCTTTACTATCCGCCCGGAAAAAATTCGTATTACAACAGAAATACCAAATGTTGGCGGAAGACAGGATATAAATGTATTTAAAGGTATTGTTGAAGAACCTGTTTACACAGGCTTCCAGTCAAAATTCTATGTAAGACTGGAAAACGGTACAATCGTAAAAGTTTTCAAGCAGCATACAAACTATCTTGATGATGGTCCTGATATTGCATGGAAAGATACAGTTTATATTTCATGGTCTTCTGAAGATGGCTACATCGTAGAAGATGTTCGCAGTTAATCTTATAACGATTTTTATCTGGAGATAATTTTGGACGGCAAAAAAATTAAATATAAAAAAACAAATCCCGGTCCTGCTTATTCCTGGCCAATGGGCTTGTGGTTTACAGTATTTTTTATAATTCCTATTGCAATTATTGTCTGCTACTCTTTTATGAAAAGAGATGTACATGGCGGTGTTGTAGCCCAGTTTACCTTAAAAGCATATCAGCAGGTTTTAAGTGCAGCTTATGGTAAAATCTTTTTACGCACCCTCTGGATTACAATAATTTCAACCTTTATTACAATTGTAATTTCCCTGCCCTGCGGTTATGCAATGGCAAGAAGTAAGCATCAGACTCTTTTCTTAATTCTGGTAATAATTCCATTCTTAACAAACAGTCTGATCCGTATTTTTGCCTGGATTACCATCTTAGGTGATAACGGAATTCTCAACAATGTTGGGCGCTCTTTCTTTGCCCTATGGCAGAAGATTGGCTTTATTAAAGACGATGCAGTTTTTGTACCTAAAAAATACATGTTCACACAGGGGGCTGTAATCCTTGTTAGCGTTTACATGTATCTCCCTTACGCAATTCTGCCGGTCTTTACAGCAGTAGACCGCTTTGACTTCAGCCTTCTTGAAGCAAGCCGCGACCTTGGAGCAAATAAAGCCCAGTCAATGATTAAAATCTTAATGCCAGGAATAAGCAGCGGTATTATTTCTGCCCTTATTTTTACCTTTATTCCAATTTTTGGTAACTACACCGTTCCTCAGCTGGTTGGTGGAAAAGACTCATACATGCTTGGAAACATTATTGTTGATCAGGTACAGAAAGTACGTAACTGGCCTTTAGCCTCTGCTTTCTCTATGCTTATTACCATTATTTCCATGCTGGCTATCTTATGGATGCTTGCTTCTAACCGTAAAGATGCAAACCTTAAAAAATCCTCAAATAAAGAAGATTCTGGTGTAGAAGAACCTTCCTTAGCTGCAAGCTTAAAAGAAGGAGGTTCAAAATAATGAAAAATCCTTTTAAAATCTTCTCTTCAAAAAGAAAAGCAAGCGAAAATGCAAGACACGCAAGACGCTTATGGGTAAGAAAAAATAAAAACTTCAGTTTTTCAAATTTTGTTCTTTATCTGACAATTTTCTTTCTTTTTGTACCGCTTTTAGTTGTAATTTTTTATTCTTTCAACGAAGCAAAGGATACAAACTTTACACGTTTTTCTTTCGTATGGTACGAAAAGCTGATTATGGATTCACTTCCTTTATGGCAGGCTTTATGGAATACAGTTTTAGTTGCAATTACTTCTTCAATTGTTGCAACAATTCTTGGTTCTGCTGCCGCAATCGGTATTAACTGGTACAAATTTAAAGGCCGTAATTACATTCAGTCAATCGGATTTTTACCAATGGTATTACCGGAAGTAATTATGGGAGTTTCAATGCTGATTTTCTTCAGCTGGATTAAAATTCCTCTTGGACTGTTTACAATTTTTATTGCACATACAACCTTCTGTCTGCCATTTGTTTACCTTATGGTAAGTTCCCGCGTAGACGAATTTGACTATTCAATTATTGAAGCAAGTCATGACCTGGGTGCAACAGAAATCCAGACTCTCTTTAAAGTTATTATACCTGCAATTTTCCCTGGTATTTTAAGCGGCTTTATGATGAGTGTTACAATGTCCATGGAAGATTATGTCATTACATCACTGGTAAGCGGACCTGGAAGTACAACCCTTCCTCTCTATGTTTACTCAATGATTCGTTTTGGCGTAAGTCCTGTAATCAATGCCCTTTCTTTTGTACTGGTATTGATTATCTGTATTCTTACAATCATTTTAAGAAAAAGTTTAAAATCTTTTGCAGCGTCACGCTAATACGCTAATAGAAGAAATATTTTTGCAATATAAGGAATGGAGGAAACTTTAATGAAAAAGTTTTTCACATCTTTAAGTGCAGCCCTTGTTTTTACTGCACTTCTGGGTCTTGCATCTTGTTCAAAAGATAACGGCAAGACATTGTACATTTATAACTGGACTTACTACACTCCTGAAGACGTAGTTGCTCAGTTTGAAAAAGATTTCGGTGTAAAAGTTAAATTAGACAACTATGCCTCTAACGAAGAAATGTATTCAAAATTAAGAGCCGGTGCAAAAGGCTATGATATCGTTGTTCCTTCTCAGGATTATGCTTCAATTATGATTGAACAGGGAATGGTTCGCGAACTTGATCAGGAAAAAATTCCTAACCGCAAATATATTAATCCTGCAATTTTTGAAAAAGCAACTTATGACCCTGAAATGAAATATGCCGCTCCATACTATCTTGGAGCTGCAGGAATCAGCGTAAACAAGACAAAAGTAAACTGGGACTATGAAAAGAACTGGAATATTTTTGCAGACCCACGTTTCAAGGATCATGCAACAATGATGGATGATATGCGTGAAGTTTTTGCTGACGCTCTTGTTACCCTTAAATATGATTTGAACTCTGTAAATGATGCAGAACTTGATGAAGCTGCAAAACTTATTACAGATTCATGGAATCCAAACCTTGTAAAATTTGATGCAGAAGGCTTTGGAAAATCATTTGCTTCAGGCGATTTCTGGTTATGCCAGGGTTATGCAGAAGTTGTTTACGGTGAAGTTCCACAGGAAAAATGGGCAGAAACAATTGACTTCTTTATTCCAGAAGAAGGCGGTCCTTGTTACCTTGACAGCATGATGATTCTTAAAGATGCTCCTCATTACGAACTTGCAAACGAATTCATCAACTACATTTATAATCCTGAAAATTATGCAAAATTCCTTGATTTCTTCAACTTCCCGGATTATATTGTACCTGAGGCAGAGCAGTACATGACAACAACTCCATTGTACGAAGCTTCACAGATGGATAATTGTGAACTCAAGTTTGATCTTGGAGAAGACTTGGACAAATACAACGAACGCTGGCAGAAAATCCGCTTCGGAGACTAATTTCGAAGACTAATACATACTGCCGGGCAGGACAGAGGTAGCCGCAGAATGATTGAAGTTGAAACCAGAATGAAAATCCCTTATCTGTGGGGAAAATCGGTATTCAAAAAATCAAACTGGACTCAAATAAACCTGATTGTAGGCCCTAACGGTTCAGGAAAAACCATTCTGGCACAAAATCTTGCCCGGCAATTTTCAAAAAAAGGCTATTCAATAAGTTTTATAAAAGCTGATCGCGGTAAGCGAACAAAAGAGCTTACCCTTCTTAAAAACGACGAAAAAATCAGAACAAAAATAGAAAAGGTCCTTTCAAGCATTTTTGCAAAATCAATCAAATTCATTGAAGACATTGACGGAAGCCTTATCCCTATTGTAGAGAACAAGGCCTGGAATGTTGAATATATGCTCGAAGACGTGGAATGTCACGGATTAAAAGAAATTATTTCCTTACTGATTAATCTTTACAAAAACAATGAGCAGCCGGGCGTGGGAGAATGCATTTTTTTTGATGAACCCGAGCTTCATCTTCATCCCCAGTTCCAGACCTTCTTTATGAACGAAATAAGGAAAGAAGTGAGCCATACTTCCAGAAAGATTTTCTTTCTTATAACCCACTCACCTTTTTTTATTGACCTTAGAAGCAGCGAAGATTTAACCGGCGTTATAGTCTGCCACATAAACCGCTGTCCTACAACAATCGAAGAGCTTTCCAGGGAAGATGATGCTCTTTTTAAAAAATTCCTTCCCCGCTTTAACACCTACCACAAGCAGTTTTTCTTTTCGGACAACCAGATATTCGTTGAAGGTTATACCGACCAGCAGACTTTTACCTATCTCCTGCCCTTCCTTGAAAACGAATATCATGCTGCAGGAACGGGCATAATTGACGTTGGCGGAAAAGATGAACTTGGTGTTTTCTGCAAGGTATGTTCTCTTCTTGGCACAAACGGAAGAATTATTACAGATTTAGATTCCCTCTTCAGCGGGAAGCTCAGGGATGTTTTCTGCGAAGATGAAAGGGTCTGCCAGTGGCTTGATAAACAAAAAGAAAAACAGGAAGCTTTTTACCAGACAATTTTCAGCGAAAAAGAACTTTTACAGCCAGTATCTCTTTCAAGGCTCATAAGAAAACTGGAATTCCTGCTTACAGAACTTGGAAAAGAAATTCTTTTAATAAATGCAGACCAGCTGATTTTCCCTGAATACAGTCAGAAAAAACAACTTACTGAGGAATTCAATCTTTTTATTCAAAAACTCAAGCTTCTTCAGGAAAAATACGAAAACGCAGAAGCTATTGATACTTATAAAACAGTGCTTTTACAGGGAATATCTGCTTTGCAGGAACTTCTGCTTCTAAATTTAGACTCGAAAAAGGCCGGACTTTTGCCGCTTATAAAAAATCTTACGGCTTTAATTCTTGCTGCGGCTGAGGCAGGCCGGGTTTATATTCTTCCAAAGGGCTGTATAGAACACTATTATTCCCAGGAAAAGATAAAATACATGCCGGTTTCTGCAAAAGACAGACTCTTTAGAAATGAACTTGATTTTATTCAGAATTCCCACAAAAAGACTATAAGAAAAAAATACGGTGAATTAATAGAGATTCTTCAAAAGGCAAGCATATAATTTTTTGTAGCTGCCTTTTAAAGAATTCAATTTATAAATTATTTACTCAGTAATCTGAAACACTTTAACTCAGGATTATAAACTACTCCAAAATCATCCTTTTCTTCCGGAACCTTACCCTGAACAAAAAATCTTTCCAGCAGATTTACATAATATTTTGCAACCATATCTTTAGGATTCTTTTCTGAAAGGGACTTAAAGCCTTCCAGGGCTTTTGCGTATTCTCCGGAATCAAAGAGTTTCATAAGTATTTCCCAGTTAGAAGCATACTTTTCAAGATTTTCATCATCCATACCAAGTGGTTCATAAAGAATTATAGGAGTATTAACGTTTACAACCTGAACTGTATCCAGTCTGCGGCAAATAATACTCTTATTAAGTAATTTATATGTGGCTTCGCTTATAAGAATACCGAAGGTTGAATACTGCTTATTTACCCCTTCAAGTCTTGCGGCAAGGTTTACGTTATTTCCCATCATCGTATAATTCTTTTTATTTTCGCTTCCCATGTAGCCTGCAATCATCTCGCCTGAATTAATACCGATTCTGGTAAATATCTGCTTGCCGTTCTGAACCATAATCTTAAAGGCAGAATATAAAGTTTCATCCATTGAATCAGGCTTTTCGGCCTGAACTGTTTTCTTTATTTCTTCATTCATAAGGCGCTCTGCTTTTTTCATGTTCAAAGCAGCCTTTACAGCCCTTACAGCGTGGTCTTCCCACTTTAATGGAGCACCAACAAGGGCAATAATTGCATCTCCTTCATATTTATCTATGGTTCCACCCTCTGCCATAATAATATCAGACATTTTTGTAAGATAATAATTTAAAAGTGCAACAAGCTGACTTGCAGAAAGTAATTCGCTGAAAGAAGAGAATTTCTGAATATCTGTAAAGATGGCTGTCATCTGCAAGTTTTCGCCGCCAAGTTTAAAACTGTCCGGATGAGCAACAATCTGATTTACAACATCTTTAGAAAGACACTGACTGAAGGCATTTGTAATGAATTTCTTATCTTTAGAAGTTGAAAAGAATTCAATCAGGATAGTTGAAAAATATGTAAGGACTGTAGCAATTAAAGGAACAGACTCTCCCACATAGATTCTTGTAAACTTATAGAAAATCAGAAGCAGGAAGGAAGATACACAAACGGTAATAAAACCGATAAGTGATTTTCCTACTGTAGACTTTGAAAAGTTTGTAAAGAAAATAATTAAGAAAGAACAAATCAGAGCATAGAGGATAGAAAACAAAGGTGAAATTTCTGCAACGAAATCTCCGTTAAGATACTGGTTTGCCAGAGTATAGTGAACGCCAGGAAGAGGATACTGAGGCTCATACTGATTTACACCATAATCTGAAGTTGAAGTAGCACAGGTCCCGATAATACAAAGAGCTCCGTTCAACTTTTCCTTTAATTCATCATAAATCTGATTATATTCATCAATGTAATATTCTTCGCCTTCTTCTGCCATATAGCGGCGATAAAGGGCAATTTTATAAATATCACCAATAGAAATATATTTGTAATCATTAAAAAGCAGTTTTGGATACTTAAGGATGATTTTTCCGTCGTTTCCACGGGGAACAACAATATCTTTACGGCTGCCGTCTTCAAGCAGGGCATCCTTTAATACAAGCTTTCTTTTGTGAATTTCAACTTTAGGATTTCCATATTTTTTTAGGATTGCAGGAAGAATTAACTGTCCGTAATATTCTCCGTCATACATGGCAATAGGATTAACCCTTCTGTAGTAATTGTCGCTGTCAGGATCTGCATTTACGTAACCGGCTCCTGCTACATGCTGAAGAAACTCCGGTATGGCAGGCATTACACCTGTAAATTCCTGTGTTTTACCATCAGACAGCAGTTCAAAGTTTTTAAGAAGACCTTTTTCGTCCATCACTTCTTTTGCATCTGAGTCGACATCAGTTTCGTAATCAAAGGTAAAATTTAAATATACATTTTTTGATTTCTCCAGGGCCTCTTCCATAACCTCGTCCGGCCAGAAGGGCTGGAAATCATCATTTACACTTGCTTTTGCATGATCAATAAAAGTCAAATCAAAAACAATTGCGTTTGCATTAAGTTCTTCCATAACAGCAATACAATCGGCATAAACATCCCTTGTAAAAGGGAAGCTTCCGATTGTATCAACTGAGTAATCATCAATATTAACAAGAAGTACATCATCACGAAGTTGTGTAGAGGGCAAGGCAATTCTCTGATATAAATCAGAGAATTTTGAATCCAGGCTGGTAAATAAAAATAAAGAACTTACTGCAACACAAATAAAAGGAATAAAAAAGTGAAGAACATTCCTTTTAGTCATCAAGTTCACCTTCTGCCATTACATCAGATGCACGAGAGGCAGCGGTTGCGGTACCTTTACCTTTTTTAGCATTTCCTGCAATTCCCATCTTTGCAGAAATTAATTCAGCAACTGTTGCTTTTGTAGGAGTTCTTAGGGTAATTTCAGAGTCATTGAAAGAAAGTACTATTTTTGAATTTGCAGCAATGGTAAGAATTGTATCATCAGTTAAAACCTGACCATTAGTTACAGCCTTTGCCTTTCCTTTTGCAGAATCGCTGAATGTTACTTTTCCTGTAACACCAAGAACAGTATACTCTGTGGCAAATACTGATGTTGTTATAAATAAAGCTGCCAAAACAATAAAAAGTTTTTTCATAAAATACCTCCAATTAGAATATATTCTAACATTATATATATTGTAAAACAATAATTTTTAGTTTTTCAAATATTTTATTACCAGGCTTTCTGCCGGTAAATCTATCTGAGCATCAGATTCTGGAATACTTACAGGTTTATATAACTTCCAGGCATCTGAAAGAGGATAGAGTTTTGCTTCTCCCTTTTTAGACGAATTTTTCCACTGGTTATAACCTGCACTTCTTTCCATTGCAAAAGATTCCTGCACACAGGTAATCTCAAGCGGAATCCAGACCTTTCCGTCCTGCACTATATATCTACCGTCAGTAATTACAGAAGGAGCTTTTTCTACAGACAGGCCAGAATCAAAGGCCATAAAAATATGACCTGGAACAGTTATAAAGGCTGTAGAAATACCGACAGATTCAAAAAGGGCACAGTTCAAAATGGCAAGGTCGTCACAGTCACCACCACTATAAAGCAGGGTCTGGTAAGGGAACTGCAGAAAGTCTACATCCCTTGTTGCTTCTGAACTGAAAGGACTTGTAGGGTCTCTTACATAACTTAAGCCATAGGCTTTTAAGGTTGCAAAAAGAGCCCTTGCCATCTGCATATTAAAAGAATAATCATTCTGCGGATTTTTAAGGATAAGGGTTTTTGCATATTTAGAAATCTTATTTGCAGCTCCATCGTGACTACTTACAAAAGCTGCTGCCTTTCTGTCGTCATCCCAGTTCATGGAGTTTCTGCTTAAGATACTAAAATCAATTAATTTTTCGTAAGAAACCTTTTTTCCTAAAGAACGGTAAGATACAATCACTTTTCCTTCCGAAGAATGCAGGGCAAGAGATTCAAGGATTGTTTCGTTTAAGAAGGCCCTTAAATCTACCTCGAAAGCCTGATTTCTTTCAATTACATCAAAGTGGCCGCATTCCTTAGGAATTACCATGTATTCCGGAATTAAAACAGAAATGCTTACATCTGTAATTTTATTTTCTTCCTCGTTATAAAAAGAAACCTTACCAAAGGAATTGTCATTGTAGAATGAATAAAAAACCGGGAAAACAGGCTCTACATTATATTCATCTAAAACTACCCCGCTCTTTCCAAAAATACCTTTTGAAAAAGAATATTTTAAGTTAATTCCTGCTTCCAGTCTTTTTGTAAAGGCTTCCGGTCTGTAGTAAAAATCAGAAAAACCGAAGAATAGTCCGGCCTTAAATTCCGGAAGAATATAAAAGTCAGCAAAAACTTTTGAACCAAAAAGAATGCCGGACATAGACTCTGTGTTTTTTTCTTTTACCGGAGGGTAAGTCCAGAGGCCGGCGTAAGATTGAAGGCCTGCCGCAAAGCGGTCAGAAAAACGGTAATAATAATTTAAGGCAAGGTCGCCGTAATAAAGGGGACTCGTATTTAAGGTTTGAGCCTTTATTGCGGCAAGGCCGCCCTGTAAGGAAAAGCCCACCTTATTGCGCTCAAAAAAAGTAAAGGGATATACGTCAAAGGAAAGAGCTCCGGAAACAGAAGTCTGAAAGTAGCTTTGCAAATGAAAATCGACCTGAGGCATAAGCGACAGTTCAAAGTCTATTGAAAAAAGAGGCAGGGAAATAATAACTGAAGCTAAAACAGCTATGAGTTTTTTCATTATTCCTCTCCTGTAAGAATCTTTATCTTTTTAATATTTGCAAGGGCGTTTTTATTTTCAGGCTCTTTAGCAAGTACCTTGTTATACATATTCAAAGCGGCCTTATAATTTTTTAAGGTAGTATAAACCATACCCATATTATTGTAGGCGGCTATAGTATTCAGCTTCTGATACTCATTTAAGGCTTCATTGTACATTCCGGCCCTTACATAACAGTCTGCAAGACGCTTTGTATCTCCATTTGAACGGAATTTTTTTATTAAGGCAGAAACATCATTATTGATATAATATGAAGTGGCCTTATTAACTTCTGCAATAATATCTGCTTTTGAAGGATTCTTGAAGGCTCCTGAATAAGCACTGAAGGTTACAGGAGGATAATATTCCCAGGCTGAATGAACATCAACAATTTCAAAAGATTTATCTTCTGATTTTGCAATTTTATTTAATTTTTTGGCAGCTTCAAGACGGGCTGTAGTAAAGCCTTTTGAAAAGTTTTCCATACTCAAAGCAAGCCAGGTTGTATTTTCATCAGAAATAACCCCGTCTTCAAGGAACTGATTTGATTTTTTGTCCGGAGCAATAGTTGTATCAACAAGGACTATAAAATCATCTTCAAGAGGAACAAAACCGGTTCCAATACCAACACATTCAAGGCAGGAACAGATTAAAATACCAATATCATCATAATCACCACTCATAAGGCTGAGGGTCTGTAAAGGATACTGAACGCTGTCATCCTTATCGGTGAATACATATTCTTTATAAGGAGTTACTGTATCCTGTGAGTAAATAATACCTGAAAGACGAAGGCCTTCCATAACTGCAGCGGCATACTGTAAAGGACTGTTCATTCCAGGCTTAAGATTTGTAATTTCGGTTCCTGCAATATATTTTGCAACTTCAAGAATTTCCGGAGCACCGGTATCTATAAAACAGGAAAGACAGGCAGGATCGTTCCACACAAAACTGTTTCTGTGGGTAACATCAAGAACTATATTCTGTACTTCTGTCATTCTCTTGCCTAATAATCTGTAAGAAATTACAAGCTCTGCATTAATTTTTCCGTTTTCGCTGTAACGGAGAATTTCAGGACCAAAATCAGCATAAACAGGAACTTCTATTTTTTTATAGCGGTTCATTTTTGAAAGAACTTCGCATTCCTTATCTGCTGCAGTATATTTACCGGCTCTGAAGCTTACGTGAACATCTCTCACTTCTGCAGAACTTACATTGGTAATTGTTGCATAACCAAGAGGAACGGTTTTATACATATTTGCATATACAGGATAGGCATCAGAAATCTGTTCAAATTTGATTGCAAAATTATTGCTTGAAACATTCTTATTTGTAGAAAGATTGATTTTTGCAGAAATTCCGGCAAAAGGATAAGAAAGATATGGTGAATTATCAAGCATGATGCTTTCGTATCCGCCTGTGGCATTTAATACAAAATTTGGAGTAAAACGGAAACCAAGTTCTCCAAAGGCTCTGTAATAAGTACCTTTTGTAGGATTTGCAATTGTAGAAGCCTTTAAGGTGTGAAGACCATAAGAAGCGTTTGCACTTAAGTAAAGTCTTGAAACAGGATAATAATAAAGCCCCATATTCAGGCCGCCCTGCAAAAGAGTAAGGTCAGAATCTGTGGCAGAAACCTTTATATCTGAATAGCCGCCTTCAAGGCCAAGAGTCATGATATTGAATAAATCAAGATCAGCATTGACCATGGCTCCAAAGCCCAGACCATAATTGGAATCCTGAGGAAAATCCATTTTAGGTGTTATTCTAATTGCAAAATCCAAAGAAAATACATTGCAAACAAAAAGAAAGACAGATAAAAAGAGAGTAATACTTTTTTTCATTAAACAATCCCCTGATTTTTTAAATAACAGATTTCTGTTATATTACTTTAATTCTATAACAGAAATCCCTAACTGTCATTATAATTATCTAAAACGCTTAGCAAGCTCCTGCAGTTTTTTCATATCCATTCCCTTAAGGGATGACATATCCGACATTCCGCCAAGACCGCCCATTCCACCTAAAGCCGAAGGATCAAGGCCAAGCTGATTCATCATCTTACCCTGCATTCCCTTATTTCTGCTGACTTTTTTCATCATAAGCTTTGTTTTTTCAAACTGTTTTAAAAGCTTATTTACATCGGCAACAGAAGTTCCAGAACCTTTTGCAATTCTTTTTCTTCGGCTGGGTCCTATAATAAGATGATTTAATCTTTCTTTATAAGTCATACTCTGGATAATTGCTTCATTCTTCTTTAATGAAGATAAATCCATGCTTGAAGGGTCTACCCCGCTCATGCCAGGAATCATTTCCATTAATGACTGCATGCTTCCCATCTTTTTTACCGACTGGAACTGTTCGAGCATATCCTGCAGGGTAAATTCATTTCTCTGTAATTTTTTCTGAAGCTTTAAGGCTGCTTCTTCATCTACAGTTTCCTGAGCTTTTTCTACAAGAGAAACAACATCACCCATACCAAGAATACGGCTCGCAATTCTTTCCGGATGAAATACTTCAAAATCTTCTGTTTTTTCGCCAGTACCAATAAAGAGAATTGGTTTGTTTGTGATTGTTTTTAAAGAAAGGGCTGCACCACCGCGGGCATCAGAGTCGAACTTTGTAAGGATTACCCCTGTAAGGCCTAACTGTTCATCAAAACTCTTTGCAATTTCTACTGCGTTCTGACCAGTCATTGAGTCAGCCACAAGAAGAACTTCTACAGGATCTGTAGCCTTCTTTATTTTTACAAGTTCTGCCATCATTTCTTCATCAATCTGAAGACGACCGGCAGTATCTATAATGATGGTGTCATAACCATTCTTTTTTGCAAAATCAATTGATTCTTTTGCATTCTTAACAGCATCCTTAGAGTTTTCCTTATAAACCGGAACTCCGATTTTTTCTCCTAACTGAGAAAGCTGTTCAACTGCGGCAGGACGAACAAGGTCACAGGCAGCAAGAAGAGGTTTTCTGCCTTCTTTTAAAAGGCGGGCTGCAAGTTTATGGGCTGCAGTAGTTTTTCCCGCACCCTGAAGACCAAGCATAAGAATTACAGACTGAGTATCTGGTCCCTTTAAGTGCAAATCCTGTTTAGAATCTCCCAGCATAGAAACCATTTTGTCGTAAATGATTTTTGTAAACTGCTGGCCGGGATTTACAGATCTAAGAACCTTTTCTCCCTTTGCTTCTTCGATAGTAGAATTAACAAAGCGTCTTACAACCCTTAAGTTTACATCGGCTTCGAGTAAGGCCATTTTGATTTCTTCTACAGCATCTTCAATATTCTTTTCTGTAATTGTAGATTTACCGCTTATCTTTTTTATAATACCGCTGAAGGTATTTGTAATTTTCTCTAACATTTAAACCTCATATAAGATTTTATCTTAATCTATGCTTTTCTATTTTAAACTAAGAAGACTTGTAATTGCATCATCAACTGTAGCTTCCTTATTCAAAATCTTGAATAAAGCATCTGTTAATGGAAGTTTCAAATCTTTCTTAAGGCTGATTTCGTGAACATATTTACAGGCAATGGCACCTTCAGGTAAGTAACCAATTTTTCCTACATTGGCAATTAAATCATCAATGCTGCTAAACTTTGAAAGCATATCAGTTTTTACTATATCCTGACCAAAGCGTCTGTTTCTTCCATATTTTGATTTACAGGTTACATCAAGATCTCCTACTCCCGAAATAGAAGTAAAGGTTTCAGCATGAGTTGCACCCATTGCAAAACCAAGAGTCTGTATTTCGTTTAAGCCTGCTGCCATAAGAAGGGACTCTGTATTATCACCAAACATATCTGAACTTTCGGTAAGGGCATCAAGTGCACCATAAACACAGGCAACAACGTTTTTAGCGGCAGCACAAATCTGCACACCAATAATATCAAAGCTTGAATAAACCATTAAACCGGGAACTCTGAGCAGTTCCCTTACACGGATGGAATTTTTAGGATTTAGCGAAGCCGCAACAAGGCCTGTAAGTTTTCCCATTGCAACTTCCTCTGCGTGAGAAGGACCTGCTACATAAACTGTAGAATCCTTATAAATTTCTGGCAGAGCTGATTCTATTGTTTCAAGAACTAATTTTGGACCGTCTGCAGAAGGAACAAAGCCCTTTGTAAGGCAGGCTATTATTGTAGAACCATCTTTAATATTTGGAAGGTCTGCAATTTTAGAAATTGTACTTGCAAGATAAAGCGAAGGTGATGCAATAATTAAAAACTCTTTATTTGCAGCTACTTCTAAAATATCTTTTGAACAGGTAATCGAGTTTGAAAGAGTATAACCAGGCAAGAATTTTTTATTTTCATGCTGATTATTAATTGAATCTACAACTTCATCTTCCAGAGCCCAGATCTGAACCTTATGATTTCCACGAGCCAAAGCCTGTGCCATACCGGTTCCCCAGGCTCCACCACCAATAATTCCTACACTTTTAGATTCCATAATTACTTCCAGAAATTTTTCTTTTTAGCAAATATCAAATTTTATAAAAAAAGCCCCGGTCAGGGGCTTTTAACAAGAACGTTATACTAAAAATTAGTACCAGCCGTCCTCACAATCATTCCAGTCAAAAATTTCACTGTCTTTGAACCAGAGTTTGATTTCTCTTTCTGCATTTTCATCACTGTCAGAAGCGTGAATAATGTTACGATTTGTGTGAATACAGTAATCACCTCTAATTGTACCAGGTTCGGCGTCACATGGCTTAGTTTTTCCAACTAATTTTCTTGTAAGCTGTACACAATCATCAGCCTGCAAAACCATTGCAATTACAGGACCAGAACTAAGATAATCTACAAGTTCAGTAAAAAACGGTTTATCTTTATGTTCTGAATAATGTTCCTGTGCCAATTCTACAGTTGGATGAACAAGCTTTAATCCAACAATTTTTAATCCTTTTTTCTCGAGGCGTTCAATAACCTCACCTACCAGGCGTCTGTTTACTACACCCGGTTTTAACATTGCAAAACATCTACTCATATTAATATTATACCATATTATTTAAAGCAGTTTCAACAAGAGAGATTATTTTATCTGGGGTAGAAGCCCCTGCCGTAATTCCAATTTTTTCGTATTTTCTTATTTCGTCCGGAATCTCGCTTTCATCCTGAATGTGAATGGCAAATTTACAGTTCTCTTTAGCTGTCTGATAAAGCCTTTTTGTATTAGCAGAGTTTTTTCCTCCAATAACAATCAGGGCATCTACTTTAGAACATAAATCAAGCAGGGCATTCTGTCTTTCTTCCGTTGCAGGACAGATTGTATTTTTTACCTTAATCTGAGGATAGCAGCTTTTTAACAGACTTTCTATTTTTGAAAATTCAAGAGGATTATAAGTTGTCTGACTAAGCAGAACTATCTGGCCTTTAAGATTTGAAGGAAGCTGAACTTTTTCTGCTTCATCATAATTTTGAATCTGAATAAAATTACTTTTTGCGTAACCTGCAAGACCGATAACTTCTCCGTGGTTTTTATCGCCGGTTAAAATTATGTAATCCTCAGCTGAGGTATAGCGGGAAACCATTTTTTGATTTGCCTTTACTCTGGGGCAGGTAGCATCTATTACCGTGCACTTTTTATTTTTTAGAGTCTCAATTAAGTCTGGAGCAACACCATGAGCGCGAATAATTACAACAGAACCGTCTTCTATAGTAGAAATTTCTTTTTCGTCTGCAATTAAAAGCCCCTTCTCTTTAAGTTCTTTTAATGCATTTTCATTGTGAATTAAGGGTCCCAGGGAATAAACGCCTTTTCCATATTTTTGCAGGGCAGATTCAGCTGTTTCTACAGCCCTCCTGACACCAAAACAAAAGCCCATTACCTCAGATTTAATTATTTGCATGCTTATAAAATATCAGAAAACAAAAAAAAAATCGCCCTGTAAGAAAGAAAAATCTGTCTGCAGGGCGATTAAAATTAAAAGATTCAGAAATTATTCTTCGTCTTTAACAGTTTTTAAAGAATGATGTACACCGTATTCTGGTTTCCAGTTTCTTCTGAATAATGAAATAAAGCCTGAAGAAATAAAGATAGAAGAATACATACCACTGATCAAACCAATAATCATTGCCATAGCAAAGTTCTTAATAGAACCTGTTGTAAATACATAAAGTGCAACAACGGCAAAGAGAGTTGTTACAGTAGTAAGAATAGAACGAAGCAGTGTATCGCTTAATGATTTGTTTAAGATTTCATTAAAGCTTTTAGCTTCTGTCATCATCTTTAAATTGTATCTTACACGGTCAAGAATAACTACAGTTGCGTTGATTGAGTATCCGATGATGGTCAATACAGCAGCTAATACTGTTGTAGAGAATTCCATCTGAGTCCAGATAATAAAAGTCATTACGATTAAAGTATCATGGATAAGGGCAATTACTGAACCAAGAGCAAAATCCCAGTGGAAACGGATTGCAGCATAAAGCCAGATTAAAACAACTGTAAGTAAAAGCATAAGGATTGAGCGGATTACAATTGATTTTGACATTCCGGCACCAATAAAGTCTGTTTTTACAACAGCAACGTTTTCTTTTCCGAATTTAGCAAAAAGCTTTTCGTTTACACCAGAAAGAACTTCAGCCTGAACATCACCTGCTTTTACACCAACACGAAGCTGGTAAGAAGCATCTTCTCCAGAACCAAGTTGTTTAATAGAAATGCTTTCATCTCCAAAAGCCTGACGGATATCATCTGTTGTAATTGTAGAAGTTCCTGCAGGATAAATATAAGTTACAGCATCAGAAAGCTGATTTGTAACTGCTGAGTCTAAGAATAATTTAGTTGTATCGTAAGAAGGATTTCTTACAGTCATTACAACGCCGTCAATCTTGTTTACTTCTTCTGCAAGTTCTGCAACTGTTTTAATTGTTCCAAAATTGAAAGAACGGGTTTCGTTAGTTGCACCAACACCAGAAATTACAATGTCCATCTGACCGGCAGATAAATCAAGAGAAACTTTTGCAGCTCCGCTGTAACCAATTTCTGCTACAGGATTTGCTACACGAACTTCTTCAATCATACCAGGTCTAAAATCAAGACCAAAATTAATTCCTTTAACACAAAGACCAACAATACCAAAAATTATTATTGCACATGAAATAACAGCAGAAGGAATAAATCCTTTATTAAATTTAAAAGTTTTCATTATTGTTTAATCCCCCAACCAATGCTTACTTTCTTAGCATGTAAAACATCTGTATCAAAGTCAAAAATTAAGCGGGAAACGAACAAAGCAGTAAATACAGATGAACAAACACCAATTGCTAAAGAAACAGCAAAACCTTGAATTGCGCCAGTTCCAAGTGCAGCAAGGAATAAAGCAGCAATGAAAGTTGTAATATTTGAGTCCATAATTGCCCAGAAAGCATTATCAAAACCCATTGAAATAGCGGCAACCCTGCTCTTTCCGGCTCTTAACTCTTCCTTGATTCGTTCAAAAATCAATACGTTAGCATCTACTGCCATACCGATTGTAAGAATCATACCGGCAATAGAAGAAAGTGTAAGAGTATAGTTGAAAGCAGAAAGAACTGAGAACATTATGTAAAGGTTTAATACCTGAGCTACAACAGCATTAATTCCTGAAGCATGATAGAAGAAAAGCATAAAGATGAGAATTAATCCTAAACCGAGAGCAATAGCCATTTCTCCCTGTTTAATTGCGGCATCACCTAAAGAAGCACCAATAACCTGCTGGCTCTCTACTTCAAGAGGAACATTTAACCATGCACTCTGTAATACTTTCTGAATGTTTTCTGCTTCTGCCTGGCTGAAACCACCAGAAAGGGAAACAGAACCACCAGTAATTGCATCACGGATAGTTGCATTTGATTTTACTTTGTTATCGCTTACGATTGCCAGGTTGTCTCCAACGTGTGCAGAAGTAAAGTCAGCAAAAATCTGAGCACCTTCAAGATCAAGTTTGAAGTCTACTTCAATCTGACCTGTAATAGAATCTGAAGTTACCATTGCAGATTTTACATGGTCACCATTAAGGGCAATTTCTTTCTTTACTACAACCCAGTCATAGCGTTCGTCAATTCCGTAAGAATCTTTTTTATAAACACCAAAAACTTCGCAGTCTTCAGGGATAATTGATTTATCCATCAGTTCTCCAACTGCATTGAAGGTTGTTGCAGGATGCTGAACATAATATGCTTTGAAAGCGTTTGTTGCTTCGTTATCAACAAGACGGAAATTCAGGATACCCTTACCCATAATCAAAGTATTGATTGTTTCGGCCTGAGCAGCACCTGGAATTTCAATGTAGATTCTGTCTTCGCCCTGCTGACGTACAGTAGGAGAAGTTAAACCAAAGCGGTCAATTCTGCTTGTAAGATTTTCGATAGCATTAGCCATTGCTTCTTTTTTATAAGCGGCAATGTTATCTGTAGCATTATCTTCATTCATAGATGCAACAGCGGCATCAAGATCTGCTTTTACAATTACGTTCATACCACCAGAAAGATCAAGACCTAATTTTACAGAGTTATCATAATAGCTCTTAGCCTTTAAAATTTCTGAACGATATTTTTCCTGTAAATCATCTAAGAATTCTTTTTCACTATCATAAATAGAAAGAACATCTTTTACAGTAAGTGGAGAAGGAACTTTTTTACCAAGTTTCTTATACTGCTTAGCTGCTTTTTTACCAACCCAGGCATAATCTTCAGAAAGAACTGAATTTTTATCCATAGCTACAATAGTGCGTACATCTTCGGCTGCCTGCAATTCTGCATAGCTTTTAATATTTTCTGTTGAACCTAAAGCCAACTGCTGGTTTTCTTTTGGAGTTCTTCCATACCAGCTGATTGAAGGCCAGAGGAAAACAAAACAAACTGCAATTACAGCAAGAAGAATTACTAAACGTGTTCGTTTGTTCATCTTTTTATAAACCTCAATATTTTTATAAATATTTTTTATTCTTCAGTTGAAGAATCTTCTTTTTTTGCTTTTTTATTTTTCTTTGCAAGTTTAGCTGCTTCTTTTTCTGCTTTTTTAGCAGCAGCGGCTTCTTCTAACTTAGCCTTTTCTTCATCAGAAAGTTCTACAGAAGAAATTGCAGTGCGGTTAAATTCAATTTTGCAATTATCATCAACTTTTACGATTACAGTATGCTCTTTTACAGAAGAAACAACACCGTGAATACCACCAATTGTTATTACCTTGTCACCTTTTTTTAAGGCATTAAGCATTTTCTCTGTTTCTTTCTGTTTTTTGTTCTGAGGACGAATCAAAAAGAAATAAAAAATTATGATAATTAATACAAAAGGAACAACGCCCTGGAATAATGCACCTGTAGTTGACATTGAAGGTGCAGCTTGTAGAAAAGGAATAAAAGACATATTTATACCATCCATTTTTGAATTTTCTAGTTACAATACTAGTTCTAATATTTTAGCATTGATTACAATAATATTCTAGTATTTTTTATATGCGCAAAAGAGGCTACTGAATAAGTTTAGTAAGGGCTTCATTAAGTTTTTTAACGGAAGTATCATTTGGATTTATTGCAACTACCTGACGCAGGTAATACTGGGCCTTACGGTAATCTTTTTTTGCATAGTAAATTTCGTAAAGACGGAAAAGGGCATCTGAATTTCTTGGATTAGAAATTAAAGAGGAACGTAAATCGGAAAGGGCATTATCTTCGCTGTACTGAAGATAACTTCTTCTATAATAAAGATAACTTTTCATTTTTGCAGAAGAAGAATCCAGCAGGGAATTAATATATTTTACAACAAGATCCCTTGAAGCAGTTTCGCTGTAGGCAAGGATATATGCCTGAAGAAGAGTTTCATCATTAGGGTTAATATCCAGAGCCTTTTTTGCACATTCAAAGGCTTCGTTTTTCTTTCCAAGTTTTATACAGATTTGAACATGCTTTTCTATGATTTCAGAAGCAGGAGAAGCTTTTTGAACAAGTTTGCTGCTTATAAGATATGCTTCCTGCCAGTTTTCTCTTTTTGCAAGACCATTAAGGGCATAGTAAAGAGCGGCTTCATTATCCGGTTCTGCCTGCAAAACTTTTGAAGACAGTTCATCGGCATATTTACCGGCAACAGGAGAATCTGTTACGGAAGAAATGCGGGCAGCAAACATAAGGGCTTCAAGATTATCAGGATAAAGCTGCAAAGCTTTTTCTATTGTATCTGTAGCGGCAGAGGTGTTTTTACTCCAGTCCATCTGCACCCGCGCCCTCAAAATCAAATAATCAATGGCAGTATTATTCTGCCGCGCATACATATCCAGTAAAGATACCGCATGAATATAATCTTTTTTTTCTGTAAGGATTTTTGCCCTGAACAAAACAAAATCAAGATCATTTGGAGTCTGCTGTAAAACCTTACCTACATACTCTTCTGCAAGCTCGTATTCCTTTGATGCAAAGGCTACATAGGCCTTTTGTTTTAGAAGGTCCAGATTTAAGGAATCGGAAGGCAGGGTACTCATAATGGAAGAAGCAGTAGTTAAATCACCTGTTTTCTGAAGTATTCTTGCATAGGAAAGGGAAAGCTCCAGAGCTGGCTGATCAAGTTCATAGGCAGTCTGAAAAAAGCCTTTTGCCTCTGCATTGTTCTGCTCTTTTTCGCACAGAAGTCCCATCATATAATTTGCCAGTACCGAAGAAGGATTGAGCTGCAAAGATGCAGAAATTGCGTTATAGCAGTTCTGATTCTGACTAAGATTATAAGAAGGCCTGAAGATTATAAAAGCCGGTAAAATAGTAGAAAGAAAATCCTGATTTCCGGTGCTGGAATCGAAAATGCCGTTTCGTTCAGATTCAATGGCTCCAATATAGGAATTATCATTATTTACGCTGAAGGAATCCCAGGTCTGTTTTTCGCTGGGCCAGGCGGTTTTTAAGATTTCGCTTGCAATCTCTATCAAAACCTTTTCAACGTCAGTATACTCTGATTCATTTTTTCTGATTTTTGCCATGGCCTCTTTTAATGAGGAAGGAGAGCCCTTCTCTACCCCGGCAACAATTGCAGGATCTATTTTTGAAAAATAAGTTCTTCTGGCAGAAGGAAGCTTTACCTTTACTTCTGTTTCTTCGCTTTCAGCAGTCTCTTCTTCTGCGGCAGGGGTTGGCTGACTTTCTTCCTGAAGGCTTTCTGCTTCGGCTTCGTAGTTTCCTGTTGCCTTTGAAGTTATAGACGACTTCTTTTTTTTAGCACTAAGGCTAAAAGTAAAAAGGCAGAAAACTGCTAAAAAGAGGATAATTCGCTTAAGGAAATTAAAGTCAGCCTTCAATTCTATAAATTCCTATTCATCATCTTCGAGATGAAGTTCTTCGTCTGAAAATGTTCCAGTTTCATCATCTTTAATTACAAGGTTTTTATGTTTTTGCTGCAAAACAAAAAAGAAAATCAGAATTGTTGCAACGATTACAAAAAAAGCGGGACAGGAATAACGTAAAACTTTAGAAAAAGGAACCTTTATAAACTGAAAGGTAAAAAGAAAATACCATAAATCTATAAATACAAGACAGCAGGATGGAAATAAATAGCCGAACTTAATTTTTTTATATTTGTATAAGCCGGACAAAAAGAGGGCCAGTCCTGCAAAAATTCCAAATACTGGCCACCATACGGTTATATAAGATTCAAAGCAAAGGTGAAGAAGAAGCAGCAGAAGTGACCAGGTAAAGAAAATAAGACCGACAAAAAGATGTATGGCTTTTTTTGTTTTTAAAAGGCTCCAGGTTATGGCAAAAGCACCTGCTACCACCTGAATATAAACACAGATAAAGAAAGTATAGGAATCAGGTTTTACATAGGGATTATTAATGGTAATTGCAACTGCTATAGCAAAAAAAATAAGAGTAATTGAAAGTAAGATATTTAAAAATCTGGTGCCGCCAGTCTTCATTATGGGTTTCCTATGGGGTTTTATTTATAAATTTCCGTTTATATATGATACTCGGATTTTACAATCTTTACAATAATAATTCACTATGATAAATTTAAGTTATTATGAAATTAAAGAAAAATATTCTTCTGCTTCTCTGCCTGCTTTCTGTAAGTCTTTTCTCCTGTAAAAACAATTCAGAAAACGACAAAGTTTCACAAAATCAGGAAGATTTATTAGAAATACTGGCAACTCAGACACTGAATCCCCAGCAAAAATATACAATCATAAACCAGATGGCAAACAATCTTCTTGCCATGAAGGACTATCAGGAAATCATCCTCTTTTTAACTGATTATGTAGAAGATAATCCCGATGACTTATACAATTCCTACTGGCTTTTAATGACTGCCTATGCCTATCTTTCGACCGGGGCAGAACCAATGGCCGAATACTATTTTGACAGAATTTTACAGGAATGTGATGACCTGCTTGTAAAAGGCCAGTCCATTCATTACCTCTGTCTGCAGAACCTTATTCAGATTAGTAAAACTCCAATTCACAGAATTAACTATATTAATCAGCTTATAAACCGCTTTCCGCAGAACATCAACATTACAGAACTTTATCTGCGCCTTGCCCTGGAATACGAAGTTGATAATCAATGGTCACAGGCCTTAAAAACCTATAACCTCTTTCTTGCCCAGCCGGACGCTTCTACAATTCAGATTCCAGGCGAACCTGATGCCTACAGGAATGCCCGCCACCTTGTAGATTTTAATAATTCTTCAAAAGACTGGACCTTCGAAACCCTTCCAGAACTTGAAAAGGCCGTTAAGACTGCAATCCGCAACTACGACTGGAGAACCCTTGACAAGTACAAGGCCAAAATCAACTTCTTTTCTATGTCCTGGAGACAGGATGAAAACGATGCAAACTCTCAGAAAGAAATTTCCATTCGAGATTATGCCAGCGGAAGAAGAATCCGTTTTGAAGATGAACTGGACGAAAGTTCCAACTCAAATGAAGCATATTTAAGAACCTGGGGCTGGAACGCCTTTGTTTCTGTCTGGTATCTGTATTTTAGAAAAATATATTACCCTCTGGATCCTGATATTAACGGAAACTGGGAATGGGCAGGAATTTACATTGGTAACAAGCTTTAAAAAAGTCATATTTTTTATCTGCATTCTTTTTTCGAGCCCGGCTCTTTTTGCAGATGTTGAAGTTGAAGAATATACCGTTATTCCCTACAGCGACAGAAGCGAAGTAGAAAAATATATCAATCTTTACAAAAGCAGCAGATGGCAAAGTATTCTTTACAAAGATCTTGAAGATTCCATGGAATACAGACTTTATGTAAGGAAGGTGTTGCAGGAAAAAAATCTGCCCTTTTATCTGGAATATCTTCCGGTTGTTGAATCTAATTATAAAACCACAGCAAAATCTTCTTCGGGCGCAATTGGAATGTGGCAGTTTATGGCCAACAGCGTAAAGCCCTTTTTAACCCTTAATGAATTTATTGATGAACGTTATGACCCCTGGAAAAGCACAGATGCGGCCATGGCAAAACTTATGGATAACTACAACTATTTTGGTGACTGGCTTTTAGCAATTGCCGCCTATAACTGCGGAGCCGGAGCCATGTCCAAGGCTTTAAAAAAAGCCGGAGAAAAGGATTACTGGTATCTGGTAGAACATAAGCTTCTTTCCAGCCAGACCTGCCAGTATATTCCAAAGCTTCTTGCCATTGCAGAACTTGCAGAAAATGCATCTTATTACCAGCTTGATTTACCAGCCCACAAGGAAGAATTTGAACTTTTGTACAATGAAACAAACGCTATTTTTGATTATGTTCAGGTAGATAAAGCCTATTCAATTACTGCCCTTGCAGGACAAATGCGCATAGATTCTGATACTTTAAAAAAACTGAATCCTTCCTTTATAAAAGGAATTACCCACCCTTCCCAGCGCTGCAGCATAAGGGTTCCAAAAGGTATGGAAGAAAGCGCGGAAGAAGCCCTTACAAAGCTGACTCCCATAGAATTTCCATTTAAGTATACGGTTGTGCAGGGAGATTCCTTATGGTCTATTTCCAGAAGATTCGGAGTCAGTCTTGCCTCTTTATGCGAAACAAACGGTATAAAGGAAAATGATATTCTTAAAATAGGAAAAATTCTTTATATTCCTTCAAAATAAGCCGATAGTGATACAGTAAAAGGGAAAGCAGATATGAAAGGACATTTTAAAACATTAATTCTTGCAGTCTTGATGCTTGTGACAGTAAACTCAGTTTCTTTTGCAGAAGATAATTCCAGCATTCAGTCTGTCAGCAGCATAAACTGGATTACAAGAGACTTTACTTCAAGGCTTACAATGGACACAGAAAAGGCAAAAATCACAATGCCTTCAGGAAAAAAATCTGCCTCTGCAAAAATCAAATCAAAAATGCCCCAGCTTATTCAGCCACCTTTACTCTCCCTTTTTGCAGATTCAAACTCTTATCTTTCAGACATGGTAATTACTGAACAAATCACTCTTGACCAGATATACAATTTTATTACCGGCGGCTACAAAACCCCGGATGTTTTTTCTCCAGATGCAAAAGAGCTCAACACAACAAACTATCTGAACATAAAGGAACTGAATAAGGAACTTGTACAGACAAAGTTTGCTTCAAAACCGGAAAGAACAATTGAAATGATTCCTTCAAGACAATATACGGGAATTATTATTGATGCCAGAGGCGCCCTTCATATTCACGGAGAATACATAGACAGTCAGACCTATCCCTGTCTCTTTCCAAAAATCTGGGACGAGGACATGAATCTTGTTTACGAAAAAAACTATGCAAAACCGGAAATCATCAAAAAGGATGGTCTTGCAGGCTACCACTACTCTGATGATATTTCTAATTATGAAGACAGAGTTGGTCCTGACCCGCTTTATATAAGGGCAAAAGAAGTTTTTGGAAGAAACAGAACTGACCCTATTATAAAACATAAAGATGCATTAAAGATTCTGACAGTTCCGGAAAATCTGGAACTTCTTGCAAACGGCAGGGTAATGATTCTGCTCGACAAGGAAAACCTTATTTACGACATTAAGAGTTCGCAAAAAGATCAGACCTATTATGTAGTTTATGATGAAGTTAAACAGTATTTCTACGAAAACAAGGTTCCGGGCCTTACCATCGACAACACAAAGGACGGAATTTTATTCTCGGTAGATTTAAAATTCTATCCTGATTCAGATATTCTTTTACCTGGCGAAGAAGAAAGAATTGATTTTGTTGCAAAGAAGATTAAGGAGTTCCTTGATCTGGAAGGATATACAATTTTAGTTGAAGGACATACCGCTGATGTAGGAAAACCAAACGGTCAGTTAAATCTTTCTATTGACCGAGCCATTGCAGTAATGACCTCGCTTATTAACCAGGGAATTGATGAATCCCTCTTTACCTACAAGGCTTATGGTGGAACAATGCCAATTGCATCAAATGCAACTGAAGAAGGAAGGGCTCAAAACCGCCGCGTAGACATTACCTTAAGACCTAAGCAGACTTACATTCTTAGAGACTGGTTATAATTTTGCTTTTTTCTTTCGTTTTTCCTGGTAAAGCAGACTGTCTGCCTTTGCCAGTAAAGCTGTCATCTGGTAGCCGAAATGAACGTGCGGATATTCCACAAAGCCCATACTTATAGAAATTCCAAAAGGTGATTTACTGGTCTGTGACCACATTTCGCAGTCGCTGTTAATCTGTTTTTTAATACGCAGAAAGGCTTCTTTTGTAAGGCCCGGACAAACCATTACAAATTCATCGCCGCCAATTCTTGAAATAACATCGTTTGAACGGAAGTTTCCCTTTAAAATTATAGATTCTGCAATAATTGCCTTATCACCTGCTTCGTGCCCGTAGGTATCGTTAATCTTTTTAAGGTTATCCATATCAGAAAAAACAATAATTCCAGACTGATTCATAGCCTTGGCAAACTTTAAGGTTGTCTGCCCTACTTCGTAAAGCCCGCGCCTGTTGTAAAGGCCTGTCAATTCATCTGTACTTGCAATAACATCAAGACGGTCATATTTCTGCTTTGTCTTTTTGTGTTCATCGTGTACAAGTTCAAAAGTATGAACAGAAGCAATTATGGAAGATATGATTTTTGTAAATAAATCATAAATCATAAGGTCATAATCGCCGGCCCTGAAAACTAAATAACCGTACTGCAGACTTTTATGAAAGAGTGAACATACATAAAAGCCTTCAGGTCCCGATTCATATATTTCTTCGGGAAGGATTTTTGTTTTTGGATCAAAATTATATACATGCTTGTCCTGGTCAGAATTATAACCGCTTCTTTCATCGTATCCGCTGAAAAGATAAGCCTTTTTTGGCATGGTAAAATAATCAAAAGGGACAGGTGTATCTATAGGAATATTATAAAGCACAATGGCAAAGGCAGATAAACCAAAGGACTGTGCTTCTGAATTAATTCTTTTTTTCAACTGTTCTTTAGAAATATCATACTGCATCTGGTTATAAAAAGAGTTAATCTGAAATATCTGATTCTTTTTTGTATACCATTCGGTGGTAACTGTATTTGAAAAGAAAGTCATATCGGTTTTCTTTTCATAAAGCAGATAATTACTTTCTGGTTTTAACTTTTTATTTCTGATGCAGGAATCTCTTATGATTGTTTGTGCTTCTATAACCTGAACTTTTGGAACATCTTTTTTATTAATAATATCATTCAGTGTCATAACAGACAGAAAGCCCTGGTCGTAAAGCCGCTGATTAATCGAAGTCATTGACGGAAGGGAAACTCTTGTTCTTTCTATATCATCAAAGCCGGCAATAAGTACATCATCCGGAACTTTTAAATCGTGAAGACGGCAAAAATCCATGCAGGCAAAAGCCATTTCATCATTCAGGCAGATAATTGCATCAAAATCGAATTTTCCATTAACCTGGTAATAATAGTTCAGTTCTGCAACCGTTGAAGAATAATCAAAACGGGACCTCCACAAATGGACATTCTGTTTTGGTATTTTTTCTTCTTCAAGATACTGTTTTATAAGACGGGTTCTTTCCCTTACTTCGGCAGAATTACTTCTGACTCCCATAATTCCAAACTTTTTACAGCCCTGTACCTGAACAAGATTAGAAATCAATTCTTTATAGGCCTGCTGACAGTCTACAACTATGGAAGGAATACCGGTTAAGGCAATTGAAATACTTACAATTGGTATGGATTTATAGGAAGCAAAATAAGAACTAAGCTCCTTTCTGGTCATAAAGTGCATCTGGGTTCCGGCTGCAACAATTATACCGTCCACATTTGCGCTGGTAAGAAGACCAGAAAGGGAAAGATACTGATAATTTTCGGGAATCTGCAGGTTATGCAGCTCCCCTATTGAAAATACATATAAATCAACATCTGCTTCTTTACAGGCAGCCTGTATGCCATGCATAAGGATGTCTGAATATTCAGAAGTAATATAATCTATAAGCAGTACAAATTGTTTTTTTCTCTCACCCATGAAAAATTATCCCGTAACTGAAGAATTAAACCTTAAACTGATCTACCTGAATTCCAATCTTATTGATAGAAGTTTTAATTCTGCCGGAAACGTCATTCAGGGCAGCCCCAGTTTCATTAATCTGGCGGGCACCGACGGCCATTTCTTCCATACTCTGACTCATAGAAGAAGTTGCATCCTGCAGGTGCTGAATTTCCTTTACAATTAATTTATTACCTTCCTGCATTTCAATAGAAGCGTTACGAACTTCTACAGTACTATCATTCATATTCTGTAAAGCTTCTGTAATCTGTTTTGAACCTTCGTTCTGCTCTTCCATGGCAGCCTTAATCTGAATTACAAGGGCATCTGTTTCCTCAAGCTTATTTGAAACAGACTCAAAGGCAACCGAAGATTCTGAAGAAGCTCCAACAACCTGATTTATAGACTCCTTAATATTATTAAGCTGTTCACCAATTCTTTTTGACTGTTCTGTTGAAGTTTCTGAAAGCTTACGGATTTCGTCTGCAACAACGGCAAAGCCCTTTCCGGCCTCGCCGGCATGAGCCGCTTCAATTGCCGCATTCATGGCAAGAAGATTTGTCTGAGAAGCAATTGCAGAAATAGCAACGTTAGCTTCCTGAAGCATCTGTGACTGACTTTCAATTTCGTTGATTCTGTCATTTACAGCCATCTGCTTCTGAATACCAACCTGCGAATTTGCACGAAGTTCATTAAAGGAAGTTGCCATTTTTTCTACGGAAGAATTTACAGAAGAAATATTTCCAATCATTTCTTCAACTGCGGCAGAAGCCTGGGTTACTCCGCTGGACTGACCTTCAATCATATGTTCAAGAGATTCAATATTTGAGGCAATCTGGGTTACAGCGCCTGCAGTCTGACTTACACTCTGATTCTGAGTATCAATCTGTTTTTTCATTGAATCTATATTTGCAATAATTTCTGTTATTGAAGAAGAAGTATTTTCGGTTGCTCCTTCAAGATTTGCACCGGCAAGAAGTAATTCATCCTTTGAGTTTTTTACATCAGAAATAATATTCTGAAGTTTACCGGCAAAAGAATTAAAGCCGACAACAACATCTCCAATTTCATCAGTTGATTTTACATCGATTCGTTTTGTTAAATCTGCATCGCCGGAAGCAATACCTTCAAGAGTTGTTTTTACACCAGCAAGGGCCTTAAAGAAGATTTTGAGAATTACATATGTCAATGGAAGCAGAAGCAGAATAAGGACTGCAACAACAATAAATATTGCTTTCTGGATTTCCTGAATAGAACTGATGATTATAGATTCAGGCTTGGCAATAAAAATCATTCCGGATATTGCACCAGACTCATCTTTTACCGGTGCATAAACGGTTTCGTATTTTACGTTTTTAATAACATTCTTTCCTAAATATCTTTCACCTCTATTTAAGACTGCTTCAATAATCCCCTGATCATCAAGAGTTGTTCCAATAAAGTCATCACCTAAAGTTGTGGAAGCTCTTTTATTGGCTTCATACATAGTACATTCAACCTGGTAACTGTTTTTAATTTCATTTACAAACTCAGGATCAACCATACTGTAAGTTCCGACAGCAGTACCAACAACCTTTCCACTGCTTTTTATAGGATATGCATAAACAAGACTATACTCAAAATATTTATTTGATTCATAAGAATATTCCTTATTTCCATTCAGAGCTGTTTTTACGGCATGAGAGTTTGCAAGGCTTGTTCCAAAAGGAATTGTACCTCCTACAACCATTCCTTTTTCGTCCGTTACAAAAAGCTGATCAATATCAAGAACTTTTTTCTGTTCTACTGTAAGGGTATTTGCCGAATCAAAATCTTTAGTTGCAAGGGCGGCTGCAAGACGAGTTTTATCTGCAAGAACAAGGGTAGAATACTCAAGCTGGTACTTCCAGTTATCAAGAGTGTTTGCAACTCCTAATTCTGTAGTTTCTACACTTTCCAGAATGATATTTGTAATTTCTGTTTTTGCTATTAATGAACAGAATATTCCAATGGTGCCTGCGGTCAATATAATTGCAGCACCAACTATAAGTCCCACCTTAGTTGATAATCTAAAACGCATTATTAAAACCTCTCTAATTGGAATTATAATGCGCTTTATTAAAAAACTCAAATAATTAGAGGCTTTTTCTTAATATTTTGTTATACTTAGCTAATCTTTTACCAACATTAAGGACTTTCCCTGATACTGAGGAAGGAATTTCTTTTTCTGACCATTCTCAAACTGTACTATGCAGACAACTTCACCTTCTTTTACTGAAGATTGAATAATCTGGCCGTAACCATAATCATCATGATAGAGTTTTGAGCCTTTTTTCCATTTTCCCAGAAGTTCTTCTGTCTGAGCATCGTAACCGTTGGAATATCCTGCAGAATAATTTCTGAAGGAAAGCGGTGTCTGACCAATTACTTCGTAAGCAGCCTTTGATTCCAGTATAAAGGGACTTGGATTTGTAAGTTCAATATGTCCGTACATTCTGCGGCAGGCAGCAGAGGTAAGATAGAGTTCATCTCTTGCACGGGTTATACCAACGTAAAAAAGACGGCGCTCTTCTTCTATTTCATCCAGAGATTTATCAGGACGGGGAAAAACCTTATCTTCCATACCGGTAATTACAACATTATTATATTCAAGACCCTTGGTATTATGCAGGGTGATAAGGGTAACATAATCATCAGAAGTTTGGGTATTTTGAGAGTCTATTGTCTGATCCAGGCTTACAGAATCTAAAAACTCCAGAAGGCCTTCCATGGTACATTCATAATCAACTGCACTGTTGGCAAGTTCCGTCATATTTTCAAGTCGCGATACAGCCTGATATGAATCCTCGGAATTATTTTTATGATAATCGTCTAAGGCTGATTTACTTATAAGTTCGTTGATTAAAACAGAAAGATTTTTTTCTTTATCAAAAACCTGATTCAGACTTTCAAAAATATGAACAAAATTAACTGCCCCTTCCCTGGCCTTTTTAGAAAAAGTATCAAGAGATTCTTTTACAACTTCTATAAGATTTTTATAGCTGGATTTTACTTCTCCATCTTCATTATATGTAATAACTGCCTTTGCAATAAGATTTTCCTGACTTTTAGCACCAATTCCCCGGGTTGGCTTATTAACAATTCGTCTGAAGGCAATGGTATCTCTTGGATTTACAAAAAGAGAAAGATAGGCAAGAAGATCTTTTATTTCTTCCCTCTCATAAAATTTCAAACCACCGAAAATTTCATAAGGAATCTTACGTCTTGCAAACTGCTGTTCAAAGAGTCTGGACTGAGCATTAGTTCTGTATAAAACTGCCCAGTCTGAATAGCTTTTATTTACAGCCCTGGACTGAAGAATTAAATCTGCAACAAAGGAGGCCTCGGCATCATCACCCGGTAAAAAAGCAAGAACAGGCTTTTTGCCGTCTCCCCTCTGAGCCACAAGTTTTTTTCCAAGACGGTTATTATTCTTTGAAATAACCATACTGGCTGCTTCGAGAATCTTTGCAGTAGAACGATAATTTTTTTCAAGTCTGATTATCTGAGTACCCTTAAACTTTTCGGGAAAAGTAAGGATATTCTGGACTTCGGCACCCCTGAATTTATAGATGGACTGGTCATCATCACCTACAACGCAGACATAATTATCATAACCATCGTTTAGTCCGCTTAAAATCTGCAAAAGCTTATACTGGGCAATATTGGAGTCCTGGTATTCATCTACCATTATTACTTTGAATCTATTATGAATCTGATCTGCAACTTCCCTATTATTCTGCATAACAAGTGAAGGCAGCATTATTAAATCGCCAAAATCGGCATTTCCTGTGGCCCTTAATTTTTCCTGATAGAGGCGGTAAAGTTCATTTAAGTCAAACTCACTTCCAATTATACTTAAATCATCAGAAGGAAGAAGAAAATAATCTTTTGCAAGGGAGATTTGATGGGCTACTGTTTTTGCATCTTTTTTGTCGAGGGTAGGAACCGCATCCCTTAAAAGGGTAATCATATCATCGTCATCGTAAACAACAAAGTTCTGATCAAGTCCTGCCTTATCCCAGTATTTTCGTAAGAACCAGCTTCCAAAGGAATGGAAGGTTCTTATCTGACAATACATGGCCTTTTCTTCAATGGCAACAGCCCTTTCTTTCATTTCATTGGCAGCCTTTTTTGTAAAGGTTACCGCAAGAATAGAATAAGGCTCTACATTCTTTTTATTAATTAAATAGGCAATTTTACTTGTAATTACACGGGTTTTTCCTGAACCGGCACCGGCAAGAATCAAAAGAGGAGATCCGGTATGTACTACGGCTTCCAGCTGCTCTTCGTTCAGTTCAGAAAGATATTCGTCTATAGATTTGTGATTATCTGTCATTTTTCGGCTTTTTTCTTACGTTTTTCCTCATAAAGTTTTTTATCAGCAAGAGAGAGTAGTTTAGATATTATGGAAGAAGATTGCAAGTCTACCCCACCAAGACTGATAGAAAGATTAAAAGGAAGCTTCTCTGATTCTGTAACTTTTTTATTAATTTCCATTACTTTATTTTTGAGAACATCAATATTTTCGATATTTACACCGACTGCAACAATTCCAAATTCATCACCGCTAAGACGGCCAACAACATCAGAGGAACGGAATACTTTTTTAAGGGCTTTTGCCTCAAGCTTTAGAGCCTTATCACCCATTTTGTGACCATAGGTATCGTTTATTTCTTTTAAGCCGTCCAGGTCACCAAAGAAGATTACACCAGGCTTACCGTTTTCCTGTAAAATATCAAGCTGGTGCTGAGCTTCTTCAATAAAACCACGGCGGTTTAAAATACCGGTTAATTCGTCGGTTCGGTTTTTAATAAGAAGAGTATCATTATTTTTCTGCAGGGCTGATTTTACATTTTCCAGTTCTGAATTCAAAGAAAGCGTTTTTGTATATGCATAGGCCTGAGAAATGGCAGTTACCAGAATCTTTAAATATACATTATATGTAGAATATTTATTATTTTTTAATTTGGCCATTAGAAAACCATACATATTTTCTGCTGAGAAAATAGGATAAAGGATGTAAACACCCTGACAGTTTGTAAATTTTGATGCAGAATTAATTATTTTATGAGGATCAAAGAAAACTCCAGGTCTGAAGATTTTATGATCCTTATCATCTGTAGTAAACATGGATAATTCCATATCTGACGGCATATTAAAGACATCATCTTTTTCCAGATAAACAGGTTCTTCAAAAAAATTAATTGTTAATTCAGAAAACTCCTGCTGGGCAGTTATATAACTTATATTATAGTATAACTGACGCAGGGTGTTTGCAGATTTAAGCATATCCATTAAGGTTATGATGTTATTTTTTTCGTCCAGGTCGTTCTGATAGTTTGAAAGATAATTAATTCTGCTGAATTCTTCTTCGATTCTATTTCCTTCATAATCGAAATAATAAGGTTCAAGAATATTACGGTCTACACAACCGCAGGATTGTCTGAAAATAGACTTTAATGAAGAAACGTTTTTTCTTGCAACCTTTTTATTAAGCAGAACCTTAGCTGCTACACTTGCAGCAGTATGTCCCAGCTTACCAATATTCTGTTCTATAGTTGTAAGCTTTGGTCTTGCTAAAATGGCAACATCAGAATTATCAAATCCAGTTACAATTACATCATCGGGAACTTTCAGATTAAGCGTTTTTAAATATTCTATACAGCCGACTGCCATTAAATCGTTGGCGGCAACAATAGCATCAAATTTTACATCATCCCTCTTGATAAGTTTTTTAGCCAAAGCTTCCTGTGCTGATGACGAAGTAAAGTTTCCGTCAAAAACTAAGTCTTCATTATAAAAAAGGTCATTTTTTATAAGAGCTTTCTTAAAGGATTCAAATCTGTCTAAGGCTTCTTCTGATTTTGTAGAGTTTGCAGACATAAAGGCAATGTTTTTACAGCCGTGAACATTTTTTAAATGACTTACAATCTCCATATAAACAGAAGAAGAATCATTTAAAACTGTATAAGAATTAGGCAGACTTAATGTAACACCTATAGAAATAATAGGACGGGGACCAAGAGTTTTTAAGAAAGACTCAAGTTCATCCTGAGATGTCATAGAAACATATAAAGAAGAACAAACAATATAGGCATCAATTTCTTTACAGCGGATTATTTCTGCAGAATTCCAGTACTGATAATCATACAAACCTTTAGTAGTATGTGGAAGTTCTGTTTTTGTAATTATAAGCTGGAAATCTTTGTCGTTAAAATACTCTGCTATTCCACGTATTAATAGAACTGAATATTCTGTTGAAAACATTGGAATTAGTAATGCAATCTTCTTCATTTGTTCTCTAGCTCTTAAAAAATCAGTTTATAAAACTAACCTTTGGATTCGCAGTAAATTCCTTCCTGAGCGAAACAAAGCGGGAATCTAAATCTACCCCCGTTACGTTCAGAATTTTTACATTTACTACATTACCACATTTTACACTATTAACTTCATTTTGAAAATCTAAATCATATCGGACTACAACACAACCATCAACTTCCGGTGCCTGAAACCAGGCTCTGCCAAGCGCAAGTCCTTCTGCAGAAGGATCCTCACCTTCGCTCTCTATAATTTCTTCTATAAGTACAGGTACTTCCTGTCCGATATACTTTTTAAGACTTTCTTCTGTTATTTTGCTCTGAATTTCTTCGAGTGCTGCTGCCCTTTTTTCTGCGACCTTTTTTGGAACCTGAGGCTTTAAGGAATAAGCCGGAGTATTTTCTTCCCTGCTGTATGGAAAGCAGCCTGACCATACAGGCCTTATTTCCTGAAGGAACTTTTGAGTATTTAAAGCTGCCTGATCACTTTCGCCTGGAAAACCGGTAAGGAAGGTTGTTCTTAAAACTGCAGAAGGAAGAATACTTCTTATTTCCTTAACAAGTTCTACATATTTTTCAAAGCTTCCCTTGCGGTTCATTTTATGAATAATTTCATCGTCGCCGCTCTGGAAAGGAATGTCGAAATATGGAAGGAAGCGGGAATCTTCTTTAATGGCAAGAGCAATTTCTTTTGTAAAATGATCCGGATGAATATAAAGGGGACGAACAATAAAATCCCCCTGCAGCTTAGAAATTTCTTTGAAAAGATCAGGAAGTCCTTCTTCAAAAACAGCCAGATCCTGGCCTATAAGGTTGATTTCGTAAATTCCCTGACTAAGCAGGTCTTTGATTTCTGAAACTACATCTTTAATACTTCTGCTTCTTACCTTCCCCCTAATAAGAGGAATGGCACAGAAAGTACAGTTATTAGAGCAGCCCTCTGTAATTTTTACAAAGGCAGCTGCCTTATAATTATAGAAAACAGAACGGGAAGCAGAGCAGACCCCCTTCTGTTCGTAAGTCTTCACCGATCTTTTTTCTTTTTCTACCTGATTTATAAATTCAACAATTTTGCCCAAATCTCCGTTTCCAAAAACTCCGGAAAGTTCAGGCATTGATTCAAAGAGAGTCTGGGCATAACGTTCTGCAAGACAGCCGGTTAAAATGATTTTTGCTTTTGGACAGCTTTTTTTTGCTGAATAAACAGCATCAATAGATTCCTTTTTAGCAGAGTTAATAAAACCGCAGGAATTTACAAGAATGTAATCTGCTTCTTCTACATTTAAAGTGTGAACAAAACCAGCTTTTGTTAAGTGGCTTATTAAAATTTCACCGTCTGTTTGATTTTTGGCACATCCGTGCTGATCAATATAAAATTTAATCGAGTTCAATTATAACTAATTTATATTTACCGTCAGTATCCTTTATCCACTTAATGTCTTCAACCAGAACCTGACCTGCATTTCCCATACCTAAATCAAAGGTTTTGGAATCAGCTATGATGGTAAGACTTACAACATTAGAGTTAGAAATCCACAATCTGATTCCATTATGAGGAGATGCGGTAAATACTTCTCCTTTAGAAAAATATCCTTCAACAGAGTTTTCGCGGTCAACCTTGTCTCTAAACAGACAGGCAGCGCGGAAACTTGCATTTACGGTAAATGGATAAGCTCTGTTATCTTCCAGAATTACCCTCTGAGGATGCTTTGAAGCAACTTCTGAAGCAAATGGAATTTCTTCAACATCTACAGAATCAAGATCCATTGCAACTCCATGGCGCAAAAGCACGCTTATTTCGGCACCTCTTGAATCATCGGTAGAAGAAATATCAGATACATAAAGAATCATATCAGAAATATTATCGCCGTTAATGTCTAATTCAGATTCTTCAGATAATTCAACATAATAAACTCCGGATGGAGTATCGAGTCCAAAAGAAGAAAGAGTATCTCTTACAGTAAGAATAATTTTACCGTTTGAGTCATTTGTAGGAACAATAAGCTGGTCCCCCTTATAAACTCTGGCATTAAACTTCTTATCGCTTAATTCATACTGCTGCTTTTTTACCTTACTTGAAACAAGAACATTCTCGTCTTCTACAGGCTTTTTTCTGAATACGAAAACCAGAACCAGAGTAAGGGCAATAAGAACTGCCGAGATGGATAAAACGAGGGGAAGGACAAATCTTGCCTTAGGTTTGTATAAAAGTTCCTGGGGAACAGGCGCTTCCTGCAGCTGCTTGTTATGGTATAATTTTAAAAGATATTCTGTATCAAGCTCCAGAAAATTAGAATAGTTCTTCAAAAAGCCGATTAAATATGCTTCTCCGGGAAATACTCCTGAATCTTCATCTTCAAGACCTTTAAGGAATCTTTCTTCTATAGATATTTCTCTGGCAATTTTATTTAATTCCAGATTTTTTTCTTCGCGTTTATTTTTTAAAATTTCTCCATAACTTTCCATTCAGACTACTCCGAGAACAAGAAATTATTATAAACATTTGCCTTTGAAGGAATTTCGTAAACAAAACGCTGATCTGCTATTCCCTGGTTCAGTTTATATTCGTAAAAATTAAAAAGGAAAGTTTCTCCCTTAGAAGTTACAGCTTCAATACGTCGGATTAATTTTGTATCTGCAGATACGGCAACCTTAATGTAGCGGAAGGCTTCTGCAGCTGATTTTTTTGTAAGCAGAAATTTTACAACCATTTCATCTGATTCTGCATCAAGAGGTTCAGGATCCTGTCCTGTTTCATAGGCTACAGAATAATATCTGGACATTAATGAAAGGCCCTGGGCAGAACCTATTGAAGCGGCTGAAGCAGAAGAACCGGGAGTTACCTGCTGCTGCAGACCTGTTGTTGTTTCTGCCAGGTAGATAGACAAGGTTTCTCCATTAAAGCAGATAACCTGCTCTTCAGGATTTGTATAGTCCAGACGAATCAAATCAGGAGCCTTATAAGAAAGGGTTCCTGCAGATTCCTGGCGTTCTATTTTTATTTCAAAATCACATTCGTAATCTTTTAAGCCTGCATAGTATTCAGAAATTGTCTTAAAATAAGCACTTGCAGTAGTTATTCCCTGAGAAAAAAGGAAAGAATTAATAAAAAGAATTCCAACAAAAAGTAATAATTTTTTCATATAAAGAATTATAGCGTTAAATACTCTTCTTTTCAATTAGAGCATAATTTTAACGCCATTTTATATTATTCAGTCTTTTCCTGGCTTTCAGCAGCTTCTTCTGTCTTTTCTGCAGCCTGCTGAGTTAATTCCTTGCAGTGAGCTTCACCCTTTACAATGTCATAGAATTCCTTTCCATCCATTGTTTCAATTTCTTCAAGACGTTTTGCAATAATTTCAAGTAAATCTTTATGTTCGGTAAGCAGGTTTACAACATGCTCATAGCGTTCTTCTATAATTCTTGCAATTTCGCTGTCTACATAGTTTTGAGTTTCTTCAGAGAATTCACGAACAAGGCTAGGCTCTCCTCCCCTGTTACCTAAAACTCCCTTACCAAGGGTCATGTTCTTAAACTTAGAAGACATACCATAAACGGTAATCATCTGTTTTATTATGTCTGTTGCGCGGGCAATATCATTTGAAGCACCGGTAGAAATATCACCTAAAATAATCTGCTCTGCAGCACGTCCGCCAAGCAGGGAATCAATTTCGTTCATCATGTCTTTATAGGTAAGACAGAATTTTTCCTCTTCCTCTTCCCTGTACTGGGTAAATCCGCCAATACCATGAGAACGTGGAACAACTGTAATTTTATTTACAGGTTCGTGGTCTGGAGTAAAGGCTGCAACCAGGGCATGACCTGTTTCGTGAACAGAAACCAGGCGCATCTGCTTTTTATTGTCTTTTCTTGATTTCTTTTTAAGACCAATGCTTACCTTATCGATGGCTTCATTAAAGTCTTCCATGGTGACCTTTTTACGCTTGTTACGAACAGCAAGCAGGGCTGCTTCATTTACAACATTGGCAAGATCTGCTCCTGCAAAACCGGTTGTACCATGGGCAAGAGATTCAAAATCTACGTCTGAGTCAAGTTTTACGTTCTTAGCGTGGATTCTTAATATTTCTTCACGCCCCTTTACATCCGGTTTTTCAACAGGTACCTGACGGTCAAAGCGGCCCGGACGCAAAATGGCAGGATCAAGAACATCAACACGGTTTGTAGCGGCAAGGATAATAAGGCCCTTATCGTTATCAAAACCATCCATTTCTACAAGCAGCTGATTAAGAGTCTGCTCTCTTTCATCATTGCTTGAAAAACCGTTTGCACGACTTTTTGCAAGGGCATCAATTTCATCAATAAATACAATACAAGGAGCTTTTTCGCGGGCCTGCTTAAAAAGATCGCGGACACGGGAAGCACCAACACCAACAAACATTTCAACAAAGTCTGAACCGGAAATACTGAAGAAAGGAACTCCGGCCTCGCCTGCAACAGCACGGGCTAAAAGAGTTTTACCGGTTCCCGGGTCTCCTACAAGCAGAACACCCTTTGGAATTTTTCCACCAATATCAGTGTATTTTTTAGGAGATTTAAGAAAATCTACAACTTCAACAAGTTCCTCTTTGGCTTCATCAACGCCGGCAACATCAGAAAAACGGGTTTTAATCTTACCTTCTTCTACAACCTTTGCTTTAGACTGTCCGACACTAAAGATTGAGCCCATTCCACCGCCCATTTTTCGCATAAGCAGGAACCAGATAAAGTAAATGATTGCAAAAGGAATAATCCAGCTTAAAAGTAAAGAAACAAGATAGTTTGACTGGCGCTGAACATATTTATATTCAATACCCTTTGAATCAAGCAATTCAATTAAATCGGCAGCATAATAAACGCTGGTGGTTTTATAGGCAGGTCTGTCCGGCTGTCTGAATAAAAGAATACCCTTTTGAGCAGAATCAGATGCCTGTTTTTCAGGGCCGTAACCAATACAGTAGTTATCTGCAATTTCTACACGAACAATCTGACCGTTTTCTATTAAGCTTTTAAATCTTGAATAATCAATATTTGTATCAGGTTTCTGGAAAACAAATAAATCCAGAATTACTATTACAAGAAATGTAAAAAGAGCGATTGGCCAGAAAGGAATTCTAGGCTTTTTATCCTTCTTATCATCTTTTTTATCATCACCATTTTTTGGACCTTCAAATTTAAAGAATTTGTAAGGGTCGTTCTCGTCTTTTTTCTTTTCGTCCTTGTTCTGATTTTCTGCCATAATAAATTCCTGCATTTCTTATAATTTTAGTCTACCGAATAAATATAATAATATAAATATAAAAAATCCACTTAAAAAAAATAAAAAAAATGTTAAAGTATTTTTTGCCGCTTCCGAAAATCTGATTGAACCATACTATAATTCCAGGGAGGTTTTTATATGGGATACACAAATGCATACAACGCTTATCAAAAAACAAATATCAGTACAGCAAGTCAGGGAAGATTAGTTGTTCTGCTTTATGAAGGTGCTGTAAAGCATATTGGATGTGCTATTAATTTAATTGAAGCCGATGGAAAAATTAAGGCTTCAAACATTGAAAAATTTGGTATTCATATACAAAAAGCTCAGTCAATAATTACTGAGCTGCAGGTTTCTCTTGATATGGAAAAAGGCGGAGAAATCGCAAAAAATCTTATGTCTCTTTATATCTTCTTTAATGAAGAATTACTGGACGCTTCAATCAAACATAATAAAGAAAAATTACAGTCAGTATTAAAAATGCTCAGTGACCTTACAGAATCTTGGCGAACAATAGCAAACAGTACAGCAAATGCACCTGCCGCAAAGGTTACTCAGACCTTAAATATTGAATATTAATGCTATAACGGGAGGATACTATGGCAGAAATTACACAGGAAGAATTAAACGAAAGGGTTGCAATTTTACACAAATTCAGAGATTTACTTGAGCAGCAGAGATCAAAGTTTCAGGAATACTTATGTGTTCTTGAAAAACAGGAAGCTTCAATAACAAGCGAAAGCACAGAAAAACTGATTGCCCACACTGAGCTTGAACAGCAGATTGTAAAAAACATTGCAAACTTGCAGAAAGTTATTGTTCCTATGAAGCAGATGTACAATACAAAAGTTATAGCAAACACAAAAGAAGATTCTGCCATAAACAATATTCAGAGTGAACTTAACGATTTACAGCAGAAAGTTATTAAACAGAATGAAATCAACAGAAATCTTCTTAGAGTTCACATTCAGAATATTCAGACTAAGATAAATAACTTTAAGAATCCTTATAAAAATGCCCGCAGTGTTTATGCTCAGAAGCAGACTGTTCCCCAGTTTATTCAGGTAGAAGCATAATAACAGAAGCTTCTGCACAGCAAAACCAGGACGAAAGTTAAATGCCCTTATTCAAATCTAAAAAAGAAAAAAAGGCGGATATTATCCTTCTTGCAGCTTATTCAAAAAAGACAAGAGTTATTGGAAAGGAGGGTAAAATCCCCTGGAAGCTTAAAGGCGAAAGAGATCTTTTTAAAGAAGTAACTGCCCATAAGAGAATTATTATGGGCAGAAAAACTTTTGAAGAGATTGGAAAGCCTCTTCCCTACTGTACAATCATTGTAGTTTCAAAAAGTCTGGCTTCAGTGCCCCAGGGCTGCCTTCTTGCAAGAAGCTTTGAAGAGGCGGTGAAGCTTTCTGACGGGGCGGTGCTGGTTGCGGGCGGGCAGTCTCTTTACGAAGAAGTACTTCCCCTTGCCACAAAAATCTATGCCACAGAAATTCTGGAAGATTACCAGGGCGACAGATTTTTTCCCCCTCTGGACGGCTTGTGGCGGCGTTACCTTCTGGAAGAAAAATGCGAAAATAACATCCGCTACGAATACGTCCTTTATAAAAGAATAAAATAGTTTATTTACTGTAAGAATAAGTCTTTGCTTCGAGAATATCTTCTATTTCGTCAGGAAGAAGCTCGAAGAAATCATATCCTGTTTCCTGCTCTATATAATCAATAGTAGTGATATACTGTTCCCAGTCTCCGGTTTTTCCCATTCCCATCTGATTTGGAACATTTATGGCAATTACCTTTGTATCTTTTGTGATGCGGTCCATATCTGCCTGTCCCTGAGGAATTGCAATAAGCACTTTCCAGGTAAAGGCCGGAACATTCATGGAATAAACTTCTCCGCTCTTTGTCTTAACTGGAATTTCGGTAAAGCTGCCTTTTGCTCCCCTGCCCCCACTTCCAAGAGGTCCTGCTATAATATAAAGTTCGTTTCCTTCTTTTACCAGTTCCCTTTCGTAGTTTTCAAAGTGCATCCAGATTACCCTGTTGTTATCAGGAGACTGAGGAACCATATTTGTCATTAAGAAGGTCATGGAATTATCTTCTTTTGTGGCAGTTCTATCTGCAGAAGGACAAACGTGTCCGCGGTCATAACCATAGGCGTTGTACTGATAGTCTGCTTTTTTTACTGCGTACCATTCTGCAGGTAAATCCGGATCCGGTCTAAAATCATCACTGCGGTCAGCATCTCCAATATCATCTGCATCAAGATGCCAGGCAACCCAGTTAGGACAAAGGGTTTCTGTATTATAAGAAAGGCTGTACTGAGGTTTTATCATAAGATAGTTTTTATTTTTTGAAAGATCATTAAGGGCATCACTAGGATTTCCAAAATGAAGGGGATCATCTTCCGGATAGTTTAAATCTGCCTGTGAAGAATATTCTGTTTTATCTTTTTTAGCTGTCTTTACCTCTGCGTTAGCGGCATTTTCATCTTTACCGGCATTTACTTCAGCGGCAGCTGCATCTTCTTTTGTATTTGAAAAAGAAGCCTCTGAAGAAGGTTCATAAGATTTATCTTCAAAAACAATTTCCTCTGGTTTTGCATAAGGAAGGATTTCTTTTCCTGTGAGTCTGTTAATTAAAGGCTCTTCTCTAAGAGTTATAAAGACGCCCGAATCTGAAATTGTAAGGGCTGGACGTCCTGTTAAATACCATACAGCGAGTAAGGCTAATACTATTACCAGTAATACCTTTTCCCATTTTCCATGTTTTTTCTGATTTTTTCTGCCAGACGTTTTTTTCTGGGTCTGATTTGTTTTTGTAGTTTTTGTAGTTTTTGCACTTGTTTTTGTGTTAGTTTTCTTTGTATTTGCCATGGCAACATTATAGTAAAAAGTCAAAAGATAAAAAAGGTTGTAAATTCCTTTTTTTTAATTCATAATCTTCTGCATAATGAACTTACTTTCTATAAACAATCTTTCTAAAATCGGCAGAGAAAAAGCTCTCTTTACAAATGTTACCTTTGGAATTCAGGAAGGCGAAAAGGCAGCCTTAATTGGTCGTAACGGAACAGGAAAATCAACCCTGCTCAATACTATTGCAGGGTTTTTACAGCCGGACGAAGGAAGCGTTGTTTTTAATAAAGAAGCAGGATTTTCTTTTTTACCACAGAATCCTCAGTATAATCCGGAAGACACAATCCGCCAGCATATCTTTAAAAGTGATTCTGCAAAACTTCAGACAATCAACGAATATATACAAATCTGCACAAGACTGGGTAACGAAAAAAGTGATTCCATTCAAAAAAGATACGAAGAACTCATGCTTAAAATGGATAAGCTTGATTTATGGAATTACGAAAGTCAGATTTCTTCCATACTTACAACCCTTGGAATAAATAATCTGGACATAAAAATGGGAAAACTTAGCGGAGGAATGCTTAAAAAAGTAGCTCTGGCCCAGGTTCTTGTAGAAGATACAAAACTTATCCTTCTTGATGAACCAACCAATCATCTTGATATCAGAACTATTTCCTGGCTGCAGGATTACCTGCATAACACCTCCCGCTCTGTTCTAATGGTAACCCACGACCGCTACTTTTTAGACGCAGTTTGCAATAACATTTATGAATTAAACAGAAACAAATTAAAGCTTTATGTAGGAAACTATTCCCAGTATCTTGAAAAGAAAGAGATTGAAGCAGAAATAGAAGAAAACACAGAAAGAAGAATTGAATCGGTTTTACGTTTTGAACGCCAGTGGCTTTTACGGGGTCCCTGCGCCCGGGGAACAAAAATAAAGGCAAGAATTGACAGGGATATGCAGTTAATTAACCGGGAGAAGTTTCAACAGGACAAGGGCTTTACCTTTGAAGTCAAGGGCAGAAGACTTGGAGGCAAAGTTTTAGAGCTTCACAACATCAGCAAAAGTTTTCCAGAAAGCGGAAAAACTCTTATCAAAGATTTTTCCTACAAGTTTACAAAGGGCCAGAAAATAGGAATTTTTGGAGACAACGGTTCAGGAAAGACAACTTTTTTGAATATCATTACCGGAAAACTGCAGCCAGACAGCGGCAGCGTAGAAAAAGGAGAAAACACAAAATTCGGTTATTATCTGCAAAATCCGGTTTTTAAAGACAGCAGCCAGACGGTCTTAGAATATATAAAGGAAAGTGCTGAGCGCATGACCTTAAATGACGGCTCAAAAGAAGTAAGTGCCTCTAAATTTCTTGAAGAATTTGGTTTTGAAGGAAAAATACAGCATTCTCCGGTAGAAAGCTTAAGCGGCGGCGAAAGAAAAAAACTCTTTTTAGTAAAACTGCTTTTGGAAAATCCTAACTTTTTAATTTTAGACGAACCTACCAACGACTTTGATATTTTTACCATGAATATTCTGGAGCAGTTTTTAATGAACTACCAGGGCTGTCTCTTACTGGTAAGTCATGACCGCTATTTTATGGACAAATGTGCTGACACTCTTTTTATTATGGAAGAAGACGGTTCTATAAGCGGCTTTGTAGGAAAATGCAGTGAATATATAGAAGTTCGCCAGGAAATGCTGCAGGAAGAAAAAAGAAACAAAAGTGCAGAGAAAGAAAACAGCAAGCCATCTGCCCCGGACTCCGGCAAAAAACAAAAATTATCTTTTAAGGAACAAAAAGAGTTTGAAGAATTAGACAGGGAGATTCCTCTGCTTGAAAAAGAAGAAAAGGAACTTGAACCTCTTATGTCTTCGCCAGATTTTTCTGTTGTTTCAAAAGCAAGCCAGCGTTATAATGAAATTGTAAAACTTCTTGAGCAGAAATATCCCCGCTGGGAAGAATTAGCAGAACGAGTATTATAAAATGTTTCACAAAATTGGACTTTCTGTCCGAAACAGATTTTCTCTTCTTATCTATGCCCTGGGCTACATAGGAAGATTAATCACAGCATCATTTCTATTTCTTATTCACGCAAAAAAGGCCTCCAGAAAAATTCTGGTAATGCAGCTGCTCTTTACTTTTGTTGAAGCCCTTCCCATCTGCTGTATTCTTGCCATAGGAATCGGGACCTCCATTCTGCTTTTAGGAAACAATTTTTTACTTTCCATTGGCCAGGCAAACCTTACCTACACGCTTATGGCCCTCATAATTGTAAGGGAATTCGGCCCTATTCTGGTTGCCTTTGTTGTAACCGCCCGTTCCGCAACCGCCATCGCTACAGAAATTTCTTCCAACGTTGTAAATCACGAAATTGAAGCCTACATAGCAACAGGAATTGACCCTATAAGCCATCTGGCAGCCCCCCGCTTTCTGGGAGTTACCCTTTCAACCTTTTTTTTAAGTATTTATTTTTCAATTTTTGGCCTGATTTTTCCTGTTTTTGTTGTCCAGTTTATTACCCCTGTAAATATAGGAGATTATTTTAATAACCTCTTTAGTTCAATCGAAATTAAAATGGTTTTTATTTCGATTTTAAAAAGTCTGATTTTTGGAATGCTGATTTCTTCCTCTGCAACCTTTTATGGTTTTAATTCCGGAAGGGCTTCTACAGAAATTCCCCTTGCTGGGCTCAGGGCAGTCAGCAGTGTATTTATTTTAATTATTCTGGCAGATGCCTTTATTACGGTTCTGTCCTACATTTTATAGGAAGGCATATGAGTCTGCTCAGAATGGAAAATGTAAATCTACAGGAAAACGGCCACAAAATAATAGATAATGTAAATCTTTCCATAGAGAAAGGCTCCATGACAGTTTTTCAAGGTCCTCCTGGCTGCGGTAAATCTACCGCCCTGAAAATTCTTGCAGGCCTTATTCTGCCCACCTCCGGAACAATCTTCTTTGAAAACTCCGATATCCATAAAATGAAGGCAGTCGAAAAACTGAAGTTCAGAAAACGCTGCGGCTTTATGTTCCAGGATTCGGCCCTCTGGGCAAACCAGGATATTTACCACAATCTTGAGCTGCCTTTGCAGATTCATTTTCCCCAGATGTCAGCAGAAGAAAAGAAAGAAAAAATCATGCAGATGGCTAAGGTCATAAAATATGAAAAGCCATTGAATTTCCGCCCGGTTTCCCTTTCTATTGGTGAACAAAAAAAAGTCTCTTTTGCCAGGGCAATTATCTGTAACCCTGATGTATTATTTTTAGATGAACCTACAGAATCCATAGATTCTGATTACCTGGAAACCTTTATGAATATGCTTCACGATTTTTCTAAGCAGGGAAAAACAATAATCATAGTCAGTCATGATAATTATTTTATAAGTTCTTTCTTTTTTGATAAAATTTACTTCGACAAGGGAAGAATCACAAATACCGAGATTTTTGCTAATATGCTTATATAAAGGAAAAAGTATGAAATTTAAAATTAAGTTTGCAGATGAAATTGTAGGACTCTTAAGTATTATTGCAATGGCAGCTCTGGTCTTTATAATATTTATCATTGGCTCCAAGCAAAAATGGTTCGTAAAAAAACATTCCTTTTATACAGAAGTAAACTCTGCATCCAGTCTTTCGGAAGGCATGAACATTCAGTACAAGGGCTTTGGTATTGGAAAAATTCAGAAAATCGCCCTTGCAGAAGATGATGCCGTAATACTTCACTTTTATATTCTTGATGATTACATAGACCGCATAAGGGAGGGCTCAATTATTGAAGTTTCTGTAAGTCCTATTGGTCTTGGCTCCTCAATTATTTTTCATCCGGGAAATTCCAGCAGCATTCTCGAAGATGATTCTTTAATACCTGAACTTGCAAGTAATGAAGCAAAAGAAATTATTAAAAAGGGCCAGTGCTCTATTCGTGTTACAAATGATTCCATAAACACAATCTTAAATTCTGCAACGACACTTGTACAGGATATTTCTGCCCTTATAAAACAGATGAACGGTGTTATGGCAGGGGATCCAGACGTTACCCTTACTACAACCGTAACGGAATTTAACAGGATTCTTACAAACCTTGCAAATATTACAGAAGATCCTCAGGGCTTGATTCCAAAACTTCTGGAAGACGAAGCCTCTGCCGGCTCAATTTCTACAATGCTTTCATCTTTGAATAAAACTGTAGACAATATAAATGTGCTTATCTCCAGCGAAAGTCCCGATGTTTCTGTAATTGTCCAGCAGCTGCAGGTTTTACTCAAGGAAGCCCAGGACGTTCTTGAAGGGCTTAAAAACAATCCTCTGCTTAAGAACGGAATTTCTGACAGGCCGGAAAAAGAAAGCACAACTCCAAAAAACAGGGGAGACAACTTTTAATGAAAAAATCATATTCTTTAATTTTCTTACCAGTTCTTTTTCTTTGCGGCTGCTCATCTGCACCAAAAAGAACCATGCAGATTAACACCATCTACAAAAATGTGACTGTCACAATTGAAAGTGCAAACACTTCCATGATTAACGCAAACTACGCTCAGGCAGAAAATCTTTTGAATTCCGCCTATAAAAATGCCATCTCCATAGATAACTACGATTTACTGACCACCGTCAGTCTCTCTTTTGTAAACTTATATCTTTCCTTCAATGAACCTTCCCTTGAAAATGCAAAAGACTATCTTGAAGAAGCCCTTTACTATTCTGACTTTTCTGCTAATCCCGAAAAGAACAAGGCCCTCTGCACCCTCTCCTCGGTACGCTATAATCTGGCCGCTTCAAAAAATGATTATGATTCTTACCTCAAAGAGCTGGACCAGAGTCAGAACCTTTTAAAAACAGACAAATATAACTTTGCCCTTTTTGAAAGCGTAAAGGCTGATGTATTAAAAGAAAAAAAAGATTTTGCAGAGGCAGAAAGACTTTATCTTAATGCCGCTGAACTTTTTACAAAAAACAGATATCTTGGAGAAATTGGCATTACCTGGTATAAAACTGCCCAGGTCCGCTCCCTTCAGAACAAAAAGGCTTCCGCCCTCGAAGCAATAGAAAATGCCATTAAATATGACCGGGATGCAGAAAACTCCATTGCCCTTGGAACTGACTATTATGCAAAGGCCCTTATTTTATTAAAGGCAAATCCTTCCCAGGAAGAAATTCAAAAGGCAAGGGAAAGCTTAAAGCATTCATCTAAGATTTTTGATTCAATAGGTCTTACTTCCCTTGCCCAAAAAAGTCTTTCTTTAATTGAAGATTAAGCGGGAGCTGGCTTTGCAAGCCTGACAAGGATATTATAATTCCGATCTTATAATTCCCGGCAGGCTTGTCTTACATCTTCAAGATTAAACTTTTCTCTGCCCTCCTGCGAGCTAAGCAGGGCCGCCCGGTTCAGGCAGGCTTCAATTTTCGCACAGGAATAGCCCTCAAACATTTTGGCAAGTAAAGATTCGCTCACCTCGTCATCATAAGCTTTTTTCCTGCAGTACATTCTTACAAGCGCTTTACGTTCCTCGCTTCCAGGGTAAGGCACGCTGAACTTTGCATCAAAACGGCCGGGACGAATTAAGGCAGGATCCAGGGCATGAATTGAGTTGGTTGCGGCAAGAACAAGAACCCCCTTTGAAGACTCAAAGCCATCCAGCTCATTTAAAAGCGCAGTTACAATTCTGGTATTTTCTGTTTCTATTGCAGTTCCGGAATAATTTCTTACAGTTCCAATTCCGTCAAACTCATCTATAAAAACAATACAGGGAGCCTTAGCCCTTGCCTTTTTAAAAAGCAGTTTTACCTTCAATGGTCCAATTGCCATAAACATACTTTCAAAATCGGTGGCCTTGGCAGGAATAAAATTAACATTTGCTTCACCTGCCAGAGCTTTTGCAAAAAGAGTTTTTCCGTTACCAGGTTCCCCTTCCAGCAATATTCCCTTTGGCATTCTTACCCCTCTTTTTGCATACTCTTCAGGTGCTTTCATAATCTGCATTACCTGCTTCATATCTCTTTTAAGATTATCCATTCCGACAATATCATCAAATTTTACGCCGGTTTTATGAACAACCTTAAAGGTATTTGGCGAAATGAATTTTCTAAAGGCAATTATAATAATTCCAAAAAAGAAAAGGTAAAAAAAGATATCAAAAATTAAAGATATTATACTTTCTGCAGAAGCTTCTTCCTTTACAGAAACATTATTAAGCAGAAGATATTCTTTTAAACTTGGAGAAGAAGGATTTTCTACAAAATAAAAGTTACCGGGATTTTCTGTAAGGCTGAACTTTATCTTCTTTTCTTTTATAACAACAGAAGAGATTTTATTCTCACCTGCCATTTCATAAAATTCTTTGTAAGTATAGACCGCAGCCTCTGGATTTAAGATTTTCTGATAAAAATCTTCAGGAATAAAAAGGAAGGCCAGAGCAATGAGGGCCAGAACAATAATTAAAATCTGAAATATTTTTTTATTTTTCTTCATAAATTGAAATATATCGTTTTTACTGTTAAAATTAAAGAATGATAGCAACATTAATTATCCTTATTTTAATAGTTATTTTCCTTGCCTTTTTTATTGGCCTTAATATCTCAAATGCCTGTACCTTCTGGTTCTTTAAGACTTACGAAAATGTTCCTGTAGTGACTCTTGCTTTTATTGCCTTTGCCGCAGGTGTAATTGTTGCTCTTTTAATTGTACTAATTACAAAACTCAAGCTGCCTTATTCTGCCGGCGTCGAATATGACCAGAAAAAAGCCGAAAAAGAAGAAAAGTTAAAAGACAAAAAACTTCGTAAAGAAATTAAACAGATGGAAGCTAAAAACAAAAAGAACAGAAAAGCTAAAGATAATGTTTACGCCCAGTCTTCTTCTTCCGATAATACAATTATAACTAACAGTGGAGAATAATTGTAAATGAAAAAGACTCTTCTTTGTTTTATATTTACAGCCCTTGCTGCAAGCTGTATTTTTTCAGCAGAATTAAAAGCAAAAGACCTTACCAGTAAAGCAGCACAAAAAGCAAACATAGAAGAATCAATTGAATACCTTAACGAAAACGCAGAAAAAATCACAAGTTTAAGCGATAAAAGATCCGTTTATATTTTTCTTGCCTCTCTTCAGGAACAGATGAATCTTTACGAAGATGCCCGCCTTTCCTACGCAAAAGCTGCTTCCATTGCCGCAGGCGATGCAGAAGGAATGCCAAAAAAATCAAATGAACAGCTGGTTTTAGATGCAGTACGCTGCGCCCTTTCTTCAGGAGATTACATTACAGCCAACAACTACTTAAACTCTTCCGTAAGAAATTCTAAAAATCCGGTAATTCAAGCCTACATTAAACTTTACTCTCAATGGAGTGAATTATGCAGGGCAGAAACAAAAGAAGATTTGCAGGAACCCCTTGTAATGCTGCAGACTTACCTCAAGCTCGATTCCATGAAAGAGCTTAAAAGCACAATTCTTCTTACCCTCTGGTATATTACAGGCGACAAAAGCTACTCTTCAAAAATTACTGCTGATTACCCTTCCTCAATGGAAGCCGCAATTGTAAAAGGTGATATCCAGCTTCTACCTACCCCCTTCTGGTTTTTCGTTCCAAAAGCAGGAGAAGCCGAACAGGGAACAGGCACCTACAAGGCAGCAACAACAGAAATTACTCCCGCACCGGATGAAAGCCCTTCAAAAGAAGAAAGCACACAGGCAGTAAAACTTCAGCTTGGTCTTTTTAAGACAGAAAACAATGCAAAGCTTTTACAAAAAGAACTTACAGACAAAGGCTTTGAAGCTTATATAACAACAGAGAAAAGGGCCAGCGGTACAACCTACTACATAGTCCTCGTAAACGAAAATGCAAACAATACAAATGCAGATAAATTACGTAGTGCAGGCTATGAATGTTATGTAGTTGAATAGCAGGACCGCGCGGCTTAAGATGGCGAATTGTGAACTCTCAGCCGGCCTAAATAGATTCAAGAAGTTCAATATCAAGCATAAGAGCCTTCATTTCTGCAGAAAGTTCCTGTCTTAATCTTGTTAAACCTCTGGAAAGAATAGATTTATTTACCGTCATAATTAAAAGCTGACTTATAGAATACCAGGAGAAGATTCCAGGGAACTCAGCTTCTTTAATAAAGGTTGAAATCTTATCGTTCAGCGAAGAAACCTTTTTACTGTCCGGATATTCCCGATTCTTTAAATCTACAATATTGATAAGACAGAAGTTTGCAGAAAGAACTTCGCTGGAATATTTTTGATAGGTAAGATAAACAATACGGAACTCACCGAATTTAAGCCAGGTTTGAATATCTTCTCCCTCGCGTTTTCGTAACATTACGTGAGGTGCTACATTGGTACATTCCTGTCTACCCTTGAGCATCTCTTCCCTGTCATCTCTTGGACCATGGAACTTAAAGGCCCCCTTTCCGTGATTTTTTACATACAGCAGGGCATGATCAGCCTTTGAAGAAAGGTTTTCGTAAGTCTGGGCAGAAGAAGGATACATGGCAATTCCAATGGAAAGAGAAACCGGCCTTGAAAGGTCCGGAATCAAAACCTTGGTTATAACGGCAGAAAGCAGACGCTGACATAACCTTGCTACATAATCCTTGGATTCAACGTCATAGAGATAAATACAGAATTCATCACCGGAAATATGACTTATAAAGGCATTCTCTGAACAGACTTTTAAAATCTGCTCGCCAACCCCCATAATTATATTATCCCCAACCTGGTGAGAAAAGTTATCATTGATATATTTTAAGCCGTCCATATCTGCCATAATAAAGGCTCCCGGACGCTTTAATTTTAATTCTTTACGAACCTTGGCCTGAAAACCATCCTTATTAAGTAAACCTGTCAAAGGATCAGTAATAAGCTTATGCTCGTACTCTGCAACGTTCTTCTTTAATTTTGAAATTGTAACAACGTTCTGAACACGTTTTCTGGTTACAATAGGATCTATAGGTTTATTGAAAATTTCTGCACAGCCCCGGTTAAACAAATCCAGTTCTTTTTGAAGATTTGGCGGATCTATAATTACACAGACAGGCTGATTGTCTATAAGATTCGAGGTTACAAGATAATTGAGAATGGCTTCACCATCAAGAGTGGTAGTAGAAAAGTCAATCAGAATACAAACATATTGATTCTCCAGCAAAGCATTTAAAGCATCTACCTCATTAGAATATACCTCAGTCTCGAAATAATCCGATAAGGTAGACTGGAAAGCGCGAGCAGTTTCATAATCTCTAATAGCCAGAAAGACTTTATCCATACGAACATTATAAATGCAAAAGTAAGATGGGACAACTTAAATTTAATAAATACAAGGTCAAAAAACTTTTTTACAGACTTTCCCCTACTATAGCAAAAATCAAATCTTTTCTATATATTTACTTTAGTTTAGATTGAAAACACTGTATAAGGAGCCTTCAGATAAATGTGTGCAAAAACTTTTGATGATAAAAAAATTATTTACACAATGGACCGGGTTGGCCGTGCTTACGGAACAAAAGTTGTATTAAAAGACATAAGTATTTCATATTACTATGGAGCAAAAATCGGCGTTATTGGTGCCAACGGAGCCGGAAAATCATCTTTATTTAAAATTCTTGCAGGAATAGATAAAGACTACACAGGAGAAACTTCTTTAGCCCCAGGCTATACAATCGGATATCTTGAACAGGAACCATATCTTGAACCAGGAAAAACCGTAATGGAAGTTGTAAAAGAAGGTGTAAAAGAAATTACAGACTTACTTGAAGAATTTGATAAAATTGGCGAAGCCTACGCAGATCCAGATGCAGATTTTGATAAACTTGCTGCAAGACAGGGCGAAGTTCAGGAAAAACTTGATATGCTTGATGCCTGGAATCTTGATGCAAATCTTGAGCTGGCAATGGAAGCCCTGCGCTGCCCTCCTTCTGATCAGGTAGTTGATGTTTTATCTGGAGGAGAAAGACGCCGTGTTGCTTTATGCCGTCTTCTTTTACAAAAACCTGATATTCTTTTACTTGATGAACCTACAAACCACCTTGATGCCGAAACCGTTGCCTGGCTGGAAAAACATCTGCACGATTATCCTGGAACTGTAATTGCCATTACCCATGACCGTTACTTTCTGGACGATGTTGCCGGCTGGATTCTTGAACTAGACCGCGGCGAGGGCTATCCGTTTAAGGGAAATTACTCTTCATGGCTTGAACAGAAAAATCAGAGACTTGCCCTCGAAAGCAAGCACGAATCAGAACGCCAGAAAGAAATCCAGAAAGAGCTTGAATGGATTCACATGGGGGCAAAGGGTCGTCAGGCAAAACATAAGGAACACATCACCCGCTATAATGATTTAATGGCCATGGAATCTAAAAAACAGCTTAAAGACACTCAGATTTCCATTCCTGCAGGACCTCGTCTTGGCGGCCAGGTAATTGATTTTGAAAACCTTTCAAAATCTTTTGGCGACAAACTTTTATTCGAAAACCTTAACGTTCATATTCCAGCCGGAGCCATTGTCGGAATTGTAGGACCTAACGGTGCCGGTAAAACAACCTTATTCAAGATGATTGTTGATGCTGCAGGTCTTCCTGGCGGAGAAAAACCAGATTCCGGCTCTATAAAAGTCGGACAGACAGTTAAACTTGTTTACGTAGACCAGATGAGAACCGGCCTTGATATGAATAAAACTGTATACGAAACTTTAGGTGGCGGCGGCGACCTGGTAAAACTTGGAGCCGTAGACGAAAAAGGACGCGCCCTTGAAGGCGGCGTAAGAGAGGTAAATGCCCATGCCTACTGCGGCTGGTTTAATTTTACAGGTCCTGATCAGAATAAAAAGGTAAGCGTACTTTCGGGTGGAGAACGCAACAGACTAAACCTTGGAATGATGCTTAAAGAAAGCGGTAACGTACTCTTATTCGACGAACCAACCAACGACCTTGACGTTCAGACTGTCAGAGCCCTTGAAGAAGCTCTTGAAGACTTTGCAGGCTGTGCAATGGTTGTAAGTCATGACCGCTGGTTCCTGGACCGCATCTGTACCCATATTCTTGCCTTTGAAAACAACTCTCAGGTTCGCTTCTTTGAAGGAAACTGGTCTGAATATGCAGAATGGAAGATGAAGGAATTCGGTGAAGAAGCCGGAGTTCCAAAAAGAACTGTTTACAGAAAATTAAGTAGGTAAATTTCTGTATTAGTGGAATAAAAAGCGGTTAATCGTTTTACTATTTTTCAAAATCATAGTACTCTTAAAGTATGAAAAAGATAACATTTTATACTTTAGGAGTATTATTTTTTATGTTCAACTCTACATTAAATGGAATTGAAGTTACACCACTTCAAAAAATCATGGCAGAAAAAGCTGTAAAGGCAATTTCTGAAAATAACCCTGCGGTTGCCACAAAATTCACTGCAGACCCGACAGTTCTTATTTATAATGACACAGTTTATATTTACGGAACAAATGATGCCCAGCAGGCCGAATATTCCTTAGGAAAACAGGATAACAGCTACAATAAAATCAACAGTCTAAACATTTTTTCTTCAAAAGACCTGGTAAACTGGACCGACTGCGGCGAAATTGCCATTGGAGGAAAACAGAATCCTCAGGGCTGTGCAAAATGGGCCAACAATTCCTGGGCCCCTGCAGCCTGTGTAAAAAAAATCAATGGAAAAGATAAATTCTTTATTTACTTTGCAGACAACGGAAACGGAATTGGAGTTGTATGTTCAGACTCCCCTACCGGCCCTTTTGTTGACCCTATCGGAAAACCTCTTGTAAGCCGCTCTACTCCAAACTGTTCAAAGGTTTACTGGCTTTTTGACCCTGCTGTTCTTATTGATTCTGACGGAAAGGGATATCTCTACTTTGGAGGCGGCCACCAGAAGGACGTTGCCCATCCAAAATCTGCCAGAGTTGCAGCCCTTAATGATGACATGATTTCCTTAGCAGGAGATCCTGTTGAAATTGACGCACCATGGCTTTTTGAAGATTCAGGCATAAACAAAATTGGTAATACCTACTACTATTCATACTGTTCTAACTGGGCAGACCGTAAAGATGCAAAAGGTGATGAAGTTCCACCTGCAGCTGTAATTGCCTATATGACTTCATCATCTCCTTTAGGACCATTTAAATATGCAGGCTACACCTTAAAAAATCCTGGAAATTATTTTGGTGCCTGGGGTAACAACCATCACTGGATTTTTGAATTTAAAGGAAAACATTACATTGCCTTCCATGCCCAGCAGATGGAAAAGAAGCTTGGCTTTGAAAAAGGCGGCTACAGAAATATATGTCTTGCAGATTTTAAAATTAACGAAGACGGCAGCTGGCCTATTCAGACTGCAAGTAACGGCGGAGTAAAAGCTGTAGCTAACTTTGATCCATACACTCTTGTTAAGGGACCAACTTATGCCACAAGTAAAAATGCAGTTTCAACAAATAATCAGACTTTAGCCGGAATTGCTGCAGAATCTTATGTTTACCTTAAAAATGTGGATTTTTCTAAAGGTGCAGAATGCATAACCATAAATACAGGAGCCGCAAACAAAAAATCTCTTGTAAAAATTTATAAAGATTCTATTTCCAGCGAAAATCTTCTCTGCCAGGTAAAAACAAAGGGTAAAGGAAGCTTTAGGGAAAAAATGCCTATTGCAAAATCTTTAAACTTGGTTTGTAATATTTATATAGTATTTGACCAGAATTCAGAAATTGAATCATGGAAAGTAGAATAATTAAAGCAGGTGGATATTTAAGATGTCAAAAATTGAAGAGGAAAGAAAAGAAGAAATTAATGCCTTAATAAGCGAAATGACTCTGGAAGAGAAAGTAAGCCTTATGTTACATGAAAGTCCGGGAGTTGAAAGACTTGGAATAAAACCTTACAACTGGTGGAATGAAGCCTTACACGGAGTTGCCAGAGCCGGTTACGCAACAGTATTTCCTCAGACAATAGGCATTGCCGCTACTTTTGATACAGAACTTGTTCAAAAAGAATACGAAGTAATTTCGGATGAAGCCCGTGCAAAATACAACGAGGCTCAAAAGGTAGGAGACTACGGACAATTCCGCGGCCTTACCTTCTGGACTCCAAACATCAATATCTTCAGGGACCCAAGATGGGGCCGTGGCCAGGAAACCTTTGGAGAAGATCCATATCTTACAAGCAGAATGGGCGTTGCAGCAGTAAAAGGCCTCCAGGGAGATGACAAAGACAACCTTAAGCTTGCGGCCTGCGCAAAGCATTTTGCAGTTCACTCAGGACCTGAATCTACCCGCCACACAGCAAATGTAAAACCTTCAAAAAAAGACTTATGGGAAACTTACCTTCCCGCCTTTAAGGCCCTTGTAGATGCAGGTGTTGAATCTGTTATGGGAGCTTACCAGAGACTTTATGATGAGCCTTGCTGCGGAAGTAAATTCCTTCTTGCAGATATTCTTCGCAAACAGTGGAATTTTAAAGGTCATGTTGTAAGTGACTGCTGGGCAATCAGGGACTTCCATACAAATCATAAGGTAACAAAAACAGAAGAAGAATCTGCAGCTCTGGCAATTTCTAACGGCTGTGACTTAAACTGCGGCTGCACCTACCACGCTGCAATTGCCGCTGTAAGACAGGGAATCTTACCGGAAGAAAAAGTAAACCAGAGTGTATTCAATCTTCTTATGACTCAGGCAAAATTAGGCATGCTTGATTCCTGGGAAAAATCAAAATGGGCATATCTTGGGGCTAAAGATGTAGATACAAAAGAAAGCCGAGCCCTTGCAAGAAAGGTTGCCCAGGATTCTATAGTTCTCTTAAAAAACAAAAACGGACTGCTTCCTGTAAAAGATTCAGTTCACAAAATAATGGTAATGGGACCGGTTGCAACAAACATCAATTCCCTTATTGGAAACTACTATGGTCTTAATTCTAAACTGGTAACCATTCTTGAAGGAATAATCGGCAAGACAGAAAGCCGCCAGCAGATTACAGTTGATTACCACCCTGGAGTTGGAATGTATAATGATTCTAAGCAGAGAGGCTGGACAGTTGGTATGGCAGAAAGTGCAGACCTGATTATTGCCTGCTTTGGCTTAGACAATATGATGGAAGGAGAAGAAGGAGACTCTGTTGAAACAACCAAGGGAGACCGCGACTTTATTGAACTTCCGGAACATCAGTTAAGTTATTTACAGGCAATTCACGACAGGGGAACTCCTGTTGTTTTAGTCTTAACAGGAGGCGCTCCAATTGCCTTCCCTTACGAAATTGCAGACGCAATTTTATTTGCCTGGTACCCTGGAGAAGAAGGCGGAAACGCAATTGCCGATATCATCTTTGGAGACACAGTACCATCTGCCCATCTTCCAATGACCTTCCCTAAAGCAACAGCAGACTTACCTGATTTTGAAGATTATTCAATGAAAGGAAGAACTTACCGCTATCAGACAAAAGAAGCCCTCTTCCCATTCGGCTTTGGACTTTCTTACACTTCCTTTAAGTTTGAAAATGCAAAAGCAGAAAAAACTTCAGACGGAATAAAGGTAGACTTTACTCTTGAAAACACAGGCAGCTTTGATGCAAAAGAAGTTGTTCAGGTTTATATTTCAAAAGTAAAGAGAAATGAAGATGATCCTCTTGCATCTTTGAAATATTTTACAAAAGTGGAAGTTGCAAAGCAGAGTAAAAAAGATATTTCCTTTACCCTTCCTATGACAGCCTTTGAAAGCATTAATCAGGAAGGAAAAGCAGAAATTCTTTCAGGAGATTATTTTATAACTATTGCAGATTCAGCTCCAGTTGAACTTTCTGAAAAACTTGGAGCCAGCAAGAGTGCACAAATAAAAATTAGTATTTAGCCAACTTATTAAGGACATACTATGAAAACAGTTGTAAAAAAGTCCAGCTACAAAAAAGTAATGGCAATGAAAAGTGCAAAAAATCAGTATCCTTTGCGTCCGGCTCTCTTCTGGCGTTTCTTAATGAAAAGCCTGGGTAAAAAGGATTTGAAGGATACAAATTTTACTTACACTCAGACCGGCATGGAAAAGCTTGCAAAAGACCAGCCCTGTCTTATTTTAATGAACCATTCCTGCTTTATGGACCTGGAAATTGCAGAAGCAATTTTCTATCCCCGTCCGCTGAACATTGTATGTACCAGCGACGGTTTTGTGGGAAAAGCTTCTCTTCTGAGGCATATTGGCTGCATTCCAACCAATAAATTTGTAGCTGATTTTGTAATGGTCAAAAAGATTAAGTATGCCCTTGATAAATTAAAGGATTCAGTTTTAATGTACCCCGAAGCAAGCTACAGCTTTGACGGAAGGGCAACTCCTGTGCCAAAAACTCTGGGCAAATGTCTTAAACTTCTTAATGTTCCGGTAATAATGGTAAAAACCTTCGGAGCCTTTGCAAGAGATCCTCTTTACAATAATCTTCAGGTAAGGAAGGTTGATGTTTCTGCAAATGTAAAATATCTTCTTTCGCCGGATGAAATCCAGGAAAAATCTGTTGATGAATTAAACGAGATTTTACAAAAAGAGTTCACCTTCGATAACTGGAAGTGGCAGCAGGATAATAATGTAGTCATTAAGGAAGATTTCCGCGCAGACTATTTGAACCGCGTTTTGTATAAGTGCTCTGTGTGCGGGAGGGAAGATTGCATGGAAGGAAAAGGTACTCTCCTTACCTGCAAAAACTGTTCTTCTGTATGGGAATTAACAGAAAAAGGCTTTTTAGAAAATAAAAAAATAGGACAGAACAAGGCTCCCCTTCTTTTTAATCATGTTCCGGACTGGTTCAGCTGGGAAAGGGAAATGGTTAGAAAAGAGATTCAAAATCAAAGTTATTGTATAGATGTTGAAGTTGATATTTATATGATGGTTAATACAAAGGCAATTTACTTTGTGGGCCAGGGAAGATTAAAACATGATAACAATGGCTTTGTTCTTAATGGCTGCAATGGAGAATTACATTACGAACAAAAGGTAAAATCAAGCTATAGCCTTTATTCAGATTATTACTGGTATGAAATTGGAGATATGATTTGTATAGGAGACATGAAAGTCCTCTACTACTGCTTTCCAAAAAATTGTGGCGATATCGTTGCAAAAGCAAGAATCGCCACAGAAGAACTATATAAGCTGGCGCTGGCGCAGGTTTCTGTTCATTCTATAACATAAACTTGTCTGACCTGCGCCTGCAGTTTTGTTCCAAAACTGCTTAAACACGCTCACATGGTACCGGCTTAGCAGCCGCTCCCATATATGGCGCAGGTTTCTGTTCATTCTATAACATATACTTGTCTGACCTGCGCCTGCAGTTTTGTTCCAAAACTGCTTAAACGCGCTCACATGGTACCGGCTTAGCAGCCGCTCCCATATGAGCTACTATTTTACTTCCATCTTTAATCATATCTACTGGAATTACAGCTGCATCAAGGCGTTTTCCATCTACTTCGATGTATTCAATACCTTTGCAAACGTGCTGAGGATTCTTTACTTCAATCTGAAGGTTCATTCCTCTCCAGCGGCGTTCTACACTGAATCCATCCCAGTCATGTTTAATACATGGATCAATCAAAAGGCCGTCATACTGTGGTTTTATACCAAGCATGTACTGAGTGATTGAGTAGTAGTTCCAGGTTGCAGCACCAGAAAGCCAAGAAGTTCTTGTGTTTCCAGGACGTTTTGAGTATGCAGAATAAGTTGTCTGTCCTACAACGTAAGGTTCACTCTGACGAATTTCTGCCTTATCGTTATATGCAGGAGGAATAGAAGCCTTACAGTATTCGTAAGCACGGTCTCCGTTTCCAAGCATTGTTTCTGCAATAACGCCCCAACCCTGAGTATGATTGAAGATACCGGCATTTTCCTTAATACCTTTCAGGAATACTACAGATGTCATAAGGTCTGAACGAGTCTTTACAAATGGAGGCGCACAAAGCATAAGTCCATAAGGAGTTGCAAGCTTTTCTTTTACAGCTTCCATACAAAGTTTAGCCTGTTCTGCAGTTGCAGCAGAAGACATAACAGCCCAAACCTGAGTATTAAAGTAAATCTGTCCTTCTTCAATTGACTGAGTACCGTAAACAGTTCCATCTTCGCCAACAGCCCAGATAAACCATTTTCCATCCCAGCATTTTTTCTGAATATTTTCATCAAGAGTTTTGCGCTGAGCTAAAGCCCAGTCAGCTTCATCTTTCTTTCCAAGACGGGTTGCAATATCAGCATAAGTTGTAAGACCTAAGCGGAGCTGGAAAGCAACGAAGAGAGATTCTCCGTGGTAACCAAGTTTAAGACAGTCGTTCCAGTCAGCCAGAAGACCGCAAGGAAGTCCGTCTGCACCCATTCTTTCAAGGTTGAATTCAAGGGCACGTTTCAAATGACCAAATACAGTTGCTTCGCCACCATCAGCATAAGGAACAACTCTGTTATAGAAGTCAAACTTACCGGTTTCTGCTACGAAACATGGAACAGCGTTGAAGAACCATTCACAGTCATCTGAACGGAATTCTTCAGGCTTTGGAGCCTTTTCGTGACCGGCGTTGAAGTCCTTAGAAATTACAGGAACAGCACCACCATTCTGACACTGACCGGAAATCATTCTTACAAGGCGTTCTTCTGCTTCTTCTGGAATTGCAGCAGAAACACCAAGAATATCCTGTACAGAGTCGCGGTAACCAAGACCATCACGTTCTCCGTTATATACTAAAGATGCAGCACGAGACCATGCAAAGGTAATCAGACAGTTGTAAAGACCCCATACATTTACAGTGTGGTTAATGTCTTCATCCGGAGTGATTGCCTTGAATGAACCGAGTTTTGCATGCCAGTTATTAACAAGCTTTTCGAATTCTTCATCTGCACGTTTGAAGTTTCCGAATTCATTTACGATTTTCTGACCAACATCTCTTGCATCATCAATACCAAGCATAAGCATGATTTCTTTTGTTTCGCCCGGTTTAAGTTCAAGGTCACCCTGAACAGTACCACAAGAGTTATCACCATAAGCTTCAGAGTTTGTACATGCACCGTCAACTACAGCTTTTGGATGTTCGTAAGAACCATAAGTTCCAATAAATGCTTCACGGCTTGTATCAAAACCAGTCATTGGAGTTCCAACAAGGGCAACCCACTGGCTCATATAAGCACCACCAACATCCCATTCTGGGTGCTGGATATAGAGGTTATCCTGAATTGAATAGCGGAGAAGATTATCTCCAACTTTTTCACCTTTTACGATGAATAAAGAATACTGAAGGTTTACCTGATCCTGAGTTGTATTCCACTGGTTAGCAAATTCACAGTAAGAGAATACACGGATTTTACGAGTCTTATTTGAAGTGTTTGTTACCTTAAGACGCCAGTATTCAAAGTTCTGTCCAAGAGGAACATAATACTTTGTTTCAGATTTAATTCCCTTGTATTCAGAAGTGATTGTTGTATATGCAGTTCCGTGGCGGCATTCAGATTTGTACTGATCAAGAGGCTTTCCAACTGGCTGCCATGATGCAGACCAGAAATCTCCGTCTTCCTGATCGCGAAGATAGAAGTAACGGCCAGGCTGATCCATTGGAACAGCATTAAAGCGAAGACGCATAAAGCGGCCCTGAGCACCTGATTTGTAGAAACCATAACCACCTGCATTGTTGGTAATTACAGCACCATAAACTGTAGATCCAAGATAGTTACTCCAGGAAGTTGGAGTATCTGGACGGGTAATGACATACTCTGCTTTGTCATCATCAAAATATCCGTATTTCATTCGATTTCCTTTTTGCCTTTCGGCTCTTTTTTTTTATAATATCATTATAATTGCAAAGAATATTATATTCAATGTAAAAAAATGTCAGCAAAATTGTAAAAATCTCTCAATTACAGACAAAACCTCTCAGCTGATTTTCATAGTCCCGGTAGAGTTCAGTCTTAAAATCGAGTTCCCGGGCAAGTTTTTCGGCTTCAAGGGCATTATACTCCCCGGTTTCCATAATCATTATTCCACCAGGATTCAGATGCTCCTTTGCTTCGGGCAGCAAAGTTCTTATGATTCCAAGACCGTCTTTAAGGGAGGATTTTTCTCCGTCCGCGGTAAAGTCGCCGTCTAAGGCAAGGCGGGGCTCACTACGGCCGTCTTTTAAGAGCTGGTCAACCATAGCTGACGGTATGTAAGGGGGATTTGTTAAAATAAAATCAAAGGATGAAGGAATCTGTTCAAAAAGATTTGTCTGCACAAACCTTACCTGCCCTAACACAGAAGGAGGCAGTAAAAGTTCTGCATTCTTTTTAGCAATCGCAAGAGCTTTTTCACTTATGTCTGCAAGAAGAAAAAGAGGCAGTTCCCCTTCCCCGATTTTGTAATTTTCGTAAAGGGCTTTTATAACAGAAAGTCCAATACAACCGCTTCCCGTACACATGTCGCATACAGAAAAAAGTCTTGAAGGATAAAGCTCTCTTTTTTGAATGATATAATCTATAGCCTTCTCTACCAGCAGTTCTGTATCAGGCTTTGGAATTAAAACATCCTGATTCACATAAAAATCGTAAGAAAAGAATTCTTTTTTGTTAATTATATAGGCTACCGGCAGGCCCTGTAATCTTTTTTCTACCGCCTGCATTAAGGCTTCTTTATGAGCTGCAGTAAGTTCCTCTGACTGTCTGAGTAAAAGCTGAGTTTTTGAAAGTCCTGTATAAAATTGCAAAAGAACTTCCACATCCAGCAGTGCAGATGGAGAAGTTCTTTTTAACAGAGGAATAGAATAATCCTTAAACTGTTTAATTGTCATTAAAAAAATTAATTTCCTAATTCTGTAATATCAGCAGCAAGCTGTTCTTCCTTTGCGTAAACGTTGAGGGCGTCAAGCATATCATCCATATCGCCCATCATAAAGCCAGGAAGGTTGTGGGCTGTATAATTGATACGGTGATCTGTTACACGGTCCTGTGGGAAGTTGTAGGTACGAATCTTTTCTGAGCGGGCACCACTTCCAACCATACTTGAGCGGGCTGCAGCGCGTTCGGCCTGTTTTTTAGATTCTTCAAGGTCAAAGAGGCGGGCGCGTAAAACACGGAAAGCCTTTTCCTTATTCTTAATCTGTGATTTTTCATCCTGCTGAATAACAACAATTCCTGTTGGAATATGAGTTAAGCGAACGGCTGAGTCTGTAGTGTTTACACACTGTCCACCAGGACCGCCGGCACGCATAACGTCAACACGAACATCGCCCGGTTTAATTTCAATTTCAGTTTCTTCGGCTTCCGGTAAAACTGCAACTGTGGCAGTAGAAGTCTGTAAACGTCCCTGGCTTTCTGTCTGAGGAACACGCTGTACACGGTGAACACCAGATTCCCATCTTAAAGTTCCATATACAAATTTTCCGGAAATAGATGTAACAATCTTGTTAAAACCGCCAACCTCAGTTTCCTGAGCTTCCATTGTTTCTGTTTTCCAGCCCTTTCTGTCTGCAAGGTGAATATACATTTCCCATAAATCGCGTACAAAGAGAGAGGCTTCATCTCCACCGGCAGCAGAACGAATTTCAAGAATAATATTTTTTTCATCAAGTGGATCAGGTGGAACTAACTTGAGCTTAATTTCTTCTTCCAGCTTAGGCTGTTTTTCTTCCAGCTCCTTTAATTCCTCTCTGGCCATTTCTTTCATTTCTACGTCATCTTCTGCAGTAATCATTTCTTTGGCATCAACAATTCCCTGAAGAACCTTTTTATATTCAGAGCCTAAAGCACATACTTCAGAAAGATAACCGTGTTCACGCATGGTATCCTTATATTTTTTTGCATCTTTTACAAGATTAGGATCCATTACCATTTCGCTTACTTCAGCAAAACGTTTTTCACATTCATCAAGTTTTTTAAGTAAATCCATATAAATTCGTTATCCCGTTAATTAATTCTCTTACATTTGAGAAAGATATTTATTTAAAATCTGTGTGGCCTGTTTTGGATTTGCCTTACCATGAGAAATCTTCATTACCTGTCCCATTAACCAGCCGACTACATTTGTTTTACCAGATTTATAATCTTCTACAGCCTTTGGATTAGCTGCAATTACATCCTGAACAATTTTATCAATTTCACCAGAATCGCTTACAACTTCCATACCCTTATCTTTAATGATTTTTAAAGGCATTTCGTTTGTTTCAATCATCTGAACGAAAACTTCTTTTCCCTGTTTTGAGGTGATTTTTCCATCTTCCAGGGCATCTGCAAGTTCTGCAATATGCATAGGAGTGATTTTTACATCATTGATGGTTTCTTTTTTCTCGTTCAAAACAGCAAGAAGTTCAGCAAGAATAAGATTTACTGCTTTTTTAGGATTCTTTGATTTTTGTGCAGCAGCTTCAAAGAACATGGCAAGATCTTTTGTAGATGTAATGGTTTCTACGTCAAAGTCTGTCATTCCGTATTCTTTCTTATAACGCTGGCGTTTATCTTCAGGAAGTTCTCCAACCTTTTCTTTTGCTTCTGCAATTAATTCTTCGCTTACAGTAAAAGGCTTAATATCAGGTTCAGTTGTAAAACGATAGTCAACAAAAGAGTTCTTGGTTCTCTGTACAACAGTTTTTCCTTCATCCTCGTTCCAGCCCATTGTAACCTTAAAGCCAGGATTAAATTCCTGACGGTCTTCCTGGAATTCTTTTAACTGGCGGGCAGCTTCGTAAGTACAAGCCTCGCGGATTGCCTTAAAGGAGTTAAGGTTCTTAATTTCAGAAATTGGAGTATGATAGAGTTTTCCGTCTTCCCAGACATTAAGGTTGATGTTTGCGTCACAGCGCATATTACCTTCTTCAAGGTTACCGTTAGTTACTTTTACATAGCGTAAAATTTCCTGAACTGTCTGCATAAATAAAGCAGCTTCTTCAGGACTTGTCATATCCGGTTTTGTTACAATTTCTATAAGAGGAGTTCCACAGCGGTTATAGTCAATATATGAGTGAGCTCCCTGAAGATGTAAAGACTTTCCTACGTCTTCCTCAAGGTGGATTCTTTCTACCCTAACACGGCGGTACTTAACACCGGCTTTGTCGATTACGCAGTTTTCGCCAATAAAGTTTTTGTCACGGCATTTTGCTCCGCCCGGCTGCTCTTCCTTTGGAAAACTTCTGAAAGGTAAATCAACATAACCGTTATCACAAAGAGGAATATCGTACTGAGTAATCTGATAACCTTTTGCAAGGTCAGGATAAAAATAGTGCTTTCTGTCGAATTTTGTAAAGCGGGCAATATGACAATTTAAAGCCTGTCCTGCAACAGCGCCTAACTCAACATATCCTTTAGAAATACGAGGCATTGCTCCCGGAAGTCCAAGACAAACAGGGCAAACACGAGTATCAGGCATTCCTCCATAACGATTTTCGCATGCACAAAAGGCCTTAGTTTTAGTTAAAAGCTGTGTATGAATTTCACAACCAATTACAATTTCCCACTTATCAATCATTTTAAATCCTCTATTTAAGTTTTGTAATTATACAGAAAATAAAGGATTTTCTCAATAATAGGGACAAAAATATCAAAGGCTTAAAGAATATTAACCTTAATCTTTTCTGCCTCTTTTGTTAATGGCTGAAGTTTTATATTGCAGGCTTTACCATCCTGCCAGTCAAAATCAAGAGAATAAGCTCCCTTAACCCTGAGTCCCCTGACACTACCCTGCTGCCACTTTTTGCTGGAAGGGAGAGCCGGCAGCAATTTTAAGTTAACTACATTTTCTGAGTCAAACTCTGACTGGGCAATCATTCTGGTAATGGCCGCAAGTGCTCCATAGTTTCCGTCAATCTGGAAAGGAGGATGATTATCAAGCAGATTTGGCAGGGTTGAATGAGAAAAAAGCTTTACAAGAGCCTGCAGAGCTTCGTCTCCCATCTGCAGCTGTGCGCGGAAATTTATAATCCAGGCCTGGCTCCAGCCTGTATGACCTCCGCCATTAGCAAGTCTTTTTTCCAGAGTCTTTTTGCAGGCCCGGGCAAGTTCCGGAGTTTTTTCAAGGCTGATTGTATGCCCCGGAAAAAGTCCGTAAAGATGACTTACGTGGCGGTGACCAGGTTCAACTTCTTCTACTTCCCGGTTCCATTCCATTAAAGAACCATCACTGTTTAATTCAGGCTTTTTAAGATGAGAAAGCACATAAGTAAAATCCTCATAATCTTTCTGACTGTATTTTTTTCCATCCCTGTCTAAAGCAGCCTTATCTAAAACCTTACGGGCACTCAGACAGCTTTTAAAAAGATGCTCCAGAATCATATTGTCCATTTCGCAGCCTTCGCAAAAGGCTCCTACCTGACCGGCTTTTGTAACATAAGAGTTTTCCGGAGACAGACTTGGATTTATAACAAGATATGGTTTTCCGTCTTCTGCAATAATTGATGCAGGCTGTAAGAAATCTACAAAGAAAAGACAGGCCTCGTGTATAAGGTAATAATACTTTGCAAGGCATTCCTTATCTAAAGTGTATTCATAATGTTCCCAGATGTGGGTTGCAAGCCAGGCTGCTCCTAAAACCCAGTAAGTTCCGGGAAGCCAGTTATCCTGAGGAGCGGCATCGCCCCAGAAATCAATATTATGATGAAGCACATAGCCCCTGCAGTCATACATTCTTTTTGCAACATCCCGGCCATTTATGTAGGCACGTTCCATCAGCTTAAAAAGAGGCAGTTCACAGTCGCTTAAGGCTGTCATATTTACAGGCCAGTAATTCATCTGTGTATTAATATTGATTGTATACTTTGATCCCCATGGAGGATCCATATAGCAGTTCCATAAGCCCTGCAAGGTTGTTGGCATAACTCCGGGTTCCCGGTTTCCTGCAATTAAAAGATACTTTCCAAAGTTCCAGTAAAGATTTACAAGCTCCACATTGTCTTCGCCGGCGGCCTGTAATAATTCCGGGGTTGCAGCATTTTCCGAAGCTTCATTACCGATTGTAAGCTGCATGCGGTCCCAGTAAGATTTATGGTCATTGATATGTTCTGACAAAATCATTTCTACGGCCTTTTCCAGCCCCTGTGAGACAAGGAAGTTTTTTATCTGAATAAGGTTTTCCTTACATTTTTTAGTCCAGTAATTCTTTTTTATAGACTTTTCAAAATCAGCCTTATTTCTGCAGTTTTTATTCCACTTCCAGGCCTGAATATCAATAAAGAATAAAACTTCATCACAATCAGAACCTGTAATCATGGCTCCTACGGTTTTTATATTTCCCCCGCTTGCAAGAGCTCCACAGGCAGCACAAAAAGGAATTCCATGGGCATCTTCCAGAAACAAAAATCCGTCTTCCGCCCTTACATCATCAACCCAGATCCCTCTATCCATATAACCGCGGAAATTAATCTTACCCTTTTGCGAAGCCTTTACATGCAGAAAAATCATATCGAAAGAAGCACTTACCCAGCACCTTCTTGTAAAGTTCACGCCTTCTTTATCTGTATATGTTACGCTTGCCAGGGCCCGGCTCAAATCAAGTTCAGAAGCATAAGAATCAAAACATTCCTTTTCTACCTTGTGCTCCAGAGGAAAACCGCATTCAATTCCGTAATTATCTTTCCTGAAAAAATCTACCCTGAATTCTCCGGCAGTCTGATAAACCCTTTCGTTAAAACATTTACCGCTTAAACTTTCAAAACCAAGTTCCTGAGCTTCAAGAACCTTACCTTCCTTTACAAGATTTCTTATCTGGGGAAGATATTTTTTGGCATCCTCATTTACCCTGTCTATAGGCCCACCGCTCCAGATACCTTCTTCATTAAGCTGAAGTATTTCGTTTCCTGGGTGAGCCTTCAGCATTACTCCAAGTCGTCCGTTTCCTAAGGGAAGATAAGACTCCCATTTTTCTGCAGGTTTTGAGAATTTTAATTTGTCGTTCATAAAAAGTCCTTTTTAGTTTTTAGGGAGTTCATAGGTTGTCATTAAACCTTTACCTTTGACATCAATAATTTCTTCCCTGTATTCAAAATGATGATTATCTTTTTCAAGGTTTGCTTTTACAGCCTCTGTAAGACGTATATGACCCGGATTACAGTTAGTTTCCATGCGGCTTGCAACATTTACAGTATCACCCCAGATATCATATATAAACTTATTCTCTCCAATAATACCGGCAATTACCGGTCCAGAGTTGATTCCAACCCTGATGTGGAATTTTATTTTTGCAGTCTCGTTGTATTTGGCAAGATCCTTATACATTCCTACTGCAAATTTTAAAATTACCTCTGCATGGTGCTCGTTTGGAACAGGAACACCACAGGCAGCCATATAAGCATCGCCTATTGTTTTAATTTTTTCTACCCCCATTTTTTTAGCTCTTTTATCAAACATTCGGATAAGGGCATTAAGGGAGCTTACAATATCTTCTGCAGAATAATTGCTGGTTGTATCGGTAAAAGAAACAATATCAGAGAATAATACAGTAACTTCATCATAATGATCAGCTATAGTCTTATATTCCCCTGCCCAGGATTGTTTTAATTCATTGGCAATGGAAGTTGGTAAAATACTTTCAAGCAGACGATCAGATTCATCCTTAGCAATTTTTAGCTCAACTGTAGCCATATCAATTTTTGACTGCAAAAGAAGCTGACGTCTTTTATTTACAACATTTATAATTACAAAAAGAACAATTACAAAAACTATTAAGATGGAAGCAATGCAGATCCAGAACCAGGGGCGCTGCCAGAAGTAGGCCTGCTGAAAAAAGACAACCTTGGCCGGTGAACTGCAGGCTAAATCTTCCGCATTAATTACATTTACATAGAAAGTATATTTTCCAAAAGGAAGATTTGTATAAGAAATGTGACGGTTTGAAGTATACTCGCAGAAATTATTATCAAAGCCTTCAAGTTTATAGCTGAAGCGGTTTCTTTCTGAGGCTGTATAACTCAAGCCTGTATATCTTACATCTATATGTTTTGTATTTGGAGGAATAATTATAGGTGCATCAAATTTATTATATTTTACGTCATCAACCTGAACTTCAAGCAGCTGTATGATTGGTAAAACTTTTACACTTCGTGCTCTGACCGGATCATAAATTGCGAAACCGTCTGCCATTGTAAACCAGAGGCGGCCGTAACGGTCCTTCATGCTCAGGGCAGTTGAGTTTGTACCGGAAGATTTTAAACCGTCATTTACTGTATAGAACTTACAGTCCAGGTGACGTATAATTCCCGAATAAAATTCCTTGAACTGATAAAATGGAACAGAAGAAATTCCCCGGTTACTTACCATCCATGCAAAATCGTTGTCATCTACAAGCAGCTGGAAAATTGAATCTGAACCAAGTCCGTCTGCAGAAGTATAGCTGCACATTGGAAGCATTTCATTTTTGTCGTAAATTGAACTTCCCTGCAGGGCAAAAATACATGTAAGACCGGAACCGGTACAAACCCAGTAATTTTTTTCCTTATCCTGGGAAATCTTAAATACAACATTTCCAATTAATCCGTTTGAGGTAGAAATGTTTCTGATTATTTTTTCATCTTTTAAAAGATAGATTCCGCCGCCGTCTGTACCAACCCAGATAATTCCGTTTTCATCCTGGTAAAGGCTCATTATGTAATCGCATTCAAAGCCCTGCTCTACCGTAAAATTAGCAATAGTACCATCAGTATGAATAACAGAAAGGCCCTTTGTAGTTCCACAGTAAATATCCCCATTATTAATTTTTAATGAAACACGGGTTTTATCTCCAACAAGGCCGTTATCTGTTGACCAGGATTTAATCCCCTCTTTAGTCATAATTACCTGAGAAGGCTTTGTATAACAGTTTACTAAAATATCCCCTTCCTCTGTAACTGCTACATGACGGACTCTTGTACCACTGCAATACTGAGTAAGTTCATTTGTTATTTCTTCTTCGTTTTTATAACATAAAAGACCACGGTCGGAACCAATCCATACAAGACCGTCTTTTCCTTCGGCAATAGAGTTTACCGGAGTATCAATATTTTTCATTCTGAATTTACCGGGACTGATTTTTCCAACTCCGGTAGAATCTGTTGTTACCCAAATGTTTCCTTCCCTGTCTCCAATAATGCTTGAGATGGTTGTATTTCTAAAGGAAGCATTTTCTGTAAACTCTGAAAATTCACCGTTTTTATAACAAACAAGGCCTTTTTCTGCTCCAAACCAGAGGGCTCCGCTGCTGTCACAATAAATATTAAATACTTCCATTGTGTCCAGAATTGTATCTGTTTTTACAGGCGCAATAAGACTTGTATTGATTTTTACAATGCCCTTGGCTCCAAGACTGAACCAGAAAGTACCGCTTGAATCCTGACCAATTCCGCTTGCAATATAGTCCCCCATAAAATCCAGGTCTTTATAACGTATAAAGGCTTTTTCACCATAAATATAAAGGCCTTTTACATCGTTGGTAAGCATCCATATTCTTCCAGCGGTATCGCAGTAAAGCTTTTCTACCAGAACATGACTCAAATCTACATCATCTACACATTCAGGCTTTTCTATTTTTCCTGATGGTGTGATATATACAATACCGGAAGCTGTACCAACCCAGATATTGTGATTTTTATCTTCGGCAAGACTTCTTACAGAGTTATTGCAAAGACCGTCTGCAGTTGTAAAGCTGATGCAGGAATCGCCCTCAATTTTATAAACACCCTCATCATTTGAACCAACCCATAAGTTTCCCTCAGAATCTTCAAGCAAAGCACGGGCAGAAACAAAGCCGTATTTTTTTCCCTGATAATCAGAATACTTATTTATGGTAATAAAATCATATCCGTCAAATTTTACAAGACCTTCATAGGTTCCAAAATACATATAACCGTCTGAAGTTTGAATAACACTTGAAACTGAATTGGCAGGAAGTCCGTCGGCAGTAGTCCAGATTCTTGTTACGAAGTCGCTTGAACTTGAAAACTGGGCATATAAATTTAATGAAATAATTAAACAAATTAGTAATAAACCTTTTCTCTTCATATTGAAATTATAACATAATATTGCAAAAAAATTCTTTTTTTAGCATTATTTTACTATGCAAATTAAACTGGAAAACCTTAAAAAAACCTACAAAACAAAAGACGGTTTTATTGAAGCTGTAAACGATATTTCTTTAAATATCCCTGATAATACAATTTTTGGAATTATTGGAAAATCGGGAGCAGGAAAATCTTCCCTGGTAAGATTAATCAGCCTGCTTGAAAAACCTGACAGCGGAGCCGTTTACTACAACGAAGAAAGAGTTGATAACCTTTCAAAAAAATCATTAATTCAAAGACGAAGAAAGATTGGTATGATCTTTCAGAATTTTAATCTTTTCACTTCAAGAACTGCAGCCAGAAACGTTGCCTATCCTCTGGAAATCTGCGGAAGACCAAAAGATGAAATTGAACAGAGAGTTCAGGAAATGCTGAGCCTGGTAGGCCTTGCAGACAGGGCAAATGCACCAATTTCTACCTTAAGCGGTGGACAAAAACAGAGGATTGCCATTGCCAGAGCCCTTGCTACAAATCCTGATATTCTATTCTGCGACGAGGCAACCTCTGCCCTTGACCCTCAGACTACCCGTTCCATTCTGGATTTAATCCGTGAAATTCAGAAAAAAATGAACCTTACAGTAGTTATGATTACCCATCAGATGGAAGTTGTCCGCGATGCCTGTGAATATGTAGCAGTAATAGAAAACGGAAAGGTAGTTGAAGAAAACACCGTTAGTCAGATTTTTACAAATCCTCAGACTCAGACTACAAAAGCCTTTATTAAAAATATTGTTCAAAACCAGGGTGATGACAGTAATGAAGGCCTGCTCAGATGGTCACAGGAAGGTGGAAAATATATTCTCCGCTTTATAAACGAAGCAACCAGCAGGCCTGTAATCAGCAGTCTTTGTAAAAAATTTAATGTTGATATAAATATTCGGGCAGGAGGAATTCAGCACCTTCCAAACGAAGACATAGGCTCTATGATTATTGATATTTTGGGCCCTGAAGAAGAAGTTCAGAAAGCCATTTCCTTCCTTAAAGAAGAAGGCATAGAAATTGAGGAGGATAAGTAATGAATCAGATTTTTATTTTGGTAGGAACTTCTACCCTTCAGACTTTATTGATGGTTATTTTTTCGACTATTTTTGCCCTCATAATAGGCTTTCCTCTGGGAGTTCTCCTGAATGTAACAAACAGTTTTGGAATTACCCCAAAACCTCTTTTTAATTCAATTTTAAGCAGAATTATTGATGTATTCCGTTCTTTTCCTTTTGTAATTCTTATGATAGTTCTTTTGCCTCTTACAAGACGTATTCTGGGCACTGCAATTGGAACAGCGGCTGCCATTATTCCCCTTTCAGTTGCGGCAGCCCCCTTTGTTGCAAGAATTACAGAAACAGCCTTGAACGATGTTGATCCCGGTATGATTCAGGCCGCAAGGGCAATGGGCTCAACCAACTGGCAGATTATTTACAAGGTCCTCATTCCTGAAGCCTTACCTTCCGTAATTTCCGGAATAACCCTTACAATCATAAATCTGATTGGTTATTCTGCCATGGCAGGAACCTTGGGCGGCGGAGGCCTTGGTGACCTTGCCATTCGTTACGGTTACCAGCGTTTTAAAACCGGAATTATGATTGCCTCTGTAATTGTAATCATTATTATGGTTGCCCTGATCCAGTTCGCCGGAACAAAAATTGTAAATAAAATGATGTCAAAGAGATAAAAAATCACAAAGTCTATTGACTAAAAACATTAAACCTACTAAATTACTAGGTATTAAAAATACAAAAGAAAAGGAGATAACTTATGAAAAAATTATTATCACTTGCAGGAATTGCACTTCTTGCAGCAAGCCTTTTTGCACAGACTCTTAAAGTTGGTGCAACTCCAGAACCTCACGCAGAACTTCTTAATCTTATAAAAGATGATTTAGCTGCCCAGGGAATTACTTTAAAAGTAATTGAATTCACAGATTATGTTACACCAAACGATGCCGTAGAAGCAGGTGACCTTGATGCAAACTATTTCCAGCACATTCCATATCTTAATTCTTTCAATGAAGAAAAAGGATATCACCTGGTAAATGCAGGTGGAATTCACGTTGAACCATTTGCCCTTTATTCAAACAAAGTAAAATCTGTAAAAGACTTGAAAAAGAAGGCTTCTATTGCAATTCCTAATGACCCTACAAACGAAGGCCGTGCCCTTCTTCTTCTTCAGGAAGCAGGTTTAATTACTTTAAGAGAAGGAGCAGGTCTTACCGCTACTCCACTTGATGTAAAATCAAATCCTTTAAAATTAAAGTTCCGCGAAATTGAAGCTGCTTCATTACCAAGAACTCTTAACGACGTAGACGCTGCTGTTATTAATGGAAACTATGCAATTCCAGCAGGACTTTCTGCTGCAAAAGACGGACTTTTTGTTGAAGGTTCTTCTTCGCCATACGTAAACATTATTGCAGTAAAAGCCGGTAACGAAAATAAGGCAGAAATCCAGGCCTTAGTAAAAGCTTTACAGAGCGATAAGGTAAAAGAATACATTACAAAAAAATATCCAAACGGAGATGTTATTACTGTATTCTAATTCCAGAAATTTTTCAGTAAGCTGATCAAAGCAAAAAAAGGGCTGCCCCGGAGTTTTCAAATGAAGTGCACTTCAAAAACTTTTCACGGGCAGCCTTATTTTTTTACGGGCTATTTTACTTTTTACAGTACATATTCCCTTAAAAAATCAGCAATTCCGCTGTTATTATTGTCCAGGCGGGTTACATAACTTGCAATGCTTTTTATATATGGAAGGGCATTCTGCATGGCAATTCCATATCCGCATAATTTGAACATTGATTCATCATTCATAGAGTCGCCAAAGCCCATTGTTTTTTCAACAGGAATGCCGATATGCTTTGCAAGATAAGAAACAGCCTCCCCTTTTCCACAGGCAGGAGGAAGAATTTCAAGAAAGTAGGGTTTACTTGTAAAAATTACGGCTTTAGAACCAAGTTCCTCCTTTAACTGTTTTTGTAAAGTCTGTAAAAGTTCAGGATCTCCGGGAACCAGCATTTTGGTAAAGCCCTGCCTTAAAAGATTTTCGTAATCCTCTACTTCCTGCCCCTTAAGGCCGCACAAATCTACATCAAGCTTAGTCCATTCTGTACATTTGTTATAGTAAATGGTATCTGGTGTATAAACTTCAGATTTTAAGCCGTATTCTTCTGCAATCTGATTAACCCTTAAAAGAACGCTGCTGTCCACCTTACTGCAAAAAATCTGATTTCTTTTATGCATATCAAAAATACTGCAGCCATTTATGGCAATCAGATAGCGGCCCTGCTCCATTCCGGCAATTTCAAGTCTGCGTACAAATGGTAAAATTGCATTCTCTGCCCTTCCGGAACAAAGAACTATATAAATCCCGCGTTTTGCACATTCCTGCAGGGCTTTTACATTTGCATCGCTTATGCCGCGGTTATTATCTAAAAGAGTATCGTCCAGATCCAAAGCAATTAATTTAACATCCAGTTTCTGCATATATTGTCCCGTTAAAAAAAATACCATCCTGCATTTATAAAAGGCAGAATGGTATGATTTTAGCGATATTTTTAATTAAAGGCTATATGTCCAGCTTACTGGTAAAGTTACTGTAAGGGCATCAGCAATTTCAAAGCAGATTCCTGCAGAAACTTCGTTGTTTCCGAATGTGAAGATTACATCCGGTTCAATTGTAATAACTTTAGAAGCATCTGAAGCAAGGCCTGTTACAAAAGATGTTGTAAAGGCAGCAGCAATTAAATCTGTAAACTGGTAAGCAGCAGTTCCTGCAAGATAAAGGTTATCTGAAGCATCTTTAGCAAAGTTTGAAGCAAAATCACAGGCTAAAGAAAGGGCATTTTTTTCGTAAGCAGCACCAAAGAGGAAGATATTTCCTGTAACAGGAAGATCTCCCTTATCGTTGTATGAATAACCGCTTGTAAGGCTTAAACCTTCAAGTCCTGTAAAAGACGCAAAGATACCAAAACCAAAATCGTTTGCAAGATCAGTAAATGCAAGGCCTGCAGAAAAGATTTCGTTTTCATAATCTGCACCAAAATTAACAACAGGTTTAGAAGGAGTATTTTTACCAAAGTAATTTACCTTTCCCATTCCTGCGCTCAAACGTAAACCTTTTACAGGTCTAAGAACAAGTGCAATTTCTGAACCGATATTTCCGTTGGCAGCATTTGCATCTGCTACAGGGAGATATGAACCTGAAGTATTAATTGTATCATTAATACCAAAAGTTAAGATATCAAAAGGACGGAATTCAATGTACCAGTCTTCAATTCCCAAAGCATATGCAGAATCTGCATTATAACCAAAGTAAAGGGCATTTCCACTTCCTGTATCGAAAGAAGAAAGAGCCATAGAAGCTGTAATTGCGGCATCAAAGCGTTCAGTCTTAAATTCTACAGAAACTTCATCGTTAATTCCTGCAAATTCTGCATTTCCACCGGAAATAGAAACTATATCAGAAGACAGTTCATTAGAAAAAGTAAAGCTTTCATCTGCAAAAGCTGCTCCCATTATCAAAGCTGATAAACAAATTCCAGAAAACATTTTTTTAAGCATAAATTTTTCCTTTTTTTCGGGTAATTTTATTCAACCCAAAGACTTTTTTTATCTCCATACGGAGATTATGTTAGTTTTAACTAACGGCCAGAATATTACAACTTTTATTTATTATTGTCAACTAACAAGGCTGGCCTTTTTAACTTTTTTTCTTTTTCTTGACTAGATAATAAGAGACAATATAATTAAATAGGATATATTTTTATAAGTATATTATATTATTTTATAAGAGAGATTTTATTATGGCTTCCTCATCTAAAACAAAACATAACAACGTTCTTTTTATTAAAATCTTTTTCGGCTACATAATAGCTTCGCTGGCAATTTTAATATTAATGCTTTTCACTGTTACAAATTCTAATAGTTTTATATCACTAGCCCGTCAATCAGAAAAAACGATTATTCCCTACACCTTTAAGGCTAAAGATCTACAATTACATATTATTCAGGTACAGCAATGGCTTACGGATATTTCTGCAACAAGAGGTGCAGAAGGCTATGATGATGGTTTTGAGGAAGCAGAAAGTCATGCAAATTCTGTAAGAGAAATATTGAACGACTTTTATGATCTTTACAAAGAAAGAAATCTAACAGAACAGGTCAATGAAATTAAAGAAATACAGGTCGATTTTGAAGACTTTTACAAAATGGGTCAGCAAATGGCTAATACATACATTGAATTTGGTCCTGACAAAGGAAACGAATTCATGGAAAAATTCGACCCTTACGCAGAAGAACTTAATGAACATGTAGAAAAATTCATTGATGAACAGATTTCTTACCTGAATGAAAACCTTTCTGGAATAAGCGGAAAATCTGTATGGCTTAAAAACTTTGTGATTTTTGCTTCATGTGTAGATTTCCTTATCATTCTTTCTATCGGTTTCTTCCTTGCCTTACAAATTACAAAACCGATTAAAAAGTTTGCAAGCATGCTCAAAGATATTTCTGAAGGTGAAGGAGATTTAACTCATAAAATTAATATAAAATCTAAAGATGAAATTGGTAATATGGCCCTCTATTTTAACAAAACATTTGAAAAAATCAGGGAGCTTGTTGCTACAGTTCAGCAGCAGTCTGATAATTTGAATAATGTTGGCGCTGAACTTGCTTCAAACATGACAGAAACCGCTTCTGCCATAAATGAAATCTCTGCCAATATTCAGAGTATTAAAAATCAGACCATTAATCAGTCTGCAAGTGTTACAGAAACAAGTACTACAATGGAACATATTTCCGGAGGAATTGAAAATCTTAATAAATTGATTGGGGAGCAGACCGCAAATATTTCAGAATCCTCAAATGCCATAAACGAGCTTATTATAAATATCGATAAGGTTGCCTCTACCCTTGTTCAAAACGGACAGAATATTGGACGCCTTTCAGAAAGTTCAGAATCTGGTCGTCTGGCTCTCGAAAAAATTACAAACGCCATCCGCGAAGTTTCTGAAGAATCTAAGGGACTTCTTGAAATCAGTACGGTAATCAGTGCAATTGCAGAAGAAACAAACCTTCTTGCCATGAATGCGGCAATTGAAGCTGCCCACGCCGGTGATTCAGGAAAAGGTTTCGCAGTAGTTGCAGATGAAGTTAGAAAACTTGCTGAATCTTCTGCTGAACAGACAATGAACATTGAAACTAAACTTGTAAAAATTACAGATTCTATAAATCTGGTTATGGGCTACGCAGATGAGGTTGTTGATAAATTCAATTCGATTGCAACGGAGGTAAACACAGTTGCCCAGCAAGAAGAAGCCATCCGTACAAATATGGAAAATCAATCGCAAAACGGACTTCAAATCAGAGAATCTATGAATATTCTGAACAATATTGCAGAAAAAGTTTCTCAGAGTTCTGTTCAGATGCTGGAAGGAAGTAATCAGGTTACTAACGAAGCAAGAAACATGACTGCCATTACAGAAGAAATTAACGGTGGTATGAATGAAATGGCAAGCGGTGCTGAACAGATTAATAAAGCAGTAAATATTGTAAACACCCTTACCCTCGAAAACAAAAACAGTATTGATTCATTAACTTCTGAAGTTAAGAAGTTTAAGGTTTAAGATTAATCTACACGATTCAGATTAATTACAATACTTATAAAAAAGAAAGGCGGACATAAGAAGCTGAAAGTTATAAGCAATCAGCTGCTTTTGCCCGCCTTTTATTTTTGAAAAATAATCTTTAAGACTTATTTTTCTATTGCATACATTCCTACAAGTTCAGGAAAGTCGTAATTCTTTTCAATGAAGTATCTTAAGTCAAAATCTTCATGAGTTACGACAACAAGAATTGTTGCATGATTTGCCAGATAATCAGAAATTACTTTCATAACATGCAGACGTGTATCAAAGTCAATGTGTGCAAATGGTTCATCAAGAAGAAGAATATCAGGCTTTGCAGTTAATGCTCTGGCAATATCCATTCTCTTCATTTCGCCGGAAGAAAGCATCTGTGGCTTTAAGTCAAGATGAGCTTTTGTCAGGCCAACCTTTTCAAGATTTTCTGCAAGTTCTTCTACAGTACCTTCGTTTCCTGCATTTACAATCTGTTTAAAAGAATCTCTGATTTTTAAGTCAGGGAAGAAAGAAAAGCGGGAATCCTGCTGAACAACTGCCATTCTCTTTCTGAAAGGCTTGAAAACTTTAGGATCGCGGCCATTTTCTTTTGGCTTTAAGGCAACAAGATCATTGCCTTCCATAAGAATCTGTCCGGAAGTTTCATCAAGCAGGCGGAGAATTGCCTTAATTGTAGAAGACTTACCGCAGCCTGAAGGTCCGGTAATTCCGTAAATTGTAGAGCGTTCAAAAGTAAGATTTAAACCTTCAAAAGCCTTGAATTTGCGTTCTCCAAAGAGTCCGCGCTTAATGTAATACTGAGCAACATCTTTTAATTCAATTGCAGAACCAGATGCCCCCTTCTTTGCTTCAGGCTTTTCATAGCCTTCCATTTCAGGAAGCTCTTCAATTCTGCTTAAAACTCCGTTTTCAAGTTTATAAGCATCAGTTAAAGTAAGTCTCTTAATAAAATCAAGGTCATGACTAACCATAAGGAAGGTCTTTGTTTTATCGCAAAGAATTTCTTTGTTTAAGAATTCAACAAAATTCTTTCTGAGGTTACGGTCAAGGTTTACAGTTGGTTCATCAAGAAGAACAAGATTTCCCTTACGGGAAAGAAGGATCATCAGGGTAATTCTCTGCATTTCTCCACCAGAAACCTCATCTGGATAAAGTCTTGCAAAGGCTTCAAAATCAAGGGTAAAGAATTCCTTTAAGCGTCTTACAATTTCTGGTCTGCAGCCCGGTGCCAGGAGGGCAAGGTTCTGATCCAGAGTCAAAGCAGAGTTCATTACCTGAGCAGTTTCTGCAGGAATAAACATAAGTCCTGACTGTTCAATTTTTGTCCACTGTTCATAATTCATCTTATTGCCGTCAACATAGGCATCAATACCATTTACCTTCATGCTGCCTTCAAAATTGAAGATATGCATAGGCAAAATGCCGGCAATAGATTTAAGGAATACAGATTTTCCGGTTCCTGTTGGTCCCATAATTACAGAAGCAGAACCTTCTTCAATAGAAAAATCACATTTGTTAAATGTAATTCTGTCTCTAAGATGAATACAAAAATCTTTTAATTCTACTGGTTTCATACTTCCTCCTTCTTGTCACCAAGTACTATAAGGAAAGCTACGCTTAAAGCAATTAGGATAATTGAAGGAATCCAGAACATAGAAGGAGTTCCATCAAAGCCTAAGAGTGTACGACGGTAAAGAGCAATTAAAGCACCAGGGCTTGTATGCTGAGGTGTACCGGTTGCACCAAGACCAACCTGAATTACAAAGCCGAATGAGGTATCAAGAACCAGAGTTTTAAGTAAGATTCCAGCTACAACACGTTTTAAGGTATCTCTCATTAAAGCTGTTTTCATAAGGACTGCAAGGATTCTTCCTTTAGCAAAGCCGTATGAACGGAAAGAAACACTGTATTTCTGATGATACAAATCAGAAAGAGGAATAGAAATACTTCTTACAGCTTCTGGTAAAACTGTTGCTGTTGAGGCAAGAACAAAGACTGTAAGAGAAAGAAATGCAGAAGTTTGACCGGAAGACTTTGCAAGTGCTCCAGAAACAGGTGCATAACAGAAAAGTGCAATCAAAATTGATGGAATTGATTCAATCGCATTTAAAATATTAGAAAAGAAACGTCCAACCTTAAGTGATAATACGCTTACAAATCCTAAAAGATAGCTTATAAGCATGGCAAAAATCATTGTAGAAACTAAGGTAATTGAAAGTTCTTTTACAGAATTAAAGAGAATTGGAACATAGCCTTCATCTTGTAAAGCCTTAGGAAAAAGGCCGTTAAACCAGGTCCATGGGAACCAGGAAAGAATCAGGGGAAATACAAATATTACTACAAGAGTATATTTTAAAATGTTAAATTGCTTTTTCATAAACCCTCGGATAAATTAAGAACAAAATAGTTTTTACAAGGAAAGAAACAACGGCATTGATACACAAAAGAACAAATACAGAAGTTACAAGCAAATCTGTGTTTGTCTGAACAAGGGCATCAATAAGATTACTTCCAAGACCAGGGAAACTATAAGCAATTTCTGCAATAGTAACAGAGCCAATTATAGCTGGTACCTTACCTGCCAGATAAGGAATAAAGCGTGGTAATGAAGCCTGGAAAAGGTAACCTGAATAAGTTCCAGGTAAAGGGAAAAATTTTCCAAGATTTCTTCCCAGGGTAGAAAAGACAATTGCATGAGTCTGATTTACCTGATTAATCATATCTGTCTTTAAGAAGTTTGTTGCATCCCAGGAAAGGCCGCCAAGAATAACAGTTACAAGTGCAATAAAGAAAAGAGGAACCCCGTTTCCAAATGACACATATGCTACCCAGAAGCCAATAAACAATGGAACAGCAGCAAGAATAGAAGCTATAAAAGACCAGATTTTTTCAATCACTTCACTATTCTTCTTTGCAAAATGTACAGCCATATAGCGGCTTGTTACGGCATAAGAAGAGCAGACAAGAGCAATAAGTATAACAAAAACCAGAGAAATCATTGCCAGTGGGAAAGTTTGAATTGCACCCGCAACAATAATTTGACCGGAAGTAAAACCTACAGTTCTTGAGTTTGCATTACCAGAAATAAAAAGTAAAAAAGACCTGCCAGCGTCTAAATAGGCATCAGCAGGTGCTCCTATAGAAACAAGATATAAACATGAGAGAACGATTGTTCCCACCACGGCAAAAACAATGCCGTGGAGGAGCAATTCTCTAACTAAAAAGCGTAAGAATCGCATTTAAACCTCGAGAAATTAGTTACTGAATTTCCATTCTTCTGCAGAAAGAAATGGGTTATCTGTTGCAATATAAACATTAGCTAAACCACGAGAGTAAACATCTTTCTGTAAAGAGCAAAGGGCAATTGTAGGAGATAAATCACAAACCTTTTTGTTAACCTGTAAAGTAAGGTCAATCCAGTTTGAAGTAACAACTTCTTTTTCCCAGTCACTAAAGAGGGAATCAAGTTCTTTATTTGCAATTCCAGTAATATTTTCTTCAGATTTACTTCTGTAAAGACTTCCGATTGTAGAGTAGATATTATCAAATCCTTCATAGTACATCAAAGCAAGTTCATATGATTTTTCTTTGAATACCATTCTCTTGAATACCTGGTCACCAGTACGTTTTACTTCTACGTTCAGACCAATTTCACCAAGCTGTTTTGCAATACCTTCTGCAAGCTGTTTACCAAAATCACCCATAGAATCAGGGTAAATAAGTTTTGCATTCTGTCCCTGAACATCTCCTGTCTTAGCAAGTTTCTTAGCCTTTGTTAAGTCATAAGGCATAAGATCTGGAAGAGGAGTATTTGCATATTCAGGAATATTTACTTCAAAAAGATTTGAAGGGAAAGGACCGTAGTTAAGAACAACACCTTCTTCTTTATCTGTAATTCCAGGTACAAGTTCAGCCTTGTTCAAAGCCTTTGCCATTGCCTGGCGGCCTTCTGCTTTAGGGAATAACTCAGTATTGATAGAAAGGTTATAGAAAGCATATGGCATATAAGAATTGATATCAACCTTAGCCATTTTTGAAACAGTTTCTCTATCCATAGGATTTGTTTCAAGAACAAGATTTACACGACCTTTACTTAATTCATTCATACGAACGATAGGGTCAATTACACGTTTAATAACGATAGAATCTACCTTTGGAACAGTTCTAAAATAAAGACCATTAGCTTTGAAAGTAAGCCATTTACCGATTTCCCAGCTCTGAAGTTTGTAAGGACCAGTACCAATTGGTTCTGTAGCGAAACGTCTTTCAAGTTCTCCGTCACGCATATTTACATCCATATTTTTTCCTTCAAATCTTGAAGGAATGATTTTGAATGTAAGTACAGGGTAAGCACGGAATTCAGGAATAGGATTCTTGAAAACAATCTTTACAGTTTTATCATCAACAGCTTCTACGCTTTCAATGAAAGAATTGATGTAATCTCTTTTTGGAGATTTATTTTCTTCAAGAACATAAGCATTGTAAGAATATACAACATCTTCTGCAATTAAAGGACTTTCATCATGCCATACAACATCTTCACGAAGAGTAATTGTATAAGTCTTTTTATCTTTCTGATTCTGCTCAATGCTTTCTGCAAGAGCAAGTTCTGTATAAAGCTGATTTGTCTGAGGATCTACTTCAAAATTGGTAAGACCATCAAAAATAAGTTCGCTGGCATTTAAACCAGAGGTATTCTGTTCAAGAACCGGATTCAAAGAATCAGGTAAGGTTGAAACTGCAGCAACTGCACCCTTTGGCTGAGCCTTCCAAATAACAATACCAACAACAGCAGCAACAACAACTAAGGCAGCTGCACAAATTGTAATTATACTCTTTTTTCCTAATTTCATACTAACGCATCCTTGTTATAAATGAACTGTAAACTACTACTTCACCAGAATATTCTTCTGTTTTACCTTTATCGATTTCAAAGAAGTAGTTAGAACCCTTAAGCTGAGCACCTGCATTTAATACAGGCCATGAGTTACCTACTCTTGAACTGCGGCTTACAAGGTCTTTAAGGTTGTTCTTTTCGATTAATTTTCCACTCTTAGTATTTTCATTGAAAACACGAACATTTCTGTTGTCTTTTAAAGTGATTACAAGGTCATTCATTTCGCCCTTTGGAATAGAAACCATACCCCACCAGTATTCAGCTTTCTTCTGATTTGTAGCGCTGAATTTTGCAGGACGTGATTTTTTGCTTTCTGCAGAAGAACCTGGAGCTGGATTGAACAAACCAATCATAAGAGGCATAACAGTTTTTCCACGGCTGGCAATTTCTTTTTCGCGGGCAATTTCTTTGTTAATCTGAGCAATTTTTGCAGAAAGATCATTTTTCTGGAAAGTAACTTCATCAATTACATCCTGATCAACGTTCTGCTTATGTTTGTCGGCAAAATCAAGAAGTTCTGCATAAATGTCATTAATATTCTTTTCGATAGTCTGATAGTGGTTCAGGATTTCTTCAAGTTTATAGTTACCGTTTTCTTTAGCAACCATCTGGCGGGCAAATTCTTCGCCAATACGCTCTTTGAAATCATAAATCTTATCACGATAAGCACCTTCGAGCTGAATAGCAACATCCTGATTTAATTTCTTAAATCTTTTCTGGAAAGCAGATACACCTGCAGTTTTTCCGACTTCAGAAGCATTTACAATTTTTGTAACTTCTGCATCGTAACCAGAAAGTTTGTCTTTTAATTCAGTTAAGGCAAAGATTCTTTCATCAACATCTTCAATAGAATTGATTTTTTCGATTTCGTCTAATACAGACTGTCTCTTTGCTTCAATAGATCTACAAACATCAATCTCTTTAACAACACCACTGAATTTGTCGCTCTTTCCATAAACTTTTACAGAAAGGTTGTACATATCAGTTGCATCTTTAATTTTTTCTGCAGCAAGAAGGTGGTCAATACAAACAACAGATAAATCAATACCCTTCTCTTTTACATCTGCAGGAATTTCAAGTCTTGAATCAAGAGCCTTGAATTTTGAAAGGGCTGTATTACTTGCCGAAATTAATTTGCCTGAGTTTTTTACCCCTTCAGTTCCATCCAATGCAGCCTGACCAGCATTGAATAAAGTTACATAATTTAAGAATTTTTTCTGTTCTGCAGGATCTTCAATGTCAGACCAGTAAGCAGTAGCAGCTTCTGGACTTCTTGAATTCCATGCACTAATACCTTTTGCTACGTTTGGATCTCCATCATCTACATTTGTAGAAAGACAAGAAACAACACTGGTTGCCAAAAGAACTGTAAACAATACTTTTAAAATCTTTTTCATTTAGAAACCTCCTTTACCAAACGGAATCCAACATCAGGATATTTGTTTGATTTTTCAATGTTTTTATAATTAGATATTCTTAAATCGTTTGGTCCATCCATCCATGAACCACCTTTAACTGTTCTCATTTCAGAATCTTCTGCAAGATTTCTCATAGAAGAAGTCCATTCCCATACGTTACCAGACATATCTGCAATACCAAGAGCATTAATACCTGTTTCATAAGCTCCTACAGGAGAAGTAAACTTGTATTTTCCGTTACCCTTGTAATTTGCATTTTTAGCGCTTGCAGGGCTGTCATCACCCCATGGGTAAACAATTTCCTGACCGGCTCTTGCAGCCTTTTCCCATTCATCATCTGTTGGAAGGCGGAATTTTTCTCCAGTCTGTTCAGAAAGCCATGCAGCATAAGCTTCGGCATCTTCAAAAGAAACACCAATTACAGGCTGTAACTGACCGTTGTAATCAGAGTTTACAAAATATTCAGGAGCATCATCATTTCTTGTAAGATAAAGATATGTTGCATACTGGAAGTTTGTTACAGGATTTACAGCCATGGCAAATTCTTCAACAGTTACCTGGCGTGCAGCTTCTTTTTTAGCAGCCTTTACATCCTGAGCAAGAGCACCAGCCATAAATTCTCCGCCTTCAACATTTACAAAAGCAAAAGTCTGATTAATATCAGAAACAGTATAATATCTGGCATCTACTGCAGAAATATTGTCAATTACACGCATCTGTGGAGAAACAAATTTTTCAGCTCCAAAAGAAGTTGAAACAGTAAGTTCAAGAACAGAGTCCATATAAGCATCTGAAAGAGGGAAATCGATTTTTGCAGAACCGGTAGAGTCAGTTGTTACAAAAGCCACAACTTCTTCAAGTTCAGAAGCTTCAGAGATAATAGAAACATATGGAGCTGTCCATACAGTCTTTAATTTAAGACCAGAAACAGGAGAGTCTGAATTATCTTTTACAGTAAGAATGATTTCCGGATTTGCCTGGAGCAGGCAGTCTTTTTTAGAAAAAGAAAAATTGAAAGTTTCAACTGCGTCTTTGCAGAGATTTTCAACTTTTCTTGAAAGAAGTTCAGTTGCTCCTTCCTGGTAAGTAAGTAACTCGGTTTCACCATTTTTTTCAAGATTAGCTAAAACTGATGCACCGATTTCTAATTTAGCTGCGATATCTTTTGATGTAAGAAGTTTGTTGTAATCTGAAAGAAGAGATTCACGAAGACTTTTCTGGTAAGCTGCTTCATTTTTTTCCCAGTCAGTAACTTTAATTCTGTAAGTTACATTGTCACCACTTTTACTCTGATCAAAAGGTTTAAGATTTCCAAGTCTTGCGTCTACAGTTTCAACTGCAACTGTAACTTTTTTTGCAGCAGGATTTGAAAGACGAACCATTGCAGTTAATGCATTTTCGATCAGGTCCTTTCTTGCAATTGAATTTGATTCATCAAAAGAAGAGGCTTTTCCATAACCGTAGTAGAATCCTTCCTCCTCTTTTACCATATTCGATTTTGATTTTGCTTTAGCATTTAAAGCAGTAAAATTCACTCCTAAAATAATTAAAAAAAGAACTATATGCTTTAATCCTTTTCCTGTGTTAGTAAAACACATAAATAATCTCCTTTGCGGTTTTTAGCCGCATAAATATAATATTGTTTTTTCTACTTTCTTTAATTTACACCCTTCCGGCTACTTCTCTCTTCTAAAAAAAGCCAGGGGCCATAAAAAAATAAAGACCCCGATAAAAGGGTCCCGCAGCTAAACAAGACAGACATTTTTTTCTGAATTGTCATTTATAATGATATTTTATAAAGATATATTTGTCAACATTTTTATCAATTTTCAGTCTTTTTCTACTATATTATAGTCTAAATTTCAGACAACAAAAAAGACATTTTTAAGGATTTTTACTGAGTCAGATTTTGGTTTTAAAAAGGGAGATTTTCGAGAATTTCAGGGACTCATCCTGGCTTTATTTCAGGGGCTTCCCGTCGGTGGCTAAAGCCACCTTACCCAGTTTTTGCTGAGCAAAAACTGGCGGGTCGGGCTATCCGCTGTTCCGCGCATAAGCGCTCCATTCCTCCGCAGAGCTTCCTTCGCACGGGTCAGTCAGCTCCGCTTTGGAACTCGCAAGCTCGCAGCTACTATCCCTAAGCTGTGACGTGAGTAAAAACCAGGTTTTCAACTAAAAACTACTTGCTCACGTCTGCAGTTTTGTGAAACAAAACTGCGTTAAAAAAATAATCCGCCAGGATTATTTTAGCATTTACTTTCTTTTGCAGCTTTCTGCTCACACGAAGTGCGAGCACATCACATTCGCTCTAAAATTCTTAAACTATAATTTTCTGGATTAAAAAAATAAGAAAAAAATTCTGTAAATAGCAAATGCGTTAGAAAATAATCCGCCAGGATGATATTAGCAT